>WNGE01010993.1_pt1 | contig 10839 bp, 9 predicted proteins | sample 5400651 | NCBI WGS metagenome assembly WNGE01 (sample SAMN13153370, study PRJNA577476) | soil metagenome | isolation source: 60 cm soil or saprolite under grassland replicate 2 | place: USA:California | collected 2016-06-15
CCGGCGCTGGCCCCGGCCGTGGTGTTTGCCATCGGGTTCGCCTGGCTCCTTGCCTGGCCGTACGTGCTGCCCTGGTATGACGGCCTCGGCTGGGCGCTGCTCGCGCTGCTGCCCTGGTCACGGCTGGACTGGCTGCTGCTGGCCCGCACGACGGCGCTGGCGTTCGGCTACCTGCCCGCCCGCGGGATCGCCCTGCCGGCCGGGCTCGGCTGGCTGCGCCCGGTGGCCAGGAACGGGATTACCCCGGTGGTGCTGCTCGCCGTTATCGTGGCCCTCGTGGTGATGCTGTGGCCGTGGCGGCAGGCGGTGCTGCGAAGGCCGGCCGAAGGTGATCCGGCGGGCACCGTGCGTACCGGGATCTCCCGGCTGTCATCATGAGGGACATGTCGCATCGCTGCGCTTACCTGGGCCCGGCCGGCACCTTCACCGAGGCCGCGCTCCGCGTGCTCGACGCCGGGGCGCAGCTGGAGGCAGTGCCGTGCCCGACCATCCAGGCCACCCTGGACGCGGTCAGGACCGGCTCGGCGCTGCGCGCCGTGGTGCCCATCGAGAACTCGGTGGAGGGCGCGGTGACCGCCACCCTGGACGAGCTCGCCACCGGCCAGGACCTGATCATCCGCGCCGAGGTGCTGCTGCCGGTGACCTTCGCGCTGCTCGCCCGGCCGGGTACGGAACTCGCCGACGTCAAGGTGGTGAGCGGGCACCCGCAGGCGCAGGCGCAGTGCCGGCAATGGCTGGCGGCGCACCTGCCGCACGCCGAGTGGCGGCCTGCCTCGTCGAATGCCGAGGCGGCCAGGCAGGCAGCGGAAGGGCAGATCGGGGCCGCCCTGGCCGGGGAGTTCGCAGCCGGCGTGTACGGGCTGGCCGTGCTGGCCCGCGACGTGCACGACCGGGCGGGGGCGGTGACCAGGTTCGTCGCCGTCAGCCTGCCAGGGCCGCCGCCGCCACCGACCGGCGCCGACCGGACCTCGGTGGTGGCATTCCTCGCGGACGACCATCCGGGGGCGCTGATGGAGATCCTCAGCCAGTTCGCCGTGCGCTGGGTCAACCTGACCAGGATCGAGTCGCGCCCCACCGGGGAAGGTCTCGGCAGGTACTGCTTCTCCATCGACTGCGAGGGTCACGTGGCCGAGGCGCGGGTCGGCGAGGCGCTGATGGGCCTGCGCCGGGTCTGCAGCGACGTGCGGTTCCTGGGCAGCTACCCGCGAGGGGACGGCGGCAGCACGACAGTGCAGCCCGGTACCGGCGACGCGGATTTCACCGACGCGCTGGACTGGCTCGGCCGGCTGCGCTAGCGCGGCCCTGCCCGTTCACCTGAATGGCGGATGCACGCTTCCTGAGGCCATCCGAATCTTCCGTGGTCATGAAGCGGGACCGGCCGGGGTGGCGGCCCGCCGCTACAGGTACGGGCCGGAGCCGCGGGCTGGCTGCTCGTCCTGGCCGGGCAGCATGCCGGGCGCAACGCCGGGCGGCAGCGCCCTGCGCATCTGCTCCAGCTGGGCCCGTGCCGCCATCTGCTGGGCGAAAAGGGTGGTCTGGATCCCGTGGAACAGGCCCTCCAGCCAGCCGACGAGCTGTGCCTGGGCGACCCGCAGCTCGGCCTCGCTGGGCAGCTCGTCCTCGGCGAACGGCAGTGACAGCCGCTCCAGTTCCTCGATCAGCTCCGGTGCCAGGCCGTCCTCGAGCTCCTTGATCGAGCTCTTGTGTATCTGCTTCAGCCGCGCCCTGCTCTTCTCGTCCAGCGGCGCGGCCCTGACCTCTTCGAGCAGCTGGCGGATCATGCTGCCGACCCGCATCACCTTGGCCGGCTGCTCCACCATCTCGGTGATCGGGCGCTCCGTGCCCTCCTGGGCGCCATCGGCCTCGACGGCCGCACAGCGCCTCAGCGCTCTTTTTCGCAGCTCATCGGGTCCGCCGGGTGCAGTGGTGACAATGACGTGCATGTGGTTACTCCCCGCACACAAAAACGATCGGCTGACATGCCGCCGGCCGATGTCTGGCCTAGGCTCGGCTTGATGCACGCTGTGTGTCCGTGCGGGCATGCCATTCTCCCCCGTGCGGCGTGAGGAGAGCGACCTTGGCAAACGAGTATGGGGACCGGCCAGCCGGTGACGAGCGGGACCGGCCAGCCAGTGACACCCCTGACGAGCGAGGCGGCCAGCGATCACCGGCTGCGGCCGTGGCCGCCGAGCTAGCCCGGCCGGGCGAGGCCAGCGGCGCCGGCCGGCCCGACGGGCACGCGGTATCCGACGAGCCTGCCGGGCCAGGCGGACCGGGCAGCACGGCCGGACCGGACAGCACAGGCGGCCGCGATGATCATGCTGAGCCGGCAGGCGCCGGAGCCGGTGATTCCGGACCCGAGCGGGCCGATGACCAGGGCGCGATGTTCCCGGTGCCCGGGCAGCGCTCATCGCCGACGGTGCCATCGTCCGATGCCGCCGCCGTGCCGTCGGTGCGCGGCCGTCATCTATTCGGGCAGCAGCCGCCCTACGCGTCACATGACTCGTTAGGGCCGGAGCCACCGGACAGCAGCGCCGCGCTCGATTCCGGGAGGAGGGCCGATTGGGGGACGACCGGGAGGACTGACCTCGGGACGAGGGCGGATTCCGGAGCGGCCGATTCCGGGAGGCGGGCCGAGTCCGGGACGGCCGGTCTCGGGACGAGAGCCGATTCGGAAGAGACCGGTCTCGGGACGAGGGCCGATTCTGGTCTCCCGCCCGGTTCCGGCCCGCCCGGTATGTTCGGGTCCGCGTCGCCCGCGTCGCCCGCGTCGCCCGCGCCCGTCAGCCGGCCCGATTCCTACGGACCGGGCAGCGGCTATGCCGCTGACGAACTCGGCGCGGCCGGGGAGTACGTCCCGCCACAGTCGTACGGGGCGGCCGCCGGGCACGTGGCTGAGCACTACGGCGCCGAGGCAGGGCACGCTGCCGAGCCGTACGGGACGGAGGCCTACGGGCCGCCCGGTGGACACCCGCCGCCCGGCGGGTACCAGCAGGGCGGCGGATACGGCACAGGTGCCGGCTACGGGTATCTCGCACCCGATCCGTATCTGTCCGGCCAGTCGTTCTTCCCGCCTGATTCGTACGGTTCGCCGGATCCGTTTGATCCGCCCGCGGCGGCCGGGCCAGCGGTCTCGCGCGGCTCGCGTGCCGCCCCGCCCGCTACCGCCCCCACCCCGTTGTCCGAGCCCGCACCGCACGCCCCCGGTGCCGAGCATGCGGGCGACCCGCTGGCCAGCCTGCCCGGGACGGCCGCGGACGGCACGCCAGCCGGGTACAGCCAGCGCGACGGCCTGGCCGGCGGCCGCGGCGATCCGCCCAGGCTGCAGGAGGCGGCCGAGTCAACCGAGAGCCTCACCCCGGAGTTCCTGCTGCCCGGCAGGCGCCGGGCACCATCCCCTGGCTGGCGCCGGGTTCTCTATCAGGCCAGCGCCGGGCTGATCCGGGTGCCCGAGTCAGCGGCCGAGCTGCGCCGCAGGGACATGGTCAACCGGATCCGCACGCCGGCGGCCGGCGGTCATCACCGGGTCGCGGTGCTGAGCCTGAAGGGCGGGGTGGGCAAGACCACCACGACCGTCGGGCTGGGCTCGACGCTGGCCTCGCTGCGCGGCGACCGGGTTCTCGCGGTGGACGCCAATCCGGACCGCGGCACCCTGTCGGACAAGGTGCGGCTGGAAACCGCCGCGACGGTGCGCGACTTGCTGAACGAGCGCGGGCAGATCGAGCGGTACGCGGACGTGCGGGCATTCACGTCGCAGGCGCCGAGCAGGCTTGAAGTGCTGGCGTCGGACCGCGACCCGACCGTGTCGGTCGCCTTCAGCGAGGAGGACTACTGCGAGGTTTCCACGGTTCTTGAGCACTACTACTCGATCTGCCTGACCGACTGCGGGACCGGCCTGCTGCACTCGGCGATGGCCGGCGTGCTGTGCCTCGCGGACCAGATCGTGCTGGTCAGCTCGACCTCAGTGGACGGCGCCCGGAGCGCGAGTGCCACGCTCGACTGGCTTGCGGCCCATGCCTACGCCGATCTGGTGCGGGGCGCCGTCGTCGTGCTCTCGATCGTGCGGCCGAGCAGCCGGAACACGGTCGACCTGGACCGCCTGGAGCAGCACTTCGCGGCCCGGTGCCGGGCGGTGACCAGGATTCCCTATGACGCGCACCTGGAGGAGGGGGCCGAGGTCGAGCTGGACCAGCTGAGCCGGGCGACGGCGGATGCGTATCTCGAGCTCGCCGCCATCGTGGGTGACGGGCTGGCCTGGCCGCGGAGCATCGCGCAGCACGGCGCCGCGGCGGGGACCGCGCGACGCGATGGCAGGGAGCCCTGACGCGGCACTTCCCGCTGACCCGCACCCTGCCGTCGCAGGCCCGGAAGCTTGCCCGGACCCTTGTCCCCGGGCCTTGTCCCCGGACCCCTGCTGAGCTCGCTCGCCGGCGCGGCCGCCGGGGCTTCGCCCGGCCTTCATCGTCGGCTACCGGCAGGTGGTCACCCCGGGTCTGTCATGCCGCGCGCGGCCTCACGGCAGGCGCGATGGCTGGCCGCGGACCGGCAGGTATCGTGCGCAAATACACGCTTAGTTGTGCAGCAGAGGCCGCTCCGGGCGAGACTAGGGTTGTACGGCCGAGCTGGAAATGCGGGTAAGGGGATGGCATCCCGCATATCCCAAAGCGCTGCGTTAGCGCTGGTCAGGCGAGCACGGGTCCGAGACGGTGAGGCAGGGACGCAGTGGAAGACACGTGGGGAGCGCGGGAGCTGCCGGTGCTGACCGCGGCCGTGGCGCTGCTCGAGGAGAGCTACATGGTCACGGTGAGCGACATCGCCGAGCGGACCGGCCTGGACCTGTCCGTGGTGGCACGCTCGCTGGATGCAATGGATCCGACGTACGTCGACTTCCGTAAGACCGAGACGGGCGGAGATCCCCGCTTCTGGTACGTGCTCAAGGTGACGCCGGCCGCCAGGGAGGAGGTCGGCCAGTGGCCCGCGCCGGCGAAGCTGATCGACCGGCTCGCCGAGGCTTTCGGCGAGGCCGCCAAACGCGAGACAAGTCCCGTCCGGCAGGACCAGCTCCGGCAGGCTTCCGCGCTGCTCGCCGGGCCGGTCAGGGAGGTGGCCGTGCAGGTGGCGGCGAACGTCATGGCGCGCTCGGCCTGGATAAGCTGACCGGCGTCAGCTGGAGTCGCCGGAAAGGCAGCCGTGACCGACCGTAACATCGCCGATCTGGCGGCACTCGCCGACCTCTGCACGCCATGGTGCGTCCATGTCGTGGCGACCTTGCGGATCGCCGATCTCATCGCGGCTGGCGCAACCGACGTGGCCGACCTCGCGGCCAGGGCGGGCTGTGACGCGGGTGCACTCGACAGGGTGCTCAGGCATCTGGTGAGCAAGGGCGTCTTCGAGCATCCCGCGCCCGGCAGGTTCGGGCTGAACGAGGCTGCCGAAGGACTCCGGGGCCCGCTGCCCGGCTACGACCTGGATGGCATCGGCGGCCGGATGGCGCACGCCTGGGGCAGCCTGCTCGGCGCGGTGCGTACGGGCAGGCCCGCCTATCACGAGGTCTTCGGCCGGCCGTTCTGGTCGGACCTGGCCGCCCATCCTGGCGTCGCGGCGAGCTTCGACGAGCTGATGGGCGTGGCCGGCCACGGCAGGCCGGATCCGGACGTCCTGGTCAGCAACGACTGGGCGCCGGTGCGGTCCGTGGTCGACGTGGGCGGCGGGACAGGCGCACTGCTGGCCGAGGTCCTCCGGGCCAGGCCGGCCCTGCGCGGCACCCTGGTTGACCTGCCGCAGACGGTGGCGCGGTCCGACGAGGTGTTCCGGTCGGCCGGGGTGGCCGGCCGGGCTACCGCCTCGGCGCAGAGCTTCTTTGACCCGCTGCCGGCCGGATCCGACCTCTACCTGCTGAAGAACGTGCTGGCCGACTGGCCCGACCGGGAGGCCGCGGCGATCCTGACCAGGTGCGCGGAGGCTGCGGATCCCGCTGGCCGCGTCGTGGTCCTCGGCGGCGTCTCGCCCGACGAAGATGGCGAAGCCACCCCCGAATTGCTGATGCTGGTCCTGGTCGGCGGCAGGGACCGTACGCTGACGGAGTTCGCGGAACTAGCCCGCGGCGCGGGCCTGCGGATCAGCGCCGCTGGCCGGCTGCCCTCCGGGCGCTTCGTCGTCGAGTGCCGTCCTGCCGCGGCGCCGAGTTCGCCAGCCTCCGCGGCCAGCATCCCCTGACTCCCTGCCCGGACCCACGCGAGCTTCGCCGGCCGGAGTGCGGCCGCCTGTGAGCGTGGCCGGCCGGCAGGCCACGCCGCCCACCGCCAGCCGCCCACCGCCAGCGGGCTCAGCGCCAGCGGCCAGAAGTCAGCCGTCGGCGGTCGGCAGTCCGTGGATGTACATGTGCAGGACGCCGGGGTGGCGCTGGCCGTCCTCGCGGGCCAGCGCCCGCTCCAGCGCATCCTTGGCCTCGATCGTGCCCGCCCCGGCGGCGGGCTCTCCCGTCGCCTGGTCCCAGAGTGCCCACGGGGTGAGGTTCATCAGCGCGTCCGCGAACAGCACCGCGACGTCAAGGTCATCTGGGTGCGCCCGGAAGGCATGCCGCATGGCATCCGCGTACCGCACGCTCCAGGCCGCGCAATCTCCGGTCGGCCCGGCGGCGGGATACCGCTCGGCCAGCGCGCCGACCAGCGCGCGCTCGACCGCGGAGGCGCCGGAGGCGCGGCGTGCCGCCTCCGACGCGGTGAACGCCCGCGAGACGGATGAGGCCAGGTCCACCGGGTCGAACGCTTCCCATGGCTTGTTGTAATTCGGGCCAAGCGCGTAGGCCAGGCCCCAGTGCGCGAGCGCGCATTCCGGGTCAGCCGCGATCGCGCGCTCGAAGCACCGCACCGCCTCCTCGTGATGGAACGCATAGGTCCAGAGCAGGCCCCGGTCGAACCAGGACTTAGCCTCCGCCGATGAGGTCGATACCTCGCGCGCATAGCCGCCGAGGTCGAAATAATCAGGCACCGGCACTCCCCTCCTGGCCAGCCAACTCCCGCTGGTCAGTCACGATGTTCCCACTGCCGTCCCCGGGACGGCTCCTTCGATGCGGGAGCCGGATTCAGGTGGCTGATGCAAAGCGTGCTCGTGGCGACCATTCGGTCTCGTCAGCGCGCGACGCGCCTGGACGAGGTCCCGCGGATGAGCGCTCAGAGGCCTCGCCCAGCTGAACCCGCTGCCGTCCGCCTGGACGGCCCTTAACTGGGCGAACAGGGCAACACACCCTTGCGCTTCCGGCGTCTTGATCATTTGATCAGTAGTATCGGACAAATCGTCCAGGGTCGTCCGCATGTGCTCCCAGCCCTGGTTAATGGCTCAGGGCGCTGGCCCAGATTGCCGGAAGGCAGGTGAGGCACCGTGGCTTTTCTCCGCGTCCTCTTCAGCAAGATCGGCATTACGATCCTGGCCTATATCCTCATCGGCATCGCCGTCGGCCCGCCGCCCGCAAGCCAGGGCAAGCTGCCAGCCGTGACGGAAGCGACTGGCGCCTCGATCGGCACCTGGATCCAGTTCGTCATCTGGGTCTTGTTCTGGCCGCTCGGCGTAGTCTTCCACCACCCGACGTTCAGTCTCTAGCTCGCCGGCCGGGTGCTGGCCACTGGTCCTGCGCCTGGCGCGGAGGCTTTGTTCGCCCTTCCGGCCCGAGCCACTCGCTTGCGCTCACCCGGGTGTCTCCCTCGCTTTGCGGGGCATAAAGCTGGCATATCGTGCATCACTAGTGACTAGGCGGCGGCCATGGGCAGGACCGTGCTTATCGTTGCGGGGGCGATTTTGGTCGGCCTGGTCGTCGGCTACTCAATGCACTCCCCGAGTGGCGGGCAAGTCTGGTGCACGAAATCGGGCAAGCCAGGCCCCAGTCCGTCACCTAGCACGTCGGCCAGCCCATCGCCGAGCCCATCCGGGGCGCATCAGTGCTCTGTCACCCTCGACAAAAGCGGCAAGCTGACCATTAGCACGGAGCTAAAGCATCCCGTCTCGCGGACCTGGTACCCCGTCAACCCATAGGCGCCTGTGGCCACTCCCTGTGATTTACCCGGCGCGGGGCTTCCCTGCTGCAGGTCAGCTGGCGAGTGCCCGCTGGGCGAGGGTGAATGTCGCTGGCGGGATGTGCCGTCCGGCGGCCGGGTGACGGTTAGGCGCCGGGCCTGGATGACCAGGGCGTGATGGGGCGCTCCGCCGCGGCCCAGGGACACGTGTTCAGCTTCTATCACGCCGAACGAGGGCAGGGTGACGGGCGATCTTGTCAGCGCGACAGGAGCACCGCTGGGGTTTGTGCTCTGCGGCCATGAGCCGGGGAGCTGGCTGGCGCCTGCACTTGACCGTCCGAAGCGAACGGTGCTGGCACGAGGAGTTCGACGTTGCGGTCTTCAACGCTGCCACGCCGTGCGTCGGTCCGATCCTGCCAGTCGTTTGCCGCCAGTTCGCGCGACAGCGCAGCGAGCGATGAGGTGGTCGTCAGCGTGCTGCCGCGGGCGATAGGACCTGCGTGGTCGAGGATCGTGCCGAAGATCGATATAGTGCCGTCGAGGTTGTCGACGATCTCGACTATCCGCGATTGCTCTGGCCAGTCGATGTGCGCGGCGGTGTTCAGTTCCCAGAAGCCACCGGCGACCGCCGCTCCGTTCGCCCTGGCGTGAGGGATGACCTGGTTGCGGTGCGTGTGACCGTTCACCCAGAGAATCACGTTGGGATAGCGCAGAAGAAGCCCCGCGACTTCGTCCCCGCCGATCCGCCCGCTGCCAGCCGGCACGTTGTTCATCGTGCCGACGGTGTGGTGGCTGAAGATGACCACGTACTTGTTGGAGCGTCCCGGGCGGCTGACCACACTGCCGTTCTCTGAGAGCCACCGGCTGCTCACTGCCTGAAGCTGGCTCTCCAGCCAGGCGAATTGATCCGGGTCGAGGGAACCGTTTGGCCCTCCGGCGCTGACGACCGTGTCGAGCACGATCCCGCGTATCCGGCCGATGTCGAAGGTGTAATACGCAGTGCCGTTGCTGATGTTGCCGGAGGTGAACCCGTGTCCGACGGGGCTGCCAGAGGTGTTGAAATGCTCGGTCACCGTCGTCGTGCGGTCGATGATCCGACGGTCGGCGTCAGCTGTGACGACACGTCGCCCGCCCTGGGTCAATTCAAGGTTGATCGCGTTGGGATCCTCCCGCAGCAGTGCGAGGACGAATCCGATCTGAACGCTCAGTGGTTGCGCGAGGATCGACGGGGGAAGACTGGTCAGCTTCAGCGGCCCGGTGGCAAGCGATTGAAGCAGCGGGCTCCTAGGCACGTTGCCTTGCACGAGTCCGTCATGGTTTCCGTATGCCGCATACCAGGGCAGGCCGAGGCCGGTCGCCTGGAACGGCGCGCGGGCGGCGCCCAGAAGCCCAGGCACGGTGGGGAAGCCAAAGACAGACGCCGGGTTGCCGAAGCCACTTTCGGGGTGCCAGTAGTACGGATCGGGCGCGACGTCATCCATCACCCCCTCATACAGGTTCAGGTCGCCGGAGTCAGGACGCACTGTGACGCCGTCGAGCAGGTCTATGTACCACCGCAGCTCGTTGTGCTGGCAGTTGTCGGTGTTGTCCCCGGTGACGATCGCGAACTGCATCGGGCGCCCGGTGGATGGGCCTCGTTGCACCTGCCGCAGCCGGGCGACCATCGCGTCCCCCACCTGCGCGCTCAGCAGTTCCTGCGGGCGGTAAGCGCTGGCGAAATCGGACAGACCCGGAACGCCGCCGTAGGCGTCGAAGAACTCGAATCGGGCCGGAGACTGCACATCCATGACATGGATATCGGTGAGCTGCGCGAAACACGCCAGGACGCGGCCACTGCCCGCTTGATGAGTTGCGAGCCCGGCCAGCTCGCCGCGGACTAGATAGGGCTCGCCGGGCCCGGATGTCAGCGTGGCGTAGCCGCCCGCGCCGGCGGCACCACGCACGATCACCTGCTCCAAGGTCGTCCCCGCCGCCGATGGCAGCGACAGCGCAAACGCTCTGCGGGCAGGGAACGGACCAAGGCCGGTGAGCGCCGCAGCGCCGACAGCGCCCAGCATCCCTTCCAGGAACACCCGTCGCGTCAGGTCCATCAAACCCTCCCCTTGACACCGTCGGTGACACTAAAGCACCAACGAGCGGGTGCGTCGAGCCCCCCGGACGGGTCAGAACCCGGCCACCCACCCTGGCCTCCAGGTAGAACACAGCCAGGCCTTGGACTTGCCCTCGGTTTCTTCCTCGCCAGCGGCCTCGCCGAAATTCTCTGTGAGCGGTGGCCGGTAAGGTTCAGCGCGGCCGGCCTTGAGATCTTTGCCAAAGACCGCCAGTGGTCGAGGACATCGCACTCCTCATCGGACGGATCTCGGTCAAGGACCGCGGCGTAGAAACTGCGGATCGGAGTCCGGAGCAGCGCGCGGTACGTCGCCGTCGTGATCTCCGGCAGGCCGGCGTCGCGGAACGAGCTGTTTGTCGACCGGATGCTGACGTCGAAGTCGTTCAGGACGGTGCCGTTCCAGTCCCAGACCAGATGCAGCGGGCTCTTCTCAACCATCCGAACAGATTAGGACGCCAGCACCGGCCGAGAGATCGATGAGGCGTGGCCGCAGTAGCTGGTGTGCTGATCAAGTGTGCTTGAGCGCGTCCTGCTCTTGGCCGTGTGCTGGCCTGACGCGGCGAAACAAGCGGTCTCACCTTAGCTTGGCGTTTAACCTTGGCTGCCCGGTCCGGCGCTGACCGTGGCCTGTCTGGCAACGGCTGTTGTTATGTCTTGGCGCTGGTCTTGCCGACGCTGCGGATGGGCGCCGGGCGGCGGTTCTTCGAGCCCGGTGGCCGT
>WNGE01012428.1_pt1 | contig 10837 bp, 11 predicted proteins | sample 5400651 | NCBI WGS metagenome assembly WNGE01 (sample SAMN13153370, study PRJNA577476) | soil metagenome | isolation source: 60 cm soil or saprolite under grassland replicate 2 | place: USA:California | collected 2016-06-15
GTCCGTTTAGTCTAGACAGGGATGAACGTTCTAGCCACCAGTCTCGGCCTCCTGCTTGTCGCTCACATGCAGGCTGACTCGGTTATTCCCGAGCAAGTCTGCGCAGATCCATCCCGCTTCGTTGGTCCGTGTGTGACGGTGCGCGGACGCTTGAGTTACGCCAATGGCGGGACTCCTGTGCGGATGTGGAAGGTCGGTACCAATCGGCTGCTGGGTGTCGAGGATCAATCGTCCGGGAAGCCGTTCTGCGTTCTTCCTCCGAAGGTCAGGGGGCTCCTGGACGCTGACATGTTCGTCTTCGCGGATTTCGTCGTTCGCCCGCTAACGGTGGATAGGCCAGCAGCGATGCAGCGAGTCTGCGTGGTTTCAGCTCGGAATCTCCGTACGAAGCCGGCGTACTTCCTTCATCCACCTCCTGCGATCCGTTAAGGCCGCCGGCCGGGCCTCGCCCATGCCCGAGCAGCTGAACCTTGAGATCGATCGCGCGACTCGCATTGTAGCGCGCCTCGACAAGTTCGAGGAGTTTGCGACCGTGCCTTCTCGCGTCGGACGAACAACTCGCCCTCGCGGTGCTGCAACCCCCTCGCAACGATCATCCGTGGGAGCCCCGTCCTGGGGAGGCAGCCAATGAGTGCCAGTGGTCAATCGCCACCGACCCTTGTCGCGACTCAGGCCCCCCTGTCGTCGGTACTGCGTGCAATCGTCAAGCATCGGGGTGTCCAGACGGCCGTCGCGTGTTGGGTCGTCGGCTACCTCACCGTGCTGTGGCTCGCGCCCGGATCGCTCCCGTTCGATCGTCCGGCGGTCGCCCACATGGCCTTCGCTTCGCAGATGGCCGCGCCAACGATCGGAATGATCGAGATATTCGCGCTTATGGTGTTGGCCTTCCTCCTGACACGCAAGCGCGTCATTCCCGACATGGCCGCTCGCGCGCCCGAGCCCCGGGTCGCGTTGCGAGAGACAGTCGTTGTCCTTGCGTACGCGGCCCTCGGTCAAGTTGGTGCCTGGATTGTCGGCCCGGCGCTGGGTTACCGCCCCTTCAGCTTCCACCTTGCCGGCACCCTCTACGGCACCTCGCTGACGCAAACACCGGCCGATGTCTGGATCTGGGCGGCCTATAACTTTCTGGTCTTCGCTGTGGCTCCATATGTGTACTTCCGGCGCCGGTATTCGAACACCGATCTCAACCTTCGGTCAGTCAACCGCCGGAACGACATGCTGCTAATCCTGGTCGTCCTCGTGATCGAGTCGGCTTTCGAGATGACGGTGTTCACCGGCATCTTCCGGTTGAGCGCGCGTCAGTTGCTGCTCGGGGCGCCTCTCAGCTTCGCAATCTTCTTCATCGGAACTGTGTTGCCCACGATGGTCCTGATCTATGCAATCCTCCTGCCCAGATATCTCAGGCTGACGGGGTCGACCATCAGCACCGTGTTGCTGGGTGGGCTGACGTACGCGGCCATGCATATCGTCGAGGGGTGGTCGGCATTCGGGTCGCCGCGAGACGCAGCACTCTCGCTCCTGTTTCTCCTGTTCAGCTACTTTGGACCAGGGATGATCAAGAGCGTGCTGACGCTGCGCACCGGCAATGCTTGGGTTCACGCGCTGGGCTACCACGCCGTCGCGCCGCACGTGGTTGTTGACGCGCCGCTCGTGGTGAAGATTTTCGGCATTAGGTAACTTTGCAGCTCAGGCCAAGAGTTGGGATGCGCTTCTCGCCGCTGCCTGACAAGCGCTTGAAGCTGCCGGCGCGCGTAGGATATCGAATGACGATTCTTTCTTCAGCGCGCCGCAGCTAAGCGCGATTCGTTAGGCAGCAGAGGCTTCTCCTCCTGACTTCCCCTGTCCCCCCAATCGTGCTAGTGGATGGCCACGACGTCCTCATTTGTGCCACAGTTGCCGTTGCAGAGCGCTTTCTGGAGCCCTGGGCGGTTGACGACGGCAGCGCTTACGGCTTTGATGCCACCGGCCGACGCCTGTCGTTTCGAGTCGATCGTCCATCTCGTTCAGGTCTTGCCCTTCGATTCCTGGGGCAGGCTAACGGTCCGGTGAGAATCGCTCTTGCCGAAGAAGAGGCGAGTGGTCGAGACGAGCTCAAAGCGTCGCTTCAGGATTACATCAGAGCCACGGCCCCAGCCGAGCACGTCGACGGTCTCTCCATGATCGAGCTAATCGAAGTGGCACGTCGCAAAGCGGAGGTTCGTTGAGGCCTCTGCTGCCTAACCAGCGCTTGAAGCTGCCGGCGCGCGTAGATTAAGGAATGAATCTTTCTTCAGCGCGCCGCAGCTTAAGCGCGATCCGTTAGGCGGGCGCGATTCCATCATCCTGATGACCTATCCGAACGATCCGGAACCCAAGCCTACAGGCGATGACCCTCGGGTTCTTGGTGTGCTTTACGGGGTCATTACGTTCGTCCTGCTGCTCGCAATGGGTGCCATCGCGCGTCGTGACGTGTGGCCCCTGATTACTTTTCGCCCCACGTCTGCAGTTGTCGACTCCACCGCGATTGAGGTGAGGGCCAATCGGAAGGGCGACGGTTACGTTCCGCGAGTTTACTTCACCTACTCTGTGGACGGCCATACCTATCACGGCACCCGCGTGACACCCGCTGACCTCAGAGGGAAGAAACGGTGGGCCGAGCAGCTCATAGCCAGGTATCAGCCGCAGACGCCCGTCACTGGGTACTACGATCCCGAACACCCGAGTCGCTCTTTTGTGCTGCACTCCGTCGGGAGTTTTGGTGGTATGGTTGCGATCTTCGGCGTGTGGCTGACCACCGCGATGGGGCTGGTATGGAGAGCGGTGCGGAAGCGCCGTCTAACAAACGCATGAAGCTGGCAGGCGGCAGCTGCCACCGTGTTCGGAGGTCCTAGGATGATCCGTCGTTTGGCAATTGCGCTGGCGTGTCTCGGGCTCGCCTGCCAGCGCTCGGATGAGCAGCGGCAGGTTGACGCGACGGCAACTCGAGTTCAGGTCTTTGTTCAGTGCGTCATCTCCACGCAACGCAACGGGGATCCACGTGGACCGGTGACCTACGAGGAGTGGGAGCAAACGTGCAAGAACTCCCCCTCGAGCGCCGAGCTCTCCACCTATGTCGCAGCGCACTCAGACCTGCCCCAGGGCTTGGTGAGCTTCGTTCAGGCCCTAGCGATCCGTGAAGATGAGCGCCGGGCCCAGACGCACGAGTGACTGGCCAAGTCACCCTTCGGCGCGAGTCGCAGGAAACGTTGAGGGAAGGCGGCGGTGTTATGACCTTTGGCGCGCGTTCGCTAGCGAGCGAGGAGCCCATTTGGTACTCTAGCAAGAGCAATGATCCACGAGGACTCCTTGGGAGGGAACCCATGAAGCGCTTGGTGCTTTGTGTCCCCCTGGCCTTCGTCGCCCTTGCGTGCCGCGACGGTGCGGTACCCACCGCGGTGGGCACGCCGTCCTTCGCCATTCAGGACGCCGTCCACAGCGGCGGTAATCCGCACTTCTACTGGCTTTCGCCATTGGTCTCCGCCCCGAGCCCCACTGGGACGTTCGACCCGTCGAGTTCCCCGGTCGTTCGAATCTCGGAGTGGAATGGCGGCGAAGGTGCACTCGTTGCCGAATACACGAGGTCCTCGGGGCCCGGGTCTGAGACGGTGCAGCTCGACGTCCAAGGCCAGCGGTATTTCGTCAACTGGCACTCGGCCCTGTTCAACCTCAATCCGAACATCAACTACCGCATCCGCGTGCTGGTGGCGGGAACGGAGCTCGGGTTCGCGGATGTGGACGTGGTTGCGAACAACGGCGATCTGCGGCGGGTTGATGCGGACCACATCCCGCTGCGCACCGGCAGGGACCTCTTTATCCCGTTCCGCATCGAGCAGGGGGCGCTGGGCGCGAGCTTGACGCTGGTGAAGCACGTCGTGAACGACAACGGCCGGGCAGCAGTGGCGGCCGACTTTACCCTTAGCGCCGCCGGCCCCACGCCGATCTCGGGGGCGGGCGGCGTGTCGAGCGGTCCCAGCTTCCTGGCGGGGACGTATACGCTGAGCGAGAGTGGCCCAGCTGGGTACACCCCCAGCGCCTGGACCTGCACCGGCGGCACTCAAGCCGGGAGCCAGATCACGCTGGCTGTCGGCGACTCCGCCGTTTGCCAGATCACCAACGACGACGTCCCCCCCAGCGCGAGCCTGACGCTGACGAAGCACGTCGTGAACGACAACGACGGGACGGCGGTGGCGGCTGACTTCACCCTGACCGCCGCCGGCCCCACGCCGATCTCGGGGGCGGGTGGGGTGTCCAGCGGTCCCGGCTTCTTGCCGGGGACTTACACGCTGAGCGAGACGGGCCCAACTGGGTACACGGCCAGCGCCTGGACCTGCACCGGCGGCACTCAGGCCGGGAGCCAGATCACGCTGGCTGACGGCGACTCCGCCGTCTGCCAGATCACCAACGACGACGGCTCACCCAATTTCGTCCGGCTCCAGAGCGACCCCGGAGACTACATCGGCGCAGGTGGCACCTACGAGTACACGCAGGCGAACGCCATCATCACGGTAACAGCGAGCGGAGGCCACCTGGCGGTCGGTATCCAGGGGGACCAAGGGTGGTCGGGAGACTTCCAAGAGCCCAACACGCTGAGTCGGCTCGAACCTGGGACGTACACCGGCCTCACTCGCTACCCGTTCCACAACCCGGCGGTGGGAGGGCTCAGCTGGTCCGGCGAGGGGCGCGGCTGCAACACGCTCACGGGCTCGTTTACCATCGACCGCGTGAACTACGTGAACAACGCCCTGACGGCCATCGACCTGAGCTTCGAGCAGCACTGCGAGGGTGGGACTCCCGCCCTGCACGGATCGATCCACTGGGACGCCAGTGACCCCACGTCGCCGCCGGGTCCCGTGTTCCCCGTTCCAGACGGCCTCTGGCAACCGGCCCCGGGATCGACCCCGGAGACCGGCAACTTCGTCTACCTAAACAGCGACGCGGGCGACTACATCGGGCAGGGTCAGACTTACACGTACACGCCAGAGACTGCCACGACAACCCTGTCCACCAATCAGGGCCACCTGACCGTGGCAGTCAGTGGAGCGCAGGGGTGGAACGGCGACTTCCAGACGATGTACACGCTCAGCCAATTGGCGCCCGGCTACTACCCCGATCTTCAGCGCTACCCCTTCCACAACCCGGCCAAGGGTGGGCTCAGCTGGTACGGCGAGGGGCGGGGCTGTAATCGCCTCCTGGGGTGGTTCGTGGTGGACCGCGTCGTCTACACCAACGGCGTCCTCACGGCGCTGGACTTGCGATTTGAGCAGCGGTGCGAAGGAGGCACGGCGGCGTTGCACGGAGCGATTCGCTGGGACAGGTGACGGGGAGCCGAGTACCAGCGCTTGAAGCTGCCGGCGCGCGTAGGATATCGAATGACGATTCTGTCTTCAGCGCGCCGCAGCTTAAGCGCGATTCGTTAGGCCGCGGCCCAGATTCCTTGTGACTCGCCTCAGCGTCAACCTGAACAAGGTCGCATTGCTTCGGAACTCGCGGAGTCTCGGGATACCAAGCGTCGTCCAGGCGGCTGACCGTTGCATCGCTGCCGGCGCCCATGGGATCACTGTGCATCCGCGCCCGGATCAACGGCACGTGAAACCGCCTGACGTTCTTGAACTAGCAGCGTTGTTGCGAGACCATCCTGATGTCGAGTTCAACATCGAAGGGAACCCCTTTCCTGAGCTTCTAGAGCTGGCGCGAAAGGCGCAGCCGGTGCAGTGCACCCTCGTCCCTGATGGCCCGGATGCTGTTACTTCGGACCATGGATGGGATCTTGAGGCGGAAGCCGCATGGCTGAACCCGATAATCTCAGAGCTCCACGACCGCGGTATTCGCGTGAGCGTTTTCATGGATGTGGACAGCGATCAATGGGAGCAGGCCCGGGAGCTCGGGGCGGATCGAGTCGAGCTGTATACGCAGCCCTACGCAGCCGCCCACGCGCGGAATGACTTTGAGACCGTCCTTGGCAGATTTGCTGCGGCGGCTCAGGCTGCGCAGTTGGCTGGTCTAGGAGTAAACGCGGGTCACGATCTCAACCTTCAGAATGTTGGCCAATTCTGTCGCATCCCTGGCATACTGGAGGTGTCTATCGGCCACGCGTTGGTGTCCGACGCGCTCGAGGTCGGGCTATACAACGCTGTGCGCGCGTACGTGCAGGTTTTGGCTTCGTCAGCGGCTGCGGCCTAACAAGCGATTGACGCAGGCAGCGGTGACGTAACGAACCGATGTTGGGGTATTAGCTCAGGAACCATGCGATTCCTTGCCTGCATTGCCTCGATGGTTGCGGCTGCCTGTGCGAGCGGTGTCGCTCCCGGTCAGCATCTCACTGGATCGTGGTCCAGCTCCGAGCACCAGCTCGTCGCGACGGGCGCCGACGCAGTGCTCAATTCTCGATGTTTCACCGTGCAGTCCGGTCCCCTCGTGCTCAGCGATTCGCTGACTTTCGAGGCAACCGGCGTGGTCACGCAAGCCGGCGGGCTCATCACATTGCGCGTGGGAGACTCCTATACCATCAGAGGTCGTGTCGTTGGATCGAACGTACTGCTCGGTGCGGAAATGCTCGCACCTGGCCGGCGCGGCGTGCTCGTCTGCAATGCGTAGATGTCAGGATGCCCGCCGCGCAACGAGACTCTGAGGCTTCGCGGAGACCTTGACGACAACCGGCTGGCGCAAGAGACCCATCGTCATCTGTCTGCTGGGGGGGCTCCGTGACCAGATCATTGACCAGACGGTGTGGCTGATGGGCGTGTGCGCGCCCGCAGCTTAAGCGCGATTCGTTAGACGCCATTGGATTCGCTCTGAAGAGGTGCGCCTGGAAAGGACGTTCCTATGAATGCGTTCCGACCTGCCGGCGCGATCTGCCTGCTGTTGTGCACCACAGCTCCTCTGCACGCGCAAACCGAGCCTGGGCCAATCCCGGAACAGGGACACCCGGCCAAGCTGCCCCGGGCGCTTCAGTATGACTTCACTTCCCGGATTACGGGACGGCCCTACAGGCTGACGATTACTCCTCCGGTCAACCCCGATCCATCGCTGCTATACCCGGTGTTGTACGTGCTGGACGGTAGTGCTTGGTTTGCGACATCATCCGAAGTGGCCACTGTCTTTGGTGCGACCGGCCAAACCGGAACCGGCTACGTAATCGCGTTAGGCTATCAGACAGAGGATGTGATGGTGGCCAGCGAGCTACGCAATCTCGACATGACCCCGTTCCGCTCGCCGAATCCCCGTTATGCAAGCGTGACTGGCGATGGTGACGCGTTTCTACGTGCGATATACGAGGAGGTGCAGCCATTCGCATTGCGCCATTTACGCGTCGATCCCCATCGCCAAGCCATCTGGGGCCACTCGATTGGCGGCTTACTCGTGCTTCGATCCATGTTTCGTGACCCCGGCAGGTTTTCGACGTATCTGATGGCCAGTCCCACCATCAACCCACACGTCCTGGCAGACGAACCTGCCTTTTTCGAGCGGATTGCCCGGAACCACATGGTTCTTCGGGTACTCATCACCGTGGGCGGTGACGAGCAGCCCCCAGGAGCGACGATGGCATACAAGACGATTGATGATGCGTCGAATCTCGCCGATCGTCTGCGGGCAGGTGCGCCGCAGCTGGAGGTCGAGTGCACCATCTTCTCCGGTGAAGGACACTTGACCGCTGGTCTGCTATCCCTGATCCGAAGTATTCAGTTCGCTTGGCCAAGGCGCCCCTGAGCGGGGTGGCAGCGAACCCAACGGCGTCTAACACGCGCTTGAAGCTGTCGGCGCGCGTAGATTGTGGAATGAATCGTTCTTCGGCGCGCCACAGCTTAAGCGCGATTCGTTAGGTGGCACATACCTCCGACCCACTCACGCCGAGCACGAACAAGGTTATAAATGCCCAAACCCAAGGAAATCACTGGGAAGCAACGCGACGGCTTGCTCAAGACATTGAAGGCCCGCTTCGAAGCGCATATGCACCGCCACGCGGGTCTCGAATGGTCGGCGGTGCAAGCAAGAATAGAGTCGAACAGGGCCAAGCTCTGGTCGCTCAATGGAATGGAGCAGTCAGGCGGCGAACCGGATGTTGTCAGGATTGATAAGCCTACCGGCGAATATGTTTTTGTCGATTGTTCAGCGCAGAGCCCTACAGGACGCCGGAGCCTTTGTTATGATCGCCAAGCGCTCGACGCACGGAAGGAGAACAAGCCGAAGAGCAACGCTCTCGAGATGGCCACCGCTATGGGCGCCACCCTCCTGACACTGGACGAGTATCGGGGACTTCAGGAGCTTGGTCAGTTCGACACGACAACGTCCAGCTGGGTTCAAACACCTACGAAGATCCGGACGCTCGGCGGCGCGCTGTTCTGCGATCGCCGCTACGACACCGTGTTCGTGTATCACAACGGTGCCGAGTCTTACTACGCCGCTCGGGGATTTCGGTGCTCCCTCAGAGTCTAGGTGGACCTCCGTCCTGGACGCCCAGATCTCGTGGTCGAGCTGTACAGCCTCGAGTCTAGTGTCTATTCCGGGTGTCCGGACTCCACGCGTCGCGACCCGCGCAAGGCGATCGACGCCATTCAGCGCGCGATCGCGCTGGACTCGTCGCGCGGCGGCGCGCGTGGATCAACGATGTGCTCGCGCGCAAGATTTGTCGGGATCTTGAGGTTCCTGCGCCGTGATGTCTAACAAGCGCTTAAGCTGACAGCGCACGTCCGGATATTTGATCTTTCACCAGCGCGCCGCAGCTTAAGCGCGATTCGTTAGGCGGCAACGTTTCCATTCCCTTGCCCTTACTGTTCGTCCGGTTTCCGCGTCTATTCGCTATCGCACTCGGTCTCACTCCCGGGCTTCTTGGTGGGCAAGCGCCGCCTGGGTCCTGCAACACCTTCTGTCTCTCGCGCCTCGCCCGCGCCGCCCTCGCGGCCGGCCACAACGCAGATTTTCTCATGTATGCTCGGCGCGTGGCCGCACGGGCGCCTGATCATCCGGGGGCCATATATGCGGTCGCGAGTGGGTTCGCGCTGGTGGGCGAAGCGGATTCAGCTTTGGCTTGGCTCAATCGTCTTGCTGAGATCGGCGCGAGCCGTGCTCCCGTGTCCGACTCCAGCTTCGCAGGTCTGTGGACCCTTCCCGCGTTCGGCACCATGCAGGCTCGTCTCGATGCAAACCGCCGACCTGTCATCCATGGCAAAATGGCCTTTCAATTGCCGGACCCGGATCTCGTACCGGAGGCCTTAGCGTGGGATCCCTCAAGTAGAAGTTGGTTTGTGGGGAGCCTTTCGAAACGGAAGGTGATCAGAGTCCAGCCGAGCGGCGCAGTCACGGACTTCCTCTCAGCACCGGATGTCCTCCGTGTGGTTGGGATTCACGTTGACTCAGCCCGCGGGCTCCTGTGGTTCGCAACCTGGGCGCCACGCTCGAGTGTCGAAGGATCCCAGGACGAACCGCCGAGTGAGAGTCGGCTTTTCAAGTGCGATCTGGGAACTGGCCGCATCCTGCACCGTTACAGTCCGGCGGATTCCGGCACCAGCCATCTCTTCAATGACGTCGCCCTCGCCTCCAACGGAGACGTCTTCATTACCGACACAGATCAAGGATGGCTATATCGTATTGGGGCAGACGCCGATTCCTTAGAAGTGTTCCTCCGGCCCGACCCTGATGAATGGTCGGGCGCCAATGGCATCACGCTTACCGGCGATGATCGCACGCTCTATATTGCGTTCGTTGAGGGCATCGCACGGATGAATCTTGCTACGCGTCAGCTCGTTCGGCTTGGCTCCCCAGCGGGCACGAGCACCGCCCAACTTGACGGTCTGTACTGGGACCGCGGTGCGCTGCTCGGCATACAGAATCAACGCGGTCTTGAGCAGGTCGTCCGCTATCAGCTCGCGGCTGACGGGCGATCGATTATGAGCGAGCGCGTGCTCGAGCGCGGTGACAGCCTCCTTCGGCGGCCGACAACGGGGGCATTGGTTGGGAGGCAGTTCTACTACATTGCCAACAGCCAATTCGAGCGGCTCGGTTACGACAATCGACTCAGTCCTGCGACTGACTCGACGAAGGTTTTGACAACAGTGCGTGTGGTGGACCTCCAAGAGCATTGATTCACGTGCGGGTTGCCGCTTAACAAGCCTTGAAGCTGCCGGCGCCACGTACTCAACGTGTCCGGCGGCGCGTCCAGGTCCGGTGCTGTAGAATTCCGTTTGCGAACGTTCACGTTCGGCGCCGCAGCTTAAGCGCGATTCGTTAGGCGGCCGCTGATGTCACCTCCCAACGTAGACTCCACAATGAAGCTCCGGCGCGCGCGAAGCACCCTGATTGCCGGTGTGTGTCTGTTCGCAGGATCGCCGGCGTTGGGCCAGACGGTTCGAGTCCTGGCTGACTCCGGTTGGGCGGGCCAGCGGATCGTCATGCTGAAGGGCATGGGTGAGGTTCATAGTCCGTCGGACAGTACCCGTCTTGCCACTGCGGTCGGCATCAACCTGGTCGCGCCCATCTCGCGTGGGGAGGGGCGGCGACTGTGGATCATGTCGACGAGCGGCGGTGATTCAGGCTGGGTCGACAGCGTGGACGTGCTGCGCCTGGCTGACGCCATTCCCTACTTCACACGGCTGATCGAACGACACCCAGACAATTGGGACGCGTACTTGCGCCGGGCGGCGGCCGCCTCACAAGCGCTTGAAGCTGGCGGCGCGCGTAGATTGAGCAATGAATCGTTCTTCAGCGCGCCGCAGCGTAAGCGCGATCCGTTGGGCGCCCGCCAACAATCGGATTACGGTGTGACTGTCAGTTCGACCTTCCGCACGTTCATCGTTGATCAACTGAGTCGGGTTGTACCGCAAGT
>WNGE01013623.1_pt1 | contig 10837 bp, 8 predicted proteins | sample 5400651 | NCBI WGS metagenome assembly WNGE01 (sample SAMN13153370, study PRJNA577476) | soil metagenome | isolation source: 60 cm soil or saprolite under grassland replicate 2 | place: USA:California | collected 2016-06-15
CGGCAGGCCGATGACGTTGCTCAGGCAGCCATCCACCTCGGCCACGAGCCTGCTCCCGAGTCCCTGGACCGCATAGGCGCCCGCCTTGTCCAGTGGCTCGCCCGTCTCCACGTAGGCCAGGATCTCCGCGTCGCTGTAGGCGCGCATCCTGACGCGCGTGGTGACAGCCGTTGTCACTTCGCGCTCCGTCGGCCCGACTTCGACCACGGCGACGCCCGTGATGACGTCGTGCACCTGCCCGCGCAGCGCTCCCAGCATCCGGACGGCGTCGGCGGCGTCCCCGGGCTTGCCCATGAGCCGGCCGCCGAGCACCACTTCGGTGTCAGCCCCGAGGACGAGCGCCGGCCGATCCCCCGGAAGGCTCCGCGCCACGGCTCGCGCCTTCGCCAGGGCGACGGCGGTGATGGCCTCGGCCGGTGGACCGGGTGGATGCTCCTCGGGAATGCGGCTCGGGACGACGGTGAACGCGATGCCGAGCTGGGACAGGAGCTCCCGGCGCCGGGGCGAGAAGCCAGGACGAGGGCGGGACGGCCGATCAGGTGACGATCAGGGGGTTCGAGTCCGTGATCACCCGGTCGTTGGACAGGAGCGCGCGGCGGAGGAACTTTGGCAGGTTGAAGGAGTGCAGATGGGCCTGTCCGTCCCAGTATCCCAGCTCATCCGGATCCAGGCGCTGGGCGATCAGCCGGTCGATGTCGCCGGCGGACTCCTGGCGCGGGTCATGCCCCTTGGAGGCCAGGATGAACCCCCAGGGCGTGCCGAAGCAGGAGATGAACCCCTGGTACGGCGCGACCACCGGGAAGACCTCACGGAGGGTGCGGTGGACGGCGCCGAAGAAGAAGATCTCGTTGACCTTGGTCATGCCGGCCTGCATGGTCATCACGCCGCGCTCGGTGAGCCGGTCGCGGACGAGCGTGTAGAACTCCCTGGTGAAGAGCAGGCAGGCCGGCCCCTCCTCCAGCGGCTCCACCAGGTCGATCACGATCAGGTCGAAGCGGTCGCCGGTCTTCTCCAGGTAGACGCGGGCGTCCTCGTGCAAGAGCCGGGTCCGCGGATCGTCGAAGGCGCCCCGGTGCATCTCCGGCAGGTGCCGCTTGCACTCCTCCACCACCTCGCCGTCGATGTCCACCATGAGGCAGTCGGTGACGCTCTTGTGGCGCAGGACCTCGCGGACGGTGGCGCCTTCGCCGCCGCCGATCACCATGGCCCGCCGGGGGTTGGCGTGAGCCAGGAGCCCAGGTTGCACCAGGAGCTCGTGGTAGATGAACTCGTCGGCCTGGCTCGACTGGATGCGCCCGTCCAGGATCAGGCACTTGCCGTAGGAGTGGGTGTCCAGGATCTCCATGAACTGGAACTTCGTCTGGCGGGAGACGATGGTCCGGGCGATGGCGTGCATGTGGCCCTCGACCGGGGTCGTGGTCTCGAAGAACCACTTGTACTGCGACGGAGCGGTCATCCTCGAAGGGCCATGGGCTTGTGGAAGACAGGGTTGGGGGTCTGGAGGAACACACCCCGCTGGAGCTCGACGACGGAGGCCCGGGCGGCCCCGAGCTGCTCCACGAGGTAGTCGACCGCCACGTGCGGCTGGAGACTCTCCCCACAGGAGAACACGTCCACCGCGGCGTAGCGGTACTCGGGCCATGTGTGGATGGCCAGGTGCGACTCGGCGATGACAACGACTCCACTGATGCCAAACGGATTGAACTCGTGAAAGACGACGTCGATGATGGTCGCCTGCGCGCGCTTGGCGGCTTCCACCATGGACGTCTTCACGATGTCCAGACTGTTGAGGGCTTCTGGGTCGCAGTCCAACAGCTCGAGCAGCAGGTGTCGCCCCAGTGCTTGCACTCTTTCCCTCCTCCCTGGCCTTTTCTCTGCCGAAAAAATTTTCGGGCAGAATTTTGTTCACTGTGGGGCAATTTTTGGGGCATTGCAAGAAAAAAGTGGCCCTCCGGTGTCTTCCCGATGGCTCCGGAGCGGCGCGGGCGGGGCCCGGCGGGCGCCGCGGCGGCCACTTTTTGTCTCGGCGGGCAACTTTTTGCTTGCGTTCCGCGGCCGAGTCGCTACGATGAGCGAAATTCACGACGGGTCGCGGGCAGCGAACGCGGCGAGCCGTGCGGGGGCAAAGGAGGACTGAATGGGCTGGACACCAGTGACCAAGGCGGCGGGCACAGCCGGGACCGCCGAGGGCTCGACTCCACTCAACGCCTTCGACAATGCCCTGCTGGCGGCGGGCATCGGCAACATCAACCTCGTCCGGATCTCCAGCATCCTCCCTCCGGGCGTGCAGCTCGTGCCCCTTCCCCGGATCAAGCCGGGCGCCATCGTCCCCACCGCGTACGCGGCCCAGACCAGCGAGGTGCCGGGCGAGGTGGTCGCGGCCGCCGTCGGCTGGGCGCGGCCGGAGGATCCCGGCAAGAACGGGGTGATCATGGAGTTCCACGACAAGGCCACACGGGAAGAGGCCGAGCGGATGATCGTCGAGATGCTCGGGGAGGCCTTCCGGGTGCGCGGGGAGCGCATCCGGGACATGCGGGTCTTCGCCGTCGAGCATCGGGTCGAGCGCACCGGCTGTGCCGTGGCCGCCGTGACGCTGCTGGCGCCCGACGATCTCGGCTAGAGCGATGAGAAGGGCCCATCTGCGACGTTCTATCGGAGGGGGCCTCGACGGCCCCCTCCGAAGCCTCCCCCAGGAATCGGTTGCGCGGGCGAAGCCCGCGCTCGAGGCGGAACATTCAACACACTGCTGTGCGATTTCCGATCCGTTGGCCACTCCTGGACCTGGAACTGTTCCACTTTCGAGCGCCGGCTTTGCCGGCGCAACCTCGGATTGCTCGCCTCGGACGCACGGGGCCCAGCCCGTGGCCGTCCTGCGGCTCGCACTGCGGGATTGCTCGCCTCGGACGCACGGGGCCCAGCCCGTGGCCTTCATCGCCTGCCGGGCTTCCCTCCCGGACGCCCGGCTCGTCCTCTTCGGCATCCCCTTCGAAGGCACCGTCAACCTGCGGCGAGGCGCCGACCACGGTCCCCGCGACCTCCGCCTCGCCTCGGACTCCATCGAGACCTACTCGCCCGCGCTCGGCCGCGACCTCGAGGATCTGGCGATCGCCGACCTCGGCGACTGCGAGCTCGGCCCGGGCTCACCGCGCGCGCAGCTCGGTCGAGCCCGCGCGGAGGTCACGGGCTTCTGGCGGCCGGGGCTCCTCCCCGTCATGCTGGGCGGCGACCACACGGCGACGCTTCCGGTCATCGAGGTGCTGGCTCCCGCCATCCCGGAGCTGCGGATCCTGCAGCTCGACGCCCATCCCGATCTCCGCGAGGAGTTTCTGGGCGAGCGTTTCAACTACGCCTCGGCCATGGCCCGCGTCATGGACGTCGTGGCGCCCGAGCGCGTCTACCAGGTGGGCATGCGCACCGGCGCCCGCGAGGAGTACGAGAAGAAAGCGCCGCACCTCTACCCGGCCCACGCCGTTCATCCGGTGGCGGCCGTGAGGAGCCTCGTGCCCGAGCTCAGCCGGCACCCGCTCTACGTGACCGTCGACGTCGACGTGCTCGATCCGTCGGAGGCCCCGGGCACCGGAGCGCCGGAGCCGTGCGGGCTCCGGACCGCCGAGCTGATCGAGATCGTCCGGCTGCTCGAGCCCTGCCGGATCGTGGGGGCGGACCTCGTGGAGGTGGCTCAGGGCTTCGACCCGTCGGGGCGCACCGCCATCACGGCCTGCGGGATCCTCCGCGAGGCGATCCTCACCTGGTGGGGGAGATGACGACGACCCGTCAGTACTCGGCGCCGCGCTACTACGAGATCGCCTTCGACATGAACCGGAGGCAGGAGGTGGACTTCCTCGCCCACTGCTTCCGGCGTTATGCCCGGCGGCCGGTCAAGACCGTCCTCGACATCGCCTGCGGCACGGGGCCCCATCTGATCAGGCTGGGCGAGCGCGGGTACCGGATGTCCGGGCTCGATCTCTCCCGCGAGAACATCGCGTTCCTGAGCGAGCGGGCCGCCCGCAAGGGCCTCGACGTCAGCCTTCACGTGGCCGACATGACCCGCTTCCGCCTGCCGGAGCCCGTGGACGCCGCCATCTGCATGCAGGACTCGCAGGGCCACCTCCTCACCAACGAAGCGATCCTCGCCCATCTCCGCTGCGTGCGACGCGCGCTCAAGGCCGGCGGGCTCTACGTCTTCGACCGCTACATGTGCTCCTCCTGGACCGAGCCGGCGCGGCGCTGGTCGTGGACCCGGCGCCGCGGCAGGGCCACCGTCAGGGCCACCTTCGAGGCGCTCAGGGACGTGAACCCTGTCACTCAGGTCTTCTCCGAGCACATGGAGCTCGAGGTCCACGAGAGCGGCGCCCGCCGCGTCTACCGCCAGCGCCACCGGTCGCGCATGGTCTTCCCGCAGGAGCTCCGGAGCCTGGTCGACCTGGCCGGCGGGTTCGATCTGGTGGACTGGTTCTACGGCTTCAAGCCCCACCTGCGCCTGGAACAAGCCCACCACCCGCTCCTCATGGTCGTCGTCCTGCGAAAGAAATAGCTCCGCCCAATTGGCCACGCTGGTCCTCAAGAAGGGGATGGAGCGGCGCCTCAGGGCCGGCCATCCCTGGATCTACCGGGGCGAGATCGCCGATCTCAGAGGCCGGTGGGCGGCGGGCGACGCCGTGGAGGTGCTGGACGCCGGCGGACGATTCCTGGGCCGAGGCTTCTACAACCCGCGGCCCGCCCTGGCCTGCCGCCTCCTCACGCGGCTCAACGAGCCCGTTGACCAGGCATTCGTCCTCCGCCGGCTCGGCGCGGCCCTCGACTACCGCCGTTCGGCGGGGCTCCTGGGCGAGGCGTTCCGCCTCTGCTGGAGCGAGGCGGATGGGCTTCCCGGCCTGGTGGTGGACCGCTACGGGCCGGTGAGCGTGGTGCAGTGCCAGACCCTCGGCATGACGCGCGCGGAACCGTGGGTGACGGCCTCGCTGCAGACGCTGTTCCCGGGGGGAAGCGTCTATCGGCTCGATGAGCCGACGGCGGCGCGGATCGAGGGCTTCGAGGCCGAACGCGGCTGGCGCGGCGAGCCCGGGCCGTCCGAGCTGGTGGTGGCCGAGGGCCAGTGCCGGCTCACCGTCCTGGTGGGTGCCGGCCAGAAGACCGGTCTCTACCTCGACCAGCGCGAGAATCAGGCGCTGGTGGCCACGCACGCTTCGGGGCGCCGGATGCTCGACGCGTTCTCGTATGCCGGCGCCTTCGCCTGCCATGCGCTCCGGGCCGGCGCGTCGAGCGCGCTCCTGCTCGACTCCTCACGGGAAGCCCTGGCGCTTGCCCGGCGCAATCTCGAGCTGAACGGCGCCGCCGACCGGGCGGAGCTCCGGGAGGCCAATGCCTTCGACGCGCTCCGCGATCTCCAGGCCGGCGGCCAGCGCTTCGGGCTGATCGTGCTCGACCCGCCGCCGTTCACGCGCCGGAAGGATACGGTGGAGGCGGCAGCCCGCGGCTACAAGGAGATCAACCTGCGCGGACTCCGGCTCCTCGAGCCCGGCGGGGTGCTCGCGACCTTCTCGTGCTCGCACCACGTCACCCCCGCCCTCTTCGAGGCGATCTGCCGGGAGGCGGCCGGCGATGCCGGCGTTCACGCGCGCGTGCTGGCGAGCCTGGGCCAGAGCCGCGATCACCCCGTGCTGCTGACGGTGCCGGAGAGCCGTTACCTCACCGGCCTCCTCCTGCAGGCGCCTACTTCTTGAGCCGCAGGTCCTCGAACGGGGCCGAGTAGGGGAAGGAGGGAATGAGACTGAGCGCCGGCTCCTCCGCCCGCGAGCCCACGCCACGGATGAACCCATTCTCCCAGATCGGCGCGAAGACCACCCGCTCGTGGAGGATGCGCTGGATCTGGTGGAGCAGCTCCTCCCGCTTCTTCCGGTCGAGCTCGCGGGCCTGCCGCTGGAAGAGGTCTTCCACCTCGGGCAGCACGCCGTACGCGTACATCCCGCCCCGCGTCGCCATCCCTTCGATCCGCGTCGCCGCGTTGCCCCCGGCGCCCTGGGCGCCGAGGACGATGCCTCGCAGCTTCTTCTCGCGCCAGGCCGTGAGGAAGGCCGCGCGCTCCATCGTCCTGACCCGGGTCCGGATCCCGACGGCGCCCAGGTTGGTGGACACCGCTTCCGCCATCGAGAAGTAGGGCGGGTTCGGCGTGAGGTCACCGCCGTCGAAGCCGTTCGGATAGCCGGCCTCGGTGAGCAGCTGCTTGGCCCGCTTCGGGTCGTAGGGGTGCGGGTCGATGGGCAGGGCGAACTCCATGTGCCGGGGCACGATGTTGCCGGTCAGGCCCGAGAAGCCGAGGGCTTCGGCCTCGTTGATCGCCTTGCGGTCGATGGCGAGGCTGGCGGCGAGCCGCAGGCGCCGGTCGTGCCACGGCGACTTCGGGTCCCATTGCTCGGCGAAGTCCAGGAAGAAGACCGCGTTCGTCCGCACGGCCATGAGTCTCAGACCGGGCGTGCGCCGCACGTCCTCGGCGACGGGGCCGTTGAGGAAGTAGGCGATGTCGACCTCGCCGCGCTTGAGGGCGGCGGCGCGCGTCGTCTCGTCCGGGACGCTTTTCAGGATCAAGCGCTTGACGCTCGGCACCTTGCGCCAGTAGCCCTCGAAGGCTTCGAGCACCAGCTCGATCCCCGGCGAGACGCTGACGAACCGGTAGGGGCCGGCCCCGATGGGGGCCTTCCTGAAGCCCTCCTCGCCGACCTTCTCGATGTATTTCCTGGGGACGACCCAGCCGGCGCCGGTCGCGGTGGTGCCGTAGAAGGTCATGAAGTCGGGCCACGCCTCCTTGAGCTGGAACCGGACGCGGCGGGCGTCGACGACCTGCACCTCCTTGACGCGGTCCTTGAGCAGCTTCGCGCCTCCGCCCTTGTAGCGCTCGAAGGAAAACTTCACGTCGTCCGCCGTGACCGGGTCGCCGTTGTGGAACTTCACGCCGCTCCGCACGACGAACTCGTAGGTGAGACCATCCGGCGACACCGTCCACGACTCGGCGAGGCTCGGGGTGGTGAGACCGCCGGGCATGGGCTTCACCATCGCGTCGTGGACCGCATAGAGAACCAGGAAGGGCGTGATGGCCGACTCGGTCTCGCCCGGATCGAGCCACCGCGGGGCCAGGGTCACGTGGACGGCCCAGCTCATTTGCCCTTCGGGGGCGGCCCCCGCCCGGGTCGGAAGCCCGGACAGGATCACGATGAGGAACGACGGGACGATGATGCCGAACGATCGGGCCGACTGCATCATGGGACGGAATCCTCCTCGTGGATCAGTCGCTCTGGTTCTTGGCTCGCACGAACTCCGGATGGATGGTAACACTCGGAGGCCGGGCTGCGCTCGGCCAGCCACAATGCCGATGTGGGCTTGACAGGATCGCCAAGGACTCCTAGAGTCCCTGCTACCTGGAAAGTGCCCCACCGGGGCCTCGACGTTCCCAACGACCCGCAACCAGGAGGTGGACTCCCATGGCCAAGAAGAAGGCGACCAAGATGGCCAAGAAAGCCCCGAAGAAGGCGGCGAAGCCGCCCGCGCCCAAGCTGGCGAGCCCGGCCGACGCGATCCATCAGCTCGATGCGGAGTTCATGAAGGCGGCCAGCGCCAAGAGTGCGGCGAGCCTGGTCAAGGCCTTCTACGCGCCGGACGCCGTGCTGATGCCGCCCAATCACCCGATCGTCGAGGGCCGCGCGAACATCCAGGGCTTCCTCCAGACCCTGATCGACTCGGGCCTCACCAGCATCAAGCTCGACACCACGACCATCGCGGGCGCCGGCGATCTGGCCTACGGCCGGGGCCGTTACTCGCTCACCATTTCTCCGCCCAGCGGGACGCCGGTCCAGGACGCGGGGAAGTACGTCGTGGTGTACCGCCGTCAGGCCAACGGGGCGTGGCGGGCGGTGACCGACATCTTCAACAGCGACCAGCCGGCGCAGCAGTAAGGGGCCGGGAGCCGGGCGCCCGCAGTCGGCGGAACACCCGGCTCCCCCCGGCTCTCTGCCTGGAGACCCGTTGCGGCAAGCCAGGCGCGCGTTCCGCAGGGCCTCGAAGACTGCACCCGGGGCGCTTCGGGGGCGGCCACTCCCTCGATCCACTCCGCGCTCCGGCTTGACCTCCTTCCACCTGCCCGGCTAGTCTGCTCGTGTCTCTCGCGGTCGTCGGTGCCGGAAGCCCCGGCGGAGGCGGCGATGGAGTGGATAGGATCCTCGCAGGCTCGAGCAAGTCACGGCCGCCTGTACCGGCCCGGCCCCGGCCGATGAAAGGCCACGTCCAAGTCCCCACGCCGGCTCCGCTGCCTCAGGCGCTCGCGGCCATCGCCAGGACGACTGCCCGGCTCTGCGAGGCCAGCGATGCCATGATCTTCCAGGTCGAGGGCGACTCACTGAAGCTGGTGGCGAGGCACGGACGGGTCCCGACCACCCGGAAGCTGGGCGAGCCCTTCCCCCTGGATCGCGATACGGTGCACGGCCGGGCAGTCACCGACCGCCGGACCATCCACGTCCCCGACATGGCCGTGGCCGCCCGCACGACCTTCCGTGCCCAGCGAGACCGCGGGCGCGCGACCGGCGTGGGGACGGTGCTCGCCGCCCCCCTGCTCCGCGACGGACTGGCGATCGGCGTGATCGTGATCCGCCGCGCCACGGTCCGGCCCTTCACCATGGCGCAGATCACCCTGCTCAAGACCTTCGCGGACCAGGCCGCCATCGCCATCGACCATGCCCGCCTCTCCACGGAACTCGGAGTCCGCAACAGCCAGCTCGAGGCCAAGAACCGCGAGCTGACGGAGGCGCTGGCGCAGCAGACGGCCACCAGCGAGATCCTGCGCGAGGCACTCGACCAGCAGACGGCCACGGCCGAGATCCTGCGCGTGATCAGTAGCTCGCCCACCGATCTCCAACCTGTCCTCGATGCGGTGGCAGAGAGCGCGGCACGGCTGTGTGAAGCTCCGGACACCGGGGTGTACCTGGTGGACAGAGACGTGTTGCGACTCGCGGCTCACCACGGCCCGCTTCCCAGCGACACGGTAGGCGAGTCCACCCTTCCGCTGACCCGCGGGACGATCAATGGGCGCGCGGTCATCGAGTGTCGTCTCGCGCAGATCGCCGACCTCCAGAACGAGGTCGAGGAGTTCCCCGAGGGCGCCGCCGTTGCGCGCCGGCTCGGACATCGCACCGTGCTCATCGTCCCGCTGCTGAGAGAAGGCGGGGCGATCGGAACCATCTTCCTGCGCCGCGACGAGGTGCGGCTCTTCTCCGTGCCGCAGATCGCGTTGCTCCAGACCTTCGCCGACCAGGCCGTCATCGCCATCGAGAACGTCCGCCTGTTCAGGGAGCTGGAGGCCCGCAACCGCGAGCTCACCGAGGCCCTCGAGCAGCAGACGGCCACGGCGGAGATCCTGCGGACCATCAGTACCTCGCCGACGGATCTCCAGCCCGTGCTGGACTCGGTGGTTCGGAGCGCGGCGCGCCTCTGCGGCGCCTACGACGCAAACCTCTTCCGCGTCGACGGGGACCTCCTGCGCAATACCGCTCACCAGGGGCCGCTTTCCGCCCCTGCCGACCTCGTGCTCCCGGTCCGCGGGACGGTCGTGGGACGCTCGGTGCTCGAGCGACGGGCAGTGCAGGTCGCCGATGTCCAGGCAGAAGCCGAGGAGTTTCCGGAAGGCAGCGCCATGGGGCGAGAGCTGGGGCACCGGACGGTTCTGAGCGTTCCGCTGCTGAGCGAAGGCGTGGCCCTCGGCGCGATCGGCGTCCGGCGCGCCGAGGTGGAGCCCTTCACCGACAAGCAGATCGCGCTGCTCCAAACCTTCGCCGATCAGGCCGTCATCGCCATCGAGAACGTGCGGCTGTTCAAGGAGCTGGAGGCGCGGAACCGCGACCTCAGCGAGGCCCTGGACCGCCAGACGGCCACGGCGGAGATCCTGCGCGCCATCAGCCAGGCGCAGACGGACGTGCAACCGGTCCTCGAGGCCATCGCAGACAGCGCCATGCGACTGTTCGGGGCATGGTCCTCGGCGGTGTACCGGTACGACGGCGAGTTCATCCGGCTGGCGGCGGCCCGGGGAGGGCTTCCGGGAAGCGGCGAATGGGTCACAAAGCTGCGCCAGGCGCTGCGCCCGACGGATGAGGATCCAACATGTCGCGCGGTGTTGACACGGGCCGTGCAGGAGATCGCTGATGCGGAGGGGGATCCGTCATGGGGCTGCCCCGAGGTCCGGGAGGCTGCCAGGGCGCGTGGCATCCGCTCCATGGTTCACGTCCCGATGCTCCGCGGCGGCGAAGCCGTCGGCGTCATAGGGGTCAGTCGCGCGCGGGCCGGCGGCTTCACGCCGGCCGAGATCGCGCTGCTCCAGACCTTCGCCGACCAGGCGGTGATCGCCGTCGAGAACGCGCGCCTGCTCACCGAGCTGCAGGCGCGCAACGCCGATCTGACCGAGGCCCTGGGCCGCCAGACGGCCACCGCCGAGATCCTGCGGGTCATCGGGACCTCGCCGACCGACGCGCAACCGGTCTTCGAGGGGATCGCCCGCAGCGGCGTCCGCGTGTGCGGGGCCCTGGGCTGCGTGGTGTTCGTCGTCGAGGGGGACATGCTGAGCGTGGCCGCGACCCACGGCGTCCGCCCGGAGCGGGTCGAGCGGTTCCGGGCGCAGTTCCCCGTACCGCTCACGGCCCCACATGACACGACCTACAGCAAGGGCGGTGACGCCACGCGTGTGGTCCGCGAGCGCCGCATCTTCCATCTGGCGGACATCGAGCACAACCCCGAGGCCAGCCCGGAGCAAGTCGAGCTTGCCCGGCTGGGGGGCTACCGGACTCGCCTCATGGTGCCGATG
>WNGE01010966.1_pt1 | contig 10835 bp, 8 predicted proteins | sample 5400651 | NCBI WGS metagenome assembly WNGE01 (sample SAMN13153370, study PRJNA577476) | soil metagenome | isolation source: 60 cm soil or saprolite under grassland replicate 2 | place: USA:California | collected 2016-06-15
TCGAGGACCGGTAGCGCGGCGCGATCATACCTTCGGAAGACATTGAGCGCGTCCTGCTGCGAATCAGTCACATTCAACGCCCCGAAGGTCTGATCGCGAATCTCGCTCACCTTCGCCGTGAGCGACCGGAGCAGGAACTCGCGCATCCGCACGTCGTCAATCAATTTTCCGCGGTCATCGACGACATAAACAAAGTTCAGCGTCTCGCTGTCGCGGCCATGTTCGCGCACATAGTCGAGCACCTGCTGGACGGTCCAATCCTCGTGCACAGCGATGAAATCCGGCGTCATCAGACGTCCAACGCTATCTTCGGGGTATCCCAGCAGCGCCGTGGCGACGCGACGCTCCTCTGGCGTAAGTAATTGAATCAACTGCCGCGCCGCTGCGCTGGGCAATTCTTCCAGCAGCGCCGTGCGATCGTCCGGCGCCATCTCGTTCAGGATTCCGACAACTTGCTCATGCGCCATGGCACGGAGCAGTTTTTGCTGCGCATCGACATCGAGGTATTCGAAAACATCCGCCGCCAGCGCATGCGGCAGGACGCGAAAGATGATCACCTGTTCGTCTTCTGGCAGATCCAGAATCACTTCGGCGACATCGGCGGGTGGCCATTCACGAAACACTTCACGCAGCGCCGCGAAATTGCGGGCCTCGATCATGCTCCTGATTTCGGGTTCTAGAATTTTGCCGACCATAACTGTTGTCCGCGCGCGGCTGCCGCCGAGTTTTAACACTCACATTGAACAGACGCAATGGCAGGATCATCGCGCTGAGACGAACGTACTGCACAGCGCGGCGTCCCTACCTCTTCGCTTGGAATTTCCCGGAAAGTGGCCAATATGAACTCAATGCCGGCGGTCGCTGCAGCCTCAATGATTCGGCGCCAGATCGGAGACGATCACATCTGCGTGTTGACCTTCGATCGCCCCGAGTCCGGCGCGAATATTTTCGACGGTGCCACGCTCGCTGAGTTGAGCCAGCATCTCGATTTTATCGAAAATGATGGCTCACTGGGTGGGCTCATCATCACGTCGGCAAAAAAATCGATCTTCATTGCCGGTGCGGATTTGAAGACGTTGTTGCAACAAGCGCAGTCAGGAGACATGCGTGCATTCATTGCCAAAGGGCAGCGAATCTTTAATCGGCTTGCCGCTCTGAAAATCCCGACGATCGCGGCCACCCACGGCGCATGCGCCGGTGGCGGTTACGAAGTGACTCTGGCCTGCGATTACCGCATCGCGAGCGATGATCCAGCGACGCGGATCGGGCTTCCCGAAACCACGCTCGGGCTAATCCCTGCATGGGGCGGTTGCACGCGCCTGCCGCGTCTGATCGGCGCAGAAAAAGCCGCTGAAGTGATTTTAAACGGGAAGCTTTATTCTGCGCAGGGAGCTTTGAAGCTCGGGCTGATTGATGAAATCGTACCGCGCGATCAGCTCATCGATGCTGCGCGGAAGAAACTCGCGGAAGGAAAACGAAAACCATCGGCCGCGGCCAAGCCGGAGAAGGAAATTCCTGCGCCACGCGTGCGAGGCAATCCAGCGCCGGCGCGAGCGTTGGAAATTGTTAATCGGACCTTCAGCATTTCGCCGGATGAATCATTGCGACTGGAGCTCGACACGATTGTGGATCTCGGCAAAACGGAAGCGAGCCAGAATCTGATCCGTAATTTCTTCCTAGCAGAAAAATACAAGAAAGGAACGTCGCGAACGCCGCCGGAAAAAGTCGTTCACGCGGCTGTGATCGGCGCCGGTGTGATGGGGTCCGGCATCGCACAATGGCTCAGTTCTCGCGGCGTCACGGTGATCCTTCGCGACATCGCTCGAGAACAGATCGACGGCGGTTTGGCAAACATTGAGAAAACTTACGCCGATGCTGTGAAGCGCGGATTGATGACGGAGGAAAAAGCAAAGGAAGGCCGCGCCCGGATTTGTGGGTCGACGGCGCCGATGGAATTGCGCGATGTGCAATTTGTCATTGAAGCCGCCTCTGAGAAAATCGACGTTAAGAAAGAGATTTTTCGGGAGCTGGCGATGGAAGCCGGGCCGAAAACGATCGTCGCCACAAATACATCGGCGCTTCCGGTCAGTGCACTGGCCGATGTGACCGTTTCTCCCGAGCACGTCATCGGATTGCATTTTTTTAATCCGGTCAGCCGGATGAAGCTGGTGGAAGTTGTTATTGCGAAGGAAACCTCAGAGGAAACTCGTGACCGAAGCCTCGCTTTTGTACGGCAAATCGGAAAACTGCCGGTGATTGTGCGCGACAGCCCGGGTTTTCTGGTGAACCGGGTTCTGTTTCCTTATTTGCTCGACGCCGCCGAGCTTTTCGAAGCTGGCCTCGAACCAGACAAGATCGACACCGCGCTTGTCCAATGGGGCATGCCGATGGGACCGTTGCGATTGATCGATGAAATCGGTGCCGATATTTGCATTGATATCGGCAATACGCTTGAGAAGGCCTACGGACGACGCGATCACGTTCCCGCTGTTCTGCTTTGGTTGCGCGACCGGCGGATGCTTGGCCGTAAATCGGGCGCCGGTTTCTACAGATACGAAGGCAAAACGCAGACGCCGAACGAATTGCTCGCACAATGGCGACGCGGATTGCACGGAGAACCGGAAGGTGCCGAGGGCCCGAATATTCCGTCGGACTTACATCGCGATCCCCGGTTGCGGTTGAACGAAGAAGATCTTGCGCGGCGGCTGGTCCTTCTGATGGTGAACGAAGCCGCGCGTTGCGTGGAAGAGAAAGTCGTCGATTCGCCGGAGGACGCGGACTACGGAATGATTTTGGGAACTGGTTTCTCGCCGTTCCGCGGCGGCCCATTGCGTTACGCGGAGCATCTCGGCTTGAATAAAGTAGTCGATGAATTGGAACGGCTGGCGCGGACGGAGGAGAAATTCTTGCCGTGTGAGATACTGAAGAAACACGCTCGGGACGGAACGAAATTTTATGCCGACTGAAATCGCCCCGAGTCAGTGGAACATAGACATTCTGTCTGTGCGCCCAGCGGGCATGTTGCCCGCTGACCGCGTACAACCCCGAACGCTTTCGGGGTTGGGCGCACAGGCTACAAGCCTTATGTTCCTACGCGCGAACTGACGGATGAGCACCATGAAAAGCCCGCTCGAAGCGCCGGAAAAACAAATCGTTGAAGAGACGAGCGCGAAGCCGGAAAAGCCTGCGGCCGCCGTGATCGACACCTCAAAGATGGCGAAGGGCCAGCGCGAAGCGCTCGAACTGGCCGAAGCTGCGCGCGATCCGCTCGAGGACCGTGGCAGTTTCGCCAGTAATCTCTTCGTCGGACGCTATGATTTCGAACGGATCTACCCGTACCCCGCGCAGAGCGCAGAGGATCGCGCCGCCGGCGAAGATTTTTTGCGCAAGCTGGAGGACTATCTGCGCGAACACGTAGATCCGGACGAGATCGATCGTACGGGTGAAATTCCGCCGGAAAATTTCAAAGGTCTCGCAGAGATCGGCGCGTTTGGAATTAAGGTGCCGAAGAAATACGGTGGACTGGGCTTGTCGCAATCCAATTACGGCCGCGCCGCAGTTTTGCTTGGCAGTTGGGATGGAAACGTGGCCGCGCTCGTTTCTGCACATCAATCAATCGGTGTCGCGCAACCGTTGCTTTTGTTCGGCACCGAGGAGCAGAAGCAAAAATATTTACCCCGCGTCGCGGGTGGTGAGATTTCCGCATTCGCGCTGACCGAAGTTCATGCGGGATCGGACCCGGCAACGCTGAGTCTGAAGGCTGAGCCGTCGGCAGACGGCTCGGAGTTCGTACTCAACGGTGAAAAGCTCTGGTGCACTAATGGAGTGAAAGCAGGCGTGCTCGTGGTGATGGCGCGCACACCGTCGAAAATGGTGGGCGGAAAAGAGCGCAAGCAAATCACGGCGTTCATTGTCGATGTCGACACGCCTGGCCTGGAGATCACGTATCGCTGCCGATTCATGGGTCTGCGCGCCCTTTACAATGGCGTGGTCAGATTCACGAATGTACGCATTCCGCGAGAGAACATCATTTTTAAAGAGGGCGCAGGATTAAAAGTCGCGCTGACGACGTTGAATACCGGGCGGCTCACGCTGCCCGCTGCGTGCGTTGGTGTTTCCAAGCGCCTGCTGGAAATCTCGCGCAAGTGGGCGGGCGAACGCATTCAATGGGGCGTGCCGATCGGCAAGCACGCTGCGATTGCCGGGAAAATTGCCGAGATGGCCGGCAACGTTTTTGCGATGGAAGCGATGACGTTTCTCACTTCATCCCTACTTGATCGTAAAGCCGGCGATCTGCGAATCGAAACCGCGATGTGCAAACTGTGGGCAACCGAGACGACGTGGCGAATCGCCGATGAGGCGATGCAGGTGCGCGGCGGGCGGGGATACGAGACCGCGCATTCATTAGCCGGTCGCGGCGAGCCGCCAATCGGCGTTGAAAGATTCCTTCGGGATTGTCGTGTGAACACAATCTTTGAAGGATCCAGCGAAATCATGCGACTGTTCATCGCGCGTGAAGCACTCGATCCACATTTGAAAGTCGGCGGAGCAATTTTCAACACACAACTGCCGATGTCCGATCGCGCGAAAGCGGTTTTCAGTTCGGGAAAATTTTACGCTGGCTGGTACCCGCGCCAATGGCTGCCGAATGGCGCAGGGGCGATTGACAATTTGCATGAAAGGCTGCGCGGCCACGTCAATTATGCAGCGCGAACGAGCAAACGCCTCGCGCGCGGTTTGTTTCATGCGATGGCGCGCTTCGGCCCGAAACTCGATCGCGAGCAATTATTGCTCTCGCGTTTTGTGGGAATTGCGACCGAGCTTTTCGCCATCAGCGCGACATGTTCTTATGCGCAATGGCTGCTTGGCCAGGGCAAACCGGCTGATGAAATTCTTTCCGTCGCAGACTATTTCTGCCGCTCTGCGCGCATGAGAATCGACCATCATTTCGCCGGCACAGCACGTAACGCAGACAAAAGCGGCTACGCGCTGGTGCAGGATTTGTTAGCGGGAAAGCACGCGCTGTTACGCGAAGGCATCGTGTAAGGTGGCGCACGCTTCCAGCGTGCATCGTCGTGGTCGTCGGGATGCCGAAACAGCACGCAAGATGTGTGCACTACCGTTTACCGCAGTCGCAATTTTGTGTTTCTCGCAATGATTCGTTGCAATTACACCGAGACGGAATACGCATTGCGCAACTGTGAGCAAAACTGCGAAGATGGCCGTCGCTGGCGGCAACAAAACAAAGGTCGCGGTGATCGGCGCTTCCGGTTACGTCGGCGAAGAACTGGCGCGTCTGCTTTTGCGACATCCGCGTGCGGAGCTTGTCGCAGTCACGTCGCGCCAGTTCGCTGGGAAAACGGTGGCTGAGGTTTTTCCTCGTTTCTCGCACCTTGAAAAAACGAGCGAGCTTCGTTTCAGCGAGCCTGATCCGGAGCAACTTGGCCAGCGTGCGGAAATTATTTTTCTTGCGCTGCCGCACGGGCGCGCCGCGGAATTTGCCAAACCGTTACTACAAGGCGGTGCGCGCGTTATCGATCTTAGCGCCGACTTTCGAATCGAGAGCGCGAAGACATATAGGCAATTTTACGGCCACGATCATCCTGTACCCGAATTACTCGGAAAAGCGGTTTACGGCTTGCCGGAAATTTATCGGAAGAAAATTTCAGATGCGAAACTGGTGGCCTGTCCGGGCTGCTATCCCACGAGCATTTTACTGCCTCTTTTGCCCCTGATTCGCGAAAAAGTTGCGAATCTTGCGAGAATCCTTGTGACAAGTTTAAGTGGCTTGAGCGGCGCCGGTCGCAAAGTAGAAGCGGACTACCTTTTTGCGGAATGCAATGAAAGCATGCGTCCGTACGGGGTTCCGAAACATCGGCATCTGTCGGAGATCGAAGAGCAATTATCGGTCTTCGCCGGCGAAAAGGTTACGATTCAATTCACGCCGCACCTGGTTCCTCTGAATCGAGGCATTATCACCACGATTCATGTCGATCTGAATGAGATGAGCGACGCGCCATCTGCTGACGAGCGGCTGCGGCGGACTGGAGACCGCCGCTCCTTGATCGACGCCATTTACCAGAAGGCGTATGGGGACGAACCGTTTGTCCGCTTACTTGGCGACAAACTTTTTCCAGACACAAAAAACGTCACTGGAACAAACTTTATCGATATCGGCTGGCGCTTCGATCCGCGCACCGGCCGCCTCATCCTTATGAGCGCGATCGACAACCTGATGAAAGGCGCGAGCGGCCAGGCGGTTCAATGTTTCAATGTCATGCGCGGTTATCCCGAGACAGAGGATCTGTTGTGAAGGCGCAGGGGGTTGGGGAGCGTAGGATAGCAGCCTGCGCTTCCAAAAGTTTCAAAATCATCCCGGGTTCCATTTGCGCGCCGCTCGGTTTCAAGGCGGCGGCGGTGTTTTGCGGCATCAAACGAAGGAAACTCGATCTCGCGTTGATCGCTTCCGATGTGCGTGCAGCGGTTGCCGGGCTGTTTACGACAAATCAGGTTTGCGCCGCGCCGGTGAGGCTGAGCGCGCAATGCGTGCTGAAACGTTTTGCACAAGCAATCGTCGTGAATTCTGGCAACGCAAATGCCTGCACAGGACCTCAGGGAATCAGAGACGCAAAGAGAATGGCCGAAACGGCAGCGGCCGCGTTGAACGTAAAAGCGAGCCATGTCCTTGTTTGTTCCACGGGGCGAATTGGCGTGCCAATGCCGATGGAAAATGTCCAGCGTGGGATTCGCGCATGCGCGCCGTTGCTCGCAAGATCGGCAACGAACGCGCGGCAAGCCACCGAAGCTGTAATGACCACGGATACGCGGCGAAAAGAAATCGCCGTCGAATTCAGAATCGGAAAATCGGCGGTGCGCATTGGCGGGATTTGTAAAGGCGCGGGAATGATTCAGCCATGGATGGCGACAATGCTCGCCTTCATCACGACGGATATTGCGATTGAACCCAATCTGCTAAAACGGGCGCTTCGAATTGCAGTCACGCAAAGTTTCAACCGCATCACCGTCGATGGCAATATGAGTACCAACGATTCGGTGATCATGCTCGCCAATGGGTTGGCGAGAAATTCGAAATTCGAGATTCGCAATTCGCAATTTCAGGGCGCGCTCAATTTCGTTTGCCTGGAGCTGGCCAAAATGATCGTGCGCGATGGCGAAGGCGTTTCGCGTTTCGTTACCGTGAATATTCACGGAGCGCGAAGCGCTGGCGAAGCAGAAGCCGCCGCACGCACAATCGCAAACAGCGCGCTCGTAAAGACAAGTTGGTGCGGCGGCGATCCCAACTGGGGACGGATCCTATGCGCTCTGGGTTATTCCAAGGCGAAAGTGAACGAATCCCGCGTTGATGTCGGCTATGCGAAGCCCGGTAGCCGCGAGATACTCTTTGCATTTCGCCGCGGCCGCCCGACGGCTGTCGATTTGAAAACGCTCGGCAAAATTTCCGCTGCGCGAGAATTCGATCTGCATGTCAACCTTCATCTTGGGCCCGCCAATTTCACCATATATGCGAGCGATCTAACTGAGGATTACGTGGCTTTTAACAGACGGTATGAGAGCGATCCCGCGTCGCTCGGCGGCTAAGATGGAAGAACTGATTTCCAAGGCCGCGACGTTGCTCGAAGCGTTGCCTTACATTCAACGGTTTCGCTCGCAGGTTTTTGTCGTGAAATATGGTGGCAGTTTCATGGATTCGGATGATCCGGAAGTGCGTCATCGCGTGGCGCGCGACGTCGTTTTCCTGGAGACAGTCGGCATTAATCCCGTGGTGGTGCATGGCGGCGGTAAGGCGATCACGCGTGCGCTGGAGGAGAGCGGTTTGATTGCCCAATTTGTGCAAGGCTATCGGGTGACCGACGCAGTGACGGCTGAAATTGTCGATCGCGTTTTGTCCGGCGAGATCAACCCCGAAATTGTAAAGGCGATCGAGGATTTTGGCGGCAAAGCCAGAGGCTTTGCAGGGACAGAAATTTTTCGTTGCCGGAAATTTTCGCCGCCAAATGAAAATGTCGACCTCGGATTTGTTGGTGAAGTGGTTGATGTCAATACCGAGCCGCTACGGGAATGCATTCGACGCAGCGTAACGCCGGTAATCAGCCCCACGGCGCGCGGTGACGATGGCAAAACCTACAATTGCAATGCGGACGTTGCCGCAGCCAGGACTGCCATTGCACTGAGGGCGCGCCGGCTTGTTTTCATGAGCGACGTGCCGGGATTGCTGCGCGATCCAAAAGATGACGCAACTTTAATGAGTCACTTGCGCGCTTTGGATGTGCCGGAGCTAAAACGAGCCGGCGTGATCGGTGAAGGCATGTTGCCGAAAGTGGACAGCGCGGTGGCTGCGATCGAGAGCGGCGTGGAAAAAGTCCAATTCGTTGATGGCCGTATTCCGCATTCTGTGTTGCTGGAGATTTTCACAGATGCGGGAGTGGGAACGGAGGTGGTGCGGTGAAAGCAGAAAACGTGCAACGCTCAACTCCGATAAATCGCGAGCAGGCGTTCGACGCTCAACGCTCGACTCAGAATGAGATTCGCGAGCTGTTCGACAAGTACGTTGTTCCGACGTACGCGCGGTTCGATCTTGCGCTCGAGCGTGGCGAGGGAAGTTACGTTTGGGACGTCAGCGGGCGGCGTTATCTCGATTTTGGCGGCGGCATTGCCGTGTGTGTGCTCGGGCATGCAAACCCGGAAATAACCGATGCGCTTGCGGAGCAATCGAGGAAGCTGGTTCATGTTTCGAATCTTTATTACACCGAACCGCAGACGCGCTTGGCCAAACGAATTGTCGATCTCATCGCGCCGGGACGCGTCTTTTTCTGCAACAGCGGCGCGGAAGCGAATGAAGGACTTTTCAAATTAGCGCGAAAATTCGGCCGCGACAAAGGGCGGTACGAGATCATCACCGCGTCGGAGTCATTCCACGGACGGACGCTGGCCGGGATCGCGGCGACGGGTCAGGAAAAAGTGAAGAAAGGCTTCGAGCCGATGGTGGCGGGATTTCGCCATGTCCCGTTTAACAATCTCGAAGCGATGCGAGCAGCGATTACGGAATCGACCGCCGCGATTTTGATCGAAGCCATCCAGGGCGAGAGCGGGATCACGATAGCAACTAGAGAATACTTGCTCGGTTTGCGAGAACTTTGCGATCAACGCGACCTGCTCCTTTTGCTCGACGAAGTGCAGGCCGGGCAATTTCGCACGGGCAGATTTCACAGTTGGCAAACGATTGTGGACGCCGCGCCTCGCCGCGCCTTCGGGGAAAAGCGGGGGGGCGCCGCGTCTACATTTCTCCCCGACGGAATCTCGATCGCTGCGAATCCTCGATGTGATCGAGCGCGGCGATCTCGGGGCAAACGCGCGATCTATCGGAAAATTTTTGTTGGATCGATTGCAGGACCTGCAAAGGAAATATCCAAACGTTCTGCGAGATGTTCGCGGGTCGGGACTGATGATCGGGATTGAGTTTAATCCAAAAATTGCGGCAATCGAAACCGTGAAACGACTGCATGAGAAAAATCTTTTGACGATTCCAGCCGCGACTTCGGTTATTCGTCTGCTGCCGCCGTTAAATTTGCGCCAGAGCGAAGCCAACGAAGGCTTTCGGGCGATTGAAAGTGTAGTTGTCGATCTTGCAAAGCAGGTTTAGCCACAGATGGACAAAGATTTTCACAGATCGAAAAACTATTTCTTTGGGGATCTGTGGTTTCATCCGTGTAAATCCGGGGCAAAGAAATGAAACATCTGCTTAGCCTCGAACAAACGTCCCGCGAGGAGATCGACCGGATATTGCGACGGACAGCCGAGTTCAAAACAAATCGGGGTAGGATTTCAGCAAAGCCACTGGCCGGACAGACATGGGCGTTGATTTTTTCCAAGCCGTCCACCCGCACGCGCGTTTCCTTTGAGGTGGGAATTCGGGAGCTGGGCGGGGAGTCGATTTACATGAATGCTGCGGATGCCCAACTGGGGCGCGGCGAGCTGATTAAAGACACCGCGCGCGTGCTCGCGCGCATGATTCACGGCGCCATCATCCGAACGTACGCGCAGCGCGATATTGAAGAGTTCGCCGAGTTTTCCGGTGTGCCAACCGTGAACGCGCTAACCGATGACGAACATCCCTGTCAGATTTTGGGCGACATTTTCACAATTCAGGAAAAGCGAGAGAGTATCGAGAACAAGGTTGTGACGTTTGTCGGCGACGGCGTGGCCAATACCGCACGGTCGTGGCTCTTCGCTGCGGGCAAGCTCGACTTTGAATTGCGGATCGCCTCGCCGAAGCGGTATCAACCGAAGGGCAAATTGCTCAGGCGCTCGGGCGGGCGCGTATTTTGCACCGAAGATTTGCAGGAAGCGGCGCGCGACGCCGACGTGCTCTACACCGATATCTGGGTCTCCATGGGGCGCGAAGCGGAAGAAGCGCGTCGTGAAGCTGAGCTCGGCCCATATTGGATCACCGAGTCGCTCGTGAAGTTGGCTAAACCGGACGCGCTGGTCATGCATTGTTTGCCGGCGCACCGCGGCCAGGAAATTGACGAAAAAAGCTTCGAAGCTCACGCGCAAACCATTTTCGATCAGGCGGAGAACAGGCTGCACGTGCAGAAAGCAATTCTGGCGGAGTTGGTCAAGTCGGAGTGATTTTGCAGCGATAAGAGGCGAAAGCGTTACGACCGGCCGAGAGATGTCTGTGCCAGGGCGAGGCCGTTGACCGCACTCGCGCCGCAGATTACGATCAACAATGAGTGTTCCGCCCGTGTCCGCCATAGGACGGATTCGTCCTGGCGAACTCACCGAAGCTGCTTCACCTCTAAGCCGCGCCACAA
>WNGE01013216.1_pt1 | contig 10835 bp, 8 predicted proteins | sample 5400651 | NCBI WGS metagenome assembly WNGE01 (sample SAMN13153370, study PRJNA577476) | soil metagenome | isolation source: 60 cm soil or saprolite under grassland replicate 2 | place: USA:California | collected 2016-06-15
AAGACCCATCCGATGCCTCGCTCGCATGCCCAAGGGTGCTCTCACTTGAGTTCCCGAGTGACCACCTCTCATTGAGGGAGGGGGTCTTCGCGCCACGCGCTCATGGCCGGAGCTGTGCGCAAGACGGTATAGGCGCCCGCGATTACAAGGATCGGCTCGGTCGCGGCGCGACCGTGAGCAGCCCGGAGGCGGTTGGCGCTCATGCGCGGGCCGAGCGGCTCGATCGCTGGGCGCGTAGATGTGGAGGACGGTGCCGGTGTCGAATGTCTGTGCGTCGAGCAGTTGGAGCTGCAGCGCGTTGGGTAGGTCTCGGAACATCGGCAGGCCGCTTCCGAAGGCGACGGGATGAATGACGAGTGCGTATTCGTCGATGAGTCCGGCCCTCGAGAGCGACTGTGCGAGGCTGGCGCCGCCCCAGGCGATGATCTCTCTGCCGGGTTGGCGGCGGAGGGTGGCGATCTCGTCTTCCAGATCGCCTCGTGCGATCGAGGATTCCGCCCATGTCGCCTTGTCGAGCGTCTTCGAGAACACGACCTTGGGGATCTCGTTCATCGGGGCGGCGTAGTCGTCGGTGGAGGTTGGCCAATGCGCCGCCATTTCCTCGTAGGTCACCCGCCCCATGATGTGCGTCCCGGCCTGACGGACCCGATCGAGTTTCCAACGCTTCAGCTCGTCAGGCTCCGGGAGCGCGCCGGCGTGCCCGTGGGGCCCCTGCAACGAACCCGTCGACTGAGACACTCATCATCAGAACCAAGCTTCGCATGTGAGACCTCCTTCGTCGATGGGTCGCGGGTCTTGCTGCTTTGACCGCCGCGTCCGGTGGAACTCATCGGCTGTAGAGAGAACGACGAGCCGTCGCTGCTCGTGGTTCGACAAGGCAAAGCTCGGTTTTCGGGACGTCCTGGGAGCCGACCGAGCAGCCGTACGGGGTTCGCGACTGCGTGAAGGGTTTCAAAACCCTGATTCACGCCAGGGAGTGGCTCGTTTCCAGGCGAACAGTAGTTTTGAAACCCTTCAAGCGGGGGGCGGCGCGTCGCCGAACCGCCCGCTCCTCGAAAGGTCGATTGGATTACTTCACGATCGCGGTTGCGGTGAAGCCGCAGCACTCGATCTCGCGAACGGGTGCGACGGTGGTCCCGGTGATGTGGTCGCCGCGGAGCACGCCGACGGTGTCGGCGAAATCGGCGACGACGCCGATTCCGATCTGTCCACCCCTGACGGTGTTCGCGCTGGTGGTGCCGTCGCCGTCCTGAATGACGATCCCGAAGAACCGGTTGTCCTGCAACGTGTTCTCACTGATCCGACAACAGTTGGGGCTCCCGAACTGATAGACGCCGACGTCGGCGCCGGAGATGAGGTTGTCGGAGAACGTGCTCCCGGCGCCACCGGGACCGACGAAGATCCCCATCGCCTGGAACTCGTTGATGGGATCAGGGCCGCAGCCGGGGATGGTGCACACGCCGCCGGAGACCGTGTTCCCCGTCACCTGCGCGACCGCGTTGAAGAAGACGTCGATGTCGAACTGCTCGGTCGGGATCTGGGGAACGCCGGCAGTGATGACGTTGTCCGCGAACGTCACGCTGGACGAAGAGACGCCGAACGGCCCGGTCGCCACGAGGCCCTCGGACTGGTAGCCGTCGACCACGACCTTGGTGACCCGCCCATTCGCGGTGGTGCCTGCGACGCCGTCCATCTGGATGCGGGGCGGAGCCCCGAACGAAACACTCACTCCACGTGGCGGCGCAGGACAGCTGGCGCCATCCGGCAGGATGTCGTTGACCCGCGAGTCCGAGAGCTGTAGCGTCGCCGCCTGCACGACGGCGATGCCCGTCACGAGACCGCAAGGGATCGGCCCGCTCACCGCCAGGCCCGACATGCGGACGTGCGCCCCGTGGCCGATCCGCACGATCGCCGTCAGCGGCCGCCCATTCCGCACGTTCACAGCGTAGGGCGTGAGCGTCGCGGGCGATCTGATGATCGTCGCACCGGCACCGGAACCCCTGAGGTCGAGGTCCTTGGCGATGACGACTTCTTCCGTATACGTCCCGCTCCTGACGGTGATCGTGTCGCCCGGGGCAGCCGCGTCCACCGCGGCCTGGATCGTCGGAAAGTCACGCGGAACCACGATGCTCGCGAGAGCTCCCTGTGCTCCCGCGATGGACAGCGACGATGCACGCGCTGGCGCTCCGCCGGCCTGCCCTGCCGCCGAGACCAGCAGCGCGAACGCCGCGGAGAGCACGATTGCTCGACCTTTCATGATCAACCTCGCTTACGTCGTGGTGTTCGGTCGGGGTCGAGTTCCCCGCCCATGACTACGTGTGCCGGATGAAGGTCTCTGAAGGTCGGCGCGGGGCGCGCCGGTCCGCCTAGCGCGGCGATCGCGGGCGCGAGCCGGGAGGCCCGGAAGTCCTCCCAGGCATCCTTGTCCACCCAGACATCGATGATGCGAAAGCCTTCGTCGGTCGGCCCGGCCACGTGCAGGATCAACCCCGCCGGGGCCGGCTCGACCAGCTCGGCTGCGAACTGCTCGTACTGCTCCCAGCTCGACGCCACGTCCTGGACGAAGGCGTAGGGCATTCGCTCCTCCCTTCTACTTTTCCCCGGGCCGCTGTAGTGCGGCCGGGCAAGAGTGGAGGACGCCGGTGTACCGCCGGTATATCCGGAGTTGCAGAAGCTGCCAGAATCCAGACGGCGGCGAGGGAGGCTATGGAGATTCGGGTTCTCGGCCCGATCGAGGCCATCGGCGAACAGGGCCCGGTGCGGCTGGCCGCGCCGATGCAGCGGCGGTTGCTGGCCGCGCTCGTCGTCTGCGCCTGCGAGACGTGCTCGCGCGACGGGTTGATCGACGCGCTCTGGGGCGAATCGCCACCTGCCTCGGCGCAGAAGCTGCTGCAGGTCTACGTGTCGCGGCTGCGCAAGAGGCTTCCTGCGCCTGCGCACGTTCGAACACAAGGCGGCGGCTATGCGCTCGAACTCGACCACGAGTCGCTGGATGCCGCCCGCTTCGAGCGCCTGCTCAGTGAGGGCAGGGATGCGATCGACGAGGGCAATCCGGCGCTTGCTATGTCCCTGCTCGGGAAGGCACTCGATCTCTGGCGCGGCGCAGCGTACGCCGACGTCGCCTACAAAGACTTCGCGCGCCTGGAGGCGGAGCGGCTCGAGGAGCTGCGCCGGGTGGCGATCGAGGAAAGCATCGAGGCAGGCCTCGCGCTCGGCCGGCATGCGGAGCTGCTCGCCGAGCTCACGAGTCTGGCGAGCGTGCACCCACTGCGGGAGCGCCTGCAGGCACAGGCGATGGTCGCCCTCTACCGCTGCGGCCGGCAATCGGACGCGCTCGACCTCTATTCCAGCATCCGCGCACGACTCCACGACGAACTCGGGCTCGAGCCGGCTCCCGAGCTGCGCGAGTTGCAACGGCGGATCCTGCAACAGGACGCCGCGCTCGTCGTCCCTCCGCGAGGAGACGAGTCGCTCGCCCTCCTTCCCGCCTCGCCGAATGCGCTACTCGGAAGAGAGCGCGAGCTGAAGGATCTGCGGGAGCTTCTCCTCCGCGACGACGTGCGCCTGCTCGTGCTCAGCGGAGCCGGCGGAGCGGGGAAGACCCGACTCGCCCTCGAAGTCGCAAGGCAGGCCGTGCCGTCGTTTGCGAACGGCGCCGCGTTCGTCAGCCTTGCGGCCCTTCGCGACCCGAACCTGGTGGTGGGCGAGATATCCCGTGCACTGGGCGTTCGAGAGGCGGCGGGCGAGGAGCCGCTCGAGGCGCTGGCTGCTGCGCTTCGACCGCGTGAGTTGCTGTTGGTTTTGGACAACGCCGAGCATCTCCGCGCCGCGACGCCGTTGTTCGTGGACCTGATCGGCAGCGCCCCGCGCATGAAGGTGCTCGTCACGAGCAGGGTCGTGCTCCACCTCTCGGGCGAGCACGTCTATCCGGTCCAGCCGCTGGACGAGGGCGCGGCCACCGCGCTCTTCGTCGAGCGTGCATGCGACGCGAGTCCTCACTTCACTCCCACCGCAGAGGACGAGGAAGCGATCCGCCTGATCTGCGAACGGCTCGACGGCCTGCCGCTGGCGATCGAGCTCGCCGCGAGCCGCATTCGCGTCCTGACTCCCGCCGAGCTCCTTGCGCGGCTCGATCCACGAATACCGCTCTTGACAGGAGGGCCCCGGGACGTGCCGGCTCGCCAGCAGACCCTGCGGGCGACGCTCGAGTGGACTGTCGATCTCCTGGACGATGCAGAGCTGCACGACCTGGCTCGCCTCGCCGTCTTCAGTGAAGGCTGCTCGCTGGACGCGGCGGAGGCAGTCGTCGGCACGACGGTCAAGCGCCTTGCGGGACTCCTCGACCACAGCCTTCTGCAGCAGGCGCCGACCGCCACCGGTTCGCGCTATTCGATGCTCGAGACGATCCGTGAGTATGCGCTGGAGCGGCTGGAGGCGCTCGGAGCCGGGGAAGCCGCGCGCCGGGCGCACGCCGTCTACTACGTCGCCCTCGCCGAGCAGCTCGAGCCCGACCTCGAGCGCGCGGAGAGCGCCGCCCTGGATCAGGTCGAGAGCGAGCTCGACAACTTTCGGGCTGCCTTCTGGTGGGCGCATGCAGACGACCCTGAGCTGGCTCTGCGACTCGCGGCCGCCCTCAGGAGGTTCTGGTATGCGAGCAATCAGCTCGCCGAGGGTTGCTGCTGGCTCGCCGCTGCTCTCGAGGGGCCGCACCCGGCGTCGCACGACCTGGCCGCGATCGCGGCAGAGCTCGGTGGGGTCCAGGCCACTCTCGGCGAGCTCGAGCCCGCAGCCGAGCGCGTCGATCAGGCCGTGGAGATGGCAGAGGCGCTCGACCTGCCCGATGTGCTGTCCGACGCGCTCAACTCGAGATCGCTCGTGCTCCTCGCGACCGGGCGCGAGTGCGAGGCGCTTCCCACGCTCGAGCGAGCACTTGCAGTCGCTCGTGACCGCCACCTGGGTAGGCAACTGTTGCGGTCGCTCTACAACCTCTCCTTCGGGTTGGGGACATGGGAGAGGACTGTCGAGACGATGCCCATCAACCTCGAAGGCCTCGAACTCGCGCGGGAACGTGGCAACCAGTGGTACGAGCAGCACTTCATCTTCAACCTCGTATGGGGAGCCGTCGAACTCGGCGACTGGGATGCGGCCCTTCGACAAGCCGCCATCGGTGGAGAGGTCGCACCCCCTCCCATTCTCCTCGGACCTCTCTCATGGCTCCTTGTGCAACGAAGCGAGCTGGCCGAGGCCCGACGAATGCTCGAGTCGATGGGGCCGCTCGCCCTGCGCGAAGGGCTGCAATCACGCTCGCTGGAGGCGTGGGCCCGGGCAGTGGTCCTGCGGGCCGAGGGTCGGGCGAGGGAAGCCCTCGACGCCGCCGATGAAATTCTCGCCAGGCGCCCTGTGCTCGGCGGCCGGCATAGCTATGTGAAGCTGGCCTTCGTGGAAGCGGTCGAGGCGGCGTTTGCGCTCGACGACCTCGATCGTGTCAAGGAGCTGCTGCACGAGTGGGAGCTACGTTCCTCCGAGTTGCGCACGCCCTTCGTCGAGGCGCACGAGCAGCGGTTCGCCGCTCGGTTGGCAGCTCCTCGCGGCGAGGCGGACGCCGTCGAGCCGTCCCTCCTTCGCGCAACCGCCACCTTCCGCGAGCTCTCGATGCCGTTCTACGTGGCCGTCGCGTTGCTGGAACACGGTGAGTGGCTCGCCGAGCAGGGCTGCGGCGTCGACGCAGAACCGCTTCTCGCCGAGGCATGCGAGACCTTCCAGCGGCTCAAGGCAAGGCCCTGGCTTGAGCGTGCGTCACAGTCCCGCGTGCAGCGACAAGTCGAGGCGGTCTGAAGATCCGGGCTTATGGTCTGCCTAGGCCGGACTCGCACCTCGATCCCGTGGGGTGCACAAACTCGGCCGCGTACACGAATCCAGTCGATTTGCAGGAAGATCGAATAAGTGCACCCCACGGGCGCGAAGCCTGCTACTGGCGCTGCTCGGCCTCGTCGCGGTTGTGACTGCGGTGCTCAACCTCGACACCTCGGTCGTCTTCCTCACCCCGGTGCTCGTGCACGCCGCGCGACAACGCGGTCTCGACGAGCAACCTTTCCTGTACGGCTCGGTCTTCATGGCCAACGCCGCCTCCCTGCTCCTCCCCGGCTCGAACCTGACCAACCTGCTCGTGCTCCGCGACGACCGGAAAGCGGCGCGGCCTTCGCGCTGCGCATGCTGCCTGCCTGGGTCACCGCTTGCACGATCACCGCCGCCTTCATCGTGCTCGCGTTCGGCTTCGGTGAGGGACACGGCAGCTCAGCCGAACCGCCCCCGCTCCGACTCGGGCCTGGTGCCGGCGCGACACTCGTTGCTGCGACGCTCGTCGTTGCACTGCCGAACGCGGCGCTGCCGGTGCTCGCTATCGGAGTGGCCGCGACGGCGCTTCGCCGCCTCCGACCTCGGATCGACACGCGCGCGCTCGGGCTCCTCTTCGCGCTCGCCACCGGTCTGGGCACGCTTGGCCGCCTCTGGCAGGACCCCTCCCACCTGCTCGAGACCAGCAGCGCGTGGAGCGCAGCCGGTATCGGCGCCGTCGCATCCCTCCTCGTCAACAACCTGCCCGCAGCGGTGCTGTTCTCCTCCCACCCGATCGCCCACCCCGACGCACTCCTGCTCGGACTCGACCTCGGCCCCAACCTCGCCGTCACGGGCTCGCTCTCCGCCTTGCTCTGGCTCCAGTCCGCTCGCACGGTAAACGCACGCACCTCGATCGCCACCTACACGCGACTTGGCCTCGTGCTCGTGCCCGTGAGCCTTGCTCCGACGCTTGCCGCTCTCCTTGCAACGCGGGCGTGACTATCCGCGGGCTGTGCTCCGAGAGTTGCGACCGCGACAGCCGCTCTCGCGGATTCTTGGGCTATTCGAGGGTCGCCGGCGCTGCCGCGTAGTCGGCGTCGCTGACGTGGTCGCCCCAGGTAACGACGTTGCCGCGCTCGTCGGCCTGCTGCATGGCGATGTGGGTCATGAAGCGGGTCGGGGCGGCGCCGTGCCAGTGGTTCTCGCCAGGCTCGAAGAAGACGCGGTCGCCAGGTCGGATCACTTCGATCGGCCCGCCTTCGCGTTGGCAAAGGCCGATCCCCTCGGTGACCCAGATCGTCTGACCGCACGGGTGGGTGTGCCACGCGGTCCGGGCGCCGGGGGTCAAGTGGTGGACGGCCGCGGCGCCGATCCCCAGCCGTTCGATGGGCGGTGATTGTGTCGATGTAGACGTCGCCGGTGAACCAGTCGCTTGGTCCGGCGCCGGTGTCAAGGTCGTTTCTTGTGATCTGCATGGACGGGCTCCTTCTCGGGGGTCGCCGTCCAGCTGGCGAGCAGGTTGATCAGTTTCCGTGCACAAGCTCTTCGGCACATCCACGTACTCAACGTACCCGACGTTCACGCGCGCGTGCAAGTATCAGATCGACCGGGTCGAAGTCAACTTTTCGCCCATCCGTTTCGGCCCCGTCCCGATTCGTTTGCCGATCGAATGCGCGAGTTGCGAACCTACCCAACCACAGAGGGCTGACTGAGTTTCTGAACCCCACGCGGTATGAAAAAGGGGCGCCCGGGCGCCCCTTTTCTAGCTCCCGGCTCGCCACACTCCCCAGATTGACCGAACCAGCGGCTCATTCGGAAACGAGTTCTTAGTTGGCCTTCTGGTAGAAGAAGTAGTCGGCCGTGTAAGGCACAAACGCAAAATTACCGACGTCTGTTAGCGAGCTACAGCCCGTCGACGGTGGGAGCCCTCCAGTGGTGTTCAGCCGCTGGACGAAGGTGGTCTTGAACAGCGTGTCGCCACCGGTCGGTCCCTTCTGGACTCCAGCCTTATCGAGCAGGACCCAGGCAATCGCCGTCAGGTCGACGGTGACTGCTCCCTTCTTGCCGTCTGGGTCAGTTGCGTGCACCTTGGCCCAGACGCGGCTCGTGTCCCGGTGCTGCCACGTGGCGCGAATCATGCCATCGGCCACCACCTTTGGATCAGTGTTAGGCTCAAACGGGTTGGGGGTGAAGTCGTGGGTGATGACTTGCCCGCCGTCCTCGCCGGACAGGGTGGCCTCCGGCGTGAAGAGTACGTAGGCGACGCCAGCGCCTGAGGGCCGGCAGACGTAGTTTTGGGTGCCGACAGCGTGAGTCCCCAGGAACAACTTGTTCCCCGCTGGCACCGGCGCCATGTCGGGGGGCAAGGGTGGCGGTGTAATCTCGCCGGCCCGGGCCGCCTGCGGCGACGAGGCCGTGAAGGCCGTAATAGTGGCGACTCCCGCCAACACCATGCCCGACGAGGCCGTGAAGGCCGTAATAGTGGCGACTCCCGCCAACACCATGCCTGCTACGGTCAAACCTCCGATCGTTCTGAACAACTTTGACTTCAAATTCCTATACGACATTTTGATTTCTCCTTATTCGCCTTGTGGGGCCAGCGCCTGTGGGCCTTCTGAGAGACAAGGCCTCGTTGTTTCCATGCTCTCCTCCTTTCGGGTCGCTTTCAGGAGCTGAAGTTCGCGATCGCCGAGGCACAGCCGACGCCCTGAATCCAGACGTTCTGGGTCCCGGGGATGTCGGGTGCAAGGTCGTCGGCGGAGACGATCATCTGCGCGGTGAAGGACTCGTCGTTACCGTCGCCGGCGCGGTAGAAGTCCGCGTCAAGCCCGACCGTGTTCTCATCGGTGGTTGCGGTCTTCAGGGGCTCCGCCGCTGCCCCGGTGCACTTGAAGGTCGTGCTCCTCCGGAGCTCGACCGTGTCCCAGCGAACGCCTTCGCCGCTGAGACACCCGGCCAGCGGACCCTGGCCAATGTCGCTGGTGCAGCGAAAGCCGCCAGCGGAGTTGACGAAGCCGCTCACGGGGTTGTAGGCGCCGCCGCCGGTGAGCGTGGCGGCACCGGTCGGAAAGCCGCTGATGCCCCTCGCGTTGAAGCCGAAGCCGACGTTGCCGCCCGCCGCCGAGGCGGTCGCCGCGATCAGCAGAACGGCCGCTGCCAGCACCACCGGCGCGAATGCGATGATCTTCATCTGTGCGTCTCCTTTCGAGTGAGCCCTGCCGAGCTCGGGATGTTTCAGCGATGATGGAGACGGCGGACGCGCGTTCGCACCGTGGTGACCCCCCTGTCTTTTGCGGTCGCGGGCCGCGGGGGGTGCCGCTGCTCGAGGTCGGATGAACCGGAAGCGCGGGTTCTCCTACCGGTGAGCTTGTTGAGCCGGCCCAAACGGCCTGCCGCTCATCAGATGGGGTTAACCGGACCGAGATGACGCGATCGAAACTGGCGACGAATGGTCATCGCCAAGGGAGCCGGCCTCCGATCCATCGACGGGCACAAACGGCAAACGGGTGTGGCGAGCGCCGACGGTAGTGGGAAACCTCTGCATTTTGTCGTGACGCTAGACCCCAACTTAAGCGTGAAGGGTGCCATTACTCCGGTCGCGCTCTCTGAGGGCGCAGCTTGGGAGGATCGGCGTCATGGTCTTCTCCTTCATCTACCTCGCTTTCCGGGCTCTGCTCGGCCTGCTTGTGCGCAGCCGACGCGGGCCGGGCGTCAAGGACATCGAGTTGATGGTCCTCCGGCACGAACTTGTTGTTCTACGCCGCCAGGTTCAGCGTCCCGCCCTGCGGCCGAGTGATCGCGCGTTTCTGGCTGCCGCGGCATGTCACCTGCCGCGTGTATCGAACTCATCGCGGCTAGTCACGCCGAGGACGCTGCTCCGCTGGCACCGCGCGCTCGTCCGCCGGAAATGGCGCCAAGAAGATCGCTGGCCGGGCCGGCCGCCGCTTTCGGCCGAGATCCAAGAGCTCGTGCTTCGGCTTGCCCGGGAGAACCCGCTCTGGGGCTATCGCCGGATCTGCGGCGAGGTGGCGAAGCTCGGCCTGCAGGTCTCGCCGACGAGTGTCCGCCGGCTGCTCGCGCGTGCCCGGCTGCGCCCGGCGCCACGGCGAGCGGGCCCGAGCTGGCGCCAGTTCCTTCAGCAGCAAGCGACGAGCATCGTCGCGTGCGATTTCTTCACTGTCGAGAGCCTCTTGCTCCGCCGCTACTACGTCTTGTTTTTCATCGAGCACGGCAGCCGGCGCGTCCACCTGGGAGGCTGCACCGCCAACCCTCAGGGCAACTGGGTTACCCAGCAGGCGCGCAACCTCGGACTCTTCTTCGCCGAGCAGCGGATCCGTTTCCTGATCCGTGACCGTGACAGCAAGTACACCGGCCCCTTCGACGAGATCTTCCGCAGCGAGCGAATCCGGATCCTCCGCACGCCGATCCGAGCGCCCAAAGCGAATGCCGTCGCCGAGCGCTTCGTCCGCACCGTCCGTGCTGAGTGCCTCGACTGGCTCTTGATCCTCAACCGCCGCCATCTCGAGCGAGTCCTCCGCACCTACGTCCAGCACTACAACGCGGCGCGCCCGCATCGCGCCCTCGACCTGCGACCGCCCGATGCTCCGGACACTCTTTCACGGCCGGCCGAGGGCGAGATCCGACGCCGCGACAAACTTGGCGGGCTCCTCCACGAGTACTACCGAGTCGCCGCGTGAACCACGACACGAGTAATGGCACCCTTCACGCCCTTGCACGATGGTTATTGTGCTGGTCGGGGCGGGCGCAGGCTGATCCGCCGACGAACACGCGAGAGCGATTCGAACTCGTCCGGGGTCGAACCTAGACCGGCACAGCGTCCCGCTCCAATGCGGCGCGAAGTTCGTCTCGCGAGGCGAGCTGCAGTTTGCGGAAGACGCTCGTGAGGTGGCCCTCAACCGTGCGTGCCGTGACGAACAGCGTCTGTGCGATCTCGCGGTTAGTGAGGCCCTGGCTAGCGTGCTCGGCGATCCGGCGCTCGC
>WNGE01008948.1_pt1 | contig 10834 bp, 9 predicted proteins | sample 5400651 | NCBI WGS metagenome assembly WNGE01 (sample SAMN13153370, study PRJNA577476) | soil metagenome | isolation source: 60 cm soil or saprolite under grassland replicate 2 | place: USA:California | collected 2016-06-15
GGAGAAGCGCACCACCGCCGCCTTTGATGAGACCCAACTGGCTGTCGATCTCGTCGGCGCCATCGATATCCAGGTCGAGTTCAGGGTGGGTATCCAGGTCGGTGAGGGGAATACCAAGGTTGCTGGCGAGTTCCCCGGTAACTTTTGACGTGGGAACTGCTCCGACGATGCTTAGACCCGCCTGGATGCGCCGGGCAAGTGCATAGATCAGGTACGCTGCGGTCGAGCCTGAACCCAGGCCAATGACCATGCCATCTTCTATCAGTTTGGCCGCTGCCTCTCCGGCTAATTGTTTCCAGGAATCTTGCTGAATCTCGTGTGGCATCATTGTTGTTTATTCCTCTCAACTTGCACTCACGAAAGGGTATCCTGTCTGAGGACAGGTATCAATTACATTTTCTCTAATTGTTATTTCGAGTATAGCATTTTTGTTACAGAAAACACCAACTCACAGGCCCGCATGCGGGACTCGGTGAGCCCTAGGTCGCGAGTCTGCATCCAAAAAGTGGTTGGGTGAGAGCAATTTTTTCTGATACTTGTCAACCTAACCGTAGCGTGATACACTCTGCAAAGTAAAACAAATCCCTTTCAGGTGGTAGCAGCAATGCCTGACCTATGGCGCATTCTCGTGGTTGAGGATGATGAAGATCTCAACCTTAGCATTGTCAACTCACTCCGCAAAGATGGTTATTTTGTGCAAGGTACCAGGAGCGGAGCAGAGGCAATACGCATACTCTGGTCGGAAGAATTCGACGTGGTCATTGGTGACCTGAAGACGCCAGGAGCAGATGGCTTTGAAATGCTCCAGTGGCTAAGAGCGTATCGCCCAAACACACGCATGATTATGGTTGCTGCCGTTAGCTCTCCTGTGCTGCGTACGCAAGCGCTGGAAGCTGGCGTTGTTAGCTACCTGGAAAAGCCTTTAAATCTCCACCAGCTCAAAGAGGAACTGCGCCGCCTGCTGCAGCAGACCGGGTTCTCTGCCAGCCTGGACTCTTTCGATTTGTTAGACGTGATTCAAATCATTAACATGAGCCGTAAGAATATTGCCCTTCTGGTAAATACAGGCCTGGAAGAGCGAGGCATATTGCGTTTTCAAAAGGGAGAGTTGATCTGGGCAGAGTATGGTAACTTACGCGGTGAGGAGGCGTTTTTCGCCCTGGCAGCACACAAAAATGGAACCGTTACCCAGCAAGACTGGCATGAACAGATCATCCCCAATGTTACGCAGCCGCTTTCACGCCTTATTTTTCAAACCCTCCAGTATCGCAGCAAGTATGCTACCATGCAACAACCGACAGGAGAGCAAGAAGCAGTGAAGCGTATGTCTCTCCCACAAGAAGTGGATGATGATAGCCCCTTTCTGGTTCTGGCGGAACCGCAGAAGGACGCGGTTGTCGCTACAGTGGGGCATGAACAGGTAGTAAGTAGAGGCAGTGAAGATAACGGGGGGGTCACGGGAGGCAAGGAATGGTGGCAGCAAACAGGCAAAAAACCAAGCTATGGCAATGGGAATGATGCAGGTGATCCTCAAGTGATTACGTCTAATACACCTGTTACACCGCTTCCTGAGGGAGGGCCTCCTGCCAAAGGTACGAATATTATTCCTTCAACTGTGCACAAGACCCCGGCCAGTCAACGTACGGATCTTCCTTCCTGGTTAACGGATCAACCAACAAAGTCTGATTTGCCTATGCTCCGTCCTTCGTCGCTCTCAGGTCCTGCCGAGGTACCAACTGTTCCTGGAACTAAACCGCCACCCGCGGAATGGCAACCACCAGCACCTGGGAGAAAGACGACTGAGCAACTATCACGTAAACAGGCAACTGGACCACACAGGTCAGTTGCTAAGGAGGGGCGTACAGAGGTAGGGGGGCGTCGTACCAGCTCACCCGAATGGCAACCACCGGAGGGGGCAAGTTTGCCAGGACAACAAAGTGGGCCACTGGAAAGCCTCTCTTCATCTTACAAGACAAGTAATGCGTTTTCTCTCGACGAGCGCCAGGAGAGCAATCTCTTAACGGATACAGCCAAGATGGGAGCCCAGCGAGCCAGAAAGCGCAATTATCCAGCGCTGGTTGCTGCCCTGCAAACATTGGGGTATTCTATTGCCGGCTTTATCGCGGCAGCCGTAGTCAGCTTAGATGGACAACCTTTTGCCCAGGTGGCTGTCGATGACCTTGATATTTCACAGATATGCGGGTACTTCAGTATTATTTTGCAAGGTGCGCTCCAGTCGCTGGAGCATGGGCAATGGGGCGACTACGCAGATACAGTCATTACCAGTACGCACCAGCATATCCTGCTACGCCTGGTAGGCAGCGACAAAGATGCATTTCAGGTTCTTGTCACAAGGCGAGAGTCGGACCCGGCAGAAAGCCTGGAAGTAATGACCAATGTTGAGGGGGCTATTGCCGCAGCACTAGGATAATTAGGAAGCAAACAATGAGCGAAAAGATACCTCCTACTGATGAGGAAAAGAGGATCAATCGTAATTCCTTCATCATAGGCGTATTTATTGGACTGGCATTTATCATCCTCTTCACTGTGCTTTACTACGCAGGTCTATTCAAGTAGCTTCTTCAACTCTGCTATATCCAGTTCCTTGCGACTGGATGGTGATGGAGCAGGTTCTTCTTGTGCAGGTTGGCTCTCTACCTTTTTCTTGACAGGGCTATCTGCTCGTGGTTGTGGTGATATAAGCGGTGAAGGATTTGGATTTCCTTCATGCAGCAATGGAGGTTGTTGCTTTTTGGCCTTGAGTTCCTGCATCTGCTGTTCAATAAACTGCTCTTCAGAGATCTGGTCAAGTTGTGTACTCAGGTCGCGATTATGCAATTCCGCCAGTGCGCGAGCGCGAGCTTCTGCCTCCAGTACTGCATCTTGAGCGCGAGCTGCGCGCTCTTTTTCTTTTGGCCCGCCCGTCTTATTCAGCACGTCGAAGACGCGCTGTTGAAGCAAAGCGTTGCGCTTGCGCGTGACAAGTAGATCAATAGTTGTTTCGACCTCGGAGATTTTCGCTTCAAGCTGGCGCAGCGCACCGCGCATGGTTATTACCAGCTGTTCCTGTTCCTTTTGAAGTTGTTCATAGCGCCTGGCCTGCTTGAGGATCTCGTTGTAGTGGCTAAGCGCCTTGCGTGCTGTATCGTCGTTGTTTTGTTGGATCGCCTGCTCTGCTTTTTTCAACCACGTATCAGCCTCAACCATCCTTTCCTTGCTGCGTTTTTGCAGTTTATGGCTCTCAGCGATAGCTGTGGCAACCTGTGTCTTGACCTGTACCAGCTGGTTCCGCATATCAAGCTGTAGCTGCCGCAGGACTTTCTCCGGGTCATCTGCTTTCTCAATCATCGAATTGAGATTGGCCCCGAGCAAGGTGAGCACTCGTTCCAACAAATTCATGTACACTTCCCCCGACAGTATAGAAGAGTGTATGCTGAAGATCTTCAGCATACACTTTTTACACGCGAACTACTTTTCGTCCGCCGATGCAGCATCGACAGGAGAGCCGGTACCATTAACCCTGGTGGTTGTCTCTTTGGCGTTGCCCGGGTTTCCGTCTTGATTGGCCAATGCTGGCACACGGCTCATCAGGTCACCGATGCGTGTGCCGCTGAGCAGTTCAAAGAGGGCAGGCACCTGGGCCACCATGCTCATGACATCACCGGTGATGCGGCTGGCTCCAAGTCCATGGCTGTTATCGCCACCGGTGGAGACGATGGTTACTTTGTCAACCTTGCTCAGTGGCTCAGCGATAGCGCGGACCATTTCGGGCATACCTGTGAGGAGCTTATCCAGAACAGCGGCCTGGTTGTATTCATGGAAGGCGGCAGCTTTGACTTTCATGGCATCAGCTTCCGCTTCACCTTTGGCGCGGATAACCTCGGCTTCCGCTAAACCTTTGGCGCGGATAACCTCGGCTTCGGACAGACCACGGGCACGGTTGGCATCGGCGTCACCGACACCACGGGTTTTGGCGGCATCCGCCTGGCCTTGCGCTTCAAGGATGAGGCGCTGGCGTTCGGCTTCAGCGACCGTCTCAATACGTCGCCGATCAGCCTCAGCAGCTTTCTGGACAGTTGCTTGCAATTCCAGTTCACGGCGCTTAATTTCAGCCTCTTGCACTCGAATCTGCGCGTTTTTCTCTACCTCTGTGACTTTGACGGCCTCGGCGATGACCTGCTGCTGCGTCACGTTAGCCTGGATATCATAGGCTTTGTCGGCAGTGGCTTGCTGCTTCTTTACTTCGCCGTCAAAGGCGGCTTTTTTCAGCGCCAGGTTACGCTGCGATTCGGCCTGGAAGCCAAGAGACTCAGCTTCAGCCTTGACTCGCTCCTGATCGGCGGCGGACTTGGCGACGGCGGCTTCACGAGAAGCATTAGCTTGCTGGATCTGGGTGTCCCGTTGTGCCAGAGCGGCGGCGATATCAGCCTGTTTGCGAATCTGGGCGATCTGTGGTCGTCCCATATTAGAGATGTAATCGTTGTTATCTCGCACGTCTTTAATGGTGAAAGAGATGACTTCCAGGCCCATCTTATCCATATCCGGAGTGACGGTCTTGAGCATCTTGGAACCAACGTTCTCGGGGTCTTTCACCAGTTCTTCAACAGTGAGCTGACCAACGATACCACGCAGGTGGCCTTCCATGACGAGGCGGATGAGATTCTCTCGGTCTTGCTGGGTCTTACTGAGGAACTGCTCGGCGGCAGTTGTGATACTCGTGTCGTCAGAGCGAACTTTAATCTGTGTGACGGCCTCAACATTGACAGCAACACCTTGTGATGTATACAGGTCTTGCCTCGGTGCGACATCAAAAGACATCAGTTCGAGTGGAAAAACATCGGCCCGCTGGGTCAGAGGGATGACAAGTTTGGAGCCACCCGTGATAATCTTCGTCCCCCCTGCTCCATAAACAATGAGCGCCTGGTTTGGCCCAACCTTACGCAGTAGTCTTCCATAGGTTTGTATGAGAATAAAGACTACGACGACTGCTACAACGACAACACCAATAATAGTGAGTAGAAAGGAATCCATGGCACGTTACTCCTTTTGTAAGTCTTTTCGCATGACTAGTTCTGTGTTTAGCGGATCTGATTCTTCAAGTAATGCACGCAGTTTCGCCAGGTCATCTTCATTGGAAACAGGCGTTTCACTTTGAGTTTGTGGTGTATCCTCCTCATTGATAAACCGTTCCCAGGTATCAACCTCTGCAACTCCGTGCTGATAGTTTATCACAACCACTTCCTGGCCGCGTTCAAGACGGCGTCCATCAGCACTTCGTGCAGCGATACTCTTACGCAGGCCCCCAGGGGAGATGTAGATGATTTCACCCAGGCTATTCTCGGGGATAGTGATACTGACTTTTCCCAGAAGCCCCGTTCGGTCCACGACATCCTGTACTGTGTTCGCTTCGCTGTCACCGAATATACGGCTAAGCATTACCAGCAGCAGTACCGCAATAATGACCCCGCTCGCACCTGCGAATAGTAGTGTAAACGGGAGTACTAAATGGGCTGTATTATGAAAGACGTAACCGAAAAAGCCAAATCCCAGCAGGAAGAGGACGATTGAGGTAGGGTTGAGGTAAGACAGTAATGATGCGTTTCCCTGTGTGCTGGTTGTTTGGCCTGTGCTGTGCGCAGGCCCATGAGTGGCTACATGCGTACCATGACCAACTGTATGGGGGCCTCCGACATGAGGCGCGTGAGCATGTCCTGCTATGTGTATTCCAGCGTGATGCGCGACACTATGTATACCTGCATGTCCTAAGTTTCCTAGCAGCGCTGTTCCAAGTAAGAAGAGCAGGCCAAAGAGAAAACAGGCAATGAAAACCAGGGAAAGCGCGTCTGTTGCGATAAGCATTGCTAAGCTCCCTTCTGTTGCGGGAACGTTGTCGTCCGTAAACGATGACGATCAATACCCTCTATAATAGTGATGATGCTGGCTAATACGCCAGACACACCTAAGACAAATGCGACTGAGAGGCATACAAGCGCTCCCGGCGCACCAATCAATGCCAGTACAGGAAATAGGGTGTCTGCAGAAAAGCTGGCGATGCATAGCACGACCGAGCCAATTATAAGCACGACGGGTATCAGCACGGGATGTCGCTGCAGCAGGAGGCTTCTACCTGGTACCAGGATATACTGCTGCTGGCCAGACGGTTCAAACTGGCCTGAAATCATGGATTGCTCCTTATATTTATTGCACAGCTATACATGACAGGCATCTAAAAGAACAGTGCCTCATTACATAGACGCAAAACTCGTGCGTAAATACAATATTAGTCTACACCACTTTCAATAGTCGCCAAGTTAGCATGAACGAGAGTCTCAAGTTCCTTTGTTGGCAGGTCCATCAGTTGTTCAAAGAGGGCGAAATAGCGCCGTGGGTCTTCGACGTTGGCGAGATGCTGGAAGAAACTTTGGATCACTGGCTCAGCATGCCATTCAGCTGCTCTGGCGCTCAACCACGTTGCCAGGCGATCTGTCCCCGTCTCCATATCCGTCACGAGGTCAGTACTATAATCAGGAGGATCACTGACCAGGTATCCTGGGAGGACCTTAAAAAATTTGGCTAATAAGTCACGACTGGAAGCTGTTAAGTGAACTCGTTTACCGCCTTCCAGTTGCGATAAGTATGCCTGGCTGATGCTTACATGGAGTTCTTCTTGCATGGCTTTTACGACTTCCATTTGCGTCATAGGGCGATTAAGTCCCCGCAGTTCACCCTCGACCTGACGTAAATGCTTGATTTTTTCTGATAAATGCATGAGAATTACTCCATAGCTATTTGTTATATTAACAATATAGCTGATTGTTATCGCGTTGTCAAGTGGTAGCCTTTTGACTTACTGACCGGCAGTAATTGCTCCGGTTGTGTTATTTATGTGAATAGGTACATCTGTTAAGGGGGTTGCGGCTGGACCCTGGACGACGGCAGCGGATTTTGCAGGATCAAACGCGGCCCCGTGACAGGGACAGACCAGAAGCTGGCTGCCTGGATCGTAATCGACAGGGCATCCCGCGTGGGTGCAAACTGCATCATAAGCTACAAACTGTCCATTATTGAGGCGCACCAATATGCCGGGGTCGCCATTTGAGGCAAGGGTAAAGTTGACTGCACTATTGTTCTGGACCGCATTGACCCTGGCAATCGCTGGTGAGCTTGAGGTCCCAGTTGCTGTCGCTGTCCCGGTCGCTGGAGCAGAGGGAGTAGATGATCCCGTGCTGGGACTGCCGCCTTCAGTCTGGCTGCCTGGAAAAAGATGCAGGTTACTCCCTAGCCATGCCAGGACAGCGATACCTGCGCCGCCTGTCAGCATGCCCCATAAGAAGTTGCGCCTGCTCTGCTGCTTAGCCCGTTGTACCTGCGCATATCTGTTCTGCTGGGCGGGACGTTTATTGCCAGTTGTTTGCCGGCTCTGTCCTTGATTTGCCGTGGCAGGAACAGGAAGAGGCGCTGACAATGAACGTATCCCCAGAAAAAAGGCGATCATGGCAGCGTAATGTGTACGCTGCTCGTCTGACAGGACGCGTTGGACAAACCATTGGTCTAATGAAGGTAACCCCGTATTGACCGGGCCTGAGATGAGCAGAGTGAGCCAGCAGAAAATGAAGACGATGTCTGAACCGTAGAAGTATGGATAGACGTGCCACGTGGCAGAAAGGAAAAACAACAGGTTGATCAGGATGCCGAAGAAGGCTGCTGGACGGAAGAGCAGCCCAAGTAGCGTTCCCAGGCCTATAGCGATCTCTCCATAGGCGACTAATGATCCGAAGAAGGCAGCATGGGGCACTAACCGGATGAGAATGTCGTGCAGGGGTGAGGCTGTCGCAAATGCCATGATTTGTTTCCCGATGTAGCCCCGTGCCGCCGGGTTAAAAAACTGCGGATCAGCCAATTTTTGCAGGCTGGCATAGATGAAAGTTATCCCGAGAAAGAGGCGCATGGGCAGGAGCACCCATTTCGCCATGTGCATGGTCTCTGGCTGTTCGGACTGGTTAACCTGGCCGGATTGATACGATGGATCTGGTTGATTCGTCGGATATACATGTCTGGGCTGGTTAGGTGTTGTTTTCATAAATTCTATTCTTCACTCTTCAGGTGTCATCTTCAGAATACCTTCTGCATTGGCCTCGATAGCGCTGCGTTCAAAAAGCATGGGATGGTGTTTGACCTTGCGCCAAGGTTTGATAAAATCGGCGTAATGTTTGCTGGCAGGGTGGCCGGATTGTCCTGGCGAGTGGCCGGAGAGGGACGCTTCCATCTCTGCCAGGTTGACAATTTGACGGAACGAGGGTACCGTGATAACGGTTTCTGGCTGGTGCGGAAGCGAGGCTCCCATATTCACCGTGTCGATGTCACCGCCCAGTGGGAACGGGCCGCGGTTGAAGATCTTGTCGAGGGGTTTGATCATTCCCAGTACATGGTTATAGGTCATTTGATGGATTTTGCCATACTGCCATTGTGAAATGTCATTGCCCAGTTTTTCTCGTAGTTCCTCAACAGCAGCAGCGAGGGCGCTACTGCGGGCCGCATCCCATGACCTGGGACCATTAGGGATAGCCGAATCTGCGAACCAGCTATCATCGTGCTCGTTCAGCAAGCGAATCAGGAATGGTTTGCTGCGGCTGGCGTAACCATTTACCGGGGCGAGAATGCTGGAGCCTCTACCCAGGTAGCCGTGTATGAGGGTTTCATCGTCACCGAACATGGCGCCGAAGACGATAACCTCCAATTTATTTAAAAATGTAGCGTAGATCGCCGCGCCCGCACTTTCGGGCGCAAGGATATGGTTCCAGGTGCGTAAAACATCCAGGGCCCCTTTTTCCAGGGGTGCGTTGGTCTGTAAAGATAGGATATGGGGTACAATCTCAACGGCAGGAAGGGCATATTGATCGGCTTGAATCATCGCCATATCCGCTGGGGCTAGCTTGCCTTTGCTGGTGAGGAGGTCACGAATGCGCTGTGCCCGGTAGCCGTTCAGCCATTCATTGGTAATGTAGTAGGGATAGTCATCGTCCACTACGCGATTATTCGCGGTGACAATGAAATGCCGCTCCGGGTTGTAGGTTTGAGGTAGTTCATCGAAGGGAATAAAGCCCGTCCATTCATACTCGCCAGTCCATCCTGGGGAGGGAAGCAACGCCTGTCCCCTGGCACGAATGGGAATTGCGCCAGCCATCACATAGCCAATATTGCCCTTTTTATCACCATAGATCAAATTCTGTGGTGGCACGTCCCAGTCGCGCAGGGCATCGCGGAACTCTTCCCAGTTGGTGGCCTGGTTCATCTTTTGAACCGCCGAGATGACATGACATTGCTCCAGGCCTGTCCAACGCAGCGCTAGCGGAAGTTCCGCAGAAGCGGCGTCTGTGCCATTCTTGCCTGCCTGGTTATCTTTGTTGGAAGAGGGCAGGCTCGTCAAGATAGGGCCATGCCGTGTAATATATACTTCCTCGATAAGCGGTGTTTTCGCCCCTCTGACTTTGATCTCTTCACGGATCACCTGCGCCTCTTCCCACTTGCCTTGATATTCGTACTGGCGGGGGTTCTGGGGGTTGAATTTCTCGATGTACAGGTCCTGAGCATCGGAGACTGCATTAGTGATACCCCAGGCGATGTGCTGGGTGTGTCCTATGACCACACCGGGAGTGCCCGGGAAACTGGCTCCGATGACATCAGTATCTCCTGCTACCAGGTGGCACTCGTACCAGATCGATGGAGCGGCCTGGCCAAGGTGTGGATCGTTGCAGAGGATAGGTGCGCCTGTTGTGGTCATGGTGCCATCGACAACCCAATTGTTGCTGGCCCCCATTATACCGAACCCGCTAAGTTGTTTGAGTTGTTCGTACTGCTCCAACATGCCGAGGTTGACTCCTCGATACTCGACGCCAGGGGGAATAATCAGTGGATGCTTAGGGTCATAGCCGGCTTCTAATTTGGCGGCACGTTTTGCGCCCAGCATGGCCACAATGCGAGCGCGGATGATCTCGGTCTCCCAGTTGCCGCATAGGTTCCAGCCCATCATCTTTGCCCACAGAATGCTGTCCATGATTTGCCAGGGAGTGGGTTTGAAACGCAGCAAGCTAAATTCGATGGGCAACTTGTTTTTATTATGCTCGATGTAGGCATTGACGCCATGTGCATAGGCATCCAGGATGCGCTTGCTATGCTCAGACAGGCGCGGAACTTCGGCTGCCGCTGCCCGGTGCATGCCCAGGCGACGACTAAAGCGATCAGTTTCAATAGCGATCTTACCAAAAATCTCGGAGAGGCGGCCAGACGCCGTGCGGCGATTGAGCTCCATCTGCCAGAGTCGTTCCTGGGCATGGATGTAGCCCTGGGCAAAATAGAGGTCATCTTCATTCTGGGCATAAATATGGGGCACGCCATAGCGGTCAGTAAGAACTTCAACACCTTCGTGCAGTCCTTGCAGTGTCAATTTGCCGCTCTTCTTTGGCAGAGGACGGCGCATAAACATGTAATATGCTCCCCATGCTAATCCGGCTAGTCCGGCTAGTCCTGCTGCCATTGTCACTGTTTTTCGCCGCCATGACGCCATCATACCCCTCCTCTGAATAGCTATTTTTCTAATGGGCTGGGAGACGGTGAATGGATGCTTCGGCCACCATGATCTTTTCCACCACCTCGGACTCGGGGATACCGTGGACCCTCGCCTGGTCGGCTATCTGTTTCTCAACGAGTGGAGTTCGCACATAGGATGGGCAGATAGCGTTACAGGTTACACCATGTTCAGCCCCTTCGAGGGCCGTAACGCGAGTCAGTCCTAAGAGACCATGTTTGGCGGAGACATACGCGGATTTAAAAGCCG
>WNGE01011281.1_pt1 | contig 10834 bp, 12 predicted proteins | sample 5400651 | NCBI WGS metagenome assembly WNGE01 (sample SAMN13153370, study PRJNA577476) | soil metagenome | isolation source: 60 cm soil or saprolite under grassland replicate 2 | place: USA:California | collected 2016-06-15
CGTGGCGGCGCCTGCTCGTCGATCACGATTTCGCCCTGGGCTGTCCATTGGCAGCAACCGTCGTCGACGCCGCCGACAACGACGACCTACGCGTCCACGTCAGCGAGCTGCTCGCCCAGTGGCAAGCCTCAATCGTCGACGTCTACGTCAAGTTTGGAGATCCGCCGGCGGTAGCGGACGAGCAGTCGACGGTGCTGCTGGTTGCGCTCGAGGGCGCTCTCATCCTCGCCCGCGCCCGACGCAGCACCGAGCCGCTCGACACAGTGGAGCGCTACTTCGCGTCTCGAGCTCCAGACCTCCGCAAACGGCGAACCTAAGCCGACCTGCAAGTCCTGGGTTTCTACTCGGAAGCGCCCACACCCAGGGCCTTCCTCATGGCTCGACCATGACCTTGATCGCTTCCCGTTCGTCCATCGCCCGGTAGCCGTCGGGCACCTCTTCGAGGCGGACGACCTGGTCGAAGACCCGGCCAGGCTCGATTCTGCCTTCGAGGACGTCCGGCAGAAGCTCCTCGATGTACGCGCGGACCGGAGCCGGCCCGCCGCTGACAGTGACGTTGCTGAAGAACGCCGTCTGCGATGCGGGCATCGTCTCATCCTGGGGTACACCGACGCGGCCGACGGCACCGCCCGCGCGCGCGATCTCGACGGCGGTGAGCATCGATTGTTCGAGGCCGACGCACTCGAGGACAGAGTGGACGCCGAAGCCGCCGGTGAGCTCCCGCACCCGCTCGATCGCCTCCTCGCCCCGCTCGGTGACGACGTGGGTCGCGCCGAACTCCTTCGCGAGCGCGACGCGGTCCGGGTGACGGCCCATGATGATGATCTGCTCGGCTCCGAGCCGGCGGGCGGCGATCACCCCGCACAAGCCGACGGCGCCGTCGCCGACCACGGCCACCGACTTGCGAGGGCCGACCTTGGCGGCGACCGCGGCGTGATGGCCCGTCCCCATCACGTCCGATAGCGTGAGCAGAGACGGCATCAGTGCGTCGTCCCTCCCGACCGGCAGGACGAAGAGCGTTCCGTCCGCCTGCGGCACCCGGACCGCTTCGGCCTGGGCTCCGGCGACCTCGGTGGTGCCGAAGAACCCTCCGTGGATGCACGAAGTGTGCAGCCCTTCGTGGCAGAAGACGCAAGTGCCGTCTGAAAAGGCGAAGGGCATGACGACGACGTCGCCGACCTTCAGCGTGCGGACGTCGGCGCCGACGTCCTCGACGACTCCAACGGCCTCGTGGCCCATGCGACGGCCGGCGTCGTTGTGTTGCATCGTCTTGTACGGCCACAAATCGCTGCCGCAGATGCAGGCGTGGGTGACGGCGACGAGGGCGTCGGTCGACTCGATGAGCTGGGCGTCGGGGACAATCTCGATGCGAACGTCGCTGGCGCCGTACATGACGGTTGCGCGCATGACTCAGGCCCCCAAAGACAGCGCCGCCGCGTACTCGTCGTCGGTGACGTGGTCGCCCCAGGCCGCGGGGTTGCCGTCGTCGTCGACCTCGAGCATCGCCAGATGGGTCATGAATCGGTTCGGAGCTGCGCCGTGCCAGTGGTCCTCACCCGGCTCGAAGAAGACGCGGTCTCCGGGACGGATGATCTCGACCGGACCGCCGCGCCGCTGCGCGAGGCCGACACCCTCGGTGACCCAGATCGTCTGTCCGTTCGGATGGGTGTGCCACGCCGTGCGTGCGCCGGGCGTGAAGTGGACGCCGCTCGCGCTCAGGCGCGAACCGTTTGACGGCGCCGCGACGGTGTCGACGTAGACCGCGCCGGTGAACCACTCACTTGGCCCGGCCGCAGTTTCGAGGCTGTTTCTCGTGATCTGCATGCTCTCTCCTATCTGGCTCCCACACGCCGACGGGCGGGCTGCGGAACGGTCTGACGTCGAGCGTCGTCCTGTCTAGGGCTACGAAGTTGGGTGGTACGTGCAGAGTTGCACGCCGGTGCCGGCCGTGACGCACCTCACGAGTTGCATCGGCCGGGCCGTGCCATCTTCGGGGAAGATCCGCTTCCCGCCGCCGAGCAAGATCGGCTCGATCATTAGGTTGAGCTCGTCGACCAAGCCTTCGGCGAGCAGGGTCCTGACGAGGCTCGCGCTCCCCCAGATCAGCACGTCGCCGCCCTCCTGGGCGCGCAGCGCGGCGATGTCGGCGATAGCGCGGTCGCCCGGCAACAGTGTCGTGTTGTTCCAGCTCAGGTCGCCCGCCGTCAACGTCCGTGAGACCACGTACTTCTTGATGGCGTTCATCTGGTCGGCATAGGGGTCGCCGGCCCGCTCGGGCCACGCTTTGGCCATCCCTTGCCATGTACGCCGACCGAACAGCAACGCCTCGGCCGTGCTCATGCCGTCACCGATCGCCGCACCCATCACCTCCGGGTCGAAGTACGGCATCGACCACCCGCCGTGCGCGAAGCCACCATCGGTGTCCTCCTCCGCGCCGCCCGGTGCCTGAACCACGCCGTCCAAGCTCATGAACTCGTTCACCACGACTCGCATCCCTCGCTCCTTCGTTTTGGGGTGTTGACCGTTCGACGGGATCGGCGTCGCAAACTCATCGGTCCTGCGATTTGACCCTCTTGGCTCGCGACCGTGCCGGCGCTAGCCGCGATGATGGTGTCATGTCCCCGCTCGTCGAGGTCGCCCCCGGGCTCTGGTGTTGGACGGCACTCCGGAACGGCCTCCCTCCGACGATGACCGCGTACGCGCTGCGCGACAGCGAGGACACGATCCTGGTCGACCCGCTCGTTGCCGGCGAGACCGGGCCGCTGCTGGCGGCGCTCGACGAGATCGTGCGCGGACGGGTGCGCATCCTCGTCACCACCCCCTTTCACGTGCGCGGCTCCGGGCTTCTGTGGCGGCGCTGGCGCGACCGGCACGAGGTCACGATCTTCGGGCACGAGCTCTGCTCCGAGCGGCTCGACGACCGCTCCGCCTTCCGGCCGCTACGCGGCGGCGAGACGCTCGACGGCGGCGTGCGCGCGCACGCGATCGGGCGGCCGCGGCGCGCCGAGATCCCGTTCGAGCTGCCGTCGCACCGCGCCCTGGCATTCGGTGACACCGTGCTCGAGACCGACGGGGAGCTGCGCGTATGGCCGAGGCAGCGCGATGGCGAGCGTCGCCGCGCCTGGTACGAGCAGCGCTTCCTGCCGACGCTGGACACGCTGACGCAGCTTGACGTCGAGCGAGTGCTCGTCACGCACGGCGAGCCGGTGCTGCGCGACGGCGCCCGGGCGCTGGCGGCGAGCCTGACACGGCCGCCGTGGCGCAGGTCGTCGCTGTATTGATCGCCGGCCCCGGGTAGACTCGCACCGTGCCCGAGGCCCGACTCGAGGACTCCGGCTCAGGCATCGCACCCGCGGGCGAGGGCTGGTTCGTCGTGAACGTCAGGGACGCCGAGTGGTGGACGTCGGAGACGTTCGGCTCGGGGTGCGGGTTCGAGAGCCGCGAGTTCGCGTTCCCGCAGCTCGGCATCAACGTGAGCGTCCTGGAGCCGGGCGAGCCGAACTGCCTCTACCACTCCGAATCGCAGCAGGAGGCGTTCCTCGTGCTGTCCGGAGAGTGCAGGCTGCTCGTCGACGGTGAGGAGCGGCTCCTCCGGCCGTGGGACTTCTTCCACTGTCCCGCCGGGACCGAGCATGTCTTCGTCGGCGCCGGCGACGGGCCGTGCGTGATCCTGATGGCCGGTGCGCGGTCGGAGGACGAGCAGCTGCTCTACCCGGTGTCGGAGCTCGCGGCGCGCTACGGCGCGAGCGCGGAGGAGGAGACGCCCGACCCGAAGCAGGCATACGCGCCGTTCGAGCGGCCACAGCGGGGGCGGCCGTCGTACTGGGACCTTCTCCCCTGGGCCTAGAGGCCTAGGATTTGTTGATGTTCCCCGGCGTATACTCCGCGCCGACCGTGATCCGGGCGGTGTTCTTTGCAGCCGGACTGGCCGCCTTTGCGCTTGTGCTCGGAGCGAGTGCGGCGGCGGGGCCGGTAAAGCAACCGCCCGGCGACTACTACCTGGCGCTCGGTGACTCGCTCGCCTACGGCTTTCAGCCCGACAAGGTGAATGCCGGACTGCCTCCTTCCGGATTCGATACCGGCTTCGTGGACGTCTTCGCAGCGCGGCTTCGTGTGTTGAACCGGGCGATTCGGGTCGTCAACTACGGGTGTCCGGGCGAGTCGACCGTCACGTTCAGGGCTGGAGGCTGCCCGTGGCTCGCGGAGGGCAGGAAGCTGCACGTCGGCTTCCACGGCTCACAGAGACGCGCGGCGCTCGCGTTCCTCGCGGCGCACCGCGGCCGGGTGAGCCCGATCACGGTCACGCTGGGGGGCAACGACGTGGCGGCGCTGTTCGAAGGGTGCAAGAACCTCGCCTGCGTCGAGGCTCGAGCGCCCCGCGCATTCACCTCGTTTGGCATCCGGCTGACCTCGATCCTTCGTCAGCTCCGCGCGGCCGCGCCGACTGCAGAGATCGTCGTGACCGGAATCTGGAACTTCAACGTCGAGCAGCTGGCCAGGACGAACGCGCTGATCGGCTCGCTGAACACGGCGATCGCGCGGTCAGCGGCCGCCGCCAAGGCGCATTTCGCCGACCTGATGCCGAAATTCAATCCCGCCGGAAGCGTCGCGAAGCAGCGGGCCAGGCTCTGCGCCTTGACGTTCATCTGCTCGCGGGGTGACCCCCACCCCAAGAACGCGGGCTACCGCGCGATCGCGGCCGCGGTTCTGGCAGCCTCAGGCTACGCCCGCTAGGCCGTGACCCGGTCAGCCGGCGGCGGTCCGGGTGCGCAATCACTGGTCGGGTTGACGCCCGGCGGGACCGATCCGGTCCAGCTGTCGGTCACGGTCACGCCGGCGCAAAACGCTGACGCTCCCGGCGACTACCTCGGAAGCTAGCTCTTCCCGGACGACGGCAAGCTCGGCGCGGTGTGGACGCGGTACGTCCTCTGGACGGACGTCGCCACGCTGGAGCGCGACACCTACTTCGCCAAGCAGCGCTAGACGCAGAGGGGCGGAGGGGCGCCGCGGATCGCGCGGCGCCCCGGCCGCCCCCCAGCGAGGTAGCTACGGAAGCCAGCCGTCGCGATAGCGCGTCGGCTGATCCCGTCCTCGCCGTGCCGGTTCCGGCCTAGCATTTACTTCGTGGGCTTCTCCGCACACGACTCGCTCGTTCTGCTCGCGATCCTGGGAGCGGGGGCCGGGCTGCTCGCGCTCGCGCCGGTCCTGCGCGTTCCGTACCCGATCTTGCTGGTTCTCGGCGGTCTCGCGCTCGGCTTCGTGCCCGGGATCCCGCACGTTGCGCTGCGGCCGGACGTCGTGCTCGTGGCGATCCTGCCGCCGCTTCTCTACTCGTCGGCATTCTTCACGTCTCTCCGCGATCTGCGTCGAAACATCCGCCCGCTCTCCCTCTTGGCGGTCGGCCTCGTGTTCACGACGACGCTCTCCGTCGCAGCCGTCTGCCACGCCGCCATCTCGGGGCTGTCGTGGCCGGTCTGCTTCGTGCTGGGCGCGCTCGTCGCGCCCACCGACGCCGTCGCCGCGAACGCGATTGCCACACGCCTCGGCATTCCGCGGCGTCTCGCCACGCTGATCGAGGGCGAGAGCCTGATCAACGACGCGACCGCCCTCGTCGCGTATCGCTTCGCCGTCGCGGCGGTCCTGACCGGCAGCTTCTCGCTCTGGCACGCGACCTGGCGCTTCGCGGTCGACGTCGCGGGCGGAGTGGCGATCGGCCTCGCAGTGGGGTTCGCGCTCCGCCAGATCCGACGCCGGATGAATCACTCCCCGACCGAGATCGCGATCGCGCTTCTGTCCGGGTACTTCGCGTACCTGCCGGCCGAGGCGGCGGGCGTCTCGGCGGTCCTCGCCGCCGTGACGGTCAGCGTCTACGTCGGCTGGTACACGCCGGAGCTGACCACCGTGCAGACACGCCTTCAGGGCGACGCGGTGTGGAGCATCCTCACCTTCATGCTCAATGCGCTCCTGTTCGGACTGGTCGGGCTCCAGCTGCGGCCCATCCTCGACGCGCTCTCCGGCAGCTCGGGCGGCACGTTGATCGCCGATGCCGCGATCGTGAGCGCGGCCGTCATCGGCACCCGCCTCCTCTGGGTCTTCCTCGCCACCTACCTGCCGCGCCTGCTCTCGCGCAGGATCCGCGAACGCGATCCGTACCCGCCCTGGCAGTACCCGACCCTGATCGGGTGGACGGGCCTGCGCGGGGCCGTCACCCTGGCGGCGGCCCTCGCGTTACCCCTCACGACGAACTCGGGCGATCCCTTTCCGCAACGCGACCTCCTGATCTACCTCGCGTTCTGCGTCATCCTCGTCACGCTCGTCCTCCAGGGGTTGAGCCTGCCCCTGGTGATCCGCCTGCTCGGCCTCGAAGACGACGGGAGTGCGGCCAAGGAGGAGACGAAGGCTCGCATCCACGCCGCCGAAGCGGCGCTCGCCCGCCTGGAGGAGCTCGCCGAAGAGGACTGGGTTCGCGAGGACACGGCCGAGCGAATGCGCGGCCTGTACACATTCCGCCAAAACCGCTTCGCGGCGCGCTTCGACGCGGACGACGACGGGGCGATCGAGCAGCGCTCGCAGGACTACCAGCGACTCCGTCGCGAGCTCCTCGATGCCGAGCGCCGAGCGGTCGTCGAGCTGCGGCGCCAGGGGCGGATCAACGACGACGTCATGAATATCGTCCAGCGCGACCTCGACCTCGAGGACGCTCGCCTCGACGTCTGAGGTCGCCGGCTGCGCAATGGCGGCTCCCGCGGTTACATCGTCTGATCGATCAGGTTGAGGATGTTGCCGTCGGGATCCTTGAACCACACCGCTTTGGAGTCTCCCATCATGTGCACGTCGCCCTCGCGCGTCGTCTCCGGCAGCTCGTCGTAGTGCTCGAACGTCACGCCCTTGCCCTTGAGGTCCTGGACGATGGCGTCGAAGTCGTCGCCGACCGCCCAGGACGCGGCGGTGGCCTGGTTCGTACCGGCGTATTCCGACGGATAGACCAGCACTACCGAGCTCCCGCTCTTGTAGAGGACGGCGCCCGGGGGCTCCTGTATCGGCGCCAGCCCGAGCGTGTTCTCGTAGAAGTCTCGCGCGCGTTGCAGGTCGCTCACCGCGAGCGTCGCCGCTGCATCCTTGCCTCCCAACATGCGGGCTCCTTTCCCTCGCTGGACGCGCGGAGCATATGCATGCAGGGCGAGCCTCGACATGCGACCTGGTTTCGATGAGTTTCGCCGCCGCGCAAGGTCTACGCTCAAGCGAACGACGGTCCGCGCGCACACGAGCCACACCGCCAGGTCGTCTACACACCGACATCGAACTGAGCTGGGAGGCGAATCATGAGCATCACGTTTCCAGGAGAATCGGCGGAGTACCGAGCGGCGCGCGACCGGCTCCTCGAGCAGGAGATCGAGCTGCGACGCGCGACGGAGGCGGTGGCTGCCGCGAGGCGCCTACTCCCCCCAGGAGGAGTCGTCCCCGAGGACTACGTGTTCCAGGGTGAAGGTGCGGGCGGGGCGCCGACCGATGTGCGGCTGTCCGAGCTGTTCGCGCCCGGCAAGGACTCGCTGGCGATCTACACCTTCATGTTCCCCCGGGACCCCGGCGACGACCGGCCCGGGCCCGCCGTCGGTCAGACGGCGCTCCTACGGCTCGCGGAGGGCCCGTGCCCGTCATGCGTGGCCTTCCTCGATCAGCTCGACGGCGCCGTCGAGCACGCGAGCCAGCACGTGAATTTCGCGGTCGTCGCGAAGGCCCCGCTGCCGCGCGTGCTTACCTTCGCAGGCGAGCGCGGCTGGCGGCGGCTGCGGCTGGTGTCGTCGGCCGCCAACACGTACAACGCCGACTACCACGGCGAGACCGTCGAGGGATCGCAGAGGCCGATGCTGAACGTGTTCCACCGGGCCGGCGACGTGATCCGCCACTTCTGGGCCTCGGAGCTCTTCTACGCGCCGACCGATCCCGGGCAAGATCCTCGGCACGTCGGCACGCTGGAGCCGGTCTGGAACCTGTTCGACCTCACCCCCGAGGGGCGACCCGCCGACTGGGACGAGCAGCTGAGCTACTCGTAACCGGGCGCTGCCGGTCCCGGGGCAGGCCCAGCGCACGATCAACTGATCGTCTGAACCGGCACTTCGTAGAACTCGACGGACGTCCGCCTTTCGCCCGCGCCCGGATTCATCGAGTTCAGTGCCTCGTCGCCCCGGCGCATCGCCTCCTCCCTCTCGAAGAGCGTGACGCCGAGCCCCTTCCCCGTCTCGCGGTTGATCAGCATCAGCATCTTCGCGCCCTCGAGTCCCGGCGGCGTGGTACCGGACTCGACCTCACCGCGGACCATGCGAATCGCGTCGTCCGCCTTGGCTGGATCCCCCTCAAATGTCGCCACACGTGCATACATGCCTGTCTCCCTTCCGTCGAGTGAGCATCGAGCAAGGCTGGGAGCATAGGTGGACCCACACCTGCCTGAGGTCGGCATCTGGATCGGATCAATACCCTGCCGGGGTATCATGGTGCCGGCATGACCTACGGATACGTCGCCGGCAAGGATGCCCTCGTCAAGCGGCTCCATCGCATCGAGGGGCAGGTGCGCGGGATCGAGCGCATGGTCGTCGACGAGCGCTACTGCATCGACATCCTCACGCAGATCGCGGCCGTCAACACCGCGCTCGAGTCGCTTGCGCTCGAGGTCCTCGACGACCACGTCACCCACTGCGTCGCCGGGGCGCTCGCCTCGGGCGACGAGAGGGAAGCCCAGACGAAGACGAGCGAGCTGCTCGAGGCCGTCCGCCGCTTCGCCCGCACCCGCTGATGCTGCTCGCGGTGGACGTCGACGGCGAGCTCGTTGACGCGCTCTCGTTCGCCTTCGGGATGTTCTGGGAGATCCTCTGGGCACTGATCCTGGGCTTCGCGCTGTCAGGCCTGGTCCAGGCCGTCGTCTCGAAGAGCGAGATGCGCCGGCTGCTCCCGGACGATTCGCCGAAGACAATCGCGGTTGCCACGGGACTCGGCGCCGCCTCGTCGTCTTGTTCGTACGCGGCCGTCGCGCTCGCCCGCTCGCTGTTCCGCAAGGGGGCCGACTTCACGGCGGCAATGGCGTTCGAGTTCGCCTCCACGAACCTGGTCTTCGAGCTCGGGATCGTGATGGGACTGCTGCTCGGCTGGGAGTTCGTCGTCGGCGAGTTTGTCGGTGGGCCGCTGATGATCGTCCTCGTGGCGCTCGTCTTTCGCGTCTTCCTGAAGAAGCGGCTGATCGAGGAGGCCCGTACGCAGGCGAACAAGGGCCTGCTCGGCTCGATGGAGGGCCACGCCGAGATGGACATGTCGGTTAGCGGCGAGGGCACCTGGTGGCAGCGGCTGCGCACGCCGAAGGGCTTCACCTCGACTGCGGACTACTTCGTGATGGACTGGGCCGCGATCTGGCGCGACGTCGTCGGCGGCCTGCTCATCGCAGGCGCCCTGGCCGCCTGGGTGCCGGATTCATGGTGGCAGTCGCTCTTCCTCGTCGACCACCCAACCGCGGCAAAGTTCTGGGGCCCGGTGATCGGGCCGCTCGTCGCGATCCTCAGCTTCGTCTGCTCGGTCGGAAACGTGCCGCTCGCGGCCGTGCTCTGGAACGGCGGGATCAGCTTCGGCGGCGTGCTCGCCTTCATCTTCGCCGACCTGATCATCGCCCCGATCCTGAACATCTACCGCAAGTACTACGGGTGGCGGATGGCCGGCTTCCTGCTCGGTTCGTTCTACGTGACCATGGTCGCGGCCGGCCTGATCGTCGAGTTCCTCTTCGAGGGGCTCGGCATCGAGCGAAAGGCGCGCAATGCCAAGGTGATCGAGGCGAGCGTGACCTGGAACTACACGACCTACCTGAACCTCGTCTTCCTCGCCTTGGCCGCCGTTCTTCTCTGGCGCTACCTCCGCAGGGGCGGAGGCCTGGCGATGCTCAGGATGATGAACCGGCCAATGGAGCACTCGCACCGGGCTGCAGGGACAGGCTGAAGCCTGTCCCTGCAGCGGAGCTCCTCGGCTGCTTGTTCTGGACGACCGCCACCCAGGCGCTCTGATGCTGGTGTCCCGTTGGTCCGCTTGACCGCGATGTCGACCGGCGGGCATGACTCCCTCCTCCTCGAACGCCGTTTGACCGGCGGAGGGAATCCCCGGAAAACACACGGTAAAACGTTGCCAGGAGGGGCCGGCCTAGGCGGCGGCGAGCTTCCTTTGGATGCCGTGCAGCTTCGGCTCGACGCTCCGGAAGGCCTCGACGACACTGGGGTCGAACTGGCGCTCGGACTGGACGAAGATCTCCGCGACGGCCGTCTCCCAACCGAAGGCGTCCCGGTAGGGGCGGTCGCTCGTCATCGCGTCCAGGGCGTCGGCCACGGCGAAGATGCGGCCGCCGAGCGGGATCTCGTCGCCGCCCATCTGGTCCGGGTAGCCGCTTCCGTCCCAGCGCTCGTGGTGGGAGCGGATGACGCCGAGGCCCTCTCCCTGCAGGAGCGGCACGTCGGCGAGGAGCTGTGCTCCGAGGAGGGTGTGGGTTCGCATCACGCTTCGCTCGTCCCGCGTCAACCGGCCGGGCTTCTGGAGGATCGAGTCCGGGATCCCGATCTTGCCGACGTCGTGCAGGAGGAATCCGTCCTCGAGGCTCGGGTCGCCGAGCAGGCTGGGCTCCAGCTCCCTGGTCAGCTCCCGCGCGTAGCGGACGACTCGCTTCGAATGGGCGCCGGTGCCGAAGTCCTTCGCCTCCAGCGCGCCCGCGAACGCGCTGATCGTCTCCTCGTAGGCGGTCTTGAGCAGGTGGCGCTGGCCGCGCTCGAGCTCGAGCAGGCGCCGGAGGTCGTGCGCGTAGAGCAGCAGC
>WNGE01015885.1_pt1 | contig 10834 bp, 8 predicted proteins | sample 5400651 | NCBI WGS metagenome assembly WNGE01 (sample SAMN13153370, study PRJNA577476) | soil metagenome | isolation source: 60 cm soil or saprolite under grassland replicate 2 | place: USA:California | collected 2016-06-15
TGGCCGCCGGGCCCCTGCAGCACCGACGAGTAGTGTCGGAAGTCGATGTTCTTCGGCCAGAAGACCGGCGGGTAGTGGAACACCTCTCCCTGCGCCTTGAACGAGGTGAGGAGGATCCAGACCACCGGCAGCAGGAAGAACGCGAGCGCGACGGCGATGACCAGCCAGGTCAGGCCGTCCTTGGCGATCCGCCGGCTCACCCGAGCCCCTTCCGCATCCGCCGGACGAGCAGCGTCGCGACGACAGTGATCACGATCAGCTGGATGTAGCTGATCGCCGCCGCGTAGCCGAAGCTGAAGAATTGGAGCCCCTGGAGGTACGTGTAGAAGCTCGCCGTCTCCGTCGCGGAACCGGGGCCGCCGCCGGTCATCACGTAGATGGTGTCGAAGGTTTTGAAGATGTCCATCGCGCGGATCAGGACAGTGACGATGATCAGCGGCTGGAGCAGCGGCAGCGTCATCGTCCGGAAGAGCTGCCAGCGCCCCGCGCCGTCGACCGCGGCCGCCTCGTACTGCTCCTCGGGCAGCGTTCGCAGACCCGCGGCGATGATGATCGCGACGAACGGCGTCCACTGCCAGACGTCGGCGAGCAGGATCGAGTTCAGCGCGACGGAGCGGTCGCCGAGCCAGACGGGGCCGTGGACGCCGATCTGGGCCAGCAGGTAGTCGAGCGGCCCCCAGGAGTTGTTGAAGATGACGACGCCCTCTATCGCCACCGCGACCGGCGCGATCATCACCGGCACGAGCAGCAGCGCCGTCACAACCGTGCGGGCGCGGCCGAGTCGGTTCAGGACGAGCGCGAGCGCGAAGCCGAGGATCAGCTCGATCGCCACCCCGAGACCGACGAGATAGAAGCTCCGTCCCATCGCTGGCCAGAAGCGCGGGTCGTGCGTGAATGCGTCGACGTAATTCTGGAGCCCGACCCAGTGCGGGATCGGCGAGAACGAGAGTTCGATCCGGTAGAAGCTCTCGCGTAGCGAGTAGATCAGCGGATAGATCGTCACCGCGAGCAGCACGACCACCGTCGGCAGCACCATCAGCCACGCGAAGAGCGGCGCGCTCGTGCGGTGCGGCCGCGGCAGTCGCGCGACCAGGGCGGCCGGACCCCGCCCTGCCGCCGTCCCCGTCCCCTGTCGCCTCGTCGTCGCCATCGGAGCGCTCCCCCCCGCCGGCCCGCGGACCGGCGGGGGAGCTTAGCGCGTGCCTACTTGATCAGACCGACGGACTTGTACTGCTTGAGTGCGTTCCGCCAGAGCTCGGTCTGGTGCTTTCTGTCGAGCTTGTCGGTGATGTCGTTCCACGCGTTCGCGGCATCGTGGAGCGCCTTCGCCGGATCTTCCTGACCCGAGATCGCCTTGTTCACGGCGAGGTCGAGAGCGTCCTCGTACTGCGCCGCCCCCGGGATGTAGATCTCCGGGAAGCCGTGCTCGAGCACGCCCTTGACCGTGGCCAGGTAGCTCCTCGCGTCCGCCGGCTTGAACTCCTTGTAGTACTGCGGCTTCAGCTGGCTGTACCGATACGGATCGAGGCCGTCGAGCGGTGTCGAGACGTTGAAGCGGCTGACGGTGTCGCTGATGTACTTCGCCATGAAGTAGGCGGCGTCGGCGTGCTTGCTGTTCTTCGTGATCGCGAGCACGCGGCCCACCGGCATCATCGAGCGGGTGATCAGCTTGCCGCCGACCATCGTCCCCGGAAGCAGTGCGTAGCCGAGCTTGCCGGCTACCTCGCTCTGCGACGGATCGGCGCCCTTCTTCGGCACGTCGGTCCACTGCACGACCATGAACGTCTGCTTCTTGAGCAGCGAGTCGCGCAGCTGGTCGTAGCCGAAGTTGAGCACGTCGGGCGGCGAGCAGGTCTTCACGGCCGCGACCATGTTCCTCAGCGCGGCGATCGCCTGCGGGGAGTCGATCTCCGGCTTCATGTTGCGGTCGAAGTAGACCTGGCCGCTGCTGGCCCAGCGGTCGGCGAACCAGGCCCAGGAGAAGCCGCGCTGGCCATACTCCGCGCAGCCGTAGAACGGCCGCGTGAGCGTCTTGCCGGCCAGCTTCTGCCCGGCCCTGCGCGTGAAGAACTGACCGACGCGGAGGTAGTCGCCCCACGTCTTCGGGACCGTCAGCTTCTTGTGGTACTTCGCCTTGAAGGCCTTCTGCTCGGCCGGATTGTTGAGCAGGTCCTTGCGGTAGATGAAGATGTGCACGTCGCCGTCCTCGGGGAGGGCGTACGTGTGGCCGGCCCAGCCGAGGTAGAGCTTCCGGAACGCCGTGATGACGTCGTTCAGGTGCGGGTTGTCCTTCTTGATGTACGAGTCGAGCGGCAGCAGGTAGCCGTTGCTCGCGAAGTCGCCGATGTACGCCGGGTAGAACACGACGAGGTCGACGGCGCTCGTGCCGGCGATGAACTCGGCCTTTTCCTTGCTGTAGACGTCGGCGAACGGCACCTCGATCGCCTTCAGGTTGATGCCGGCCTTCTTCCACTCGGGCATCCAGAAGCCGAAGACGTTCATGTTGTGGCCGCCGTCGCCCATCACGGTCACGGTCTGACCGTGGAAGTTGGGGAGATGCTTGGGCACCGGGATCGACTTGCGCGCGGCGATCATCGCCTTCAGCGGCATGTCGCCAAATCCTGGGGTGCCTGCCTCCTTCCTTACGCGGTGCCCGCTCGCACTCCCGGCGCCCGCGGCCAGCGACACGGCGGCGAGAGCGAGGACTGCGGCTGCGAGGGCGGTGCTGCGGTGCCTGCGCTGATGCTTGCCGGATTGGAGCACTCTGCACCCCTTCCAGTCGTGGACGACCGACGTTTACGAACCATACTGGGCAGATCAAGAAGTCGGCGAGACGACCCAAGCCGCACCGCCGGGGAAGCGGTGGCGATCGAGCGAGTCAAGCTTCATCTCGGCGCTGTAGCCCGGCTCCTCGGGCGGCACGTAGCGGCCTTCCCGCAGCACCGCCGGACAGACGAAGTGCTCGTGCAGGTGGTCGACGTACTCGATCACGCGGTCGGTGAGGTCGGCGCTGACCGCGACGTAGTCGAACAGCGACAGGTGCTGGACGTACTCGCAGAGGCCGACCCCGCCGGCGTGCGGACAGACGGGAACGCCGAACTTCGCAGCGAGCAGGAGCACCGCAATCACCTCGTTGACGCCGCCGAGCCGGCAGCTGTCGACCTGGCAGAGCGACGCGGATCGGCGCGATCGCTGCGGCGATCGCAGCGTGGCCGAGCACGTCGTCCGGGCTCGTCGGCTCCTCGATCCACCAGGGGTCGAACTCGGCCAGCCGGCGCATGTTCGCGATCGCCTCGCCGACGTCCCACGCCTGGTTCGCGTCCATCATCAGCTTCCGCTCGAGCCCGATCTCCTCCCGGAGAAGCGCCGCGCGCCGGACGTCGTCCTCGAGGCTGACCCCGACCTTCATCTTGAAGTACTTCCAGCCCTGGGCGACCGCCTCGCGCGTCAGCCGCCCCACCTTCTCGTCGGAGTAGCCGAGCCAGCCGACCGAGGTCGTGTAGGCGGGAAAACCGTCCCGGCGCATCTCCGCCTCGCGCTCGGCCTTCGTCGGCTCGTGCCGCCGCAGCAGCTCGAGCGCCTCCTCGGGCGTGAGGACGTCCGTCAGGTAGCGGAAGTCGACGCAGGCGACGACCTCCTCCGGGCTGAGGTCGACCAGCAGCTTCCAGAGCGGCTTGGCCTCCCGCTTCGCGTACAGGTCCCACACCGCGTTCACGACCGCGGCGGTGGCGAGGTGGATCGCACCCTTCTCCGGGCCGATCCAGCGGAGCTGACTGTCGCCGGCGAGTGAGCGCCAGAAACCCGCCAGGTCGGCGACGATTCCATCGAGCGAGCGGCCGACGACGAGAGGCCGCAGCGCTTCGATCGCCGCGACGCAGACCTCGTTCCCGCGCCCGATCGTGAACGTGAACCCGTGTCCGGTCAGCGAATCGTCGTCGGTGCGGAGGATTGCGTAGGCCGCGGAGTAATCCGGAGCCGGGTTCATCGCGTCCGACCCGTCCAGTGCACGAGAGGTCGGGAAGCGGACGTCGAGCGCGTCGAGAGCGGTGATACTGGTCATCGGGCATTATCCTGCCGCAGCGTGAGCCGGATCGTCTTCGACGGCGTGAGCAAGGTGTTCCCGGGCGGCGTGGTCGCGGTCGACGACGTCAGCCTGACGATCGAGAGCGGCGAGTTCATGGTCCTGGTCGGGCCCTCCGGCTGCGGCAAGACCACGCTCCTGCGGATGCTCGCGGGGCTCGAGACGACCTCCGCCGGTCGGATCGAGATCGGCGACCGCGACGTCACGGCTCTCTCGCCGCGCGAGCGCGACGTCGCGATGGTCTTCCAGAACTACGCGCTCTACCCGCACATGAGCGTGCGGGACAACCTCGCCTACGGCCTCAAGATGCGCCACACGTCGAAGGCGGAGATCCGCCGCCGCGTGCAGGAGACGGCGCTGCTGCTCGGGCTGGACGAGATGCTCGACCGGCGCCCGCGCGCACTCTCGGGCGGCCAGCGGCAGCGGGTGGCGATGGGCCGCGCGATCGTGCGCGAGCCGACTGCGTACCTGATGGACGAGCCGCTCTCCAACCTGGACGCGAAGCTGCGGGTCGGCATGCGTGCGGAGCTCGCCCGCCTGCACGAGCGGCTCGGCACGACCACGGTCTACGTCACCCACGACCAGGTCGAGGCGATGACGCTCGGCCAGCGCGTGGCCGTCATGCGCGACGGCCGCCTCCAGCAGGTCGACGAGCCGCAGGCGCTCTACAGCGACCCCGTCAACCTCTTCGTCGCCGCCTTCATCGGCTCGCCCTCGATGAACCTCGCCGACGCCGTCGTCGCGGAGGGGGCGGTAGAAGTCGGCGGCTACCGGATCCCGCTCGACCCGGCGCGGCGCCCGGACGCGGAGAAGGGAGCGCGGATGATCGTCGGCATCCGCCCAGAGGACTTCGAGGACGCCGCCTTCGCTGACGGCGACCTACCGCGGATCGACGTCTCGGTCGTCGTCCTGGAGGAGCTCGGCTCGGACACGCACGTCATCTTCGAGGTCGAGACGCCGCCGGTGGAGACCGAGGAGTTGCGCGCCGCGGTCGAGGAGGAGGACCGCAGCCTGATCGCCGACTCGGGGACGTCACTCTTCAACGCGCGGGTCAACCCGCGCACGCGGGGGAAAGCGGGCGACCGGTTGACGCTGGCCGTGCGGCCCGCGGGATTCCACTTCTTCGACCCGGCGACCGGCGAGAACCTCCTCGCCGCAGCCCCCGCCGTGGCCTGACCGAGTCACGCCGAACGGCGGCGGAACAGCTCGATTGTCTCGCGCACGCCCTCGGCGATCGGCGTGACCGCCGTCGCCAGGCCCCCAGTTGCAAACTGTTGCGGGAACGGCAGCACGCTTTCCTCGTAGTCGATGCGGGCCTCCGGCGCCGCAGCCTCGATCGCCGCGACGACCTCGCTCATGTGCACGGTCTCGCCCGGGACGTTGTAGACGGGCGCGCCGTCGGTCGCGGCGCGCGCCGCGTCGACGAATGCGCGCGCGGTGTCCGGCGCGTAGTTGAGCGTCGAGCGGCCCGACCAGCCGATCGTGAAGTGCTCGCCGCGGGCGGCGGCCGCCATCGCGAGCGTCGGCCCCGCCGTCATCCCCGTGTCGCGCCCGGGGCCGTAGACGACATACGGGCGCAAGCCGACGCTCGGGACGCGGTCCTCGAGCCAGTAGACGCGCGCCGTCCCCTCGTTCGCGAGCTTGTGCACGCCGTAGAGGGTGACCGGGTGGCCGACCGCGTCCTCGGCGGCGAGCGCGGCGGCCGAGTCGGCGACGTCGTAGACGGCGGCCGAGCTGGCGTAGGCAAGACCGCGGATGCGCTCGCGGCGCGCCTTCACGACCTCGAAGACGTTGGTCGTGCCGACGACGTTCACGAGGGCACCGCGGGGCGGATCGGCACGCGCGAGCGGGACGAGCAGCGCCGCCAGGTGCACGACGTGCGTGACTTCGTGCTCGTCGAGCGCGCGCCCGAGCTGCGCGGAATCGGTCACGTCGCCGCCGAGCAGAGTCACGCGCGCGAGCTCGTCCGGCTCCATGATCAAGCGGAGCCGGGAGTCGTCGTTGCCGAGGTCGAACCCGACGACCGCCGCATCCTCGTCGACGAGCGTCCGCGCGATCCAGGCGCCGATGCACCCGAGCGCCCCGGTGACGAGCCAACGCTCGTCGCTCATGCATCCTCGTAAATGGTGACGAGCTCCGTGTAGAACTCCAGCGCCGCGCGGCCCTGCTCGTGCGGGCCCCAGCCGGACGACTTGATCCCGCCGAACGGTACGTGCACCTCCGCGCCGGCCGTCTGCGAGTTCACGTGCAGGATCCCGGCCTGGAGCTCGTTCGTGAAGCGGTGCACCGCCTCGAGGCTCTGCGTGTAGATCTTCACGATCGGGCCGACCTCCGTCTCCGGATCGGCCGGGTCGCCGACCCTGCCTTGCGCGATCCGGTCGAGGAAGCGGCCCCGGAACTCGTCGTAGACCCCGTCCTGGACGTAGATGCGGCGGGTCGCAGTGCACTTCTGGCCGGCCGACCAGAAGGCACCGGCGTACGCGGCCTCGACGGCAGCGTCGAGCTTCGCGTCGCCCAGCACGATCAGCGGGTTGTGGCCACCGAGCTCGAGCTGGACGCGCTTGCCGAGGCTCGTCGCCTCGTTGCGCACCGAGTGGCCGACCGGAACGGAGCCGGTGAAGGAGATCGCGCGCACGCGCGGGTCGCGCACCAGCGCGCCGCCGACCTGCGAGCCCGAACCGGTCAATACGTTGAGCACGCCGGGCGGCATCCCCGCGTCGGCGAAGCACTCGGCGATCCGCAGCCCGGTGAGCGCGCCGTCGTGCGCAAGCTTGAGGACGACGGTATTCCCATAGACGAGCGCCGGGGACAGCTTCCAGAGCGGGATCGCGCACGGAAAGTTCCACGGGGTGATCAGACCGACGACGCCGAGCGGGCGCCGCGCCGTGTAAACGCGGTTGCCGCTGAGCGACTGCTGGTAGAGGTCACCGAACGGCCGATAGCCTTCGCCGCCGAAGAAGCGGAGGATGGCCGCGCCGCGCGCCGCCTCCAGGCGCGCCTCGCGCAGCGGCTTGCCCATCTCGCTGACCATGGCGCGCGCGAGCTGCTCGACACGGCTCTCGAGTACATCCGCCACCTTCACGAGCAGGTTCCCGCGCTGCGGCGCCGGCGCCGCCGCCCAGGCCGGGAACGCCTCGTGCGCCGCGGCGACGGCGGCGCCGGCGTCGGCGGCGTCGCACGCAGGGACCTCGGCGACGACCTCGTCCGGCCGCATCGGGTTGCGCTGCTCGTACATCTCCCCGGGCGCGGCCGCCCGCCGCTCGCCACCGATGTAATCGCGGAGTGAGACGCGCGTCGCAGCCTCGACTGTCTCAGCCATCCCCGGCGCTCCTTTCGTCTCTGAGCAGGTCGGCGGCCGCGCCGACAGCGTTGACGAGTGTCCCGATCCCGGTCACCGAGATCTCGACCCGCTGCGCCGGCACGAGCGAAACCGCGTCCGGCGGGACGAGCCCGGTCCCCGTGAGGAGGACGCTGCCCGGCGGGACGGGATTATCACGCACGAGCCAGGCCACGAGCTCCTCGAAAGTGCGACGCATCGAGCCGGTCGACGTCTCGCCCGCCCAGACGATGGCGCCGTCACGGTCGAGAATCCGGCATGAGATCGCGAACGACTCCGGCCACTCGTCGGACGTCAGCACCGCCGGACCGATCGCGCACGCGCCCGCGAAGATCTTCGCCTGCGGTAGGTAGAGCGGATTCTCGGCTTCGATGTCGCGTGCCGTCACGTCGTTCGCCGCGGTCGCGCCGACGATCCGGCCGCCGCGCCCGATCACGAGCGCAAGCTCGGGCTCCGGCACGGTCCAGCGGCCGTCGGAGCGGACGCCGATCGTCGCCCCCGGGCCGACCGTGCGGCGGCAGGCTGCGTCCTTGAGGAAGAGCTCGGGGCGGACGGCGTCGTAGACGCGGCTGTAGACGTCGTCGGCGAGCCGGGACTCCTCGATCCGCGCCTGGCGGCTGCGGTCGTACGTGACGCCGGCCGCCCAGACCTCAGGTGGGTCCAGCGGTCTCACCAGCCCCTCCGCGTCCGGCTCCGCCCCGTTCGCCGGCGGCCCGCCCGCCTCGAGCGCGGCAAGCGCATCGGAGCCGATCCATTCGACGCCGCCGGCCGTCACCCAGCCGCAGCGAGACGTGCCGCCGCCCTCGGTTCTCCGCACGAGCTTCGCCATCAGCGCAGCGACCGACTCTACCCCTGCCGCGCGAGTGGAGCGCGATGACCCACCACGGTCGCCGTTGGCCAAGAGTGGCGGGCTTGCTTCATCGGACTCGCGCGGGGTTACAGCGGCGCTGCGCGAGCGCGCTCTCACCCGATGACCGGCTCTTCTGTTGTCCATGCCTGCAAATGGGCGATTCGTTTCTCGCGAAATTCGGGGGAAACGACCCTGGCCAACTTTCGGTTGTTGACCCAACCCAGCACGCCCGAGAAGGCCCGAACCAGCGCGAGCGAGTACGAGACGCCACAGCGCATCTTGAATCCCAAGGTCAGCCGAAAGTGGGCGCAGATGAACGCCGGTATTTCCCGGACATCCCCTTCGAGGATTGTCAGGCGGAAACCTGTGACTGGTCCTGGGGTGCTGTTGCCAAGGCTCTCCCGAGCCATGGCGATGCGCCGAGCCGTTCGAAGATCTCGCGCGCCTCTGCACGTGACGTCTCGCTTCCCGTCAGCTCGGCGTGCTCGAGAAGTGTTACGCCCAGCGAGAACGGAATCTCGAGCTCGCGGAACAGGCGCGCGGCAACCTCCAAGCCCGCCGCGTCATTGGCCATCCGAGCGCGGAAGCGATGCGCCTGCGCCTCGAAAAATGGCGGCCGTATGCCCGGCGACAGACCGTCGATGAACGCAAGGAGCGCCTGTGCGCCCGCGGAGTCGCCGAGCGCCAACGCCGCCTCGAGCGCGTCGACGACCCCGTGCTTCACGCCCTGGAAATCGGCGCCCAGGGTCGGCCCCGCCTCGATCGTGGCAGTGCCGTCGGAGAGCGCCTCCGCGAAGCGTCCTTCTGCGCGCTTCAGCGCAGCCGTCGCAGCCAAGTACGTGCTTCGATCCTGGACATCGGTCGAGTCGGCGAGCCGCGAGAAGAGCGACAAGATGCGACGGGCCTCGTCGAGCTCGCCGCGCTCGATGTGGACGTAGACCCCGGACTGCAGGACGCTGAGCACGACCCCACCGGAATCGACCTGCTCCTGGGTGAACTCATCGGTCGTCGCCACGACGTCGTCCCAGCGACCGGCCATGAAGAGCGGGTACGTCCTCTCCGCCAGGACACCGTACTCGAGTGGGCGGCTTCCCATTTTGTTTGCAAGAACAAGCGACTCCTCGAGGTAGCCGAGGGCCTCCGCGTAGCGGTCGCGGCGGAAGCAGCGGTCGGAGAGGAGGAAGTAGCAGGTGCTCGCGTCCTCGGCGAGGTCGTGCTCGAGCGCGACCTCGAGCGCGTGCTTCATGACCGCGAACGCCTCCTCCCGGTGGCCACGGCTGAACAAGACGGCCCCCTTGGCCCGCAGCGCGGCCGCCAGCGCTCCCGGCAACCCTTGGGCTTCGGCGATGTCGAGCGCGAGCTCGGTTCTGGCGGCGGACCGCTCGAGATCGCCGCTGAACCAGTACGCGCGCGCGAGCAAGGCGGCGAGCATCGCGAGATCCTCGTCGGGCTCGTCTCCGGAGATCACCTCGTATGCGTGCTCCAGCCGCGCAAGGGCTTCGTCTCGACGACCGGTGAATGCCCCGGCGCGTCCGAGCTTGTAGGCGGCTCGCGCTGCGGCGTGGGTGTCGCCCTCGGCCTCGTAGATCGCGATCGATTCTTCGATCAGCCGCTGGGCGGTATCCGGATCGCCGGCGAGGCCGGCCATTTCACCCGCGCGCGCGAGCAGCTCGGCGTTCAGCAGTGGCTCTTCCGTCAGCTCCGCCGCCTGCTCGAAATAGCGTTTCGCTTCGGCCGCAGCGGCAAGCGATGCCGCTCGGTCGCCGGCGCCGACGAGCGCCTGCCTCGCGCGGCTCTTGATCTCAGACGCGTCGACCGCGTCGGGGTCGAGCCTGTAGGCCTCTACGAGGTGGGACGCGACGACCTCGGCTAGCTCGTCATCGGTCGGCGCGGAGGAGAGGTGCTCGGCGGCCGCGAGATGACGCGCCCGCCGCTCCCGTCTGGGGAGTGTCTCGTAGGCGACATGGCGGACGAGGTCCTGCAGGAAGCCGTACTGGCCGTGCTCGGGCGAGCGCGGGTCGGATTGAAGCGAGACGACCTCCTTGCGCACCAGCGAATGGAGCAGCAGCACCGACCCGTCCTGCAGCAGCCGGCGCTCCTCCGGCGGGAGACCGTCGAGGCGCGCGGCGATCAACGCGTGAAGCGTTTCCGGCACCTCGAGCGCCTCGACCTCGCCGACAGGCCGGTAGACCGAGCCCTCCTGGACGAGCGCGCCGCGGTCGAGAAGCATCCGGACCGTCTCGACGGCGTAGAGGGGAACGCCCTCGGCGCGGGCGAGTATCTGCTCGCGCAGAGGCTCCGGCAGGCCGGGAACGAGGCCGGTCAGCAGCTCATCCATGGACTCCTGCGAGAGGGGCTCGAGGAAGAGCGAGGCGAAGTTGCGGTGGCCTGCGCCCCAGGTCGGCCGCTGCTCGAGCAACTCGGGCCGGGCGAGAGTGATCACGCACAGCGGCGAGTTGCGCGACCACTCGAGCAGGTACTCCACGAAGTCGAGCAGCGACGCGTCCGCCCACTGCATGTCCTCGAACGCGAGCACCGTCGGATACACGTCCGCGAGCCGCTCGAA
>WNGE01008633.1_pt1 | contig 10831 bp, 10 predicted proteins | sample 5400651 | NCBI WGS metagenome assembly WNGE01 (sample SAMN13153370, study PRJNA577476) | soil metagenome | isolation source: 60 cm soil or saprolite under grassland replicate 2 | place: USA:California | collected 2016-06-15
CCGGCCCGGAAACCGGGGTCCGGTCAAAGACCGCCCGACCGAGAAGACCCAACACCACCCGCCTGAACCCACAGGATCAACAACGATCCCGGCCAGATGACGGGTCAGATACACCCACGGAAGCAGCAGGAGGGCCGGATTTCCTCCACCGTCTCCAGCCCGGGCGCGTAGAGCACGTCCGCGCCGGCTCGTTCGTATGCCTGGATGCGGGCAATCGTGTCGTCGAGATCTGGATTGCCGCGGATGTGGTTTTCAGCCCGCGCTGTGAGTAGGAACGGATGCGGAAGCGCGCGTGCTGCGTCGACGGCCCCCGCGACCCGTTCGGCGGCATGGTGGAGGTCGTAGATCCCTTCCGAGGGGTTGTAGTCCTCGATCGAGCAGCCGACTGCGCCGGCCTCGGCCACGCGGGTCACGGCTTGCGCGACGTCGCGAGTCGCGGCGCCGTAGCCGTTCTCGAGATCGACGGAGAGCGGAAGCATCGTCGCGCGATCCAGCGCCGCCGTGTGCTCGACGACCTCGTCGAGCGTCGCCTCGCCATCGCGGCGTCCGAGCGTGAACGCGAAGCCGGAGCTCGTGGTCGCGAGCGCCCGGAAGCCGAGCGCCTCGAGAATGCGCGCCGAGCCGGCGTCCCATGGGTTCGCAATCACGAACGGCTCCGCCGCGTGTAGCGCGCGGAAGGCTGCCGCCTTCTGCTCCTGACGCGTCATCCGCGGCCTCCTGCCGCACCGGACGCGCCCTCGGCGGCAACCCGGATGACGACCTTGCCGTGCTTGCCCGAGGCGAGGCTCCGCTCGAAGGCCGCGGCCGCCTCGGACAGCGCGAACATCGAATCGATCGCGACGCGAAGCTCGCCGCTGTCGACCAGGCGCGCAAGCTCGACCAGCTGCTCCCGGTTCGCTTCCACAACGAAGTACGTCCCGTCCCCCGGCGGCTCCCCGGCGACCGAGACGAGACGGCCGCCGTTCGCGAGCAGCGCAGGCGCGCGCTCGAGGCGCGCGCCGCCGACCGTGTCGAAGACGAGATCGACCGGGCTGACCCCGTCGTCGAGCTCCCTCCGGCCGTCGATCACCTCATGAGCGCCGAGTGCGCGTGCTACCCCGAACGCCTGCGGCGACGCGGTTGCGACGACGTAGGCGCCGCGCCAGCGCGCGAGCTGAGTCGCGAACTGGCCGACACCGCCGACCGCTCCATGAATGAGCACCCGCTCGCCGGGCTCGAGGCCACCGTGAGCGAACAGGCCCTGCCAGGCGCTGAGCGCTGGCAGCGGGACCGCCGCGCTTTCGACATGGCTCAGCGTAGACGGCTTCGGGGCGAGAGTCGCCGCGGGGACGGCGGCGTACTCGGCGGCCACACCGTCGCGGTCGAACGGCGTCAACGCGTACACCTCGTCGCCGACGGAGACCGCATCGACGTCGTCTGCGACCGCCGCAACGACACCGGAGAGCTCGTACGAGGGGACCGCGGGTAGCCGGTCGAGCGGCCACTCGAGCTCGTCGCGGGTGATCGCGGCGGCGTGTACCTCGACGAGCGCCTCGCCGAGCTGGAGCGACGGCGTGTCGATCGTCTCGTGTCGCAGCCCGTCGACGCCGGGCGAATGGAGCCGGATCGCCTCCATCGTTCGCGGAACCGCCACCATCGGACTCGACTCCTTCCTCTCGCGAGATACTCTCTAGCGAGTTTCTTTCTGGTACTATATATGCTGTCGGCTGTGAACGAGCCGCAGGACCATGTGGACGAGATCTTGGCGCAGTGGCGGAGGGAGCGCCCCGACCTGAACGTCGCTCCTCTCGGCCTCTACGGCCGGCTCTTCCGCATCGTCCACCTCTCAGACGACGCACTCGCGAAGGGACTCGCGCCGTACGGGCTGCAGCCGGGCTGGTTCGACCTCCTCGCCGCGCTGCGCCGTGCCGGTGCGTCCTACGAGCTCAACCCGACGCATCTCATGCGCGCCACCCTCCTCTCCTCGAGCGGCATGACCAAGAGGCTCGACCGCATGGAAGCAGCCGGGTTGATCAAGCGACGCCCCGATCCCCACGACCGTCGCGGAACGCTCGTGCGCCTGACGCGCCGCGGCAAGAGCGTGATCGACAGGGCAGTAGACACACATATAAGAAACGAGGAGCGCCTGCTCGGCGCGCTCACCGCGGCCGAGCGCCGCACGCTCGACAGTCTGCTGAAGAACCTCCTAATCCAGCTCGAGCGGGCCAAACGGACCTCATGAGCGTCACGCGGCAGTTCGCGGCCGCCGGCCACCAGGGTCCTCGTGCGGATCACGTGGCTAACCCGTCGCTGGCGTGCTGGCTGGATCGGCGTCGTAGCGGCGGTGGCATTCAACGATGTACTCCCGATGTCGCTCGGACCATCGCAGGAGCGAACTGACCTCGACCGACAGGGTCTGGCCGACCGGGGTCAACGCGTAATGCACCTGTGGCGGTGTGCTGGGCGTAACGGTCCGGCTCCGGTCGTTGGTGCGCCCTCGCAGCATTCGACACGGTCGATGAGTGAAGCGGCCAGCCTTGGGCACGTGACCTGAAGCCGCCCGCACGCACCTAAGGAGACGCCAACGATGGCAACCGCCGATCTGGTGACCCGGCCTACCGTCGGGGCGTGCGAGCACGAACCCCGCTGCCCAGCCGCTGACCGCGGCGCGCGAAGGTGATCGTCACGCACCGGGAGCAGGGCTGGAGCCTGGTCTGCAACGGGGTCATCGCCTTTCACGACACTGGCGAGCTACTACCCGACGGCACCCCATCGAGCCGCGCCGGGGACCGGCGCCGCACGTAACCTACATGGTCGGAAGCGAGGGCCACCATGCCTGACCGGAAGCGCCAGCGTCGCTCGCCCTTCCGCGCTTCCGGAAACCACAGGCCGGCCGCACCGGAGACGTCGCGCAAGTCGCGCTCTCCGCATGACCGGGTCACGCCGGCGCGGGGGCCGTGGCTTTCGTACTCGGCGGGCCCGGCCGCGGAGCCTGATGCGAGTGCTCGCGGTTGACGCCGAGCCGGTGCACCATGGGTCGAGGACGCCCAGCCGTTACCGCAGGACGCCATGACCCAACTCGCTACCGCGCCGCCGCCCACGACCGGATTCTTAGCGCTCGTCACGAGACGCCCGGACCCGGTATTGCTCGGCGTAGCGGCGGCGGTCCTGGCGTACGACGTCGCGTGCGGCAGTCGCCTGGCCGGCCCAGCGATGGAGTCGCTCTTTGGCTGGCTGCTGTTCGTTCCGTTCCACTTCGGGACCGCCGTCTTCGCGTACCGGATCGCGCGCGGCGCGGATGCAGCCCCGTCCGTACGGCGGTTCTGGACCGCCGTCAGCTTCGCCGCAACGTGCTTTCTGGTTGGGGACATCTTCCAGCTCAGCGCGGTGATCCCTAACCCGGCCGGGCACCAGGAGGGCATCGCGACCCAGGCGCTCTGCGTGAACATCGGCATCGTCGTGATACTCGTCGTGATGCTCACCGCTCCGCTGGGTCTGCGCACCGCGGCCGAGCGGACCCGGTTCTGGCTCGACACCGCCACGGTGATGGCGGCAACTGGCGGGTTCGGCGCGTACTTCACGGTCGCCCCGGACGCGGTCTCGTTCTCCGCGGCGAACCTGCTGCGATGGGTGCAGGATGTCCTGCTCGGCCCGGTCGTCTTCCTGGTCGGCGTGTTCGTCGTGGTGAAGCTGCTCTCCGGCGGCGCGCCGCCGTTCACCCGGCTCTGCGGCGTCCTTCTCGCCGCGGCCGCGGCCGTTCAGGGCGTGGCTGCAGGCCTGGAGCCGACCATGCCGGCCGGGGGGTCGAACTGGATCGGTGTCCTCAATGTCACCGCCAACGGCCTGCTCGTCGCCGGCACCCGAGTGCAGCAGCTGCAGGTACGGGCGGACCCCGCCGCCCTGGGCAGCCGCCGGCGACGCCCGTACAGTCGACTGCCGTACGTCGCAATCGGCGCCACATATGCCCTGCTCGTCATCGTCCTGACGCGAGGTGGACTCGAGTCGCGCGCCTGGGCCGTGCTCGGCGCGTCAATCGTCAGCACCGGGCTCGTCGTCGTCCGGCAGCTCGCCGCGTTCACCGAGAACGCGCGCTTGCTTACGGAGCTCGACGGAAAGGTGCACGAGCTGCACCGGACCGAGGAGGTCCTGCGCGCCTCCCTACGGGAAAGGGAGGACCTGGCGACCGAGCTGCGCCACCTGGCCTTCCATGACAGCCTCACCGGACTGCCCAACCGCGCGCTGTTCGTTGACCGCGTGGAGAGCGCACTCGATCGGGCCAAATGGAACGGCGGCGAGGTAGTCGTCCTGCTGATCGACCTGGACGATTTCAAGCCGGTCAACGACCGCCTCGGCCACGCCTGCGGCGACGACCTGCTCAAACAGGTAGGAGAGCGGCTGCGCCGATGCCTACGCGAGACCGATACCGCAGCGAGGCTCGGCGGGGACGAGTTCGCGGTGCTGCTTGAGGAGCCGGTCGCCGGGGGCTTCACCGCGGTGGCGGAACGTGTGGTGCGCGAATTTCAGACACCGTTCGTGTTGGGCGAGGAGCAGGTCGTGGTGTGCGCCAGCGTGGGCGTCGCGGTCGACCAGAACGGCGCGCACGAGAGCGGCGAGCTGCTGCGGGAGGCCGACGTGGCCATGTACTCCGCCAAACACCAGGGCAAGGGTGGCTTCCAGGTCTTCACCGCGGTGAGCGCGCCGGGCGCGCCGCGCGCGACCGCCCACCCCGGAAACTCTGAACCGCCCGGTCACGTTTGATCGAACTCGTCGCGGTTGTCCTGGTTGCTGACGGGCACCAGCCAGGCACCAACCGCTATTCCTCTGTTGTCCTCTGCGGCAGCGCGCCTGCCGGCACATGCGGCACCGCGGACGACCGCTCGCTCGTGTTTGCCGTCAACATGTACGGGCGCTGGTCCAACCCGTCGGTCAACGAGGTGGATATCGCGATCGACATCCAAAGCGATGGCAAGCCGGACTTCTTCGTGGTCGGCGTCGATCTGGGCGCCGTACTAACCGGAGATTTCAATGGCCAGTTCGCCTCGCTCATCTTCGACGCCGCAGGCAGTCTGATCGACGCGTGGGTCGCCTCCGCGCCGATGAACGGATCCACCATGCTGCTGCCGACCCTCGCTAGCCAGATCGGGCTCGACCCGGCAGTGAATTCCACGAAGTTCAACTACTCGGTCGCGAGTTTCTCGATCGTCCCGGAGGGACTCGTGGACGTCACCGCCACGGGGACGTTCCGATCCCACCAGCCGCCGGTGTCCAGCGGACAGCAGCTCACGCTGAACCCGGGCCAGACCGGCTCGGTGACCGTCTCCGTCGACCGCGGCAAGTTCGCGAGCGCGCCTCAGCTCGGCTGGCTCGTGGTCACGCTCGACGACCCGAACGGGGCGGCCCAGGCCGACGAGGTCCCGATCGCCACGCTGCCTCAATAAGTGGTAGCTCTGCCAAATGCGAGGCCCCGGCAGGCGCCGGGGCCTCGCAGCATCTCGTCGCCGAGTCTCAACCGGGTTCCGGGCGCGTCTGATCGAGCATGGGCTGGCGGAGAGGGTTCTGGAGCTGCTCCTGGCCCGGCTGGCCGAACTGGGTCTGGTCAAGGCCGGCGGCCGCCAGCGCACCGACTCCACCCACGTGCTGGCCGCGGTCCGCTCACTCAACCGGCTGGAGATCCTCACCGAGACGCCGCGGCTGCGCAGCGCCGCGTTCCGCCGAATCCAACCCAGTACAACGCCCTGCAGCGTACGAGTTCAGCCTCCCGGCCGGGAGCACGCATGATGTCGGCCGGGCAGGATGAGACCGTGGTGGTGGAGGCTGGTCCTGAGCGTCGAATCGGCGCCGTTGCACCATCGGTAGGGCGCGCGCCGAGCCGGACATGACCTGCGGTCAGATCACGTCGCGAGTTCGGTGAACGCCGCGGCGACCTCGCAAATGGCGGTGCGTCCAGTCTCAGTTCGTAGTGGCCCGCGTCGCAGGGGATGCGATACGTGCACGTCCCCGGCATCACGGAAGCAGCGACCCGGTCAGCCGTTCGATCGGCAGGCCGGCGGCGTCGTCACCGCCGCCCGCCACGCCATGGCGGCTGGCAACGTCGACCTGGTCCTGCCCTCCGTTCCCGAGGAAGACCCTACGTAACGCTCGGTTGCAGCCCGACGAGTGCAGGGCGGTGGCCCGGATCCCCGCCGGTCCCCCATACTATGGGGCCTTGCCCGTGCGGGGCGCCTGCGGAGATGCAACGGGAGACGGTCGATGACGGCGACTACCACCCAGGACGAGCCCGCGGCAAGCTCGGAGCCGGGCGAGCTGGCTCGGCCGTCGCCCGACCAGGCACACGCCGTCAAACAGTGGCTACCGTTCGCGTTTGCACTGGTGGTGTCGGCCGCGATCCTCGTCGCCGCCGACACGTCGGTCCTGGACATCGCGCGGTACGCGGCGTATGCCGTGCTGACCGTCGCGCTGCCGGGCGCGCTCGTCTACCGGGCGCTCCGCCGCACGCCGCACACGCTGGTCGAAGACGTCACCTTGGGCCTGGCGACCGGGCTCGCGCTGGAGTTCGGCACCTGGGCGCTGTTGTCCTGGCTGGACCTGCGCGCGTTCATGTCGGCCTGGCCGGTGCTCGTCGTGGTGCCGTTCCTTACGGTGCCCCGGCTGCGGCGGCACTGGTCGGTGCGCAACTACCCCGCCGCGGCGCCGCTGGGCTGGTCGTGGACGCTGTCCGGGACGGTGGTGTTCTTCACCGCCTACCTTTACGGCTGCTTCTACGCGTGGAACCCGATCCTGCCCGACCGTGAGGACACCCGGCAGTTCGTCGACCTGGCCTACCAGCTCTCGCTGGCCGGCGAGGCCAAGCACAACTTCCCGCTCAACCTGCCGCAGGCCGCCGGCGAGCCGCTGCAGTACCACTGGTTCGGGTTCGTGCACATCGCCATGGGCAGCATGATCGGCCACATCGACCTGCCGGTGCTGACGATGCGGCTGATGATCCCGGCGATCTGCGCGCTGACGATCATGCTGACCGGGGTGGTCGGCTGGCGGTTGAGCGGCCGCCCGTACGTCGGGGCCATCGCCGCAGTGCTCTTCTTCGTCATCGGCGAGTTCAGCTTCGCCGCCAACATCGGCTGGCCGTTCGGTACCCAGGTCACCTTCATCATCTGGCCGAGCCTGTCGATGACCTACAGCTGGGCCCCGCTGGTTGCGCTGATCGGGGTGATAGGGGACGCGATCCGCCGCCGGGGCGACGACGACAGCGTGGTACCCGTGATCGGCTGGGGCGCCTACGTCCTCGCCGTCATGTTCGCCCTGGTCTCGAGCGCGGCGAAGGCCAGCAGCCTGCCCGTCCTCGCGGGCGCGATCGCCATCGCCGCCGTGGCCGTCCTGATCGGTACCCGGCGGATCCCGTGGGCGCTGGTTGGCATGGGTGTGATCATCGGCGCCGCCCAGGTCTGGGTCACCGCGGTGATCTTCGCGTTCAACTCGTATGGGCTGCGCGTCGCCCCGCTCAGCACGATCCAGGGCAACTGGGCCGAGCCCGCGGGCGGCCGGGAGTGGTGGAAGCAGGCGGTCGTCGTCGGGGCGGTCTGGGCGGCGTTCCTGCTCAACATGGAGCTGCGGGTCGCGGGCGTGCTACCGCTGATCTGGCTGCGGCGGTTCCGGCTCAACCCGGTGCAGTGGTTGCTGCTCGGCGGCGCGGTCGCCGGCCCGCTGTACTTCCTGATGTTCTACGGCCTGAGCGCCACCTACTTCACCCGGGCGGCGTTCCCGTTCGGGGTGATCCTGTCCGCGTGGGGCTACGTGATGGTCTTCGACCGGGCGAAGCTCTCGCAGCGCGGCAAGGTGGCGCTGGGCGTGGGCGCGGCCGTCTTCGCCGTCACGCTGACGCTGATCAACCTGCGGTTCGGCATCGGGTACCCGCCCGGCAAGCCCTGGTCGGCCCTGTGGCCCGTGTTCGTGGCCGGCGCGATCCTTGGCTCGCTGGCGCTCGCGGCCGGCGTCGCCTGGCGCATCGGTGGCCGGTGGTGGCCGGCGCTCCGCGGCCGGGGCGGGCTCGTCCTGCTCACCGGCGCGCTGCTGGCCGGCGCCCCGACCCTGATCATGGACATCCAGAAGAACTCGGTCTTCCCCAACGGCGGCGGCTGGGGCAGCGTCCCCGTCCCGAAGTCCCGGGTGGACGCCGGGCGCTGGGTGCGCGACCACAGCCGCCCCACCGACGTGCTCGCCACCAACCAGCACTGCGTCAACGGCGAAGAGTTCCGGTGCGACAACAACCTCGGGTTCTGGCTGAGCGCGTACTCCGAGCGTTCCGTGCTGATCGAGGGCTGGGGCTTCGCGCCGAGGATGACGGTCGCGACGAGCTACGACTTCTGGGACAAGGCGCGCTTCGACCTCAACGAGGACTCGTTCTACTCCCCCACCCCAGACAAGATCCGCCAGATGCACGACCGGTACCACGTCCGGTACCTGGTCGTCGAGCGAACGGTCCGGCACGAGTCGCCGGAGCTGGCCAAGCTGGCCACCCGCCGGTTCGACAACGCCAGGGTGGCGGTGTACGAGCTGCGGTAACCCGGCGCACGATAAGCGGTACCGCGCCGCACCGCGGTCCGGCACAACTTTCTGTCGCCACACATCCGACGGCATAGCCACACCTCCGACGGCATAGCCAGAAAAATGGACGCACGTCCGGCACCGGAACGCCCTGCTCTGCCCCCGGCGCCAGCTCCTCGCCGTCCGGCACCCGCGGGGCCGGGCCGGGTCAACGCGAAGACGCCACACAGGAGGGCCACGAAGAGGTAACCGAGGGCGACTGACACCGTTGACGGCTGAACCGCCCGATGCGGCGCAGGTCAGGCGAGGGGGGCGATCGTCTGGCGGAGCCAATCCGGGTAGCGAATCGAGTCTGTATAAAGACCGATGGGGACGAGGGCGTGGTTGGGGGAAACCATGGTCGCTGTTTCACCGCGCACGCCCAACACCTCGATCGTCAGCTCGAACGGTTCCACCTCACGGTGCATAGCACGTTCGAGCCGTATGACAACATCCGGCACCTGGCGCGTGCGGGAACTGGCCATGATGGCGGCGAGCAGACCGCCGCGAACCCCACCGATCGGCACCTCCGGGCGGGGCCCGCTTGCTTCGGCGGTGGGCGGGGCCTCCCACCATTGGCGAAAGCCCTCGCGCCAGGCTTGCGCCGCGGCGCGTTGCAGGGCAGGGGCGACCGCGAGGCCGGTGAAGTCCGGTGGCGTGTCGACAGCCATCCGCGGCTGATACCGCCACGCCATCACCTGCGGCGGTGTGAATCCTTCTGGCGGGTGGCCGCTCGTCGCGTGGTGCGCGGCCAGCAGCGCCGCCCACCACGCCTGCCACGCAACGGCCGCGGCGGCTCGGTCGCCTGCAGGCACAACGCTTGCCAGCCGGGGCGGGTCGCGGAGCGGGCCCACCGAGTCCGGCACCGTCAACCCGGACGCATCACGGACGAATAGCGCCAGATGGAGATCTTCTGGCGCGTCGACGCTGATTTGCCACGACGGTCCTGGGCTGCGGAACATGCCGATCACCGCCCGCAGGGACGCCGCATGTTCCGGATCGTACTCCCGATCACGTCCTGGCCAGGTCCCGCGGCACCGTCCTCAACTCCCTCCTCGCCGGCATCAGGTTGGTCTGATCGAGGAGGGACAGCATGGGCCGTGTGGGCATCGGGATGGATCCGCACAAGCGGTCCGCGACCATCGAGGTCATTGACGACCGGGAGACCGTTCTTGCCCAGGGCCGGTTCGGCACCGACACCGACGGCTACCGGGGCGATGCTCACGCTCGGCGGGCGATCCAAGGACCGGGTGTGGGCGGTCGAGGGCTGTAACGGCATCGGCCGGCACCTCGCCCAACGCCTGGTCGCCGACGGTGAGCCAGTGGCGGACGTGCCGGCGAAGCTGTCCGCGCTTCGCCGACCGTGGGCACTTCGCCTCCTGGAACGGCACCGCTTCGCTCGACACGTCCTCCGGCGACCAGCAACGCCACCGGCTCTCCCGCGCGGGCAACCGGCATCGCCGGGGTCGTATCCCCAGTACAAATAGGCCCGGGCGACAGCCGGCCCGGCGACTCGGTCACCCTGTCGGTGTCTTCCGCGGATCCACGCGTCGCCATCGACGACTGCTTCGCCATATTCAACGGCGGCGCGTCGTCCCGGCGATGCGTGTTATCCGGCGGTGCGGGATCGGTTGTTCTCCGTGTTCCCGATGGTGCAAACCCGGGCCGACGTTCATCGAGTGGAAAGCCGTTTACCATTTCGACGGCACCGCGCCCGCGGCGTTGAACGGCACCACCTCGTTCACCGTCGCCTCCCCCCAACCGGGCGGCCCTTCTCGCCCCGGGACCGATCCCGGTGGCGGCGGTCCGAGGCCGGAACCTCTCATCACCCAGGGCAGCGGTGCCCGCCCACCTTGACCGGCGTGCAGATCGGCGACGTCGTCGCATTCAACGCCGACGCCGCAGACGATCATGGCGGCGAGGACGCCGACGACGTCGAGGAGAACGACGACGACGTAGGTATCTACGTCGGCCGCGACCGCTGCGGCAACAACGTGTTCCTGTCTTCCCGCAAGACCGCCAGTGGGCCCACGATCGGCTCGCTGGGCGGCCCGTCGTATCTCAACGGCGAGGGGTTCCTGGCGGTCGCCCGACGCCATATCCGCCAGTTCTGAACGAGGACGCGTCTGAACCTGAAGACATCCCATGAGCTTTGTTGTCAAGCAGCGGTGTGTAGATCTTGTTGGTGGTGTGCCCACGCGGTGGTTTCGTCGTAGGTGGTGCCGGTCTTGAGGCAGCCGTGCAGGATGCCGACCAGGCGGTTGCCGAGTTG
>WNGE01016156.1_pt1 | contig 10829 bp, 6 predicted proteins | sample 5400651 | NCBI WGS metagenome assembly WNGE01 (sample SAMN13153370, study PRJNA577476) | soil metagenome | isolation source: 60 cm soil or saprolite under grassland replicate 2 | place: USA:California | collected 2016-06-15
CACGAAAGTAGCGCCCAGCGTGATCGCCATCGCGCAAGTGTCCACAGGCGGAAGATCGTTGATGACGCCCGTCTTCAGCTTGGAGCCGAGATCGGCGGTGGCCGAGAATTGGCCCTTGGTAAGCCCATACACGCCGTTGTCTTCAATGATGTAGATTATCGGCAAATTGCGCCGCATCAGATGCACGAACTGTCCCATGCCGATGGAGGCTGTGTCGCCGTCGCCGCTGACGCCGAGGGCCATCAGACTGCGATTGGCCAGCACTGCTCCTGTGGCCACGGAGGGCATGCGGCCATGCACGGCGTTGAAGCTGTGAGAACGGCCCATGAAATAAGCCGGGCTCTTCGAGGAACACCCGATTCCGCTCAGCTTGGCGACACGCTCGGGCTTTACCCCCATTTCATACATGGCATCGATGATGCGCTCGGAGATTGCATTATGTCCGCAGCCGGCGCATAGCGTGGTTTTTCCGCCGCGATAATCCATCACGGCCAAGCCGATACGATTGGTTTTCGGCGGCGGAGTGCCGGTGGTTGTGGTGGCCATTTACTTGCCCTCCATTGTCATAAGTTCGTCGGTCACTGAGCGCGCGTCCATGGGTAATCCGTGAATGTGAGCGATGCTGCGCAGCCGTGTTATGAGCGACGCCTCAACGTCGAGCTTTAATAAACTGAGCATCTGCGCATCGCGGTTCTGCTCGACGATATAGATTCGATCGTGCTGCTTGACAAAATCATGCACTTCGCGCGTGAACGGATAAGCCCGCAGCCGCAGGTAATCGGTTTCAATGTTGTATTCGTTGCGTAACTGATCGCGGCTTTCGACGATTGCCCAGTGCGACGTGCCATAGGCGATGATCCCAACCTTAGACTTGCCGTTCGCCACGATTTCCGGCCGAGGTACGAATGAGCGCGATGTCTCGAACTTGCGATTGATGCGCTCCATGTTGCGCTCGTAATCATCAGGGCGCTCGCTGTATTGCCCTTTTTCGTTGTGGCCGCTCCCGCGCGCGAACCACGCCGCCCCAGGATGATCGGTTCCGGGGAGAGTGCGGTATGGAATACCGTCGCCGTCCACATCCTTGTAGCGTGCGAATCCGCCGAGGCGATCAAGATCTTCCTTGCCCAAAACTTTTCCGCGCTTGATCGGCTTTTCCGGGTATTTGAACGGATCCGCCATCCAGTTGTTCATGCCAAGATCAAGATCGGACATCACGAACACCAGTGTCTGGAATTGCTCCGCCAACTCAAACGCATCCTGGGCCATGCTGAAACACTCCTCCGCGGAACACGGAATAAGCAAGATGTGCTTGGTGTCGCCGTGGGAGAGAAATGCGGTGGAAAGGATGTCGCCTTGCGAGGTGCGTGTAGGCAATCCGGTCGAGGGTCCAACCCGCTGGATGTCCCAGATGACGCCCGGAACTTCGGTGTAATAAGCCAACCCAGAGAACTCGGCCATTAGAGAAATTCCCGGGCCAGCAGTTGCCGTCATGGCGCGTGCTCCCGCCCAGCCTGCGCCAATCACCATGCCAATGGCTGCAAGCTCATCTTCGGCTTGCACAATTGCGAATGTAGCTTTGCCGTCAGGGCCGACTCGAAAGCGCTTCATGTATTCGATGGCCGCTTCGGGCAACGACGATGACGGGGTAATCGGATACCAGCTCACCACCGTTACTCCGGCAAACATGCAGCCCAGCGCAGCGGCTGAGTTGCCGTCGATGATGATCTTGCCCTTCGTCTTATCCATACGTTGGATGAAGTATGGATCGCGTTTAGGCAGAGTTGCAGTGGCGTAATCGTACCCGGCTTGCACCGCCGCTAGATTCAGGTTGGCTGCTTTAACTTTTTTTGAGAACTGCTTGCGGATCGCCTTCTCTACTTCGCTCATGTCGATCTCAAGCAGCTTGGCGACTACGCCGACGTAAATCATGTTGCGCACCAATTTGCGCAGCTTGGCTTCCGGACAGACTGGGGCGACCAACTTGTCATAAGGAACGGAATAAAAAATCAGATCAGAGCGAACAGAACTAAGATTTAGCGGTTCGTCATAGAGAACAGCCGCACCCGGCGCGAGCGACCTTACGTCTTCCTGCGCCGTCTCTGGATTCATCGCTACCAGGAAGTCGATCTCTTTCTTGCGCGCGATGTAGCCGTCTTTGTTGGCACGAATCGTGTACCAGGTAGGTAGACCGGCGATATTCGACGGAAATAAATTCTTACCCGAGATCGGTACTCCCATTTGAAAAATGCTGCGAAGAAGGACGCTGTTGGAACTCTGCGAACCGGAACCGTTTACCGTCGCAACCTGAATACTCATGTTGTTGACGACGTGCTTTGGCTCCGCCCGGCCAAAGGCCTCGCGGAGCGCAACATCAGTGGTGGCCATCACCTGATCCTTTCCTTTGAATAGAGCGGGATTACCGCCCCTTTGACGTGCAAGATGAGGACGTTAACTAATTATTATACGGCACCGGAGCGACAGCGAATAGGCGCGCAGACTGCTTCCGCGCACCAAGGTACCTGCTTGGGAACTGGGGTGGGCAATGACGGAAGTCTTGGGAGGCAGCCGAACACCGCTTTGAGCAAGCTGCTAGGCTTCCACACGGAAGAACTGCGCCATGTTGCGGAATTTATTGTATCGGGAGGCGACCAATTCTTTCAGTGGCTGCTTCTTCAATTCAGCCAGATGCTTTTGCAGCGACGCATCGAGCAGAGCAGCCGCGGCCTCATGGTCAAGCTGTGCACCACCTGCGGGCTCGGGAACAATGCCATCTACGCAACCCATTTCCGTCAAATCTTTGGCCGTGATGCGTAACGCCTGAGCCGCCAGCTCTTTCTTTGACGAATCGCGCCACATAATCGAGGCACATCCTTCGGGCGAAATTACTGAATAAATAGAATTTTCCATCATCAGCACACGATCGGCGACCGCAATGGCCAGCGCTCCGCCGCTGCCGCCTTCACCGGTGATGACCGTAATAATCGGAATTTCCAGTCGCGCCATTTCGCGGAGATTGCGCGCAATTGCTTCGGCCTGGCCGCGCTCTTCGGCCCCCAGTCCTGGATATGCGCCTGGCGTATCTACAAACGTCATAACCGGACGGCCAAATTTCTCAGCGATTTTCATCGCCCGAAGGGCTTTGCGATAACCTTCTGGATTCGGCATGCCAAAATTGCGGTAAACCTTCTGCTTGGTGTCGCGGGCCTTTTGATGGCCCACGATCATCACTTCGTCGCCGTGAAAACGCGCCATGCCGCAGAGAATGGCAGCATCATCGGCGTAACCGCGATCACCATGAATTTCGCTCCACTCAGAGAAAATGCGCTCGATGTAGTCGAGCGCATACGGCCGCTGAGGGTGCCGCGCCAGTTCGGTTTTTTCCCAGGCGCTGAAATGTGCGGACATTTGTTTGCGCAGGAGCTCAATGCGTTCTTGAAGCTGTTGAATCTCGCGGTGTGTGCTCTCGTCTTGTCCGTCGAGTGACTGGACCTTCTTGAGCTGCTGCTCGATTTTTTGCAGCTCCTGCTGCGATTTATGACCGGCATCCATCTTGCGACCGTCACCATTCCTGGCGGCCCAGCGCGCTTCAACCATAGACAGAAGGAACTCCGCGCCCGTCACCACCAGCATGGCATTGCCCATAGCTGGCGCTGCCGCCGCCTGCCCACTCAGACCCCTGTGAATTGAAACTCTCATCCGCCGCAGATTTCAGTCAATGATGCGCACCGCGCCTCGTCCGCACAGCTCTTCGACGCGCGCGATGAAGTTGCGGTCTGGTTGAACATTATAGTCTTCCGCTTCCATGACCACCATGAAATCACCCTGGCGTTCCACATCAAACAACACTTTAGCTTCTCCTTTGCGCTCGCGGCAAAGAGAATGCAGTTGGTCAACCGTGACATCCTCTGCGTTCTCCACTTGGATGCGGATGCGCAGGGATTTGGGAAGCGGCACTTTGGCTTCTTCGAGAGGAATAATATCGTTGACGGTCAGCTTGGGATTGGCGCCTTCTTCAATCCGCACCCCGCCGCGGATCAGCACGGGAACTTGCAACTTCACTTTTTCGTGCAGCTTGCGATAGGCCTCGGGAAAAACCAGCATGTCTAATGAGCCCGCCATATCCTCAAGATTGGCCTGGGCGTAGAAATCACCCTTCTTCGATTTCAACACTCGAAGATTGGTAATCATCCCGGCGGTGGTGATGTTTTCGTCCTTGCCGGTGGAGGACTTCATCGCCGAAATTTCTTCTGTGTTAAGCGCACGCAAATCTTCGAGCTTCTCCCGGTATTTCTCCAGGGGATGGCCGGTGATAAAGAAGCCAAGGATTTCTTTCTCGGCACCCAGGCGCTGGTGCTCGTCCCAGTCGGGAGTTTCAGGCAGCCGGTCGTTATGGTTGTGAACCTCTTCTTCCTGAAAGACGCCAAACAATCCATGCTGGCCGGATTCAGCATCGCGCTGAGTTTTCTGCGCGCGCTCGATGGCTTTGTCAAGCACGGCCATAAGCTGGGCACGGCGGCCCAGCGCGTCCATAGCACCGCTTTTGATCAGCGATTCGAGCACACGCTTGTTGAGCAGGCGCAGGTCCACCTTCTCGCAAAACGCGAAAATAGACTCGAATTTTCCTAAATTCCTTCTGGCTGCGACAATGGATTCGATCGCGTTGCCGCCGACGTTCTTCACTGCTGCCAGCCCGAAGCGAATAGCGCTCCCATGAGGAGTGAAGTTCGCGTCGGAGACATTGATATCCGGCGGCTCAACCGCAATTCCCATTTCACGGCATTCGTTGATGTATTTCACGACATCGTCAGTGCTCCCCGTCACCGACGTGAGCAACGCCGCCATGAATTCCACAGGGTAATGCGTTTTCAGATATGCGGTGTGGTAAGCGAGCAGGGCGTATGCGGCGGAATGCGATTTATTGAAGCCGTACCCGGCGAACTGCGCCATAAGATCGAAAATCTTTTCGATCTTCTTTGGCGGGTAGCCGTTCTTCACGGCGCCGGTCACAAAGCGTTCGCGCTGAGCGGCCATCTCTTCGGCGATCTTCTTGCCCATCGCGCGGCGCAGCAAGTCGGCTTCACCGAGCGAATATCCAGCAAGGCGATTAGCGATCTGCATGACCTGTTCTTGATAGACGATTACGCCCAGCGTCTCCTGCAAGATTTCTTGCAATTCCGGAAGCTCATATTCAATTCGCTTGCGTCCGTGCTTGCGATCGATGAAGTCATCAATCATGCCTCCCTGAATCGGCCCCGGCCGGTAGAGCGCATTTAGAGCCGTGAGATCTTCGATCGAGTTCGGCTTGTAGCGGCGCAGCACGTCACGCATGCCGTGCGATTCAAACTGGAAAACGCCTGAAGTCAGGCCGCTGTGGAAGACTTTTTCATACGTTTCCTGATCATCCAGGAGAATGCCTTTGAGTGTGATGTGCTCGCCACGGGTTTGTGCTATGAGTTTCAGCGTGTCGTCGAGAATGGTGAGCGTAGTAAGCCCAAGAAAATCCATCTTCAACAGGCCCATCTTCTCGATGGCGACCATGTCGAACGCCGTGACAATTTCGTCGTTTTTGGTCTTGTGCAGGGGAACGAGCTCGGTCAACGGACGAGGTGAAATGACTACTCCCGCCGCATGCACGCCGGCATTGCGCACGAGGCCTTCCAGCTTGCGCGCGGTATCCAGCAACTGCCGGATCTGGCTGTCGCTTTCGTACGCTTGCTGTAAAGCAGGAGAATCCTTAATGGCCCGATCTAGCTTAATGTTGAGCTGGTTCGGCACCATCTTGGCGATACGATCAACGTCGCTATAGGGAATGTCCATTGCCCGGCCGACATCTTTGATAGCGGCCTTGGCGGCCATGGTGCCGAACGTGATGATCTGCGCCACATTCTCCCGGCCATATTTGCGCGTGACGTAATCGATGACTTCGCCACGCCGGTTCATGCAGAAATCAATATCAATGTCCGGCATGGAGATGCGCTCGGGATTCAGGAAGCGCTCGAATAGCAATTCGTGCTGCAGCGGATCAAGATCGGTGATCCCGACGGAGTATGAAACCAGCGAGCCTGCCGCGGAGCCGCGACCTGGACCGACGGGGATATTGCGCTCCTTCGCGTAGCGGATAAAGTCCCAAACGATCAGGAAATATCCAGAAAACTTCATCTGCTGGATGATCCCCAGCTCCCGCGCCAACCGCTGCTCGTATTGAGCCAGACTATGCTTCAGCCGGCCGGCATGCTCGAGTTCCCGCAGTGCTTCCAGTCGCCGCGCGAAGCCTTCGCGAGTGACGTGCTCGAAGTAGCTGTCGAGCGTATAGCCGTCAGGCACGTCAAAATGCGGGAAGGGATTTTTAACTTTCTCCAGCCGCATACTGCAGCGCTCGGCGATAGCGAGGGTGCGCGAGAGCACGTCAGGCGAGTCTTTGAAAACTCGGTACATCTCGTCGTGACTCTTTACGTAGAAGCCGGTACCCTCGAACTTCATTCGGTTCGGCTCTTGAATGCTCTTGCCGGTCTGAATGCAGACCATCACGTCTTGCGCGTGAGCATCGTCCTCGCACAGATAATGACTGTCGTTCGTAGCCACAAGCGGCAAGCCCAAATCTTTTTCGAGCCGAAACAGTCCGGGGTGAATGTGGTGTTCCCTTTCCAGGCCCTGGTCCTGAATCTCCAAAAAGAAATTTTCTTTCCCAAAGATGTCACGGTAAGTCGCGGCGGCTTCACGGGCGGCTTCGTAGTTGTCTTCCATCAAGCGCTCGGCCACCTCACCTTTCAAACAGCCGGAGAGCCCAATTAATCCTTTTGAGTGCTCGGCGAGAAATTTCTTGCTCACACGCGGCTTGTAGTAGAAGCCACGCAGCGAGGCTTCCGAAGTGATCTTTGTGAGATTGCGATAACCCTCTTCGTTCTCCGCGAGCACGAGCAGGTGGTTGTAAGTGTCGCCTTCGGGCGGTGTGCGCTCAATGTTGTGGTCTTCTTTCTTGCAGACGTAAAGTTCGCAACCGACGATTGGCTTAACTCCGGCCTTGTGCGCGGCGTTCACAAAATGCACCGCGCCAAAAATATTGCCGTGATCGGTCATGGCCACGGCGGGCATGCCGAGCTCTTTCACGCGGTGGACAAGCTTCTCCACATCGCAAGCGCCATCGAGCATTGAGTAGTCGGTGTGAAGATGGAGGTGGACAAATTGGGACATGGGCTCTTGATTATTTTACGTTGGCGCCATTCTAACGGGGAAGCGCATTGAGCGAAGCGACGAAGTTATGCACAGCAGTGGAAAACGAAGAGAGCTTACTCTTTGGCCGTAGCATCGACGTCGAGGGAAGACAGCGGTACCTTCATCGCACGCTGTTCATTGAAAATCCAGAGTGTCTGGCCGACGATGGCATAATTCTCGACTTCCTGCGTGTGTTTGTCGCGGAACACAAGCATAGTCGGTTCATGCGGCTCGGGCTTGGACGGTGCCTGCGGCTTGGGAGGGGGCGGCGCATAGCGGGCCTGCTGCTCGTCGCGCAAACGTTCTACTTCATCACTCAAGCGGTCGAGCTCTCGGGTTAGTTCTTGGCTCTGCTGGTAGAGGGCTGAATACTCCGAAGATTCCATCGATGAAGATGAATACATATCCGGTGAATAGGCGTAATCGTTGTAGTACCAGCCCGGATATCCTCCGTAGAAGCCCCACGGAATGCCCGCAAAGAACAGATGATGGTGGAAGCGGCGATGGAAGAAGAACGGAGGGCCGAACCCAGAACGGAAGCGCACACCTCGATTAACCGATCCGACGAAGACTTGACCGCGGCTGACTACTGCTGGGCCGCGGGCCGCAAACCCTGGACGGCCAATGGATACAGACCCGCGACTCGACCCACGCATCTGTGCCCTTGAAACGGGCACAAGCAAGACGATCAGAACGGCTATCGCCCAGCGGCCACGCATAAAGCAGATTATAGCTCCGCCCTGGATTTCTTATTGTCAAATCGGCGTCACGACAATCGCCAACAGGAAGGTCTCCGGACTGCGCAGCTAACGCTTACGGGATCTTTTCCCCTTCTGCTTCTTTTTTGCCTTGGTGGACGGCTTCTTCTTAAGCCTCGCCTTCTGTTGCTTTTTCGGAGCTGAAGTCTTCGCCGGATGTTTCGGCTTTTCCGGCTCTCGCTTTGCAACTTGCACTGGAGGTGGCGGCGGGTTTGGGCCGGCTACGCCTTTTCCCTTTTTCTTGGCGGGCAAAGAAGGCAGCGGTCCAGCAGCTCTCTGCGCTAATGCTGCGGCTTTAGCGGCACGCCCGCGTTTTGGCGGTGCAGGCGGTGGAGGCGGAGGCGGTGGCGGTGCCAGCGGCTTCAAAAATTTCAGCGTCTCTGTCCGCGAGCGCAGCCTCCCATCCAAGAGCAGCATGAAGACATCATTCGCAATTTTGGGATATTCGGGCATCTGTGGCGTGATGCGCAGCTCGGTCATCTCTGGCAATGGAATTTTCTGTTGAACCTGCCGCCACTTGGTAAAGAAGTTCTTGATCTTTTGCGCTACAGCCTGCTGCCGGGCCGTCACGGCGAGAAATAAAACCATCTCCGGACGCGCTTCGGAAAGCAGCTTCCAGGTTCGCGACGGCGTTGCCGCCTCTTTGCTGGTGAGCCGCTTGGCCAAGCCTTTCGCGTGATCCTCGAGGTCGCGCCATGCGGTAACCAAATCCCGGCGCGGAATCAGCTTCTGCATGTCGCTGATGTCTTTTGAATTGAGACGGGCGGTCAAAAAATGCATCACCGCCGACGCGGGATCGGGCGAGTAACCCAGTTCATTCATCTGTTGGCGTGTCTTCAGCAGGTGCCCCAGGCCGGCGGCATCGACCTTGGCTGTAGTCCAGTGCGGATGCAGCACCTTCAGCCAGTTCTCTTTCTCCAGCACGCGCAGGATATGCAGCGGATCCTCTTCGTACGCCAACTGCTCGATTTCATACCCGATTGCTTTATCGGTGATGTATTCGATGTAATTGTTTTCTCGCGCCGAATCGAACCGCTGTTGCGTGCGTTCTTCCAGTGGCCAGTGAAAGCGCGCTGCGAAGCGACATGCCCGGATGAGCCGCGATGGATCTTCGACAAATGCGTAATTGTGCAGAACGCGGAGCACTTTGGCTTCAATATCCGCCGCGCCATTGAAGGGGTCCATCAGTAACCCGCGTGAACCCGGATTCAGCGACAATGCCATCGCATTTACTGTGAAGTCCCGGCGACGAAGGTCTTCAATGATGGTGGCCGGCGAAACGATTGGCGGCTTCCCTACTTTTTCATAGCGCTCGGTGCGAGCCATGCTGATTTCGGCGCGCACGTTTCCGGGCAGCCCAATGTACAAAACCTTTGAGTCGTCATCGCCGCCGCCAATAACCACACCAGCTCGCTCCAGGTCTTTTTGCAGCTTGGCGGGGTTTCCCTGCACGGTGAAATCGAGAGCGCGGATGGGAAATCCGCTGATAATGTCTCGCACCGCGCCGCCAGTGAGGTACACGTTCATGCCCGCATCGCGGGCGATATCCTGAACCAGGGTGACGCCGCGCTGCTGATCTGGCGTCAGCCTAATTTCCATGGTGTAGATGTAATCGGCCATGTCTTGCGAGTCTTGCCAGCGCGCTGCTTACAGAACGCGCAAATGCACTTTAGGTGCTAGTTTTCCACAGGGGTATGCCCTGGGGACAAAAGGCCTCTGCCACTCTGATGTAAGTGACTCTATTCAGTAGACTTAGACTTTCTAAGACGGGACGCAGCAAGCTACAGAAAATATCACAACGTTTACGATTTGGCTACAAAGAACATAGAAGCCAGCCGCTTTTCCTCAAAAAAGATGCGAGAATCGAGAACTGACGGGTGTTTTCGCGCCCCGGCCCAATGCCCTCTACTCACAAAAAAGTCGTGGTCCGAAAGATGGACCGGGATTCCATCAACGGCTACGTAGCGCCCGCCAATTACATCCGCGAGGGCAAACTCGAGCTTTTGAATACGGCCGGGAATGTGGTCGCAATTGACCTGCGCGATATAAAGGGCGTCTATTTCGTCCGGGAATTTGGCGACTCCGAGTCGCTGACGCGCAAGACCTTCACCAGCCGTCCCCGCACGGAGGGTCTATGGGTGCGTCTGAAATTTAAGGACAACGAAGTGCTTGAAGGCATGATGCCGAATGATCTTTCGCTCACGATCGGCGAGGGATTTTTGATCAACCCGCCGGACCTCCGCTCGAATACTCAGCGAATTTTTGTGCCCCGGCTGGCACTGGAATCGCTGACGGTGCTAGCAGTGATCGGCGCCACCCGGCGCCGCCGCAGAGGCATGCCATCGGACACGCGGCAAGTGCAGTTATTTGGCGAGAGCTCGTAGAGTTTCTCGGCGCAGGCCTTCGCGGTCCTCGTAGCGCCGGCATCCTGCCGGCTGTCTGGCGGGCGTCCCGCCCGCCTATCGGGCGCCGAGACAGCGGCGCTACTTTTGCCGGGTTTCCCAATGCCTTCGCGCTTTTCGCGAAAGCGTGGGGACTTTTTCCAAGCCACGTAGGGGCGGGTGCCCTCACCCGCCCGGGTGGGGACTTTTTTCGCGCAGCCGAAGGGAATCTGCTTTCACACACTTGTCATTCCGAGGAGCGCCGCGACTAGAGCCTGCTTTCAAATACTTGTCATTCCGAATCCGCTTCAGCGGTGAGGAATCTGCTTTTTGCCGGGGAAGAGCGAAGGCGTTGTCAAGACAGAAATATCCTGGGCGGTGCGTGAGCACCGCTTTTTCGCCAGAGAAGGTTGAGGACCAAGACTCTGGAAATCTCACCTGAATCACTCTGCGGTGGAGTCGTTCCACCAACCATCGA
>WNGE01030110.1_pt1 | contig 10828 bp, 10 predicted proteins | sample 5400651 | NCBI WGS metagenome assembly WNGE01 (sample SAMN13153370, study PRJNA577476) | soil metagenome | isolation source: 60 cm soil or saprolite under grassland replicate 2 | place: USA:California | collected 2016-06-15
GGGAACGGCGGGCTCGTTCGTGGCCTCGCTCGCCGTCTACGCCCGGCGGTTTCCACCCGATCGCTTTGCCACGCTCGCCGGCCTGCAGGTCGGGATCGGAACGCTGGGAGCGCTCCTGGCCACGGCTCCGCTCGCCTTTTCGACCGCGACGATTGGGTGGCGCGGAAGTTTTCTCGGCGTAGCAGCGGTCACGTTTCTGATCGGCCTGTTGATTGCGCTCGTGGTCAAGGACAACGCTGCCTCCGCGCGCAGCCGCGAGACGTTGCGCGAGAGCTTGTCCGGCATTCTTGCGGTCCTGCGCACCCCGTCGGTTGGACGGCTGTTTGTCATGAACCTCGTGGCCTATTCATCGTTCGGCCTCATCGTCGGCCTCTGGGGCGGGCCCTACCTCACGCACATCTACGGCTACGACCTCGAACAGCGCGGCAGTTTCCTGCTCATCCCGGTGCTCACCCAGATCGTGGGATCCATGCTGTGGGGGCCGCTCGACCGCCTGACCGGGAGCCACAAGCTGCCGGTCCTGGTGGGCGCCGTCGCGACGGCCGCGGCGCTCGGCTACCTCGCGCTGGTGGGAACGCTCACGCCGTTCATGCTGGTCGCGTGGTTTGCAGCCTTTGGTTTTCTGAGCGCCTACGGCCCGGTGCTGGTCGCGCACGGCAAGGCGTTGTTCTCGCCCCATCAGGTTGGACGCGGCCTCACCGTGCTCAACATGGGCACCATGGGCGGCACCTTCCTGGCCCAGAGCATCAGCGGGTTCGTGATCGGAATGTTTCCCACAGGGCCGGACGGCGCCTATGAGCTTGTCGCTTATCGCCTGGTATTCGGCCTGCAGGCGGGATTTATCTTATTGACCACTCTGGTCTATTTGGGGTCGCGCGATCCTGTGGGGGATCGCGGAACAGGGACGAAACCGACGCTTCCTGCATAGCAAGAGGGGCACCCATGCCCCACAAAAGGGTAAACATCACTTACTTTTCCCCTTGCTATTTGTGCGTTGCGGTGTATGTTTTTGCGGTGCGGTAGCGCCTGGCGTTACCGCCGCCCTCCTTGGGCGTTTCCTCCCTAGACTTGGGCCGCTTGCTGTTGCAAGCGGCCCTTTTTTTTCGAGGATCGTGAACGGCTGCTTACTCGGCCGCCGCCCGGTAGGGCCGCAATTCCTGGATCGGGATGGCGGCAAGGCAATCGGCGAGCGTCTCGAGGTCGGCAGCCAAACGCGTGAAGGACGCCGAGCGCTCGAAACGCCGCTCGTCCATGTAAAGCGCGCGGTTGAGTTCGAGTTGGATGGCGTGCAGGCCGGTGGCCGGGTTGCCGTAGTGCTCGGTGATGAAGCCTCCGGCATAAGGCTTGTTGCGGCTGACCGAGTAGCCTTGCGCGCGCAGCGTCGATTCGATCGTCTCCGCCACCGCCGCCACGCAACTGGTGCCATAGCGGTCACCGAGCACCACGTCGGCGCGCGGACGCTCATGGAGCGAGTGTTGGCGAAGGAGGGCAGCCGGCCGTCGAACATGCGCGGATCGAGTTCGTAGGGCTCGCGGTTGACGTCCACGTAGCAGCGCGGAAAGTGCGCCCGCAAGAGCGGGTAGCCCCGCCGCACGACGCCGAGGCTGAGTTCGTCGACGAAGCTGTCCTCGGAGCGGCGCAGCGTCGCCACCTCGAGCCGCGACGCGGTCAGGAACGCGCGCGGATACACGCTTCCGCTGTGTGGGGAGTTGAACACGACCGGCCCGCGCCACTCGGCCGGCTCGAGGATCTCGAAGGGAGGGTCGAGCTCGTCTTTCACTTCGGACATGACAAATGGTCGGCTTTGACGTGACCTGCGATGGCGCTCCCGGCCCGGCGCTTTTGGCCACCACTATCGCTGGAAACCAGCTATTGTCCATGGGGCCAAAGGCGGATGCCAAAGGGGGGCCGGGTTCACCCGTTATTTACCCGGCATCCGGCTTATGGACGCAGGCAAAAAAACAAGGGGGGCGCGGGGCGGTCACTCACCATCCCGGGCGGGCTGGAAGATGGCGAAGATTATCCTTGCCGAAGACGACAACGATATGCGGCGCTTCTTGGTGAAGGCGCTGCAGAATGCCGGTTACGACGTGATCTCCTTCGACAACGGGCTCTCGGCCTATCAGCGGCTGCGGGAAGAGCCGTTCGAGCTTCTGCTCACCGACATCGTCATGCCGGAGATGGATGGGATCGAATTGGCGCGCCGCGCCTGCGAGCTCGATCCCGACATCAAGATCATGTTCATAACCGGTTTTGCGGCCGTGGCGCTCAATTCCGATTCGGCCGCGCCGAAAAATGCCAAGGTGCTTTCCAAGCCGGTGCATCTGCGCGAGCTCGTCAACGAGGTGCAGAAGATGCTCGCCGCCTGACGCGGGGTGGCGGTCCTTGCCTCGTCTCGATGGAGCCGATATGACGGAAGCGGGCCCGGGCGCGTAGCTCAGCGGAAGAGCACTACCTTGACATGGTAGGGGTCACAGGTTCGATCCCTGTCGCGCCCACCATCAATCCCCGCGAAATTCGGCTGTTGCTCGATCATCGCGCACTGACCTTCCTCGACCTAATATTTACAGCGCCACTCTCACCAGCATCTTGCCGAAGTTCTTACCCTGCAGCATGCCAAGGAACGATGCGGGCGCATTCTCCAGCCCGTCGACGATATCCTCGCGATATTTGAGGCGACCTGTGCGCACCCATTCGCCGATATCGCGCAAAAAATCGGCTTGTTTCGCGGCGAAATCCGAGACGATGAACCCACGCAGGAGCAGGCGTTTGCGCAACACCGAAAACATGTCGGGCCCGGGCATCGGGGTCGTAGCGTTGTATTGCGCGATGAGCCCGCATACGGGAATGCGCGCAAAATCGTTGAGCAGCGGCCACACCGTCTGCTGCACGGCGCCGCCGACGTTCTCGAAGTAGACGTCAATGCCCTTGGGACAAGCGGCTTCGAGTTGTTTTGCAAGATCCGCCCCGCGATGGTCGACACAAGCATCGAAGCCCAGCTCGCCGGCGACGAAGCGGCACTTCTCAATGCCGCCGGCGATCCCGACCGCGCGGCATCCTTTGATTTTGGCGATTTGCCCAACCACCGACCCGACGGCGCCGGAGGCCGCCGCAACAACGACAGTCTCCCCAGGCTTTGGTCGACCGATTTCGAGAAGACCGACATAGGCGGTCATCCCCGGCATACCGAGGACGCCGAGCGCCGTCGAGACGGGCGCCGCCTTCGGATCGAGCTTGCGCAACCCCGCGCCATTCGAAAGCGCGTATTCTTGCCAGCCGCCATAGCCGAGCACGATGTCGCCAACCGAATATTTTGGATTGCGCGACTTGACGATCTCCCCGACCGTGCCGCCGACCATCGGTTGCCCGATGGCAGCCGGCGTCGCATACGACTTTGCGGCGCTCATGCGACCGCGCATGTATGGGTCGAGCGAGAGATAGACGATGCGCATGAGCACCTCGCCCTCGCCAGGCTCCGGCGTCGGCCTTTCCGTCAACTCGAAATTACCGAGGCTGGGTGGTCCTTCGGGTCGGCTCTTCAGCAGGATTTGACGGTTGACGCTTCCAACCATCGATACGCTCCCTCAGGTCGGCTGGATGCAGTTTTCGCAAAGCACAACCTCCTCGGCGGGCTACATCACCATTACGTCAGAGTCCAGGCTTTCGGTACACACAGGCATGTACGCCTGGCGCGATGGCGTCGCGGCCCCACGTCCTCTCGGTAGGACCTCCGTTTGCGCAAATTATATTTTTACACCTTGCCGTTCTCGGTGAACGGCAGCTCGCGCACGTCGGCGTTTTGCCAAGCGATCTTTATGGTCGAAGCGGACCGAGATCGTCCCAATTCAAGCGCGCCTGCCGCGTCGCGCGGATCGTCCGCCGTCGTTTACCAGGGCCCAATGTAAAGAACGAGCGCCGCCAGCATCACGGCGAGACACATGGCGGCGCAGGTCAGGATTGCGGCGAAGCCGAGCCATGGCGTGCTGACGCCGAAATCGGCGGCGAGTTCCTGACCGTGTGGGGTGTCGACGGCAAGCCGCTCGGCAAACAGTGCGTTGGCGAGCGCGAGCAACAAATAGAGCCCGCCCAAAATCGCGGAAATCGATATCACGCGCGCGGCAACGAAGGCGGCAAACGTCGGATAGCCGGCGAGGAGAGCAATCGCGATCACCGCCAGCACGAGCCAGCCGAGACCGCGCAGCCAGCGCGCGAGTGGGGGTGTTTTCTCGTTCGCTGCGCCATGCCGGCGCGACAGCAACAGGTGAAGCAGCAAGGCACCGGTGACGAGAGCAAACAGCATGTTGGTGGCAACGGTCATGGCCGCCGGCGTGGCAAGTGCCTTGTGGACGGCGAGCGCCAACACCAGCACGCCCAGCGCCCGCGTCCCCCAGACGAGATAGCTGGCGAGCGAGCGGGCGGTGAGGTCGTCGACTGCGATCAGGCGGCGCCGCGGGGCATCGGGCGCAAACACGCCCAGCGCGACAGCGCGGCCGAACGCGGCGATCACAATCCCGGCAACGAATCCATACGATATCTCAATCATACGCACTTCGGTTGCCTCGAGCAGCGTGATCGTCAGGAGCGGCGTGGCGAACGCAAGGCAGAGGAAAACGCCGAACGAGGAAAGCGCCTTGGAAAACCTGTCTGGCGTTTCGGCTGCAACGGTCAATCGGCGCTGCCACCAGAACCAAAGCATTGCCACCGCGATCGCCAGCACCGTCAAAACGAGCAACGCCACCCCCACGCGCGGCCAGCCGTGACTGTCTTGGACCGCCGTCGACCAATTTTGCAAATAGCGACCGAGCCCGATGAATTCGCCGGGAAGCGCGTGCGCCGCGGCCAGCCAGATGGATGGGGAGAGCACGCTCGGAGTCGTTGTTATGAGCTGCCGATCGTCGGCATCGATGTGCGCGGGCGGCGGCGCACTTCGTGGTTGCGCCGGATCCGACGAGATGCCCATCTCGGTGAACAAAGCCAGATACTTCTTCGCGACTATGGCATTGCCTTCCGGCGTCCAATGCCAGCCGGCAACCGGATAACCAGGGGCGTCTTCGAACGTGGTGTAGGGGATCTTTTGCGCCTGCAGGTAGGTTTCGAGCCTCGGTTCGTGGCGCTGCAAACCGACCACTAGGCGCGCCCCGCGCGCTTCCACCGTCCGCCGCATCATGCCGATCACGTCTTCGGTCGGGTCGGGGACGATGATCTCGCGATTTCGAAGAGCTCGGGAGGCATCGACGGCGAAGCGGACGAGCGCAAAACGCCCGAGCCATGCGCTGTCGCTGATGTCATCGCGGCTCGGTCGCGGCAGGGGGTAACCGCGAACTTGCCATTCGCCATCGCCCGTACGCACGAAATACGGCTTGTGATACTTCCGGTAGCGATAACTGCTGGTATTGTCGTCGCGATCGTTGTCGACGCAAAACGTCAAGACCACATATTTCGGGTTGATCTCATTCCAAAGCCGCTTCATCAATAAAAATTGCTGATCGGTTCCGTAGCCGGAAACGCCGGCATTGACGATCCCATACCGCGGCAGCGCTTTCTGCAGAAGATCGCTGAAGCGCTCATTCGCCTCGGCGTCATAGCCGTAGGTGAACGAGTCGCCCAGAAAGAGGAATCGATCCGGCGCAATATCGCTCAGCTCTCGCTCGCGCAGTCCAAGACTGTTGTGTCTTACTGAAATCGTACGATTGCCGCTCGTTTGCTGCGCGGCAGCGTTTGGCACGGGGGCCCAGCCGAGCTCCGGATCAAACTGGAAAGCCTCTCCGAGTTCGAAGCGGCTTGGCCCGCTGAAATCGATGACGCGAAGCAGAAGTTCGGCGGCAAAGAGTATCGCGACAATGATCGCGCCCAATACAAGCAAGCCGCGCAACAGCAAGCTGCTGCCGCCGCGCCTTGAAGCCAAATCAGTCAACGGTTGCTCCATGGTTACCCAATATTTTTCCTAATCAGGGCTCAAATGGGGTCGGCGAGCGGTAGCTCGCCAGAAATTACGCTGGGCGGGCATAGCGCGGATTTCGGGACCTCAATCCGGCTCGAATTCGTCCTTGTAGTTCTGCTTCAAGGCGGGGTCCTGCTCGTCCTTGACGAGATAGCAGTTGCCATCTCCGAGCCCATGAAGCAGCGGAAGGCATCCTCGGGCGTGCATACGATCGGCTCGCCGCGCACGTTGAAGCTCGTGTTGACAAGGACCGGACACCCGGTCAGGGCGTGAAAGCGGCTGATGAGATCGTGGTAGAGCGGATTGGTCTCGCGATGCACCGTCTGCACGCGGGCGGAATAATCGACGTGCGTCACCGCCGGGATGCTCGAGCGCGGCACGTTGAGCTTGTCGATCCCGAACAGCTGTTGCTCCTCGCTCGTCATTTCGCGGCGATGGCGCTCGCAGACCGGGGCGACCATGAGCATGTAGGGACTGTCGACATCGATGTCGAACCAGTCCGACACGTACTCGCGCAAGACCGACGGCGCAAACGGGCGAAAGCTCTCGCGGTACTTGACCTTTAGATTGAGCTTCTTCTGCATGTGCGGGTCGCGTGGATCGGCGAGGATCGAGCGATTGCCGAGCGCGCGCGGACCAAACTCCATTCGCCCCTGGAACCAGCCCACGGCCTTGCCGTCGGCGAGCGGTAGCTCGCCAGAAATTACGCTGGGCGGGCATAGCGCGGATTTCGGGACCTCAATCCGGCTCGAATTCGTCCTTGTAGTTCTGCTTCAAGGCGGGGTCCTGCTCGTCCTTGACGAGATAGCAGTTGCCCGACGCAGTTGAGCGCTACGCCGCCGGCAAGGCACAGATTCGCTTCGCCGGTCTCCACCGCGAGGCTGCGGGTGAGGCGCAGCACCGCCTCTTCGATTACGGCCTGGATCGACGCCGCGAGGTCCATGTGGCGTTGCTCGAGCGGCGCTGCGGGCATGCGCGGCGGTCCATCGAACAGCGCGTCGAAGCGATCGTTCGTCATCGTAAGCCCGGTGCAGTAGTTGAAGTAGTCGAGGTTGAGGCGAAACGAACCGTCGGGCTTGAGGTCGATCAGATTGTCGTAGATGAGCTGGGCGTATTTCGGCGTTCCGTAGGGGGCGAGCCCCATCACCTTGTACTCTCCGGAATTGACCTTGAATCCGGTGTAATACGTGAACGCCGCATAGAGCAGGCCGAGACTGTGGGGAAAGTTGATTTCCTTCTGGATCTTCAGCTCGTGGCCGTTGCCGACCCCTGCCGATGTCGTCGCCCATTCGCCGACGCCGTCCATCGTGAGAACCGCCGCTCGCTGAAAAGGCGAGGGATAGAACGCCGAAGCCGCATGACTCAAATGGTGCTCCGAGAACGCAAGCCGCTTGTCCCAGTCGAAATTCGGTTCGAGCGCTTTCAGCTCGCCAGCGAGCAGCGATTTGAGGAAGAGCTTTTCGCGCAGCCATAATGGCAGCGCCATGCGGAATGAGCTGAAGCCCCGTGGGCTGAAGGTGAGATAGGTTTCGAGCAGGCGCTCGAACTTCAGAAAGGGCTTGTCATAGAAGGCGACGTAGTCGACGTCCGCGAGCGTAACACCGCCGGCCTTGAGGCAATACTCGACCGCGTGGCGCGGATAGTTGGCATCGAATTTCTTGCGGGTGAAACGTTCTTCCTGCGCGGCGGCCACGATGCGGCCATCGGCGATCAACGCGGCCGCACTGTCGTGATAGAACGCGGAAATCCCGAGGACGCGCATGAGCTCGTCAGAACAGCGTGTAGATGAACGGCGCAACCGCCGTGCCCTTGGTCAGCACGATGAGTCCGCCGAATAGGGCCATGACAATGAATACCGGCAGCAGCCAGTATTTCTTGCGCTCCAGCAAGAACGCGGCGAATTCGCGAAGAAAGGAGACCATCGCGCGCTCAGAATTGGTTCATGAGGCTGTTGGGGGGCGGGCCTGGAGGCTGTCTCGGTTCCCAGTAACTTTTGCGCTCCGGCTCGAAGCGAAGCCGCAAAGGGTCTTTGCCGCTGAGCCGCATGAGCCAGCCGACCGGCGTGATGCAGCCATAGTACACGATCCCCAGCACGAGGGGGCTCACGACCGCGAACAGGACGAGGCCGAGCTTGGTCCACAACCGGTTGAGCGGGGCGAGCAGGCTCGGGCGGTAAAATGCGACGAGCGCGAACATGACGGCCGCTGCCAGCCAATAAGGCCAGCGCGTACCGCCCTCGTAGAACGACAAGGCTGCAACCAGCGCCGAAAAGCCGGCAAAGACGTAGCCGAACCCGCGATCCGACGAGGCTTGCACAACCTGCTCCCGGCCGTGAAGCTCATGGGAGCCAAAGTACCTGTCGTTCACGCTGTTAGTTCCCCGTGTCGATGCGCCGCTCACGCAGGAAACCGCATATTTGGAATGCGATTGCAACATACTGTTCCGGTTCCTCGGGAGGCAAGCGAAGTTCGCAGCGGAACGCCTCGGGAACATGCCGCCATTCTTCGCTACCATTTGACCACCGCGGATGCAGGACGGAGGTCGCGCCGATGTCCGTCCTGCGTCTGGCGTCTTCGATCCACACTCGGTCTCGGTTCCTGACCGCACGCCGGCGCGACGGCGTGCTTGAACCGCCGCATCGCGACGACCTGCGAGGCCTTCATGCGGCTGTCGCACAAGTGTCGAGTCCCTGTCAGACGACGCGGGCAGCTTCCGCGCAAGTGATTCGACGGCGGAGGCCCGATGGCCGTCATGCGCAGCGGCGCGTCGCTGACGCGGCGCCGCTTCTTGACTACTGCGGCTTCGTCGGCGGCGATCGCGGCCGTCGGCGGCATCGCCAAGCCCGCGCTGAGCCGCGCCGCCGATCGACCGGTCATCACTCACGGCGTCCAGTCCGGCGACGTCTCCGTCGACTCTGGAATTGTCTGGGCGCGCGCGGACAGAGCCTCGCGCATGCTGGTCGAGGTGGCGACCAGCGAGAGCTTCAAGAATGTTCGCAGCGCGGTTTTCGTCGACGCTCTGCCGGAGACCGATTTCACCGCCAAGGCGTTGCTCGAGGGTCTGCCGGCCGGGCAGGACGTGTTCTATCGCATCCGCTTTCAGGATCATTCGTTTCCGAGCGCGTTCGGTTCGCCGCAGGTCGGGCATTTTCGCACGGCGCCGAGCGAACGGCGCACCGTCTCGTTCGTGTGGTCGGGCGATACCGCGGGCGGTGGCTGGGGCATCGACGAGTCGCGCGGGGGTATGCGCACCTATTCGACCATGTTGAAATCTCGGCCCGATTTTTTCATTCATTGTGGCGACCACATTTACGCCGACTGTCCGCTGCACGCGGAGCGCAACTTTCCGAACGGCGAGATGTGGAGGAATATCGTCACTGAGGAGAAATCCAAGATCGCCCAGACGCTCGCCGACTTCCGCGGCAATTACAAATACAACCTTCTCGACAGGAATGTGCTGGCGTTCAATGCCGAGGTGCCGCTGTTCGCGCAATGGGACGATCACGAAGTCAGCAACGATTGGTGTCCGGGCGAGGCGCTCGGTTGGAGCGGCTATGCCGACAAGAGCGTACTCAAATTGGTCGCGCGCGGATGCCGCGCCTTCCACGAATTCATGCCGATGCGGGAGACGCTGGCCGAAGCCGGCCGGATCTATCGCAAGATCCCCTATGGTCCGCTGCTCGACGTCTTCCTGCTCGATATGCGCTCCTACCGCACCCCTTACGGCGAGGACGGGGCTGCCGCCGCGATCCTGGGGCCGACGCAGACGTCCTGGCTCAAACGCGAATTGATGAGTTCGCAGGCAACGTGGAAAATCATCGCCGCCGATTTGCCGATCGGCGTGGTGAGCGGCGACGCGATCGCGCAAGGCGACGGCAGCCCGCGCGGGCGCGAAATCGAGATCGCCGATCTCCTCGCCTTCATCAAGCATGCCGGCATCGGCAATACGGTATGGATCACCGCCGACATGCACTACACCGCCGCGCATTATTACGACCCCAACGCGGCCGTGTTCCAGGACTTCGAGCCGTTCTGGGAATTCATTTCCGGCCCCCTCCATGCCGGCACTTGGCGGCCGCAAACGCTCGACAACACCTTCGGTCCGCGCGCGGTTTTCCAGAAGGGATGCAGCGGCGCTCAGCGCGACGACCTGGCGCCCTGCTTCGGGCTGCAGTTCTTCGGCCATGTGGCGATCGACGGGGCGAGCGAGGTCATGACCGTCACGCTCAAGGATGTCGCCGACCGCGAGCTCTGGTCGACCAAGATCGAGCCGCGGATGGAGAAATGGTCGCGCGGCGTTCCGTCGGCGCGAAGCTGATCATTTGCGGGGCGGGGCGCCTCTTTCACATGGACCAGCGCTCGTGTAACGTCCGCCTCAGCAGCCCTTAAGCGGGACGTGCCGAGGTCTCCGTGCGCGCAATGGGCCGCGCTGGTGCCGTCGGCGGGCATCGCAGTCTCAATAAACCGACGTTCTTTTTTGCCGGTGCTGCGAGCATGCGCATGCGAAACGTCGTGTGCGGAGGAGAACACGATGCAGCTCATTCGTCGTCACTTCTTGCGCCTTGCCTGCGCCGCCGCCGCGACGTCCGCCGTGTCGAGGACCGCGGGGGCGCAAACCTATCCCACGCGTTCCGTGCGGATCATCGTGCCATTCGCAGCCGGCGGCCCCGCCACCGTGTTGGCGCACGTCATCGCGCAGCCGCTGACCGAGACTTGGGGTCAATCGTTCTATGTGGAGAACTTGCCGACCGGTGCCAGCAACGTCGGCACCGCCACCGCCGCGAAGGCCCCGCCGGACGGCTATACATTGCTCATCGTGACCCCGAGCTTCGTCATCAATCCGAGCCTCTATCCCAAGCTGGCTTATGATCCGATCAGGGATTTCACC
>WNGE01011208.1_pt1 | contig 10826 bp, 10 predicted proteins | sample 5400651 | NCBI WGS metagenome assembly WNGE01 (sample SAMN13153370, study PRJNA577476) | soil metagenome | isolation source: 60 cm soil or saprolite under grassland replicate 2 | place: USA:California | collected 2016-06-15
CGGCGCGCCCGGTGGCCGCCGCGATGCCGATCTCTGCCGCGCCCAGGAGCGTCCCCGCCGCGAGGATGCGATCGCCGACGCGCAGGTCGTCGCCGACCTTGTGGAAGTTGGCGCCGGTGCTGAGATCGGTGGGCACCTTCAGCCGGCTGCCGTCGAGCCGGGTGTCTTCGACCATGACGACCGTGTCCGCGCCGTCAGGAACGACGCCCCCGGTCAGGATGCGCGCGGCGGTGCCGGCGCTGACCGTGCCCTCGAAAGGTCTTCCCGCGGCCGACTCGCCGAGCACGCGAAGCGTGGTGCCGGCATCGGCGGCGCGGATGGCGTAGCCGTCGACGGCGCTGGAGCGAAACGGCGGGAGCGGAGCCTCGGCCACGAGGTCCTCGGCCAGCACGCGGCCTACGGAATCGGCGAGCTTCACCCGCTCGATGCCGAGGACCGACGTTCGCTCGAGGACAAGCGTGGCGGCCTCGTCGGCGTCGATCAGGGGATACGCCGACGCCCTCACTCGTAGCGCAACGCACGCGCGGGGTCCTGTGCGGCCGCCCGCAGCGCGGGCAGCAGGCCGCTCACCGTGCTCAACAGCGCGGCCAGCAGGACCGCCACGAGCACGATGGGGACGTCCGTGCGGAACACGTCGAAACCCGTGCCGGTGACCGACTGGGTCAGCCGGTCCACGGCTTCGTTGCCGAGGCGGCCGAGTCCCGCCGCCACGACTGCCCCGACGATCCCGCCGGCCAGCCCGATGCACAGCGCCTCGGCGATGAACAGCAGCAGGACGTCGCGGGACCGTGCGCCGAGCGCCTTCAGGACGCCGATCTCCTTTGTCCGCTCCAGCACCGCCGTGTACATGGTGTTGGCGATGCCGAGGCACGCCAGGAGCAGCGCGACGATCGCCAGGCCCAGCAGCGCGACGCGCAGCTTGCCCAGCAGGTCCTCGAAGTTGCGGAACTGGTCGCCGAAGGTCTGCGACTGGAAACCCAGCGCTTCGACGCGCTGGCGCAGTCCCTCCACCGCCAGCCCTGAGTCCGCCAGGAGCGTGATGCTCGTGTACTCGCTGCCCTTCCATCCGTTCGGCCCGGCAAGCGAGCTCCAGTAGGTCCGCATCACCCCGTAGGGCGCGAGCCCGCCCGAGGCGCCCGACGGCATGTAGTTGTTGGAGACGATGCCGACGACCAGCAGGGTGAGGCTCGCCGGCCTGGACACCTGGTTGCCGGTGAACGTGGGCACGATGCTGCCGGACGAGGCGACGAAGCTCACCTGCGTTCCGACCGCCTCCGCCGGCGAGGCGAAGCCCAGCGCCACCGCCTCTCCGTCGGTGAGCACGACCTCGTTCGCGGCGTCGGAGGCCGGCATCCAGCCGGCGGTGAGGGTAGGCCGGACGCTGGAGCCGCCCAGCGGTGCCGGGGCGCGTCCGCGATCGGGAAGACCGCCACCTGGTGGACCTGGCTGGTGACCAGGGCGGGGGCGTTCAGCGCGTCCTGGAGGCCTCCGGCCAGGGCGACGATCAGGCTCAGGGCCGCGATCCCGATGGCGACGCCGCTGGTCGTCAGCGCTGTCCGCAGGGGACGCCGGCCGGCGCTGCCCAGCCCGACCCTCAACGTGTCACGCCAGTGCATCCGCGGCGCCGGGTCCACCGGCTCCTGGCTGCGCACGGTCGGCTTGCCCGCGTCCAGCTCGACCGCCCGGCCGTCGATCATGCGCACGACGCGGCGGGCATGCCGCGCCACCTCGGGGTCGTGCGTGACCAGCACCACCGTCGCCCCACGGTGGTTGAGGTCCTGGAGGAGCCTGAGCACGCCCTCGCCTGCCGCCGAGTCGAGGCTGCAGGGCGACGTTGTCTTCGACCGTCATCGAAGCGATGAGGTTGAAGGTCTGGAAGATCGTGCTGACCCGCTGCAGCCGGTAGTCGGAGATCTCGCGGTCGGGCAGCTCGCCGAGCGGCAGGCCCGCGGCGTAGACGTGCCCCGAGGTCGGCCGGTCGAGACCGCCCATCAGCGAGAGCAGGGTGCTCTTGCCGCATCCCGACGGGCCGACGATGGCCACGAACTCGCCGGGGCCGATGTCGATGGTCACGTTCTGGAGCGCCGTCACGTGCATCTCGTGACGGCCACCGAACTCTCGCGAGACGGCGTCGAGCCGCAGGCCGACCGCCTGGCCCAGCACATCCCGGTACTCGTCGACCTGGACCGCCGGCGTCGACTGGACCGGCGGCGGCGGCGCCTCGACGACCGCGACCACCGGCTCGATCAGCGCGACGGCAGACGGTTCGGCGTCGTGCGCAGCGCCGCCGTGGCCGTCGTGCCCGTTCGGGCCGTCCTGCCCGTTCTGCCCGTTCTGCCCGTTCTCGATGGCGACGCGCGCCTCCTGGCGCGCGCGCCGGCGGCGGCGTTTGGAGCCGCTCGACTCACCCGGTTCCTGGACGATCGTGGCCACCCCGGCCCTCCTTACCCCGCAGTCTAAGTGGTGGCTTGACGCCTGCCGCGGGTCTTGGAATTACGACGTCGGCGGCGGTGGGCCGTCACGAGGTCGTGCCGGCCAGGACGCCCTCGTCGTAGGTGTCCATGGTCTTGAACGATTCCAGGATCCCCACGTCCTGCAGGGTCTTCCGGACAGAGTCGTTGGCGCCGACCACGTAGATGTCCTCGTCCAGTCCGAGCTTGCTGCTGGCGAAGTCCAGGGCCCGCGCGGCCCGCGTCGACATCGTGTGCAAGTTCTCCATCCGGATGACGACGCGCGTCGGCTTGAGCGTGAGGAGCCTGTCCAGCTGGGCGCGGAACGCGGGCTCGGCCGCGTCGCTGAGCTCTCCGACAAGCGTCAGCTCCGCCGTGCCGTCGGACACGTTCACGTAGGCGTCGAAGGTGAGCGACGAGGAGACGACGCGGACCTTGACCTTGAGCTCGCGGCCCGCGACGTGGGACAGGAGCGGGTTGCCCGCCCATCCCGGCCTGTTCTCGAGCGGGTGATCCTCGGTCCAGGCCTCGGGCAGCTTGACGGTCAGCTCTTCGGGGTCGAACTCGGTCCAGTTGGAGCCGTTGATGGTCACGTTCTCGATCCGGATGCTGCCCTTGGGCAGGAGGTCCGGCGCAACCCGAAGGAGGTTGTCCTTCAGCGCTCCCGGCTTCGGCTTGAAGTAGAGGTCGAGCGGCTGGTGGGTGATGAGCAGGTTGGTGTAGACCGCCGCCAGGTAGCACAGCTCGAACGAGTGGTAGCCGGACATCGAGTGGCTGCCCTTCAGCCGCTCGGTGCCTTCCAGGTACGGGACGCCGGTGGCCAGCACGTTGAAGTAAACGCCGCCGTTGTCGTGGTCGGGGAAGAACGCGTTGTAGAACGCGACCGACTCACGCGCCAGGCGCAGGTAGTCGGGGTCCTTGAAGGAGCCGTGCATGATCAGGTAGGCGAGGATCGCCTGCTCCTGCTGCCACCACGCCTTGCGGTCGTGCCAGACGTAGCGATGCCACTCCTCACCCTCGGCCTTACGGCGCTCCATGACGTCGTACCAGCCGCTCCGCTGCCGGTCCATGCCGACGGACGGCATGATCCTGGCGATCTCCCTGGCGAACGCGACGTACTTGTCGTTCGGGCGCAGGTGGTGGATGCGGGTCAGGTTCCACGCGATCTTCAGGTTGTGACCGACGACGCCACGGTCCTGCTGCCAGCCCCACGTCGAGTCGTGGCTCCAATCCTCGAGGAACTTCTCCTGCACGAAGGGGCTGTGCTGGTAGTCGCGGAAGTGAGCCTCGATGGTGTCCGCCGTGTAGGCGAGGAAGTCCGCGTAGCGCTCGTCGCCCGTGGCCAGGTAGAGGTTGATCAGGTACGCCGGGGCGTGGTCGCCCACTGAGTTCCAGTTCTTGCGCGCGCGGTCCATGCCGAGCGACGCGGCGCGAGGGTCGAAGTCGACCGGGTCGATGTGCGAGAAGTAGCCGCCCTTCTCAGTGTCCTTGAAGAACTTCTCGAACAGGTTGACCGTCATCTCGGCGTCGCGAAGGATCCGGGGGTCGCCGGTGATGCGATAGGTCTGGATGGGCCCCGCGAGGGCGTAGATCTGCTCGTACGCGGGGATGGCGTCGTAGTCGTCGCCGAACTGGGAGGCAAGGATCTTGCGCTCGCGTCCACCGCGGACGTCCATGCCGTGGTACCAGTAGACGACTCCCTCTTCCTCGTCGACCGCCCGCATGTGCTCGCGCAGGTACTCTGTGCCCTTCTCGGCCGCCTCGAGATATTTGTCTTCGCCGGTCAGCATGAAAGCGCTCGCGAATCCGTAGATCATGCGCGAGATCGTGTCCGTCTCCTGCCGCGTCGAGTTGATCTGCTGGCCCTCCAGCGTCAGGTGCGTGCGGTAGTTGCTGTAGTCGACCACGCCGTTCGCGAACTGAGCGTTGTAGTAGAACTCCGCCAGCTGGCGGACCTGGTCGACCCACCAGTTGTGCGCCTCGGCGCGGAATTCGCTCGGCGCCCAACCCGCGAGGATGATGCGTTTGGCCTCGAATGTGAGCTTGCCGTTTTCGGGATAGAAGATGCCATAGGCGAACAGGTAGCGCCCGGGCGTCATCAGCGTCTCGAGCGCGGCGCCCGGGTCCTGAAAAGGCTCGCCCAGGTTGCGCGTGACCTCGCCGTAGCTGGCCGGAGTCAGGCGCACCTCGAATTCGCGGCCGTCAGTCGTCTGGAGGCCAAACCTGCGCTTGGCCGCGTCCGCCGTCGTCACGTAGCCCGCGATCGTGTCCGAGAACGTCCAGGTCAGCTGATCCATCTTCTCTTCCCTCATTTCGAGATGAGCACGACCACGCTGCGCGCGGCGGCCTTGATGCTATTGCCGGCCACCGCGACCTCTTCGCCGGGGTCGCAGAAGTCGGCGGGGCTTGACAATGACGTGTCGACCAGGCGATACCAGCTGCGGCCGATCATCGGCGGGACCTCGAAGTCGAGCTCCTGGTCTTCCATGTTGAGCACGATGTGCAGGTCGGGCCCCGGACCGACCATGTTGCCGATTGTGACTGCCAGCACGCCCGAGGAGGGGTCGCCGAAGCCAGGCGACCTCAGCTGGCACCCATGCCACTCAATATCGTGCAGGCCGCGTTCGTTGACCTCGCCCCGCTCGAAACGAACGCGGTGGAGCTGACCGCTTGCGCGGCGCAGGGCGATCATGCGCTGGAAGAACCTCAGCAGGTCCCTGTTCTTGTCGACCAGGGACCAGTCGAACCAGCTCAGCTCGCTGTCCTGGCAGTACGCGTTGTTGTTGCCGTGCTGGGTGCGGCGAACCTCGTCGCCGTACGTGATCATCGGCACGCCTTGCGACAGCAGGAGGATCGCGGCGAAGTTCTTGATCTGACGGCGCCGCAGCCCTTCAACCGCCAGGTCGTCGGTCTCGCCCTCGAAGCCGCTGTTCCAGCTGAAGTTTTCGTCCTGGCCGTCGCGGTTGCCTTCGCCGTTGGCCTCGTTGTGCTTGTGGTTGTAGCTGACGACGTCGTTGAGGGTGAAGCCGTCGTGGCAGGTGATGAAGTTGATGCTGTTGACGGCCAGCCGGCCCGTGCGCTCATAGATGTCGGCGCTGCCGGCGATGCGTGACGCGACGAGGCCGACGAGTCCGCGGTCGCCGCGGACGTAGCGACGCACGGTGTCGCGATACAGGCCGTTCCATTCCGCCCAGCGAAAGCCCGGAAAGTAGCCGATCTGGAACAGCCCGGCCGCGTCCCACGCCTCGGCGATGATCTTGCAGTCGGCAAGCTCCTCCGAGAGCTCGATGTGCCACAGGACCGGCGGATAGTCCATCGGCGCGCCGTCTGGGCCGCGCGAGAGAATCGAGCCTTCGTCGAATCGGAAGCCATCGACGTGCATCTCCGAATGCCAGTACTCGAGGCACTCGATGATCAGCTTCTCGGGGATCGGGTGGTTGCAGTTGAGGGTGTTGCCGCAGCCCGAGAAGTCCATGTAGAACTGATGGTCGGGCGGCCAGAGGTAGTAGTAAGTGGAGTTGCCGAATCCCTTGAAATTGATCGTGGGGCCGTCGTGGTTGCCCTCGCTGGTGTGGTTGAACACGACGTCGAGGATGACCTCGATTCCGGCCTTGTGGAGCGCCTTGACCATGTCGCGGAACTCGCGCAGGTGCGAGCCCGAGCTAGGGGACACGCAGTAGCGTGAATGCGGCGCGAAGAAGCTGACCGTGCTGTAGCCCCAGTAGTTGCTCAGGTTGGGGCCGCCCGCGGGATTCGGCTTGTCGATCTCGGAGGGATCGAAATCGAAAACCGGGAGCAGCTCGACCGCCGTGATCCCCAGCTCTTTCAGATACGGGATCTTCTCGATCACGCCCTCATAGGTGCCCGGATGCGCGACGCCGGAGGTCGGCGACTTCGTGAAACCGCCGACGTGCATCTCGTAGACGATGGTCTCGCTCATGCGCCGGTTGAGGGGCTGGTCGCCCTCCCAGTCGTAAGACTGGTCGACGACGACGCAGCGCTGAGAGGTGCGCACGTTGTCGTCAGGGCCGCATGCGTCGCCCCGCCTCCACAGGTAACTGTCGGTGGCGCGGGCGTAAGGGTCCAGGACGACCTTGTTGCGGTTGAACCGGTGCCCATGCGCCAGGTCCGCCGGTCCGTCCACTCGATACGCGTAGAAGGTCCCGGCCCTCAGCCCGCGCACGTAGCAGTGCCAGAACTGAAACGTCTTGTTGAATTTGTGGTTGAGCTTGATGACCTGGAACGGCTCCAGGTCCGAGTGATGCTCGAACAGCAGGAGCTCGACTCCGGTTGCATGCTCGGTCCACACCGAGAAGTTCACCCCCTCGGCGTCAAGGGTTGCGCCGAGCGGATGGGTCCGGCCGTTCTCCACCCCGTAGGCGATGGGGTCGGGCGAATCCTCCGACTCGACCTCGGGCCGAACTTCCGGCGTCACTGCGCTCATCCTTCCGGCCTCGGCGGGTTCGCCTCGTCGACATACCCCTGGTTCAGCTCGACCACGTTGCCTTCGGGGTCGGCGAGCCAGACCGACCGCATGCCCGGGATGAAGGCGCCCATGTCGAGCGGGCCGAGGTTGACCTGGGCGCCGTCGCCCATCTCGGCCAGCTTGGAGTCAAGGTCGTCGACCAGGAAAGCCAGGTGCCGCCAGCCCGGGGCGGGCGTGCCGTCCTTGTCCGCGGGTGGCGCCGTCCGCTTCTCCGCCGCGGGAAAGAGCTCCAGGTAGAGGTCGCCGCGCTTCAGCATCACGACCTGGCCCGGTCCCGGTGCGTAAACGCGAGCACGGCGAAAGCCAAAGTGCTTGGTGTACCAGCGCTCGAGCGCGAGCGGGTCCTGGCACGTGACGGCGAGGTGGGAGAAGGTGGTCGTCGCCACTCAGGCCATCCCGACCGGCGACTTCGCGCTCAGCATGTCGATGATCTGCCGGGCCAGCAGGTGGCAGTGCGCGCCGGTGCGCGCGGTGACCAGGTCGCCGTCGACGACGACGTCCTCGTTCACGTAGACCGCGCCCATGTTGGCCGCGTCGCCGTGGAGGTTGTTGTGGACGACCACCCGGCGGCCGCGCACCAGCTCCGGCCTCGGAGCGACCAGCCACATGCCGTGGCAGATGATGCCCTTGATCACGTCCGGTTGCGCAAACGCGCGCTCCAGGAACTCGGTCGCCGGCGGCAGCTTGGTGACGTCCTCGGTGTAGCGCAGGCGGTCGCTGACCATGCCCGAAGGCACGATGATCGCGGCGTAGGTCGCGAGCTCCGCGTCGGAGACTGTCTCGAAGCTTTCCGAGACCTCGAACGGCATCCGCGCCTCGTGGCCGAGGAAGGTCAGCTTCGGCTGGCCCCACAGGCGACTCAGGAAGTGAACCTCGGCCCCTTCCTCGGCGAAGCGGTGCTGGTAGTAGTGGATCTCGGGCTCGTAGTAGTCGCTCTCGATCAGGATGCCGATCTTCTTGCCCCTGAGCTTCTTATCCATCTACAGCTTCTGGTCCAGGAAAGGCCGGAACGGCACCGAGTCGTGAATGGTGCGGACGTACGTGATGTAGCCGCCGACGATCTCGAAGTAGTTGGCGCCGATGGCGTCGATGGGGACGCCGGCAGCGTTGGCCGCCTCGCAGTGCCAGACCACCGCCGCCTTCTCCCCGTCGACGACGACGTGCTGCGGGTGCATCAGGAACTTCGAGTAGCCCTTCTTGAGGCCGCCGACCGCCCCACGGAGGATGGCCGCGCCGACGACGTGCCCCGCCAGCTGCTCGTCCATCTTGACGGTCTCGTTGAAGAGCGAGAGCCAGGCGTCCCAGTCGCCGCGGTTGACCGCCTCGTAATACGCGTCGACGACCTGGCGCGTGGTCCGGATCATCGTGCTCACAGAGTGGCCGAACCCTCCATGGGCTTCAGCTCGTCGACCGTGTACTTGAGGATCACGGCCTTGCCCGATGGCGCGCGGGTGACGACCCACGTCTGGTAGGCGTCGAAGCCGAGCCACTTGCTGTTGGCGTCCGGAGGGTTCCAGACCTTCGCCTGCCAGTTGACGACGACCTTGACGTCGCTGTCGCCGCCGCTGGGCTTCGAGTCCACCTCTTTCACGGTGTGGATCTCATCGAAGAACTTGTGGGTGACGTCGCTGTACCAGCCTTTGAAGTCCTCGATTCCGTGCAGCGTCGCCTCGGGGAAGACCATGGTCAGGCCCTCGCTCGCGAGCATCGGGAGCAGGTCCTCCACCGGAACGTGGACGTCCAGCGCGCGGTACCAGTCGCGCGCGAGCTTGTCGACCTCCTGGTCGGTCAGCGCCTGGATCGTGGTCATCGTGGGCTTCTCCTTCGTTACGCCGGCGTCGGCTCGCGGTGCGATGCCATCGCGGCGCGGATGCGGTTGACTCCACGCTCGAGCTCGAACGTGGTGAGGAACAGGAACTCATTGCCGGGCAGGTATTCCTGCTGCCACGCGATGAGGCGGTTGCGCAGCGCGTCGTCGTTGGGGACGTTCGGGCCGATGGCCTTCAACGTCTTCATGAAGTGCTTGATGTAGCCCTTCTGCCACTCGATGGACGACTTGTCGGCCGGCGTTGTGCCGTGGCCGATGTAGAACCTCGCATCGGGCAATTCGAGCTCGAGGCGGTCCAGCAGCGCCAGCCACTCGTAGACGTGTCCATCGCCGAAGAAGCCGTGGGTGCGGTTCATGATCGAGTCGCCGACGAACGCGTGCGTCTGGCCGTCGATGTCGATGATCCAGGCACCGTCCGCGTCCGACTCGCCCGGCCCAAGCTCCATGTAGCGGATCTGGTGACCCTCAACGTTCAGGGTGTGCCCGTCCTTGATGACGACATCGGGGTAGACGCGCGGCTCCGGGAACTCGGGGCCGATCATCGCCTTGGCGACCTCGTGCTTCTCGTCATCTTCGCGATGCATGAAATCGATGCACGCTTGCGTGGCGAGCTTGGGAACGTCGGGAAACGCCGCCAGCCCCAGCCAGTGGTCGGGGTGACCATGGGTGATGATGACCGCCTCGATCTTCTTGCCCGTCGTCTCGGCGTGCTTGCGCATGCCCTGGGCGTTCGACAGAGCGAAGAGGCCGTCGACGATGACGACCGACTTCTCGAACTCGATGATGTACGCGTGGACGTGGTCGGGAAAGACCGGGAACTTTCCGGTCACCTTTGTGATCTGTGGCATCGACTGACCTCCCAAAGTCCTCTTTGAGCTACCTACTGGGCCACGTATCCGCCGTCGGCGGAGATCATCGCCCCGGTCGTGAACGACGAGGCGTCTGAAAGCAAGAAGCAAACCGTCTCGGCGATCTCGTCGGGGGTGCCGACGCGGCCGATCGGCTGCAGCTGGAACGCGTGGGCGACGAAGTCCGGGTACTTGGCGTTGACCGCGCCGGTCAGCGGCGTGCCGACGAACGACGGGCAGACCGCGTTGACACGGATCCCGTTCTTCACGTACTCGATGGCGGCGTTCCTGGTCAGGCCGACGACGCCGTGCTTGGCGACGACGTAGGCGGCCGCACCCGGCAGGGCGACCAGGCCGGCGGCAGAAGCGGTGTTCACGATCGACCCCCCGCCCTCGGCGAGCATGATCTTGATCTCGTGGCGCATGCAGCGCCACACGCTCTTCAGGTTGATGTTCATGGCGACGTCCCAGTCGTCCTCGGTGACGTCGGCGGTCGCGGCCAGCTCACCCGCGATGCCCGCGTTGTTGAAGGCGCAGTCGAGGCGTCCGAACGTCTCGCCGACGTGCTCGAAGAGCGCGTCGATGTCTTCTTTCTTGGTCAGGTCGGCGCGGTAGAAGTCGGCCCGCCCGCCGGCCTCCTCGATGGCCCGCACCGCCGAGTCGCCGTGCTCCGGGTTTCGCTCCGTGATGATCACGCGCGCGCCGCGCTTGCCCAACATCGTGGCCGTGGCCAGGCCGATGCCCGACCCGCCACCGGTGACGAGTGCGACCTTTCCGTGAAACTCGCTCAACGCGTTCCTCCCTCTTCTCGACTCACTGTCCGCAACGTACGTGTCCGTGCCCGGTGACCTCGTCCGTCAGCACGAGGTCGATCAGGAATGGCGAATCGTCCGCGAGCGCGGCATCGAGCGCGGGCCCGATCTCCTCGGGTCGCTCGACCCTGACCGCGCCCACCCCCATCGCCTTCGCCAGCTGGTCGAACCTGATCTCCGGGCGCATCAGGTCGAACGAAGCCGGGAAGTCGTGCTCGGGCAGCCCGCGCTCGCGCCAGTACTGCTGGATGTTCAGCTTCAGCAGCTTGTAGCTGCCGTTGTTGCAGATGACGAGCTTGGCTCCGATCCCGTGGTGGGCGGCGGTCCACAGAGCCTGGATCGTGTACATCGAGCCGCCGTCACCCGTGAAGCCGACGACCGTTCGGTCGGGGTGCGCCAGCT
>WNGE01016610.1_pt1 | contig 10826 bp, 7 predicted proteins | sample 5400651 | NCBI WGS metagenome assembly WNGE01 (sample SAMN13153370, study PRJNA577476) | soil metagenome | isolation source: 60 cm soil or saprolite under grassland replicate 2 | place: USA:California | collected 2016-06-15
CCGCGATCGAGCAGCAGCTCGTGAAGGAGCGCGCCGGCTCGCTGGCGCAGGCGGTCGAGGCGCTCGAGGCGGCGCTCTCCGCGCTGCGGCACGGAGGGCCGCGGCGGAGCGACCTCCTGGAGGAGGCGGGGGAGCGGCTCTGGTACGTGGTCGTGCAGCGCGAGGCCCTCGGGCTCACGCGCCACGAGGTGCTCTACGAGGTGCTGCGCGTCCCGCGCGAGGTCCGCGGCGCCATGGGGCCGCGGCCGCGGCGGTGAGGCGCTACTCCCCGACCTCGTTGAAGTCGTACTTCCCGGTCGCCTGGACGAGCAGGTAGCGCACCGGCCGCTCCGACCGGTTCAGGACGCGGTGGACGCGCCCGGGGGCGATCCGCTGGCGCTCGCCGGGCCGGAGCGTCACGATCTCGTCGGGTCCGCGCAGCCCGATCTCGAGCTCGGCCTCGAGGCAGAAGACGTCGTCGGTGACGACGGTGTGGAAGTGCCAGGGCGTGCCGCGTCCCGGGGCGAGCGGGTTCAGCCGCACCGCGACGTCGTCGGTCCTCGCGATCCACTCGACGCCGGAGAAGCGATCGTCTGGGGCCATGGCGCACCTCCCGCGTCGCCCACGCTAGCAGGTCGCCCCCGCCCGGCGCACCCGGGCGCCCCGCGGCCCCGTGCTATGAAGTCGCCGTGACGCTCCTCCACGCCGCCGGGCTGCGCCTGTCGTTCGGGAGCCGCACCGTCTTCGACGGCCTCACCTTCACGATCGAGGAGGGCGAGCGCGTCGGGCTGGTGGGCGTGAACGGCTCGGGCAAGTCCTCGCTCATGCGCATCCTCGCGCGCGCGGCCGAGCCGGACCGCGGCGAGCTCCAGCTCCGGCGCGGCGCCGCCGTGACGCACCTGCCGCAGGAGCCCACCTTCGACGAGGGCGCGACCGTGGCGTCCGAGCTGGAGGTGGCGCGCGCGCCGCTCCGGGCGGCGCTCGACGCGCACGCGCAGCTGGTGGCGCGCTTCGAGGCGGAGCGGGACGAGGCCGCCCACGACCGGCTGCTCGCCGACCTGGCGGTCCTCTCCGACCGCGTCGAGCACCTCGGCGGCTGGGACACCGCCCACGAGGCGCGCCGGCTGCTCGATCGCCTCGGCGTGAAGGAGTGGAACCAGCAGGTCGCGTCGCTCTCCGGCGGCACGCGGAAGCGCGTCGCCATCGCGCGCGCGCTCCTCACGCGGCCCGACCTCCTGCTCCTCGACGAGCCCACGAACCACCTCGACGCGGACACGGTGGACTGGCTCGAGGAGGAGCTCGACCAGCTCTCGGGCGCGCTCCTCCTCGTCACCCACGACCGCTACTTCCTCGACGACCTCGTCGATCGGATCGTGGAGATCACGCCGGGCGCGGGGGTGACGAGCTACCCCGGCAACTACGAGGCGTACCTCGAGCAGAAGCTCGTCGCCGAGGAGCTCTCGGCCGCGGGGCAGCACAAGCGCGAGCGCTGGATCTCGCAGGAGGTGGCGTGGCTCAGGCAGGGCGTCGAGGCGCGCCGGACGAAGAGCAAGGCGCGCATCCAGCGCGCGCGCACGCTCATGGCCGAGCGCGGCTTCGCCCGGCCCAAGGTCGCGGACCTCCAGGTCGCGGCGCCGCCGCGCCTCTCGCAGATCGTCATCGAGGCGCACGGGCTCGCGAAGTCGTTCGGCGCGGGTCCCGTGCTGGAGGGCGTGAGCTTCCGGCTGCAGCGCGGCGAGCGGGTCGGCATCGTCGGCCCGAACGGAGTCGGCAAGACGACCTTCCTGCGCGTCCTCCTCGGCGAGCTCGCGCCGGACGCGGGCGAGGTCGTCACGGGCAAGCGCACGCGCGTCGCCTATTACGATCAGCAGCGCGCGCGCCTCGACCCCGAGAAGACGGTGTACGAGGCCGCGGGCGGCGGCGCGCCCGGGTCGCAGGGGGAGGACTTCGTCGAGCTCTCCGGCCGGAAGGTCGCGCTGCGCGATTACCTGGACGATCTCCTCTTCCCGCCCACGATGCAGCGCATGCAGGTGAAGGCGCTCTCCGGCGGCGAGCGGAACCGGCTCCTCCTGGCGCGGCTCTTCCTGGAGGGCGCCAACGTGCTCGTCCTCGACGAGCCCACGAACGACCTCGATCTCGTCACGCTGAACGCGCTCGAGCGGCTCCTGCTCGACTTCGACGGCAGCGTCCTGCTCGTCACGCACGACCGCTACTTCCTCGACAAGGTGGCGACCGCCATCCTCGCCTTCGAGGGCGGCGGGCGCGCGGTGCGGTACCCGGGGAACTACGAGACCTACCGGACGCTCAAGGCGCAGGCGGAGGCCGCCGCTCCCGCGCCCGCGGCGGTCGAGGGCCGGCGCGCGGAGAAGGCTCCCGCGCGCCCCGAGGCGACCTCCGGCGAGCGTGCGCGCCGCCCCGGGAAGCTGAGCTTCAAGGAGCAGCGCGAGCTTGAGGGCATGGAGGCGGCCATCTTGGCATCGGAGGAGAAGAAGCGCGCGCTGGAGGCGGCGCTGTCCGACCCGGCGACGTACCAGAAGGACGGGGCGGGCGTGGCTCGGTTGCGCGCGGAGCTCGACGCGATCTCGGCGGAGGTGGAGCGTCTCTACGCGAGATGGCAGGAGCTGGAAGGCCTACGAGGCGGGAGCGCGTAGTCCGTCGTGTAGGTGCGCCACCTTCGTTGCAGTCGACGAGGGTCGCCACGTACCATGATCATGGTGCAATTCCTCGGCAGGGTCCTGATTCCGCTGCTTGCTGTACTCGCGCTGCTCGCCTGGGGCGCCACTTCGTTGCTGAACACGACGGCGCGCTCCTGGTTCGAGCGCGACGCGACCACCCGGGTCCACATCGCGATGAGCAGCGCCCGGGACACGCTCGCAACGTGTCTCGCGGCCGGGGACCGCCGGCGGCTCTCCTCGGTCCTCGAGGAGATCGGGCGAGGCGATAGCATCGTCGGGGCCATGGCCTGCAGCACGTCCGGCGCGACGCTGGCCCGGACCCGCGGCTTCCCGGTCTCGCTCGGCTGCGAGCCCGCCGGCGGCGAGGCCGCGAGCGCCGGCGCGTCCCCGTCCTCGGGGGACGTGGACTTCTCCTCGGTGCTCGACGGGCGCCCGGTGCGGGTGAGCGTCGTCTCGATCCGGGACGCGGACGACGAGCTCGGCCGCGTCATGGTCGTCCACGACATGAGCTACGCCGCCCACCGGCAGAGCGCGATGGGCCGCATGACCGCGGCGGTGTTCGCGGTCGTCGCCGTGCTCGCTTCGCTGCTCACGATCCTGCTGCAGCGCATGTCCTGGCGCTCCTGGACGCGCGAGCTCCGGCGCCTGCTCATCATGGGCCGCGCCCCGTTCGCGCCGCGCCCCGCGCAGCGCCTCTTCCAGCCGCTGCTCGCGGACGTCCGCCGGATGGCGGCCGACCTCGCCGCCGAGGAATCGCGCGCGAGCGGCGGACCGTGGTCGGCGGAGCGCCTGCACCGGACCCTCGAGCGCTCATTACGCGGCGAGGGCGTGGTGGTGGTCGCGAACCGGGAGCCGTACCTGCACGAGCGGACGTCCGGCGGGAGCCTGAAGGTGGTGCGGCCGGCGAGCGGACTCGTGACCGCGCTCGAGCCGGTGATGCGCGCGTGCTCGGGGACGTGGATCGCCCACGGCAGCGGGAGCGCCGACCGCGAGACGGTGGACCGCCACGACCGTGTGAGCGTGCCGCCCGGAGAGGACGCCTACTCGCTGCGGCGGGTCTGGCTCTCCGAGGAGGAGGAGCGCGGGTACTACTACGGGTTCTCGAACGAGGGCCTCTGGCCGCTCTGCCACACCGCCCACACGCGGCCTGTCTTCCGCGCAGGCGACTGGCGTCACTACCAGCTCGTCAACGAGCGCTTCGCGGACGCGGTCCAGGACGAGGTGAGCGGCACCGATCCCATCGTCCTCGTCCAGGACTACCACTTCGCGCTCGCGCCGCGTCTCATCCGCCGGCGCTTGCCGCGCGCCACGGTGATCACCTTCTGGCACATCCCGTGGCCGACCGCGGAGCGGTTCGCGACCTGCCCGTGGGCGAAGGAGCTCCTGACCGGGCTCCTCGGCAGCAGCGTGCTCGGGTTCCACACGCAGGCGCACTGCAACAACTTCATCGAATCGGTGGAGCGCCACCTCGAGGCGCGCATCGACCGCGAGCGGCACGCGGTCGTGCTCGGCGGCCGTGAGTCCCTCGTGCGCAGCTATCCCATCTCGATCGAGTGGCCGAACCGGGCGGCGGCGGAGACCGCGCCGGCGGACGAGTGCCGCCGCACCGTGCTCGCGGACCTGGGGCTCCGGCCCGACGCGCTCCTCGGCGTGGGCGTGGATCGCCTCGACTACACGAAGGGCATCGAGGAGCGCCTCCAGGCGGTGGACCGGCTCCTGGAGCGCTTTCCGCACCTCCGCGGCCGCTTCACCTTCGTCCAGCTCGCGGCGCCGAGCCGCACGCTCATCGAGCGGTACCGCGTGCTGCACCAGAGCGTCGAGGACCTCGCGGCGCGCATCAACCAGCGGTTCTCGTCCGGGACGTACCGGCCCGTGATCCTGCTGCGCGCGAACCACGCGCCGAGCGCCGTATTCCGGTTCCTCCGCGCCGCCGACGTCTGTTACGTGAGCAGCCTGCACGACGGGATGAACCTCGTCGCGAAGGAGTTCGTCGCTGCGCGCGACGACGAGCGCGGCGTCCTGGTCCTCAGCCGATTCACGGGGGCCGCCCGGGAGCTGACCGAGGCGCTCATCGTGAACCCATACGACCTGGAGGAGGCGAGCGCGGCGCTCGCGACGGCCGTGGCGATGCCGGCTCGGGAGCAGGCGGACCGCATGCGCGCCATGCGGAGCTACGTGGCGGAGTTCAACGTCTACCGATGGGCAGGGCGGATGCTCACGGACGCCGCGCGGGTCCGGCAGCACGGGCGCCTCGCGGATCGGCTGTCCCTGGGGCTCCAGCCGCTCGAGCAGGGGCGGGGTAGCGAGGAGGCACACGGATGAAGACGATCCTCTCGGTGGACGGGCGCGGTGCCCTCGACGACCTTGCCGCGCGGCGGGCGCTGCTCGCCTTCGACTTCGACGGGACGCTCGCGCCGATCGTCGGGGACCGCGACGCGGCCCAGATGCGGCCCGAGACGCGCCGGCTGCTCCGCGCGCTGGCGCTGCTCTACCCCTGCGCCGTCATCTCCGGCCGCGCGCGCGCGGACGTCGCCGCACGCGTCGCAGACATCCCGCTGTTCGCGGTGATCGGGAACCACGGCGCGGAGGCCGGACACGGCCCGCTCGACCGGAGCCGCCGCGCCCGGGTCCTCTCCTGGGTCAGGACCCTGCGGCGCGAGCTCGGGATCGTCCCCGGGCTCGATGTCGAGGACAAGTGGTTCTCGGTCGCCGTGCATTACCGTCACGTCCGCTCGCGCGCGACGGCGCGCGGCCTCGTCCTCCGCGTCGCGACGGCGCTCGAGCGCGCGCGGGTGTTCGGCGGGCGCGCCGTCATGAACATTGTCCCGGCGGAAGCGCCGGACAAGGGCTCCGCGCTGCAGGAGCTGCTCCGCCGCGCCGGTCCGCGCCCCGTGCTCTACGTCGGCGACGACCGGACCGACGAGGACGTGTTCAGCTCACCTCGCGTCGACGTCGGCGTGCGCGTGGGCCGAACGGCGCGCTCGGCGGCAGTCTGGTACGTGCCCCGCCAGGTCGCGGTGGACGACCTGCTCCGCGCGCTGATCGCGGCGTGCACCCGCCGCGACGGGCTCGGCGATCGCTCGGCGGGCCTGGTCCGCGCGGTCGGCGGCTGATCGCCGCCGTCCTTATCAGGTAGCGGCGGTGCGATGACCGCCGCGCGCCCCGTCACGGCGTCGGCGTGGGTGACGCCTCCACGTCGACGGCGATGATCCGGTCCGGCGCGTCGTCGCCGGGACGAGGGCCCTGCTCGTCCTCGCGCGTCGGGCGCCGCGGCAGCGACACGATGAAGCGCGTGCCGTCGCTCTCGGAGGAGCTCACGGTGACGCGACCCCCGTGCGCCGCCACGATCTCGTGGGTGATGTAGAGGCCCAGCCCGAGCCCGCGGGACTCGGTCGTCCTGCTGAAGGCGTCGAAGAGCGACGGGATGAGCTCGGCGGGGATGGGTGCCCCCTCGTTGTGCACCTCGATCACCACCTCGCGGGCGCCTGCGCCGTTCACCCGGACCATGACGGTGGAGTCCTCGGGGCTGTGCTGGCACGCATTCGAGACCAGGTTCGACAGCACCTGTGCGAGCCGGTCCCGATCCCACTCGCCCGAGCCGTCCCCCTCGACGCGCACGTCGACGTGCCGCCCTCCCTGCGCGCGCTCCACCTCGGGGACCACCTGGCCGAGCACCTCGACGAGGTCGAGCGGCGCGCGCGAGAGCGGGACGCCCTTGCCGAGGCGGAGCCGCGTGACGTCGAGGAGCTGCTCGATCATCCGGGTCATGCGCGCGGCGCTGCGGGTGATGCGCTCGAGGTTTTGGCGCGTGGAGGCATCGCCCGTGCGGCGCAGCGCGAGGTGGGCCGACGTGATGATGGCGCCGAGCGGGTTGCGGAGGTCGTGCCCCAGCACCGCCATCAGCATCTCGCCGAGCCGCACGGAGCGGCCGAGCTCGACGAGCGCCGACTCTCGCTCTGCCTCGGCGAGCTTGCGGTCCAGCACTTCGCGCTTCAGCCGGCCGATCTCGGACGTGAGCTGGGCGACGTGGCTCGCGTCCTCGTGGGGCCACATCCGGACCACGATCAGCGGGACGGGATCCTTGCCGGGCAGCCGGGCCCCCTCGCAGCGGACGAGCCGACCCTTGCCGTTCACAGGCCACAGCGCGCCGGCAAGGGGGGACGTGGTGCGCTCGCACGCGGTGAGGAAACGCGCGAGCTCCTCCGGCGTGTCGCGGACGACGTTGCTCAGGGGACGCCCCTCCAGCTCGCCCGCGCCGAGCGACTCGGCGGCGGCCGCGTTCGCGGCCAGGACGATGCCCTCCCGTGACACGAGCAGCAGGGGGTCCTTCAGAATCGCGGCGAGCGCGACGAAATGCTCTTTCATGTCACGCTCGCATCTCTCGCATCTCTTGCGCTGGCGACGGCGCCCCCGTCTCCAGCACGGCGTCGAGCCGGCCGTTGCGCGGTCAGTCCCGAGGCGAGAGGGCGAGCCGATGACGCCGCCGCGCCGCTCATGCAGAGCCACGTAACGGCGCGCCATGCGCGACCCCCGCACGGGAACCGCCATGCTGTCCCGTCCGGCCACCGGACGAGCGCCCGTGCGCGTGCGCCCTCGCCGGGGCGGCGCCGCGCCCTCCGCCCGAGTGCCGCCTCGGCCCGGAGTGGTCCCGCACGTCGCCCGCTCGCTTGAGCTCGTCCTGGAAGACGGTCGAGTCGCGCGGGACCTCGGCGCGCGGGACCTCGGCGCGGGTGAGCCGCTCGATCCCGCGCAGCTGGTCCATCTCCTCCGGCGAGGCGAAGCTCGAGGCGCGCCCGCTCGCGGCCATGCGCGCGGTCCGCCCGATGCGGTGCACGTAGTCCTCGGGGACGTGCGGGAGGTCGAAGTTGACCACGTGCCCGATCTCCGCGACGTCGATGCCCCGGGCCGCGATGTCGGTCGCGACGAGCACGCGGTACGTGCCGTCCTTGAAGCCGTCCAGCGCGGCGCGCCGCTGCCCCTGCGAGCGATCGGCGTGGATGCGCGCGACGCGATGGCCGGCGCGCTCGAGGCTGCGCGCGACGCGATCGGCGCGCCGCTTCGTCCGGGTGAAGACGAGGGTGGACAGGTCGTTGCCCTCGAGCAGCGCGAGGAGGAGCGGCAGCTTCTCCTCGTGGCCGGCCAGGAACACCCGCTGCTCGGCCCGCGCCGCGGTCGTCCCGCTGCGCGCCACCTCCACGCGGACGGGGTCGCGCAGGTGCTCGCGCGCGAAGTCGGCGACCTCGCCCGCCATCGTGGCCGAGAAGAGCAGCGTCTGGCGCACCTTGGGGAGGTGCGCGAGCACGCGCCTGAGCTGGGGCTTGAACCCCATGTCGAGCATCCGGTCCGCCTCGTCGAGCACGAGGATCTCGATCTCGTCCAGGCGCGCGGTCCGGGAGCTGAGGTGATCGACGAGGCGCCCCGGCGTCGCGATGACGACCTCGCGCCGCTCCCGGAACGCCTGCGTCTGCCCGCCCATGCCGACGCCGCCGATGACCACCGCGCCGCGCACGTGCCGTGCCTGGCCGAAGCGCTCGAGCTCCTCGCCGATCTGGAGGGCCAGCTCGCGGGTGGGCGCGAGCACGAGCGCGCGCGTGCCGCTCTTGCCGGAGAGCCGCTCGATGATGGGGAGCAGGAAGGCGGCCGTCTTGCCGGTCCCGGTGGCGGCCGTGCCGATGACGTCCTTGCCCGCGAGCGCGGGGGGGATGGCCTGCGCCTGGATCGGCGTCGGGTGCTCGAACCCGGCGCGCTCGAGCGCGTGCAACGTCTTCGGCGACAGGTTCAGGTCTGCGAACGACTTCACGTGGGAACGTCCTGGCGCGAGAGGCTGCGCGGCGAGAGGGCGCGGGACTATAGTCGCTTCCGCGCGGATTGGCACGGCGGGAGGGCGCCTGGGGGGCAGGCCGGGCGCCGCGGACCGTGATACGGCTCTCGCCCATGGGACACCTGGGACGCCTCAAGGACGAATACCGCGGGCTCGTCGCGCGGCTCGGTCGCGGCACCATGGCGCTGCCGGAGCCCGGCAGCGCGCGCGCCTGGCAGGGATGGCGCGAGATCCTGGAGATCCTCTACACGCCGGAGGAGGCGCTCCTCGCCTCCAGGCTGCCGGCGCGCCCGGCGCCGCTCGCGACGCTCTCCGCGCGCCTGGGCGTCGCCGAGGCCGAGCTCGCCCCGCGCCTCGACGCGATGTGCGACAAGGGGCTCGTCATGGACCTGGTCCATCCGAGGACCGGCCAGCGCGCCTACCTGCTCTCGCCGCCGGTGGTCGGCTTCTTCGAGTACTCGCTCATGCGCGCGAAGGACTCCATCCCGAAGAAGCGCATGGCGGAGGCGCTCCACGCGTACACCCACGGCGATCCCACCTTCGCGCGAGAGGCCTTCGGGCACCCCACCGTCGTCGGCCGCGCGCTCGTGCACGAGGGCGCGCTCGCGGACGAACCGCTGCCCGACGTCCTCGGCTGGGAGCGCGCCAGCGAGGTGGTCGGCGGCGCCCGCGCCTGGGCCGTGTCCCTGTGCTACTGCCGGCACAAGGCCGAGCACGTGGGGCAGTCGTGCGGCGCCGAGCTGGACATCTGCCTCTCCCTGAACGGCGGCGCCGAGTTCGTCGCGCGGCGCGGGTTCGGCCGCGCGGTCGCACGCGAGGAGGCGCTGGAGGTGCTCGCCCGCGCGCGCGAGCAGGGCCTCGTCCAGATCGCCGACAACGTGATGAGCCGGCCGACGTTCGTGTGCAACTGCTGCGGGTGCTGCTGCGAGCAGCTGCGCGCCGTGAACGACTACGGGCTCGCGGCCGTGAACCCGAGCGGCTTCGCGCCGGCGCACGACGCGGAGCGCTGCGCCGGGTGCTCGCGCTGCGCGCGCGCGTGCCCGGTGGGCGCCATCGCCATGGAGCCCCGCCGCGCGACGGGCGTGCAGAAGAACGCGCTCGCGCCGCGCGTCGACGCCGAGCGCTGCATCGGCTGCGGCGTCTGCGCCGACGCTTGCCACAAGCGCGCCCTCCGCCTGGTGCGGTCGGGCGAGAGGCCGCGCGTCCCCGCGAATTCCGTCGAGAAGGCGGTGCGGATGGCGCTCGAGCGCAATCGCCTCGCCGATCTCCTCTTCGACGAGGGCGCCGGGCTCGGCAGCCGCTTCCTCCACCACGCGGTGGACGCGATCGTGCGGCTGCCTCCGGCGCAGGCGCTCCTCGCGACGGAGCAGGTGCGGTCGCGCTTCGTGAAGTCCGCCCTGGCGCGCTTCCGCGGGCTCGCCTGACGGCGAGGCGGTGAGGCTCAGCGGGCCGTCTCGGGGTTGCCCTGGAAGTGGATCTCGAGGCGGAACGTGAGGCCGAGCACGCGGCGCCGCGTCGCGAGGAGGTCGTCGCGGATCCACGAGATGTCGGGCTCGGCCTCGACGAACACCCATCGCCGCCACGCGTCGGTGCGGACGCGCAGCGCGACCCGATACTGCTTCACCACGGCGCCCGGCTCCGTGAAGCCGACGAGGCCGCCCGAGAGCGACAGCGCGCGAGTCGGGGAGAGCGCCTTCATGAGGGCGGTCTCCGTGCCCCACTCCCATCCCCGGCTCACCTGCGTGATGGTGGCGACGTTGTTCCAACGCAGGAGCCACGTCGGCCCGAGCTGCTGCTCGAGCTCGAGCTGGTTCGCGTTCCCCAGCCGCTGCTGGGTGTCGAAGAAGCCGGTGGTCGTGACGCGGCCGAGGGTGATGGGCGTGAGCCGTAGCGTGGAGCGGAAGCGCGAGCGCACGAAGGCGCCGGGGGGGAACTCCATCTTGATGCCACCGCCGAGGTCGACGTGCGCGAGCACCGCCCGGAACACGTCGTAGCGCAGCTCCGCCGCGGCGTGGCCCGGCCCCGTGGCGCTCGTCAGCGCGGGGTTCGAGGGGTCCTCGGCGAGCAAGGTGGCCTGGTTGGCCAGGTTCTCGGCGTACACGATGATGCGCCAGCGGCGGAACCAGCTCTCGACCTGCGGCAGCCGCAGGTCGATCCGCACGCCGGAGCGGTAGGCGACGCCGCGGTCATCGGCGAGCCGCACCTCGTTCTGCCACCGGAGCGCAGAGTCGTTCCGGCCGAAGTCCACGTTGCTGTCGTCGGCGAAGATCCGGTCGAACCACGCGACGGTGTCGAAGATCCCGTGCTCGAGGATGGCGTGCGAGCGGTCGAGGAAGGTGGACGGCGGGTCG
>WNGE01016313.1_pt1 | contig 10825 bp, 10 predicted proteins | sample 5400651 | NCBI WGS metagenome assembly WNGE01 (sample SAMN13153370, study PRJNA577476) | soil metagenome | isolation source: 60 cm soil or saprolite under grassland replicate 2 | place: USA:California | collected 2016-06-15
GTTCCCCTGATTTTTTCGGTGCCGAGATAAAACGCAAAAATTCGCGCGACTTGCTCCAAAGATATTTCTCGCCGCGCCACGTAATGTCTTTCAGACCGCTCGTGGACCAATTCGCCACCGACGTGAAAACCGCGGCGCCGGAAGGGAGCTGGTTCGTTTTCCACAGGTCGGTTACAACCGGCTGGCGCGTTGGGAGCCAGTTAAGTCCATGCGCCGGGACCGGAAAACTCTTTGTCCCCACATTTTCACCAAATGTGAAAAGCGCACAATGGCGCCGCAAATAATCGATGGTCGATCTTACGGCTTTGTCGATCTTGATTTGCTCAACCCCGGGATCGCTCTCGATGTAAAGGATCCGATCGGAAACGAGCAGGTCGTCGTTGAGCTCTTGCGCGCCGCAAATGTTCAGGATGGCATCGGCATCCCGATAGAGCTGTCGGATTTTTTTTAGCGGCAGGCCGGCAGTTGGATTGCGAGGCAGATAACGCGCGCAAAATGCCCAGCGTTTTTTGAATCCGAATTCTTGTGACAACCGGTTCAGGACCAACCCCGCGTAATCGAATTCGTTAGTTATTTCGAACGTCTCCGGATTGTACGGAAGCCGTGCCGAGTCTTCGATGTAATAGACCTCGTGACCTAGCCGCTGCAGTCCAACGAGATAATGGATGTGCTGCCAGATTACGCCGGCAATAGGCATCGAACCCATGAAGCCCATGACCACGATGCGCTTGCGTTTCATTAAAAAGAAAACGCCAAACCCGCCTTCGCCTTGGACGGGCTCCGTCGTGGCGAGCGCCCAACGCTCAACCGCCAACATCCAATCTTCCGAATTGAACGTTGAGCGTTGAGTGTTGAGCGTTGAGCGTTAAATCGTGTCACAGCTGGAACTGTTTCACCAAAATCGCTGGATTCCCCGCCACCACCGTGTTCGGTGGAATGGATTTCGTGACAACTGATCCGGCAGCGACCACCGAGTTCTCACCGATGGTCACGCCCTTTAAAATCACAGCATTCATTCCGATCCACACATTGTTGCCGATTTTCACGGGAGCGGTTTTTAATTTCGGGCGCAACGGACGATTCTTGAAATAAGGCGCCAGAGCTTGAGCGTCGATGAGACGCTGGGCCGGCTCGAGCGGATGAAAATCGGAATCGGCGATGCCGACGTTCCATGAAACCAGGCAATACGATCCGATCTCGATCTTCTCGTCCGTCATGATCAGTGCGCCATTGAGCAGCGTGAAATCGCCGACCGTGCACTGGCCGTTCTCACCTATAGCAAACGAGCAGCCGGCGTAACACGAGACATGTTTACCGATAACGACGGCCCCCGGTTTTTTGCTACGAAGTTTCCGGAAGATTTGCGCGGTTTCGCAGTAAAACCCTTCGCCGAACGCCACATTGCCCGGAATTGGCTCCGGCCACCAGTCGCCTTCGACGTGTCGGTCTTCTCTGACGTTGCTCATAATTTCGCGTGCAGTGTTTTGAGCATACTCAAAGCGGCGCGGCAGCGCCGCGGTCCAAAACGTGGCCGTGATTGCAAACCCGAAGGCCTTCGGGGTTGCGTTTTAGAGTGCCACGGCGCTCCGCTGGTTTTCATAACGACGCTAAACATGAATAAAGTTGCGTCACGTTATGTCGGGAATTTTCCCGAGCTGTAAAGTTTCGCGTAAACACCGCCGCGCGCGATCAGTTCCGAACCGCGACCTTTCTCAACGATGCGCCCATGTTCGAGCACGACGATTTGATCCACACCATGGATCGTTGCCAGGCGATGGGTCGCGATCAACGTGGTCCGGCCCTGCATCAATTCTTTGATTGTGTCCATAATCGCCGATTCCGTTGTCGGATCGAGCGCTGAAGTGGGTTCGTCGAGCAGCAAAATCGGCGCGTTTTTTAAAAATGCGCGGGCGATGCCGATGCGCTGCCGTTGACCGACGCTCAAATGTCCGCCACGTTCGCCGACAGGACTTGCGTAGCCGTTCGGCAATTGCCGAATGAAATCGTCGGCCTGCGCGCGGCGCGCTGCATCAATGATTTCTTCTTCTGTCGCGTCTGGCCGGCCATAAGCGATGTTCTCTCGCACTGTTGTTGAAAAAAGCAGCGTGTCTTGTAAGACGATCGCGATCTGCGCCCGCAAAGTCCTTTTTGTAATTTCGCGAAGATCGCGTCCGTCGAGGGTAATCGAGCCCGTCGTGGGGTCGTAAAATCGTGGCACTAAACTAAAGAGCGTACTTTTGCCAGCTCCGGTGCCGCCGACAAGACCGACGATCTGATTCGGATCGATGCGAAGATCGATATCGCGCAACACGGTTCGGTCTTCCCCATAACCAAAACTTACCGAGTTGAATGCAATCGCGCCTCGCGCGGATGAAATTGCAATCGCATTTTGTGAATCAATCACATCATCCTGTCGATCCAGGACTTCGAAGCACCGTTTTGCGCCAGCGGTGGCGCCTTCCATTGCCCATGTTGTGTAAGTGAGCGACTCGAGCGGCTGATAAAGCATCAACAGATACGCGCTGAAGACGAGAAGCGAACCAAGGGTGAGTCTGCCAGCGAGGACATGCAGCGTTCCCACGTAATACATTGCTGCGGTGCCAACTACCATGAGTGTGCTGATGACCAGGGCGCTGTTCACATTCGTCAATGTGAGCCGCAGATTCGCTTGCAAGCTTTGCCGGGCTTGTTGCTGGAATTGGCGCACTTCGAATTCCTCGCGCCCAAATGCGTGTACCATTCGGATCGAGCTCAGGCCCTCCTGCGCTTGCGCCAGCATAGCGCTCTCCTGCTCCTGAATGGATGTCGATTCACGACGAATCCGATGCGCGAAAATATAAATCGTGCCGACAATTAAAGGGACGATGGCAAGCGAAACCATTGTTAACTGCCAATCCAGCCGCAGCATGATGACGAACGTTCCTATCAATGTGAGTGTCGAGCCGAAGATGTTTGTGAACCCTTTGTTGTAGATTGTCTGGATCGATTGGGAATCGTAAGCAACGCGGAAACTGGAATCGCTCGAACGTCGCGCGTCGTGATATTTAAGCGAAAGCGATTGCAGATACGAGTAGAGGTCGGTGCGCAACTTGAGCAGCGCCTGTAGCCCGATTTTCACGAAAAGATAATTTGTGATCCAATTACTGACTCCCCAGAGAACTTGGATCGCGACCAGCGCCAGGCAGAGCAGAGGAATCCACATCCGCCAATCGCTGCGTATCGCCGGGCCCGCGCGTAGAAAATCGTCGACGATCACTTTAAACGGCCACGGTTTGAGCAAGTTCAGGCCAATGCCTATTAGCGAAAGAAATAATCCGAAGATCGTCTGCCCCAGGAACGGGCGGTAATAACGGAGAACGCGGCGGTAGATCGACATCGTGAATTTCGGATTGCGAATTTTAAATTTTGTATTGAACTACGGCGAACTGATCGCAGCTCGACATCGAGAGATTCCTCGACTTCGCTCGGATTGACAATATGCATCATCTTCTTGAAACGTGGTTCAGTTGGGTCCTGACCGGCGGCTACCCTGGTATCGTTGTGCTAATGGCGATGGAGAGCTCGATCTTTCCGGTCCCCAGCGAGATCGTGATCCCGCCGGCTGCGTTCCTGGCCGCCCAGGGAAAACTCAATTTTGTAGGCGTGGTTTTGGCAGGGACGCTGGGATCGTATTTGGGCTCCGCCATCACCTATTGGGCCTCGCGATTAATCGGCCGTCCGCTGATCGTGAAATATGGCCGCTTCGTGCTCCTTAGTCCGAAAAAACTGGAACAGGCGGAGAATTGGCTCGCCCGTTACGAAGCTGGCGGAGTTTTTTTTGCGCGGCTGCTTCCGGTTGTTCGCCATCTGATCTCGATTCCGGCAGGGATCGTCCGGATGAATTTCGGGCTATTCAGTCTTGTGACGATCGCCGGATCGGCGCTTTGGTGTTGGATTCTGGCTTATCTCGGCGACAAGGCGTACCGCATCGAACCGGAGCTGCTAACGAATCCGGAGGCGCTGGTCCGTTTTATTCACGGGCAATCGAGGGGAATACTGTTGATAGTCACGCTGTTTGCCGCTCTTTACATGTTGACCTTGCGGTTGATGAAGCCGCGTTCCGGCTCGTAGTCCACCGCCGCTCTGCGATACGCGCGTTCTCCGCCGGGCCTGTCCAAGACCTTATGTTCGAAAATTGAACAAAAGTGTCGCTCAACGGTCAGTTTCAAAGTGTATAAGAATGGGATAACTGCACAACGGGTCATGGATGAGGTATTCACAATAGCTGATGGCATTAGAGTTGCTACGAATGGAAACGGGCACGATATGAAAAGAAATCGCCAAATTTTGAAGCCGCGCACCAGGCTTTCGCTGGGTGATCTCATCCTGGCGGTAAGTTCCAGCGCGAGCAGCAGCAAAGAGACGGTCGCGACAGTCGCGGACCTTTTCGCCAGCGGCCGCGTGCGTTTGCAAGACAACGGACGTTTCCTGCGCGCTCGCGTTTGTTGAGCTGCCGAGTTCGACAATCCCGAAAGCGAACGAACGCTTGGTAATCTCTTTAGCGGTTTTCCACCAAGCTGCCGCCAGAAAACCGAAGCAGTTCCTGCCGAAGGGGCTCTGAGTTTTCATCCCGCTAGAGCACGGATGTTAACGAAATTAACAAAACACTTTTCGCTCAAGCCGCTCCCTTTTATCTTGTTAAGGTGATCGATCGTTATTCCCAGCCAGAGATGCGTAAGATTTGGTCGGACGAGCGCAAGTTTCAGATTTGGCTGGAGATCGAGGTACTTGCCTGCGAAGCGATGGCAGAGCTGGGCCAGATTCCGAAGGAGGACGCAGCCGAAATTCGGAAGCGGGCGCGGTTCTCAATTGCTGAAATTGCGAGGATCGAAAAACGAACAAATCACGACGTAATAGCCTTTCTCGAAAACGTTGCTGAGTCGGTGGGAGGACCGGCAGCGCGCTGGATCCATCAAGGATTAACTTCGTCAGATATCCTGGACACGACGCTGGCGGTGCAACTGACAGAATCGGCAACGATCCTCCTCGATGATCTTAAGAAACTGCGTACGGCAGTCGGGGGCCAGGCGCAACGGTTCAAAATGACTCCAATGATCGGGCGAAGCCATGGCGTCCACGCGGAGCCGATCACGTTTGGACTAAAGCTCGCGTTGATGTTCGACGAATTTGGGCGCGCGGCAGAACGTCTCAGCCAAACATGCGAACGGATTCGCGTCGGCAAAATAAGCGGCGCCGTCGGCACCCATGCTCATGTCGATCCTACGATTGAGCGCGCGGTCTGTGAAAAACTGGGATTAAGACCGGCCACTCTCTCCACGCAAATCGTACAGCGTGACCGACACGCGGAATTTTGCGCCACGCTCGCGCTTGTTGCTTCGAGCATCGATCGTTGGGCGACTGAGTTTCGTCATCTTCAGCGGACTGAAGTTCTCGAACTGGAAGAATTTTTCGGTGAAGGGCAGAAAGGTAGCTCGGCGATGCCGCATAAGCGCAACCCGATAACCAGCGAACGGTTGAGCGGCTTGGCGCGCGTGATTCGCGGGAATGCGATTGTGGCGCTGGAAAATGTAGCCCTTTGGCACGAGCGCGACATCAGTCACTCCAGCGCAGAGAGAATTATTCTGCCGGACTCATCCATGTTGCTCGACTACATGCTCGTGAAATTGCGTGAGGTTGTTGAAAAGCTGCAGGTTTATCCGGAACGGATGGAACAGAATCTCGCTCTCACAAAGGGTCTGTATTTCAGCCAGTCGATTTTGCTCGCGCTCACGCGTGCAGGCGCGGAGCGCAAGAATGCCTATGAGGCAGTGCAACGAGCCGCCATGAAAACCTGGAAAGGCGAGGGGACATTCGTCGAGAACGTGAAACGCGAGCCAGAGATCACGAGCCAGCTTTCCGATTCGGAGATCGATCGGCTTTGCTCGCTGGATGTTCATTTCCAGCACGTTGACGCGACCTTCAAAGCGCTCGGTTTGGGTTGACGCGGATAGCGCGGGCATTTTGCCGGACGGCCTCGCAGGGTTACACTCGCTGCGGTTCGCGGCAGAATGCCGCAGACTGCGCCAACATGCCCGCCTCAAGCAAGAGTCGCGCAATTCAGAATTCGTTATTCGTAGCGCAGCGCTTCGATGGGATCGAGGGCGGCCGCCCGATAGGCGGGATATAAACCAAATCCGATCCCGATGGCCGAGCAGACCACCAGCCCGGCAATTGCCCAGCCGAACGGGAAAATGATGTCTACCTTCAGCCACATGGCCAGCAAATCGCCGCCAATCACACCGAGAATGATCCCGAGGATTCCGCCTGCTTCGGAAATAAAAACCGCCTCGGTCAAGAACTGCCGGAGGATGTCGCGACTGCGAGCGCCGATCGATTTGCGCACCCCGATTTCCTTTGTCCGCTCGGTCACGCTCACAAGCATGATGTTCATGATTCCAATGCCGGCGGCCACTAACGCGATGAAACTGATCACGAACGCGCCGATGCGCACGACGCCGGCGACGGATGCGAAAGCGCTTTTAAGCGAGTCGTTGGTGTAGATTTCGAAATCGTTTTCCTGATTAGCATTAAGCCCGCGCGCAATTCGCATCGCACTAATCCCTTTATCCAATGTCCGGTTGTAAAGCTCGGTCGAGAACGGCTGGGTGGCGATGTTCACCGTGCGTTTGGCCTCGCCGTAATTCTCAAAAAATCTTGTGATCGGCATTATGCAAATGTCGTCCTGGCTTTGCCCAAAGGAGGTGCCTTTTTCCGCGAGCACGCCAATGACAGTGTACGTATGTCCACTCACCCGGATGACTTTTCCGATCGGTGACTCATGCGGAAACAATCGTTTTTCGATCGTCTTTCCGACGACAATGACGTTGCGTGAAAAAGCGACATCTTCATCGGTTAGATTGCGGCCATAACCGAGCGTGTAAGCATTCGCCGTGAGAAAGCCTCGATTTGCCCCGACGACGGTGAGGCTCGGCGTTGTTTTCACGCCGTTGTAAACCGCTTGCCCCTTTAGATCGCGACCAAAACACTTGAGGCAAATCTCCTGCGCATCGCCCTGCATTAACTCGTAGTAACGCAGCGCCTGCCGATAGGTGACGTTGCGTCGGTTCTGATATTTTTTCTTCGTTTCGCCACCCGTGTCGATATTCACCGGATATTTTGCGAACTGAAAGACGTTTGATCCGAGAAAGCTTATTCCACTCTCGATCGAATTCTGCAGCGCGCCGATCGCTGTCATCACGGAAATGAAATCAAGCCGGTCATCACCGACACGATCATGCTCGCGATGACGAGTCCAAATGAAAAGTGAATGGGAAAAGACGGAAAGGCTTTGCCGATTCCAAAGCACATCAAATACGCAAACGAGAGACCGATAAGTCCTCCCAGCAGGCACAGCGCCGTGGACTCGATGAGGAATTGAAGAAGGATGGTCCGTCTGCGCGCGCCGAGCGCCTTCCGCGTTCCTATTTCTTTGGTCCGTTCCTTCACGCTTACAAAGGTGATGTTCATGATGCCAATCGCGCCGACAAAAAGCGAAAGACCGGTGATGAAAAGCCCGGCTATGGCGATTGAATTCTTGATCGGATCAAGTGTGCTCTTCAATGCCTGTTGTTCGTTAATGCTGAAGTCGTCTCTTTTTTCCGGCGGCAATCCTCGCACGCGCCGCATCAATCCCGTGAGTTCGTCTTTCGCGTCGGCCAGCTTCGTCTTGTCCTTCACCTTTACGAGAATTTCCGCTTCGCTTTTCGCGGTGAAATATTTCTGGAATGCAGGCAGCGGCATTACCACGATTGAATCGAGACTAAAGAGCCCGAGAAACGAGCCTTGCCGGGAAATGACACCGATCACTTTGAATGGCTGACCGTTGATCAGGACCGATTTGTCAATCGGACTGGCGGACGGAAAAAGTGCATCGCCCACATCGTAACCAATTACGCAGACATTGGCACCGCTGCGAGATTCCAGTTCGTTGAAAAAGCGACCTTCTTTGAAATCAAATGTCGATGTGATGATGTAATCCGACACGGTGCCGCGGACCAAAACATTGTTCACTTCGCTATCCGTGTATTTGACGCTGCGGTAAACACTGGAGGTCGGAATCGCGATGGTCAGGTTAGAGTTCGGTGTCATCGATATCATACGGTTGAGTCCATCCGCGTACTCGGTCTTGATCTTCTTGCGGTCGCGATAATTCCACCAATCGTCCACGTTCTTCCAAGGCCATTGGCCGACATAGAGAACGTCATCGCCGAAAATGGCCATGCTCTTATCGAAGCCGACTTGAATGCCGCCGATGGCCGTCCCCATCAATGTCACGGCCACAATGCCGATAATCACGCCGAGCGCGGTGAGCGTGGAGCGCGTCATGTTCGAGCGCATTTGCGCGACCGCGATTTTCCAACTCTCGCTTAGTTCGTAGAGGAAACGTTTCATTCCGTGGCGCGGCCGCTTTAAGTTAACGCCAGCGCCTCCAGCTCGTGGAACCCGGCGAGATCGTCGCTTTCGATTAGACCGTCGCGCAGATGCACCGTCCGCCGTGCATGGCGCGCAATGTCGGCTTCGTGTGTCACGAGAATAATCGTATGCCCGCGCTGGTAAAGATCTTCGAACAGCGCCATGATCTCTTCACCGGTTTTAGAGTCGAGGTTACCCGTCGGTTCGTCAGCCAGAATGATTGACGGATTATTCACCAAGGCGCGCGCAATCGCCACGCGCTGGCGCTGCCCGCCGGACAGTTCGTTAGGCTTATGATGCAAACGGTCGCCAAGCCCGACGTCTCGCAAGACATGCGCGGCGCGTTCTTCGCGCGTTTCCGGATCAATTCCCGCGTAGATGAGCGGCAGCTCGACATTTCGCAAACTGTTTGCGCGCGGAAGGAGATTGAATGTTTGAAACACAAATCCGATCTCGCGATTGCGAATGGCGGCCAGTTCATCATCGTTCATGGCCGAAACGTTCCGGCCGTTAAATTCGTAGTGCCCGGAGCTAGGCGTATCGAGGCAGCCGAGCATGTTCATGAGCGTGGATTTGCCGCTGCCGCTCGGGCCCATAATCGCGATATATTCGTTGCTATGGATCTGCAACGACACCCCACGCAAGGCATGGACAATTTCTTCGCCCATCACGTAATCCTTCGTGATGTTCTCGATGTCGATGACGATTGGGCCGCGTGGTCGAGTCACATCAGAGTTGAGCTTGTTCATCAAACACTCGCGTGCGGCGCGCCGCTCGACTATTTCGTCGCTTCCTTGTCGTAAGTAAGTTTGGCGCCGTCTTTTAATTTGCGGCTGATCGCGCTGTAACTGCCTGAAATCACTTCGTCACCCGGTTGTACGCCGGTCTTAATCTCCATGTAGGTGTCATCCGAGATCCCCGTCGTTACCTTCACCATCTGCGCCTTGCTGCCCTTTTTCAGAAATACAACCTTGGCAATTTTTTCGTGCTCCTCTCTCTGCGTCGCCTTTTCCTGGCGCTCGTTAACGTAATCTGCGCTGTTGTCGCCTTTGTCTCGCTGCGCTGTCTTCTGCTTTTTCTTTTCAATTTCCTCAGGACTCAAGTTGCTATCGCCCGCGCGAATCGTCACGCTCTGCATCGGCACGGCAACCGCATCTTTGACCATGTTCGTTTCAATGTCGGCTGTGCAGCTGAGGCTGGGCCGTAACCCAACATCATGATCATCAATCCGAATTTTCACTTCGAAATTCGTCACTTCCTCCTGCGTGCCGGTGCCAGTCGTTTTTCCCGTATTCGCAATTTGCTGCACGGCGCCTTTGAACTTGCGATCGCCATAAGCATCGATTTTTACGCTCGCTTTATCGCCGAGTTTAACGTTGACGACGTCATTCTCGTTAACATCGACAACTGCTTGCATGTGCGCGAGATCGGCCACCCGCATGACTTCTGTCCCGGCGAACTGATTGGTGGCAACGAGGCGTTCGCCGAGTTTGCTATTTAAAATCGTGACCGTTCCGTCGATAGGCGAATAGATTGTGGTTTTGGAAAGCTGATCGCGCGCCTGACTCGAACCCGCTTGTGCACGTTCGATTTCATGCAGGGAGCTTTCGTAGGTATTTTTCGCCACATCGTCGGCTGCTTGCGCAGCGTTGTATTCCTGCACTGAGATCAGCTTTTTGTTGAACAAATCGTCGGCCCGTTTGAGGTCCTGCTCGGTCTTCATCATTGTCGCTTTCTGCTGCAGATTGGTTGCCTTGGCCGCGCTGATCGCCGCCTCTTGCTGCTCAAGCAGGGCCTTGTAGGAATCGGGTTTAACCTTGACGAGCAGATCGCCCTTTTTAACCGGCATCCCGTCCGTAACGGGCAACTCGATAATTTCACCGGCCACTTCCGGCGAAATTTTTACCTCGGTTTCGGGTTGCACCTTCCCGGTGGCGGAAACGGTCTGCAGAATGGTCTTGCGGACGGCTTTCTCCGTAGTCACGGGAATCGGCTTCTCGCGTTTGCTTGCGACGGCCCAAACAACGATCAACAGCAATACGAGGCAAACGGAGCCGAAAATGATGTAGCGCCTGCGCCGTGATCGTCGCTTCTTACCCGTCTCGGGCGTGACAGCGGGTGTGACTAGAGTCTGATGCATGACAGAGGGGTTCACGCCGCTGGGGGCGTCATAAATAATGGCTCTTTAGACTCTTGCAAGGCAAATCCCGTTCACAGCGACACTGCTTGGATGCGAGGGCGGCGCTTTTGGATTCAACTGATTTCGGACGTTTTCACCCGGAACCGTTCCCGGATCTGTTCAACCGCCCAAGCCGCGTGCTCGGCGATCAATGGCTCAGAATCGGCCGCGGCGCGCTCGAGCGCCGGCAGGTCG
>WNGE01008641.1_pt1 | contig 10824 bp, 10 predicted proteins | sample 5400651 | NCBI WGS metagenome assembly WNGE01 (sample SAMN13153370, study PRJNA577476) | soil metagenome | isolation source: 60 cm soil or saprolite under grassland replicate 2 | place: USA:California | collected 2016-06-15
CGACCTCCCGGCGGCGTAGCGACCGCAGGTCGGTGCCGTCCAGTGTCATCGTGCGCGCCGACATCGTCAGCGTGGAAGGGAGCATCTGCATGATCGAGAGCGCGGTCAGACTCTTGCCCGATCCGGACTCCCCAACGACCGCGAGCACTTCTCCGGGCGCGACCCGCAGGCTGACGTTGTCCAGCAGGCGCGTAGACGTCTGCCGGGTGCTGACGGTCAGGCCCTCGTTCTCGAGAAGGGGTTCCATGATTCCTCGGTTCCTCGATCAGGTCCGGCTCGTCACACGAGCAGCGTCGCCCTCGTGCCGGTCACCCGTGCCGCCGGCCTCGGCGGACAGGTCTTCCACTGCGATGTCGAAGTGCTCGTCGATCGTCTCCATCAGGGCCTGCCGATCGCCGGTCTTCAGCTGGCGCAGGATCGTGGCGTGATCGGAGACCAGGTCCGAGCGCTTGGCGTAGGTGTCGATCACCAGGTTGAGGCCGAGTCGCATCTGGCCCATGAGCGCCTGGTACATCTGCTTGAGCCGCGGACTGCCGGCGGCCGAGACGAGCACATCGTGGAAGCGGAGGTCCGCCGTTGCGACCGCCACGGTGTCGCCGTCGGCCAGGGCGAGTTCCATCTCGCCCAGCACCTGCTCGAGGCTGGCGATCGTCGCCGCAGACAAGCCGCGCTCGACGATGCGCAGCATCGCGCCACGCTCCAGCGCCTCACGAGCGAAGTACAGGTCCAGTACGTCGTCGGCCGACAGCACCGGCACGAAGATGCCGCGATGCGGATTGCTGACCAGCAGGCCGTCCTGCACCAGCCGCTGCATCCCTTCCCGGACCGGGCCGCGGCTGGTGGAGAACCGCGCGGCCAGCTCGACCTCGTTCATCTGGGTTCCCGGCGGGATCCGGCCGCTGACGATCGCCTCGCGCAGTTCCGCGGTGACGACTGCTGCCAGCGTCGGCTTGATGGCCCGCGACGGACGCTTGCGCACCTCTGAGTTGTTGGCCATTCCATCCTTTCCCCGGATCACGGCCGACCGGTTCATGATCGGCTCCCTCGACGCGCGTTGATGCCCTGGCCGATCATGGTCACACTCAGTGCGGTCACGAAGATGGCCAGGCCTGGGTAGACGACCAGATGCGGCGCCTGGCTCAGGAAAGGCTGAGCCGCGGCCAGCATGGAGCCCCAGTCCGCGGCCGGCGGCTGCACCCCCAACCCGAGGTAGGACAACGCGCCGACCGTGATGAGCTTGTGCCCGAACCGGAGCGCGGCATGAGCCATCAGCGGGTTCAGCGAGTTCGGCAGCAGGTGGCGCAGCACGATGAAGCGGCGCGAACAGCCCAGCGCCCGCGCGGCCTCGATGAAGCCGCGCGCGTCGACCTCCATCGCTACCCCGCGCGCCAGCTTCGCGAACGGTGTCCATCCGCCGACGGACAGCGCGAGGATCAGCGTCGTCTTGCTGGCCCCCAGGATCGAGACAACGAACAGCGCGACGATCATCTCGGGGAATGCCAGCAGGACGTCGCAGACGCGCATGACGAACTCGTCGAAGGCGCCGCGCACGCGAGCGCACAGGATGCCCAGCAGGGTGCCGACTACGGCGCAGATCGCGACGGTGATTCCCGCGATCGTCACGGAGAACCTTCCGCCGTACATCAGCCGGGCCAGCAGGTCGCGCCCAAGCTGGTCCGTGCCCAGCCAGTGCGCCGCACTGCCGCCGGCGAGCCGCTGGGTCAGGTCCTGCTGGGCCGGATCGGACGGAGCGATCCACGGCGTCAGCAGGAGCACCAGGACGACGACGCCCAGAACGGCGCTGCCAGCGACAAGGGGCCACGGCTGATGCATCAGCAGTTTGGTGGGCCGCTTCTTCGGCGCGCCGACGTCGGTGCCACCTGCCGCGAGTACCTCCTCATCCGCGGCGGATGCGATGGTCTTAGGGCCGTCAAGAACCGACATGGCTCCCCCTCACGGTCGGGTTGATCACGGTGTAGAGGACGTCGGTGACGGTCGCCAGCAAGATGGTGATGGTGACGATGGTGACCATCGAGGCCTGGATCATCGGGATGTCCCCGTTGTGTACGGCGTTGTAGACCAGCCGACCCATGCCGGGGATGCCGAAGATGACCTCAACCACGACGGATCCGCCGAGCAACCCGCCCAACCAGACCGAGAGCAGCGTGACGACTGGGATGAGGGCGTTCCGGATGCCGTGCCGCAGGATGGTCCGGTAGTAACCCAACCCACGCGCCCGCGCCCCGACGATGTACGGCGAGTCCAGCACCTCTGTCATCGACGCCCGGGTGATCTGGGTGAAGTAGCTGATCGGGCGCAGTGCCAGCGTGACGCAGGGAAGCACCATCCACGCCGGCCCGGCCCAACCCGCTGACGGCAGCGCCCCGAACTTGACCGCGAAGACCAGGATCAGCAGCGGAGCCAGCCAATACTCCGGTACGGCGACGAACCCCTGCGTCACCGTGGTGATCGCGGTGTCGATCGGACCGCCCCGGCGCATCGCCGCCAGGATGCCCGACGGCAGCGCCACCGCAATCGCCAGACCGAGAGCCCCGACGGCCAGCACCAACGTCACCATCGCGGCCGCGCCGATCTGCGGCATCACCGCCGCCTGACTGGTGTACGAGTAGCCGAAGTCGCCGTGGAACACCCCGCCGAGCCAATCGGCGTACTGAACCAGCACAGGACGGTCGAGGCCGTACTGCGCTCGCAGCGACGCCAGTTGGGCCGGGTCGATGTCCATGGCGTTGACACGGCCGCGCAGGATCTTGCGGGTCGGGTCGCCCGGTGTCAGGTACGGGATCAGGAACACCAGGAACGAGACCGCCAGGAGTGCGGCGACCAGTACCGTCAACCGCCTGGCCAGGAATCTCATGCCGAACCTCCCATCTACTTCACCAGATCCAGGAACCGGTAATACGCGCCGACCGGTGGTAGGAACCACGGCGGGCCGACATGGCCGGGTACGGCGCGAAACGGCAGGTCCTCCCACGGGTTCGCACTGCGATCTCCGCCCAGGACCTGGGCGATGATCTTGCCCATGTGGGTGGCCATCTGTACGCCGTGCCCGCTGTAACCCACCGAGTAGAACACGCCGTCCCGACGGCCCGCGTGCACCATCTGGTCGAGTGACATGTCGACCAGGCCACCCCAGCAGTAGTCGATGCCCACGCCCCGCAACTGCGGGAAGACCTTCGTGATCGCCCGGCGCAGGATGTCGCCCGACCGCAGGTCGGAGCTGGGGCTGGACATCGCGAACCTCGCCCGGCCGCCGAAGAGCAGCCGGTCGTCGGGCGTGATGCGGAAGTAGTAGACGAGGTTCTTGCTGTCGGAGGCAACGCGCCGCTGCGGCAGCAGCTCGCCGATCACGGCACGGTCGAGTGGCTCGGTCACCACGATGAAGCTGCCGATCGGGACGATCCGTCGCCGCAACCACGGGAGCAACCGGCCCGAGTAGCCACTCGTGCCGACCACCACGTCGTCGGCGACCAAGGAGCCCTGCGAGCTGACAACGCGATGGCGACTCCCACCCAGCCGCTCGAGGGCGACGACCTCGCAGTCCTCGTGCAGCGAGGCGCCGTACTGCGAAGCCGCCATCGCGAGGCCGCTGCACAGTTTGCCGACGTGGACGCCCGCGGCCAGCGGATCCACCATCGCGCCGTGGTAGAAGTCGCTGCCGATCTCTTCCCGGATGCGGCTGCGGGGAACCAGCGTCATCTCGTGGCCGGCATGCAAGGCCAGCAGGTCGGCCGACCGCTGGAACTCCTCGTAGTGGGCCGGCTTGCTGGCGAGGTTCAGCTTGCCGACCCGCTCGAAGTCACAGTCGATCCCCTCGGTCGTCACCAGGTCCTCGATGGTGTCGATCGCGTCGTTGTAGACGGTGAACATCCGCGTCGCACTGTCGAGGCCGTACCGCTGGACTGCCTTGGTGAAGGCGATCGCCAGCCCGGTGGTCGCCATCCCGCCGTTGCGGCCGGATGCTCCCCAGCCCAGGGTGTGGGCCTCGAGTACGGCGACGCTCGCACCTTGCCGGGCGAGGTGCAGGGCGGTGGACAGGCCGGTCAGCCCACCGCCCACGACGGCGACGTCCACGGACGCCGGCAGCTCCTGGTGCCGGAAGTCCCCCGCTGGTTTGGCGGTGTCGAGCCAGTAAGAGGTCAGCTTCATGGCATCTCACCTTCGTCCGTGTCGTCGTGCGTCATCCCGTGTGGTCACAGGCCCAGCAGGTCCGGCACGCCGGTGAGGTCGGTGGTCTCGGCGTATTCGTAGAACGGCGTCGACGGGTCGTAGCCGCGGTTGACGTAGACCTTGTGCTTGATCCCGAGCTCGTGGGCGGGGATCACGTCGTACCAGATGTGCGACGACACGTGCAGGATCTCCTCCCGCCCGACGTCGAGTTGGTCGAGCATGTACTCGAACGCCTGGTAGCGCGGCTTGTAGGCGCGCGCCTGCTCGGCGGTGAAGACGCGGTGGAAGTCGACGCCGAGCTTCGCGACGTTGCCGGCCAGGATGTCGTCGACAGCGTTGGACAGGATCACCAGCGGATAATGCGCGGCCAGCTTCTCCAGCGGTTCGGGCACGTCCGGGTGCGGACCCCAGGTCCCGAGCGCGGCGATGATCGCGTCCACGTCGGACGGCTTGAACTGGATCCGCCAGCGGTTGCAGACCCGCTGCCACGAGTCACGCAGCACGAGTGGGTAGAGCTTGAACGCCCCGAGCACCTCGTCGATCCGGTAGGCCCGGAAGTCCTTGAGGAACCGGTCCGTCTGCTCCGGCGGGATGACGCCCTCGACGAGCGGCCGGACGGTGTCGTTCATCTGGAAGTTGGTCAATGTGCCGTAGCAGTCGAAGGTGATGTACTTCGGCTTGAACCCGAGGAGTTCCATGAAATCTGCTTCTTTCGTGGTGGAGATCAGTCGGTCAGCGACAGCTGCGGAGTGAGCGCGTACCGGGCGAGCGGGTCGTCGACGAAGTTCTTCACTCCGGCGCGCCGCGCGGAGATGGTCTTGTCGGACACCAGGAACACGGTGATCGCCTGCTCCTGCAGCTGTTTGGCCAGCTCGGCGTACACGGTGTAGCGCGCTGCGGGATCCTTCTCGCCCTCTGCCTGATCGAGCTTCGCGTCGAAGGCCGGATCGCAGTAGTGGCTGATGTTGAAGGTGCCCTTGCAGGTGTAGTCGGCCTCGAAGAAGCCGGCCGGGTCGGCGATGTCGGTCAGGTGGTTGCGCGACAGCAGCGCGAGGTCGTAGCTGCCACTCAGCAGCGAAGGCTCAAGGCCCGCGTAGTCGGACATCGCCACCTTCACGGTGATGCCGATCTGCTTCAGCTGCTCCTGGATCACCGCGGCGAGATCGGCCAGCTCCGGCCGTTCGGTGTAGGCCCGCAGGGTCACCGACAGCTTGCCCGGGCCGTATCCGGCCTTCTGCAGCAGGGCTTTCGCCGCTTCCACGTTGTGGGTGGCCGGCTGGACACCCTTCGGAGCCCAGGGCTCGTTCGCCGCGAACGGTCCGAATGCGGGCTCGACGACGCCGTTGTAGATGGTCTTCGCGATCGCGTCGAGATCGACGGTCATCTGGATCGCCTTGCGGACATCTGGATTGTTGAACGGCGCCTTGCTGTCGTTCATGTAAAGGCCCGTCGTCCGCGGCGTGGCGGCATCGGAGACGACCAGGCTCTTGTCGCCGGACAGTTCCTTGATGCTCGCGGACGGAATGCCGAGGCCGATCTGGGACTCGCCGGTGCGGACCTGTGTGGCCCGGGCGTTGCCGTCCGGCAGGAACTTCGCCTCGGCCTTCGCCAACGTGGTCTTGGTGCCCCAGTAGCCGTCGTTGCGCTCGAGCGAGATCGACTGCTGCGGCTTCTGCGCCGTGATGGTGAACGGCCCGGTGCAGTGCTTGACGACGTCTGTGCCACGACCGCCGTACGCCGCCTTGGACAGGATGCCGGTGTTGACGCTGGCAAGGCGGTACGGCAGCAAGGGGCTGGGCTTCGGCGTGGTGATCCGCACCGTCGACGCGTCCAGCGCCTGCACGCCACTGACCACCTTCGGCTTGAACGCGCGCGGCGGCGTGGTGGCCTTGAGCACTTTGTTGAGGGCGAACGCGACGCTGTCCGCGTCGAACGCCGTGCCGTCCTGGAACTTCACGCCCTGGCGGAGGGTGAAGTCCCAGGTGGTCGGACTGGATTGCGTCCACTTGGTCGCGAGCAGCGGCTTCAGCTCTCCGGAGCCGAAGTCGTACGTGAGCAGGGTTTCCAGGCAGCCGACCTGGGTGAGCACGAAAGCGTCATCGGTTTCGAGCGCGTAGCCGGCCTTGGGCGTGAACTGGAGGGCGATGGTCAGGCTGCGGTCCGCGGCACTCGCGGCGCCGCCGGAACTGGTGAAGCTTCCGCAGGCCGTGAGCGGGAGAAGTGCTGCGATACAGAGTGCAGCGCCTGACAGGGGACGAATCGGTCGCATGCGACACCACCTGGTCGGTAGGGAGCCGTCGAATCGGCTCCGGTGCGTTGTCTCGACGGTAGGAGCGGCTTCGCCAGATTGTCAACAACTTGGCTCAAGTGGATTTGATGTCGACTCGTTGGCGCAATAGCCGAATCTCATCCGACGATCACGGCGAGTCGCCAATCACCCTGTTTTTAAGGCCTACTGCCGATCTGACCGAGGGTGGAAAGCTCCACTGATGTCGGCTGGATGACAACGAAGTTACGACATTTGGGGGTTGTCAACAATCGCGCTGCGGGGTCATGATGAATGCGCGTCCAGGCCCCGGGCGGCGTTTCGGGGCTGCATACCGGGGCCGCGCACGGTCTGCGGCCGGAGAGGACTGGACATGACGACCCACAACGACACAGACCCGGAAGGCGTGGTCGTCCGGGCACTGACGGAGGCCGACATTCCCACCGCCAGGGCAGTCATGATGCGGTCGGTCACCGAGGACTTCGGGGAGCCGTACGACCCGGTGATCCACGCCGACATCGACGACCTCGCCGGGTGGTACCTCGAGCCGGAAGGCCCGTTCATGCTGGTCGCGGAGGACTCGGCCACCGGTGAAGTGATCGCCACCTGCGGCATCCGCGGAGGTGCTCTGAAGGAAGGTCTGAGCCCGGAGCATCTGGTGGAGCGCTACCGCAACGGACGCACCGGACAGCTGGTGCGCGTGTACGTCCTGAAGGAACACCGCCGGCGCCACATCGCCCGCGCGCTCGTCATGGCGACGCTCGACCGCGCCCGCGAGGAGCGTCACTACGACACCATCGCCCTGCACACCTACCCACACTCCCCCGGTGCGCTGCCGTTCTGGCAGTCGCTCGGTTGCGAGGTCGTCGAGGACGACGTCGACGGCATGACCCGCGCGGTCTTCTTCGAACTCCCGCTCTCTGAAAGGACATCGCTGTGAAACGACGTGACATCTTCATCTTCGTCCCGCAACCCGGCAAGGCGGCCGAGGCTAAGGAGTACCTGGGCGACTGGCTGCGGTCGCTGGCCGGACACCCCGGCTACCTCGGTGGCTCGGTGCTCGAGGAGGTGGCCGGCGAGCTCATCCCGGACACGCTCGTGATGCTGCTGGAGTTCGAGTCGACCGAAGCCGCGCGAGCGCTCTGGCCGAAGATCGAGAACACGATCAACCCGCTGTACCCCGACGACAAGAGCGATTCCTCGCCTGACCAAGGTACGGCGTTCTTCGACGGCACCAAGGACGCGATCAAGGCCGGCGGCGAGACGCCGTTGAAGTTCACCCGCGGGAACGGACTGCTCGCGCGGATGCTGCACATCCATGCGGCCGTGGCAGGCGAGGTCAGCATCGAGCCGGCTCCGGCCGGCGCACGCTAGAGCCGCGGACCGTGAGTACGCCACCAGCCCTGTGGCATCCGCAGGCGCACATGCCCACGACGATCAAGGAGCGGCTCGTCATCGCCTCCGCGAACGGTGCGTGGCTCACCACCGAGGACGGACAGAGACTGCTCGACCTGCCCGCCGGCCTGTGGTTCGCGAACATCGGCCACGGCCGCGAGCGGATGGCACAGGCCGCGGCCAAGCAGATGACGACGCTGGAGACGTACCACCTGTTCGGCATCCACGCGAACCGGCCGGCCCTCGACCTCGCCGAGCGATTGCGTGGGCTCGTCCCGGTCGAGAACGCGTCGTTCATCTTCACCTCCGGCGGCTCGGACTCCATCGACGCCGCCTGCAAGCTCGCGCGCCGGTACTGGCAACACGTGGGCCGTACGACGAAGACCGTCGTACTGAGCCGGGACGGCGGCTATCACGGCTTGCACGGCTTCGGTACGTCGATAGCCGGCCTGGACTTCAACCGGGCCGGCTACGGCACCGACTCGCTGATCCCCGAGACCGCGCGGATCCCGCTCGCCGACCTCGCCGGGACGCGGGCAGTGATCGAGCGCATCGGCCCGGAGAACATCGCCGCGCTGGTCGCCGAACCGGTGGTCGGCACGGGCGGTGTCCATCCGCCCCCGGACGGGTACTTGCCTGGGCTCCAGGCGCTGTGCCGGGAGTTCGACATCCTGTTGATCGCCGACGAGGTAGTCACAGGCTTCGGGAGGACCGGTGAATGGTTCGCCAGTCAGCGGTGGGGCATCGAGCCCGACCTGATCACCATGGCCAAGGGCATCACCTCGGGCTACCTCCCGCTGGGCGCTGTCGCGGTGTCCGGACGGATCTCCGAGCCATTCATGGTCGGTGCCGATGCGCCGATCTTCCGGCACGGCATCACGTACTCCGGACACGCCACCGCATGCGCAGTGGCCATGGAGAACCTCGACGTACTGGAGGAAGAGAAGCTCCTCGAGCAGGTGGAGGATCTCGAACCCGTGCTCGCAGAGGCGTTCCGCCCGCTCGGAGGGTCACCGCTGGTGCACGAGGTCCGGTCGATCGGACTGATGGCGGGTGTCCAGTTGCAGCCCGACGTACCGGCTGACGAGGTGATCCGTGGCTGCCGCGAGCGCGGCGTGCTGACCCGGCTGCTGGCCGGCAACACGTTGCACGTGTGTCCGCCGTTCGTGATCACACCCGATGAGATCCGCTTCGCCGCAGATGTGATGGCGACGGCGCTCGACGCCGTCCGAGAAAGGACAGCCGCATGACCACGATCGCTTGGGGAACGGACGCGCTGCAATCGGTTCCTGCCGGGTTCCTGACGACGGACTGGCGCCCGGCCTCCACCGGTGCGACCTTCGACGTTCACGACCCGTCGACGGAGCAGGTGGTCACCGCGGTGGCTGACTGTGACGCCGCAGACGCTCTCGCTGCCCTCGATGCAGCGGCGCTTGCCGCCCCGACGTGGGCGGCCTCGACTCTCCGCGAACGCGCGGACGTCCTTCATCGGCTCTTCGACCTGATGTTGGCCAACAAGGAGCGGCTGGCCGAGCTCATCACTCTGGAGGTCGGCAAGACCATCACGGAGGCGCGTGGCGAAGTGGTGTACGCCGCCGACTATGTCCGGTGGTACGCCGAGGAGGCGGTGCGCCCGCATGGTCGGAGTACTGTCTCGCCCGACGGCCGGAATCACATCGTGACGGTCGCGGAACCGGTCGGACCATGTCTGCTCATCACGCCCTGGAACGTCCCGCTCGCGATGGCCGCCCGGAAGGTGGCACCGGCCGTCGCCGCCGGGTGCACCGCCGTACTGAAGCCGGCCGAGCTGACGCCGCTGACTTCGCTCGTGTTCGGCGAGCTGCTGCTCGAGGCAGGCGCTCCCCCAGGCGTTCTCTGCGTCGTGACCACAAGCAGGCCGGCCGAGGTCAGCGGTCCGCTGTTGGCTGACCCGCGGTTGCGTAAGGTCTCGTTCACCGGGTCGACCCAGGTCGGCCGGCTGCTGCTGGAGCAGAGCGGTCGCCGCGTGCTGAGGACCTCGATGGAGCTGGGCGGTAACGCTCCTTTCATCGTGTTCGACGACGCGGACCTCGAGGTCGCCGTACGCGAGGCGATGATCGCCAAGATGCGTCTGGGCGGGCAGTCGTGTGTCGCCGCCAACCGGTTCCTCGTTGCCGAAGGCATCGCCGACGCGTTCGTCAGCGGGCTGTCTGAACAGATGGCGGCTCTCGTCGTGGGCCATCCCGCGGACGAGGGCACGGACCTCGGCCCGTTGGTGGACCGTCGTGCGGTCGAGAAGGCCAACCGCCTGGTCGATGACGCGGTCACCAAGGGTGCGGTCGTGGTCGCCCGCGCGCCGATCCCCGACGGTCCGGGCCACTACGTCGCGCCGACCGTGCTCGACCACGTGCCGGCGGATGCGGACATCCTGCGCGAGGAGGTGTTCGGACCGGTGGCCGCGATCCGGCGGTTCTCGTCCGAGGCCGAAGCTGTTGCTGCTGGCAACGACACCGAGCACGGACTGGCGGCGTACCTGATCACTCGCGACACTGAGCGCGCACGTCGGGTGAGTTCTCGTCTGCAGAGCGGGATGGTCGCAGTCAACCGTGGGCTGGTGTCCGATGTGGCCGCGCCGTTCGGTGGCGTGAAGCAGTCGGGCCTCGGGCGCGAGGGCGGGCCTGAGGGGCTGCACGAATACCTGCAGTTCAAGTACCTCTCGTCGCCGGGGTTCCACCTGTGACGCGGCTGGCGCTCATTCCCGGCGACGGCATCGGCGTCGAGGTGATGGAGTCCGCCAAGCAGGTGCTCGATGCAATCAGTTCGGCGTACGGCGTTTCGTTCGAGACCACCGAGCTGGATTGGTCGTGCGAGCGGTACCACCGCGAGGGCGCGATGATGCCGGCCGACGGTCTCGACGTACTGCGCCGGCACGACGCCATCCTGCTCGGGGCCGTCGGCTGGCCCGGCGTGCCTGACCACGTGTCGTTGTGGGGGTT
>WNGE01013346.1_pt1 | contig 10824 bp, 9 predicted proteins | sample 5400651 | NCBI WGS metagenome assembly WNGE01 (sample SAMN13153370, study PRJNA577476) | soil metagenome | isolation source: 60 cm soil or saprolite under grassland replicate 2 | place: USA:California | collected 2016-06-15
GCTCGGCGATGGCATGATCGCCAGCGTCGGCGGAGGGCGGCGCAGACGGCGTCATTTGCGGGGCCGCTGTTGCGCCCGTCTCCAGTGCCCCGGAAACGCTTCGCGATGACTCGGCCGCGCCGCGACGACGCGCATTGCCGACGGTATAGCCGATGGCGAAGGCGGCAACCACGGCAACGACGACGAGGATCGTGAGCACGCGTGCAATTCCTGGACGGCCTGCAGACGGGATCGACGGACGAATCGGGCGCCATCGGCGGGTCCTCTGCAGGACATTCGCCGGTGGCTGTCACCGGATTGTAGTCGAGGGCGCGGCGGTGGGCCATCGGCTCCCGCGGCGACGCGATGACCCCCTGCTAGAATGAACACTCGAAAGTCGCTCGAACGCGCTATGTCCGACCCCACGTCGCCTTCCGATCAGGATTCCGCCGCCGCGCCGTCGGCCGGTGCGGCGAGCCCGCCTGCACCGCCCGCCGAAACGACCCGGCCGCGCTCGACGAGAACCGGCGGCGCGTCGATGTGGATCGCCGCAGTTGCAGTGCTGGCGATTGTCGCTGCGCTTGCCGTGTGGCTCGACAACCGGCGCGCGCAACAGGCGCTGCGGACCGAGGTGGCGGAGCGGCTCGCGGGAGTCGAGGCGTCGACGCTGGCCGCAGGGAAGGCGCAGACGCAGCTCGCGACCGACCTGCGCGACGTCCAGGCGAAGCTCACCCTCCTTGACGCGCGCATCGCCGAATCGCAGACGCAGCAAGCGGCGCTGGAAGCGCTCTACCGCGATCTCGCGCCGTCGCGCGACGAGATCGCGCTCTCCGAAATCGAGCAGGTGCTGCTCGTCGCGAGCCAGCAGCTGCAGCTCGCCGGCAATGTCGCGGCCGCGCTGACCGCGTTGCAGATCGCGGACGCCAAGCTGCAACGCCTCGAACGACCGCAATTCGTGCCGTTGCGAAGAGCGCTCTCGCGCGACATGGATCAATTGCGCGCAGTTCCCTACGTGGACATCACCGGCGTGAGCCTGAAGCTCGATCAGGCGATCGCGGTCGTCAGCGGATTGCCGCTCGCGATGGACGAACGGGTTCCGGCGCCCGTCCCAACGGTCGCACCGCCGCCCGCCGACGAGCCCCCCTGGGTCCGATTCCTGCGCGACATGTGGACCGACGTGAGGCAACTCGTTCGCATCGAAGTGGCCGATCGCCCGGCTGCGCCGCTTGTTCCGCCGCCGCAGCAGTATTTCCTGCGCGAGAATCTGCGTCTGCGCCTTCTTTCCGCGCGGATTGCCTTGCTGAATCGCGACGCGGCGAGCTTCCGGGCCGATCTCGGCGCGGCGGACGAGTGGGTGAAGGTGTATTTCGACACGCGGCAGAAGAACGTGCAGACGCTGCAGGCGACGTTGAAGCAGCTTTCCGCGACGCCGATGGCCGCCGACCTGCCGGACCTGACCCGCAGTCTCGAAGCGTTGCGCGTGCTGCGCCTCGCGCAGGATCGCGCACCCGGCCGCGCAACCGCCAGCCCGGCGGGGCGCTGACGGCGCTGCCGTGCGGATCCTGTTCTGGTTCCTGCTGCTCGCCGCCGCGGCGGTCGGCGTGGCGCTGGCAGCCAAGCTGCTGACCGGCTACGCGCTGTTCGTCGCGCCGCCGTATCGCGTCGAGCTCTCTCTCAACTTCCTGCTGCTGCTGCTCGTTGCCGGTTTCTTCGGCAGCTATACGCTGCTGCGAGTGGTATTGCGCACGATGGGTTTGCCGCGCGAAGTGCGGGCGTTTCGGCGCAGGCAGCAACTGGAGCGTGCCCGCGCGAAGCACGACGCCGCGGTCGTGGCGCTTCTCGAAGGACGCTACGGCAAGGCGCGGCAATCCGCACTGGAGGCGCTGGCGATTCCGCATTCGACGGGACTTTCGGCGCTCGTCGCCGCGCGAGCGGCACTCGAGACGCGCGACTTCGCAGCAACGGAAGCGCTGCTCGCGCGACCCGAGGTCCAGGCCGCGAGCCTCGCTGTGCCGCGACTGATGCTCGAAGCGGAAATGAACCTTGAAATGGCGCGTCCGCTCGAGGCGTTGCAGACGTTGCAGGCGTTGAAAAAGGAAGCCGGTGCGCATACCGCCGCACTGCGACTCGAGCTTCGCGCATTGCAGGGCGCGGGCCGCTACGCCGAAATTCCGTCGCTCGTCGATCAGCTCGTCAAGCGCAAGGTCTACGGCCAGCAGGAAGGCGAATACCTGCGCGCTGCGGCGCGGGCCGGAGAGCTCAAGGAACTAGCGCATGACCCCACGGGATTGCGCGCGTACTGGAACAGGCTCTCCGACGCCGATCAGCGCGTTCCGAAAATCGCGCGGGCAGCGGCGCGCAGCTTCCTCGCGCTCGGCGGCGACAGCGAAGCCGCGACGATTCTCGCGCGGAGTCTCGAGCGCACCTGGGAATCGGACCTCGTTGTTCTCTATGCGGATTGCCGGACCAGCGAGCCAACCCGGCAACTGGAGCAGGCCGAGCGCTGGCTCACCGAGCACAACCAGGACGCGGCGCTTCTCCACGCGCTGGGCGTTCTCTGCGTGCGGGCGCAGCTGTGGGGCAAGGCGCAGACATATTTCGAAGCGAGCCTCGCCGTCGAGGACTTCTACCGGACGCACGTCGCGCTCGGCGAGCTCCTCGCCCGGATCGGTCGCGATGGCGAGGCGAATGCGCATCTCGCCGCCGCATTGAAGCTCGCGTTGGCGGAGCTCGGTCGCGGCGGCGCGGCCGCGTAATTAGCTCGTCGTCCCCGCGGAGGCGGGGACCAAGCGACTTTCGGCGGAAGACACTGGGTCCCGCCCCCGCTTACAACCGCGGGGGCAGGCTCTTCGCGGGAATGACGGCAGTGTTTAGCTACCTTCCCGCCTCGATCCGCGCCGCGTAGAAATCGTCGAGCACTGCCTGATGAACGAAGCCCACGCGTCCGGGCCACGCGTCGTCCGGCGCGGGCTCGGAGAGCACCGGGATGTAGGTGAAATTACCGCTCTCCTGTTGCCACTTGCCGGGCAGGTGCGGCAGATAGAGATCGCGCTTTGCGCGCGCGCCCCAGTAGAGCACGATCGGGCGCGTCGCCTCGAGGTGATGGTGGAGCGCGTGCTCGATGACGCCCTTGATCGGCGCGAAGCCGGTGCCGCCCGCCACGAAGATGATCGGCTTGTCGGATTCCTCGCGCAGGAAGAAGTTGCCGAGCGGCCCTTCGAAACGCAGGATTTCGCGTCCCTTGAATTGCGTGAAGAGCTGATCGGAAAAAAGCCCGCCGGGCACGTGCCTGACGTGGATCTCGAGCAGCGCGTCGTCATGCGGGGGCGTTGCGAGCGAGAAGCTGCGGCGATGGCCGTCCTTCAGGAGCAGGTCGATGTATTGTCCGGCCAGGAATTGCAGGCGCTCGTTGGCGGGCAGCTTCAGCCTGACGATCGCGACGTCGTGCGCGGGCTTGTCGATCGTCTCGATCCGGCAGGGGAGCTTGCGGATCCGGATGTCGCCGGCACGGCGGACTTCCTTCACTTCGATGACGAGATCGGTCTTCGGCTTCGCGCAGCAGAACAGCGCAAGCCCCTGGCGCTTTTCGTCGTCGGTGAGCGTCGAGGCTTGGTACGCGCCGTAGTCGACGCTTCCTTCGAGGATCTTTCCCTTGCACGTGCCGCAGGCGCCGTTGCGACAACCATACGGAATCATGAGGTCGGCGGCCATCGCCGATTCGAGCACCGTATCGCCGTCCGGGCAGGCGAACGAGTGATCGCTGGGCTTTATGGTAATCTGCTGTGGCATGAAAACAGCGTTGCTCGAAGGTCGTGCGATGCGCGAAACCGCCGCGCGCGGGTCGATGAACGGGCGGAAGCGAGCGTGATCCGGGTACTGTTGATTGGCTGCGGCGATGTCGCGCTGCGCACCGCTGACCTGCTCCATCCGAAAGTCCGTCTTTACGGACTGACGCGTCGCGCCGAGGACATCCCCAAGCTGCGCGCCCACGGCGTCGTTCCCATCGTCGGCGACCTCGATCTTCTTTCGAGCCTTTCGCGTTTGCGCGCGGCGCCGTTCGCCGTCCTGCATTTCGCGCCGCCGCCGTCCGAAGGCCGCGACGATCCGCGGACGCAGAAGTTGCTGGCGGCGTTGACGCGGGCGCGAAGCATACCACAGCGATTCGTCTACGTTTCGACATCGGGCGTCTATGGTGACTGCGCCGGTGCGCGAGTCACGGAAGTGCGGCCGCGCCGCGCGCAGACGCCGCGGGCGCGCCGGCGCGTCGCCGCCGAGGATCGATTGCGCGCCTGGGCAATGCGGCACGGCGTGACGCTCGCGATCCTGCGCGCGCCGGGCATCTATGCGGAGAGCCGCTTGCCGCTCGATCGCATCAAGCAGGGCACGCCGGTGCTGGCCGACGAGGACGATGTCTTCACCAACCATATCCACGCCGCCGACCTCGCGCGTGCGACGGTCGCCGCGCTGTTCCGGGCGAAGCCCAACCGCGCGTACAACGTGACCGACGATGCGGAGCTCAAGATGGGTGGCTGGTTCGACGCGGTCGCCGATGCGTTCCACCTGCCGCGGCCACCGCGCGTGCCGTGGGACGACGCGGAGCAGCGCATCGCCCCGCTGCTGCTTTCCTTCATGAGCGAGTCGCGGCGGCTATCGAACGCGCGAATGAAGCGCGAGTTGCGCGTGCGGCTCCGGTATCCGACGCCGATGCCGCTCCTCGACGCCATCGCGCCGCGCGACCTGAAGAAGCAGCTCACGCTGCCTTTGTGAGCAGGCCCGGATGCGCGTTACACAGCTACGTAATATTCGAACTCTTCGAATCGTCGTCCCCGCACAGGCGGGGGCCCAGTATCGTTTCGCCGGAAGACACTGGATGGCCGTTCCTCGAAACGTCGCCGCTGACGCGGCCCGTTTTCCCGCGTTCGCGGGAATGACGAATTCATGCAAATGCGTTCGCGCAATTCAGCAAAGCTGAGTAATCCAAATGAGCGACGCTCCGCCGGCTCCGTCTGCACCCGTGACGCGCGAACAAGCACTTCGCGCTCGGCTCGACGCCTACGAGCGGCTCGTGCGGCTCGACAAGCCGATCGGCACGCTGCTGTTGCTCTGGCCGACGATGTCGGCGCTCTGGATTGCCGTGTTCGGCCGCCCGCCGCTCTCCCTGATCGTGATCTTCGCGATGGGGACGCTGCTGATGCGTTCGGCAGGCTGCGCGTTCAACGACTGGGCCGATCGTGGTTTCGATCCGTTCGTGAAGCGCACCGAGAAGCGGCCGCTCGCTGCGGGCGAAATCCCGCCGTGGGAAGCGCTGGCCGTCGCCGCCGCGCTCGCGTTCTGCGCCTTCCTGCTCATCCTGCCGACCAATGCAACGACGATCATGATGTCGGCGCCCGCCGTCGCGATCGCAATTATCTATCCATTTCTCAAGCGCTTTTTCGTGTTGCCGCAGGCGTTTCTCGGGCTCGCGTTCTCGTTCGGCATTCCGATGGCTTACGCCGCTGTCTACAACGCAGTGCCGTTGCTTGCCTGGTGGCTCCTCGTACTGAATGCTTTCTGGGTGATGGCCTACGATACCGAGTATGCGATGGTCGACCGCGACGACGACCTGAAGCTTGGTCTGCACACGTCCGCGATCCTGTTCGGCCGCTTCGACGTGCTCGCCGTGATGCTTTGCTACGCGATCTATCTGGGCGGAATGGCGTACGTAGGCCACTACTGGCGCGCCGGCCCGCTCTATTACGCCGGGCTCGCCGTCGCGCTGGTGTGCGCGCTTTGGCATTGGAAGCTGATCCGGCAAAGAAACCGTGACGGCTGTTTCCGTGCCTTCCTGCACAACCACTGGCTCGGCCTCGCCGTGTTCGCCGGTATTGCGCTCGACTTCGCGGTGCGGGCGAAAGCATGGCCACAGACTTTGTGACGCTTGCGCGTGATGCCGCGGCCCGCGCTGGGAAGCGCGATCGCTCGGATCGCAAGCACGGGCTGCCACCCGTGCTCGCGCGCGACGCGCGCGTGTTGATTCTCGGCAGCTTCCCCGGCGAAGCTTCTCTCGCGGCAAAGCAGTACTACGCGCATCCGCGCAATCATTTCTGGCCGCTCGTGGGCGCGCTCGTCGACGCGCCGCTCCAGGCACTTCCTTATCGCGAAAGGCTCGCCGTCCTGCGGGCGCACGGCATCGGGCTGTGGGATACGATCGTCGCCTGCGAGCGCCGCGGCAGCCTCGACGGCGCGATCCGCAACGCCGAGCGCGCCGACGTCGCCCATGTCCATCGCGCGGCGCCGACGCTCGCACTCGTCTGTTTCAATGGCCAGACCGCGGCGCGCGCCGCGCCGGTCTGGCGCGATGCGGGTTATGCCACGCTCGTTCTGCCGTCGTCATCGCCGGCATACACCAGACCGTTCGCCGACAAGCTTGCGGCATGGCAAGCGATCCGTGAATTCGTACGCGCGGCCGCGAAATCGCGCTAGGATTCGCGCTTTCGGTGTCGAGGAGCCCCTGATGCTGTCATCAAAGCGCTTCGCCGCTAAATAGCCGAGACGAAATGGACCTCGGACTCACGGACAAGATCGTCGTCGTCACCGGCGCGAGCAAGGGCATCGGCTACGCCTGCGCCGTAGCGTTCGCGCGCGAAGGTGCGCGCGTCGCGCTGGTTTCGCGCAGCAGCGGCAATCTCGACGCGGCGCTGGCGAGGTTTCCTGCGACGGGGCACAAGCCGATCGCGATCGTCGCCGACTTGACGCGTGCAGCGGATGCGCAACGGATGGCGGCGGATGTCGAGCGTGACCTGGGCCCGATCGATATCCTCGTCAATTCCGCGGGCGCGGCACGCCGCTACGCGCCGTCCGACCTCGATGCCGACGCCTGGCACGCAGCGATGGACGCGAAATACTTCAGTTATATCCATCCTCTCGACGCAGTGCTGAAGCGCATGGTCGCACGCGGCCGCGGCGCCATTGTCAACATCGTCGGCAGCGGCGGGAAAGTTGCCAACCCCGTGCATCTGCCCGGCGGTGCCGCCAACGCCGCACTGATGCTGGCGACAACCGGACTCGCCGCAGCGTTCGGGCCCAAGGGCGTTCGCATCAACGCGATCAATCCGGGGGCGACACTGACCGGCCGCGTGCAGGAGGGCCTCGCCGTGGAAGCGAAGATGACCGGGCTCAGCGAAGCCGAATTGCTGAAGCGGAGCGAAGCGCGAATTCCGCTGGGGCGCCTCGGCACGCCGGAAGAAGTTGCACGCGTTGCTTTGTTCCTTGCGTCCGACCAGGCGAGCTATGTCACCGGTGCGATCGTGCCGATGGATGGCGGGTCGAATGCGGTGATTTGACCGAGCCGACGCCGGCCGGCAAGCGTCAGGCGGCTTCAGACGCGGCAGCTGATGTTGATTCGATGGAACTGTCGCCTTGGTCGAACGGCCGCTCTCAGCGCCAGTGCGGATCCCGCCGAGCAACACGCATGACGCATTCAAATTCGCTGCACGCCCGCGCGATCCTGACCATCGGTCTCGTCGTGCTCGTCCCGGCTTGCGCTGCGGTATCGCTGCCCGCGCCGATCGACGATATTCCGGCTTTCATGGCCAGAGGGCCGCAAACGGCGGTCTTTGCGGGCGGCGATTTTTCCGGTGTGGAAGCGGTGTATCGGCACGTGAAAGGGGTGTCGAGCGCGGTTCCCGGATATGCCGGCGGCACTGCTTCTACTGCCGACGACACCTTGGTGAGCCGAGGCAGGACAGGTCATGCCGAATCCGTCCAGATCACTTACGATCCCATGCAGGTTTCGTACGGGAAGCTGCTGCAAATCTTCTTTGCGGTTGCGCACGACCCGACGCAACGCAACCGGCAGGGGCCCGATGTCGGCGTTCAATACCGCTCGGTGATCTTCACAACCAGCGCGGATCAGAACCGCGTTGCCAAAGGCTACATCGCGCAGCTTGATCAGGCCAAAGTCTTTCCCGGCCAGATCGTCACGCAGGTCTTGCCCTTGCCGGCGTTCTATCCGGCGGAGAGCAAATACGAGAATCATGCTGCATTGAACCGCGCGCAGCCGTACGTCGCGCGCTACGTTCAACCGAAAATCGCGCATTTGAGAACGGAATTTCCGGAGCTCTACACGGACAACTAGGCGCGGGTCGAGCGCCAGTCCCGACAATCGGCTGTCGCTTCATTTTTCGCGCACGAAGAGCGTCACCAGCGCACCGAACGTCGCCGACCCCGCGAGCACCAGGATCCCGCGGTCCCATGCGCCGGCGACGTCGCCTGCCGCACGTCCATTGTCGAGCACCCAACCCACCAGCGGTTGCAGGATGCCGGTGCCGAGGAAGATGCCGAGGTTGACCACAGATGTCGCGATCCCCGAATGCTCGGGGCGATTTACTTCCTTCGCGACCGTCCAGGACAGTGTGAAGCCCGGGATCAGGAGTCCCATCAGAAGAAACCACGCGTGGGTCGCCCACAGCGGCCACTGCGCGTGCAGGATCCAGGGCAGCCACGAGAGCGCGTACAGGAACGTGTAGACGCGCATCACACTGCGCCGGCTTCCCAGGAGGTCGGAGACGACGCCAACGATCATCGCGCCAAACGCAACGCCGAGCAGCAGCAGGCTCGCGTGCTGAGCCGCGGTGACGCGCGACATGCCGTACGTCTCGACTAGATATGGCACCGACCACAATCCAGCGAAAGCAAGGTAGCTGCCGCCGACGCCGACGTTGACGAAGAAGCCCGGCCACGTGGCCGGATTTGCGAGCACATGTCCGAGGGCATGCACCCAGTGCGCGGAAACGCCCGCACCCGCGGCAGCCGGCGCATGCACCGGCGCGAAGCCCATTTGCTCGGGGCGGTCGCGCACCTTGAGCCACGTCGCGACGCCGAGCGCGATCGACAATCCCGCAAGCGCAACGAACACGGCGCGCCACGATGTCTGCGTGACGATCCACGCGAGGGGCGCCCCTGCAATGACCGCGCCGAGATTGCCGGCGAACATCGTGACGCCGTTGAGCGTCGCAAAACGGTTCGCGGGAAACCACACCGCGCTCAGTTTGAGGATAGCGATGAATGCGACCGACACTCCGACCCCGACCAGCGTGCGGCCAACCGCGGCGATTTCCCACGTCGGCGCCAATGCGAAGGCGAGCGATCCCGCGCCCGCGATCAGCGAGCCTGCCGAAAGGATCCGCCGCGGCCCGAGCGTGTCGGCGAGAACGCCGACGGGGATCTGCAACAGCGTGTAGACGTAGAAGTAGGTTGCCGCGAGCATTCCCAGCACCGCACTGTTGATCGCAAACGCGCGGGTCAGCTCGGCGGCGATCGCGGCCGGCGCGGTGCGGTGAAAGAACGAGAGGACGAAGCTCGCGAGGGCAATGCCGAAGACAAGGCGGCGGGCGTTGATGAAGTGCGCGCCGTGCGGAACGGAGGACGTCGGCATTTCGCATTGTACCGAGCAGTCACCAGGGGTCGCGGCGCCCCTTTGGTAACATGACTGTGCGTGATCGCCTTGTTATCCTGTCTTCTTCCATTCGATGAAATACGCCGACCTCCGCGATTTCCTCACCCAACTCGAACGTCAGGGCGAGCTCAAGCGCATTCGGATGGAGGTCGACCCGAAGCTCGAGATGACCGAGATCTGCGACCGTGTGCTCAAAGCCGCAGGTCCGGCGCTGCTGTTCGAAAAGCCGAGAGGCCACACGATCCCGGTGCTCGGGAATCTCTTCGGCACGCCGCGGCGCGTGGCGATGGGCATGGGCGAAGATTCGGTGGAGGCGCTGCGCGAAATCGGGAAGCTGCTCGCGTTTCTCAAGGAGCCGGAGCCGCCCAAAGGCTTGAAGGACGCGTGGCAGAACACTCGGCCGGTGTTCCTGCAGGTGATGCATATGGCGCCGAAGGAACGCAACTCCGCGCCGTGCCAGGAGATCGTGTGGGAAGGCGCGGATATCGATCTTGCGCGCTTCCCGATTCAGACCTGCTGGCCCGGCGATGTCGCGCCGTTGATCACGTGGGGGCTTACGGTCACGCGCGGCCCGCACAAGGCGCGGCAGAATCTCGGTATCTATCGGCAGCAGGTGATCGGACGCGACAAGGTCATCATGCGGTGGCTCGCCCACCGTGGCGGCGCGCTGGACTTTCGCGATCACGCTTTGCAATCGCCGGGCACGCCATTTCCGATCGCCGTCGCGCTGGGCGCCGATCCGGCGACAATCCTCGGCGCGGTGACGCCAGTGCCCGATACGCTGTCCGAATATCAATTCGCGGGCCTCTTGCGCGGATCGCGCACCGAGATCGTCAAGTGCATCACGCATGAGTTGCGCGTCCCGGCGTCCGCCGAAATCGTGCTCGAAGGATTCCTGAATCCGGACGCGAATGATGCAACCGGCTACGAGACCGCGGTCGAAGGGCCGTTCGGCGACCACACGGGTTACTACAACGAAGTCGAGCGCTTTCCGGTGCTCACGATCGAGCGGATCACGATGCGCCGCGATCCGATCTACCACTCGACGTACACCGGCAAGCCACCCGATGAGCCGTCGGTGCTCGGCGTCGCGCTGAACGAAGTCTTCGTGCCGCTCTTGCAGAAGCAGTTTCCGGAGATCGCCGACTTCTATCTTCCGCCGGAGGGCTGCAGCTACCGGATCGCCGTCGTCGCGCTGAAAAAGCAATACGCGGGACACGCAAAGCGCGTGATGTTCGGCGTATGGAGCTTCCTGCGCCAGTTCATGTACACGAAGATCATCGTGGTCACCGACGACGACGTGAACATCCGCGACTGGAAGGAAGTGATCTGGGCGCTGACCACGCGCGTCGATCCGGCGCGCGACACCCTGATCGTCGAATCGACGCCGATCGACTATCTCGACTTCG
>WNGE01010115.1_pt1 | contig 10823 bp, 11 predicted proteins | sample 5400651 | NCBI WGS metagenome assembly WNGE01 (sample SAMN13153370, study PRJNA577476) | soil metagenome | isolation source: 60 cm soil or saprolite under grassland replicate 2 | place: USA:California | collected 2016-06-15
CCCGGCCAGGCCGGGCCAGCCCGCCGCGCACGGCGCGGCGAAAAAGGGCGCGCAGCGCCCAACTTACACAGGCGCAAAGGCCCGCAGTCAACGAGGCTGCAGCGCCGGCAGGCGCCGCGCCGGGCGCGAACTAAAGGAAGCCCTGAAGCCCCTCCGGCCGGCGGCGCCGGCCACCACCCCGACCAGCGGGGAGGACGATCTAAAGACAAGGGCCGCGCCTCATGGCGCGGCCCCACGGACGGAGTAGGGATTCGGCTCAGCTGGCCTTGCTGGCGAGGTCGTTGGTGTAGGTCTTGCTGAGGTCGGCGGTCTTGCCCTTGAAGCTCGACACATAGTTCTGCATGATCTTGAGCACGGTGTCCGGGCCACCGGCCGGCATCTTGCAGTCGGTGCCGAAGATCTCGAGCTGGCCCTTGAGCGCGTTGACGTAGAGGTCCTTGTTGCCGGCCATGTAGTCGGGCGGCATCTTGGCCGCGATTTCGTCGGCGGTGTGCGAGTGCATCCACTTCAGGGTCTTGACGTAGGCGTTGACAAGGCGCTGGGCCACGTCCTTGTGGCTGCTGACCCAGTCGTTCTTGGCGAACAGGCCGATGAACGGGTAGTCGCCGCCGAGGGCGGCCCGAGTCTGGGCCGGGGTGCGCAGGTCGACCAGCACCTTGCCGTCACCGCTCGCGAGCAGGCGCGAGATGGTGGGCTCGGTGGTCATGCCGGCGTCGATGCGGCCCTGCTTCATGGCGGCGATGAAGGTGTCGCCGGCGCCCACCGCCACGAACTTGGCGGTCGTGGAGTCGACGTTGGCCTTGCCGAGCAGGGCCAGGGTGATGGTGTGGGTGCCCGACCCGATGTCGGTGACGCCCAGGTTCTTGCCCTTCAGGTCGGCGGCCGAGGTGATGGAGCCGGCCTTGCTCGAGGCCACCATCTCCGCTTCACCGGGCGCGATCCCGAACTGGCAGATGGTCTCGATGTTCTTGCCGGCGGCCTGGAGCTCGATGGTGTGGTTGTAGGAACCGGAGCCGGCGTCCACGTTGCCGGCCACCACCTCGTTCTCGGACCCCTGGCCGGAGCCCTCGTCGATGAGGGTCACGTTCAGGTTCTGGTCCTTGAAGAAGCCCAGCTGCTCGGTCAGCTTGTTGGGCAGGTAGATCTGCTTGTTGAGGCCGCCGACCATGATCTTGACGTCGGCCGGCGTCGCCGACGACGCCGGGTTGGGGGAGGCCGTGCTCCCCCCGCAGCCGGCCAGGGCGACGATCGCCCCCATGGCCGACAAAAGACCTCGACTGGAAACCCTCATATACGTCCTCCTCTAGATGGCCACATCGGTGACCGGGTTGGGCCGCCACTTGATGAGGCGGTTCTCGAGCGCGGTGATCAGCGATTCCGCCACCAGGGCGACCGCCGCCAGGAGCGCCATGCCTGCAAAGACGCCGTTGGCGTCGAAACTGTTCTTGGCGTAGTAGATGAGCTCACCGACCCCCTGGGTGGCGCCGAAAAGCTCGCCGACGACCGCGCCCACCAGCGCCAGCCCGAAGCTGATATGGAGGCTGGCCGCGATCCAGGAGAGGGCCGAGGGGATGATGACCTCGGTCGTCAGGCGGCGGTTGTCGGCGCCCAGGATGCGCGCGTTGGCGACCAGGTTGCGGTCCACCTCGCGGACGCCCTGGAAAGCGTTGAAGAAGACGACGAAGAAGACCAGGATCGACGCCGTCGCCACCTTCGACTTGAGGTCGAGTCCGAGCGAGATCGCGAAGAGCGCGCCCAGCACCACGCGGGGGATCGAGTTGGCGGCCCGGATGAAGGGCGAGAGCACGTCGGCCAGCAGCCGGTTGCGGCCGAGCAGTATCCCCAGGACGATCCCCAGGACCGAGCCGACCACGAAGCCGAGCACGGTCTCCTCCATGGTCACCGCCACCTGCTCCCAGAGCGGCCCCAGGGCGGTCCCCTCGGTGATCCAGGTCCAGAGCCGGCCCCAGATCCCGGACGGCATCCCGAAGAAGAACTTGTCGACGATTCCGAGCCGGGTGGTCAGCTCCCAGCTGCCCAGCCAGACCAGCAGGAAGGCGAACCGCCCGCCCTGGACGGTGAGCTGGCGGCGGCGGGCGGCTCGCGCGCGCCGGCCCACGCTCTCGTCCGCGACCCTGGCCGCCGGTGCCGCGCCGGCGCTCATCGGCGCCGACACGTCACGCCGCGCCACTACGCTTCTGGCGCTCATAGCTGACCAGTACCTCGTCGCGGAGGTCGCCCCAGATCTCCTCGTAGATCTGCGTGAAGCGGGGATGGAAGCGGATCTCGGCCACGTTCCGGGGCCGAGGGATGTCGACCACGTAGTTGCCCTTGACGGTGGCGGGGCCGGCGGTGAGGACGAAGACGCGGTCGGCGAGCGCGACCGCCTCCTCGAGGTCGTGCGTCACGAACACGACCGACGCGGATGACGCGGCCCACAGCGTCAGCAGCTCGTCCTCCATCAGGGAGCGGGTCTGCACGTCCAGGGCGCTGAAGGGCTCGTCCATGAGCAGCACCTGGGGGCCGTTGATCAGCGTCTGCGCCAGGGAGACGCGCTTGCGCATGCCGCCCGAGAGCTGGTGCGGGTAGCGGTCCTCGAAGCCGGCCAGGCCCACCCGCGAGATCCAGTCCAGCGCCCGCTCCCGCGCCTCCTTCTGGGAGGCGCCCCGGTATCGGGGCCCGGCGGCCACGTTGTCGAGCACGTTCTTCCAGGGGAAGACAGCGTCGGCCTGGAAGACGTAGCCGATCGCGGGGTCGATGCCGCGGACCGTCTTGCCGAGCACCTTGACCTCGCCTTCGCTGGGCGGCTCGAGGCCGGAGATCAGCGCCAGCGTGGTGGACTTGCCCGAGCCGGTGGGGCCCACCAGCGCGCAGAACTCGCCCGGCTGGACCTCCAGGCTGAGATCGCGGAGCGCGGTGTAGACGCCGCCCTTGGGCGTGATGAAGCGCTTGGTGACGCCATGCAGCTCGATCGCCGGTGCCATGCCATCCGACACTCTGGCGAGCCGGTCGCGGCTGGGGAAGGCTTGCGGTCATTGCGGCCTTTTTGGTCGTTTTGGTCGCGAGCCGTGGAGCGCAAGCGCCGGCATACGATGAGGCCCGAAGATCGTGAAAAGGCACTTTTCGCTTACGCAGCAGATCCTTGCGCTGCAGGTCGGCATCGTGGTGCTGTCGGCGCTGGCGGGAATGGTCGCGGTGGTCTGGCAGGCGCACCAGGAGCTCGACAACCAGTACGAGCAGCGCGCGCTGGCGGTGGCGCTGTCGGTAGCCGCCATGGATGACGTCCAGGACGCGATCGTCACCCGCGATACCAGCGGAACCGTCCAGCTCATCGCCGAGCAGGTGCGCCACTCGACCGGCGCCAGCTACGTCGTGATCGCCGACCGGGATGGCATCCGTTACTCGCATCCCAACCCGTCACAGATCGGCAAGCCGGTCTCGACGTCGCCCGACATCGCGCTCTCGGGACGCACCTGGGTGGGCGTCGAGACCGGCACGCTGGGGGTCTCCGCCCGCGGCAAGGCTCCCGTCTTCGTCAACGGCCAGGTCGTCGGCATGGTCTCGGTCGGCTACCTCGAGACCGCGGTCTGGTCCCAGCTGCTGGCCGGCCTGCCCGGCTATGCGACCACCGCCCTGGTCGCCCTCTGCCTCGGCGTCGCGGGGTCGATGCTCCTCGCCCGCCACCTCCGGCGCCAGACCTTCGGCCTCGAGCCATACGAGATCGCGGGCCTGCTCGAGGAGCGCGAGGCCAGCCTCCAGGGAATCCGCGAGGGGGCGATCGCCACCGACGCCGCCGGCACCATCACGCTCGCCAACGCCGAGGCACGGCGCCTGCTCGGCCTGGCCGACGACTGCGTGGGCAAGAAGGTGGCCCAGGCCCTGCCCGCCGGCCGCCTGCTCAACTTCCTGTCGGGGGGGCTCAACGACGAGGACGAGGTGGTGCTGGCCGGCGAGCGGGTGCTGATCGCCAGCCGGCGCCCGGTTCGCGTGCGCGGGCGAGAGATCGGACATGTCGTCACCCTGCGCGACAGTCTCGAGCTCAGGCGGCTGTCCGGCGGGATCGGCGTCGACAGCCTGACCGACGCGCTGCGCGCCCAGGCCCACGAGTTCTCCAACCGGCTGCACACGATCGCCGGGCTGGTCGAGATGGGCCGGGCCGAGGAGGCCATGCAGCTGATCACGGCCACCTCCGGGGTCCACCAGGAGCTGACCGAGAGCCTGCTCGAGCGCATCGGCGACCCCGTCCTGGGGGCGCTCCTGCTGGCCAAGGCGGCCGTGGCCTCGGAGCGTGGGGTGGAGCTCCGCGTCTCCGACGACACCGTGCTCACCGAGAAGGTGCTGGAGGGCGGCGACCTGATCACGCTGGTCGGGAACCTGATCGACAACGCGCTCGACGCGGCCGCCGTGTCCACCGGCGAGCGCTGGGTGGCGGTCTCGGTCACGGCCGGCGCCGACCTGGTGGTCCGCGTCCAGGACTCCGGGACCGGCGTTCCCGAGGCGCTTCTGGGCCGGGTCTTCGAGGAGGGATTCAGCACCAAGTCGAGGACCGGCGGCCGGCGGCGGGGGATCGGGTTGGCCCTCGCACGCGAGATGGCGCGCAACCACGCCGGCGAGATCGAGGTCGCCAACCAGCGCGGCGCGGGGGCCGTCTTCACGGCGCGGCTGCCGCTGCAGGTGCCGGCCCGGCCATGATTCGGACCCTGGTGATCGAGGACGACTTCCGGGTCGCCGAGCTGCACCAGGCGTACGTGGCGCGAGTGCCGGGTTTCACGGTGGTGGGCACGGCTGCCGGCGGCGGCGAAGCCCTGGAGAAGGTTCTCAAGCTGCGGCCCGACCTGGCGCTGCTCGACTTCTACCTGCCCGACATGCCGGGCCTGGAGGTGCTGCGCCGGCTCCGGGAGGATCACTACCCGCCGGTCGACGTGATCGCGATCACCGCCGCCCGCGACATGGAGAGCCTGCGCGGCGCCATGCGGGGCGGGGTCGTCCACTACCTGATCAAGCCCTTCCGGTTCGCCGCCTTCGAGGAGAAGTTGGGCTCTTACGCCAGCGCCCGGGCCCGCATGGCGCGGCTCGGCGAGGCCGACCAGGGCGAGGTCGACCGCATCTTCGGCACCCTTCGCAGCTCGCGCACCGAGGCCCTGCCCAAGGGCCTCTCCGACACCACCCTCGACCTCGTGGTCCAGGCCCTGATCGGGTCCCATTCGGGGCTGCCCGCGGCCGCGGTCGCCGAGGCGGCCGGGGTGAGCCGGGTCACCGCCCGCCGGTACCTCGACCACCTCTGCCGCCTGGGGACGGCCGAGCTGACTCTCCGGTACGGTGGTCCTGGGCGCCCCGAGCACCGCTACCGGCTGCTGGCGGCGCGCCGCGAGGAGGTGACCCATGGACGCTGACGGATACGGTTTCCGGCCCGACGACCGCAGCCTGGAGCGGCTGCTCGAGGATTTCCGCACGCTCTCGCCGGCGGGCGTCGAGCGGGCGGCCTGGGGCTGGGAGCTCCACGTCGGCAAATCGGGTCGCGAGCAGTTCGCGGAAGCCGAGGCGAAGGCCCTCGACGCGGTCAAGAAGAGCGGCCGCGGGGAGGCTTGGGAGGCCGTCCGGCGCGCCATCTACGGCCTCACCGAAGGCGACCACGCGGTCATCTCCTGGGAGGTCGAGCACGAGGAGCACGAAGGGCAGCGCCGCGACGCCGAGCACGCCGCCTACGGCGCCGCGCTGACACTGGTCGCGGGCGACCAGGTCGACGAGGCGAGCCGCCGCGTGCTGCTCACCCCGATGGCCGAGGCGCTGCCCTGGCTGATCCCCGGCTACCGGCCCACCCCGCTCCCGGAGCCGCGCCGCTCCTAGGCTCCGCCCTAGTCAATGCGTCGAGGGTGCACCCTCGCACTAATCGCCTTGCCTCGATGCATGCCGAGGCGCACCCTCGAAGCAATCACACCCTAGTCCGATGAAGACTTGCTCGGAGAAAGCCAGATTGGTTATTCCGCGTAGGCAGCGCTGGCTAGGGATTGTTGGCATGATGCTCGTCGCATGCTCGTTGGCGGGGACTCCAACCGGAACTGACCACTCCCCGTCGGTGGCAGTCTCACCTACCGCGGCTACCTTCGTCCTCGACGTGCCTCCGCCATCAGCATCCAGTTGTCAACCAGGATCGCCATGGCGGAGTTTGGGCTCCGGTTCCGAAGTTGAAGGCCGGCTGAAAGGAGGAGAGCTTTGGGCGCTCGTATTCGGTTCCTTACCCTTCCGCGCAGGCATCGAATACAAAGTCGTCTGGCGAATGACGGGCACAAGCGGAGACTTCCGAATCGCAGCGCGCGGCGAACAGGGGGACTGGGCCCGCATGACCTTTGGCCCTGAGCGCCACAGCAGTTCATCCTTCGTCCACCCAGGGGGCGAGTGGGGAACCGGTTTCATATTTCCGGCAACTGGTTGCTGGCGGATCCGGGCTATTCGGGATTCGACGTTTGGAGAAGTCTTCTTGCCGGTCATTCCTGGCTGATCATCGGGGGTGTGGAATGCCTGGAACCGGGTCCGGGTTCCCTAAACCCGACTGGCGCTCTTGAGTTCAGAACCGGCCCTTTTGGCCACTTGAGCAAGGGTCCGAAAACATGATGCTCCTGCATCACAATCCGCAGCAAAGGCGAGCCTATCAGAGCTGGAACGGCAGGGAGCGTGGACGCGACCCAGCGCCTCCCCCCGCGGCAACGCCCCAAGCGCGGTCGGCGCGCTCGAGTGCGATCAGGAGGCTCGGAATGACGACAAATGACCGGCGGCATTGACCGTCTTCACCTCAGATCGTGCCCTTAGCCCTAGTCGAAGACCAGAAAGTAGCCCTCGCGCGGACGGTTGGCGATCCGGGCCGGGATCCGGGCCTCGGCCAGCTTGCGGCGGATGCGCACGATGTAGGTCCGCAGCTGCTCGGGGGCCAGGCGGCCCTCGCGCCAGGCCATGGTGATCAGCGCCTCCGCCCGGAAGCGCCGGCCCGGATTGCGCAGCAGCACGTCCAGCACCTGCATCTCGCGCTTGGTCAGACGCACCTCGGTAGCGCCATGGCGGAGGACGTGGGTGGCCGGGTCGAGCTCCAGGCTGGCCAGCTCGAGGCAGCGGCGCTGCCAGAAATGGAGGCGCTCGCGGAGGCGCCCGATCTCGGCCCGCACCAGCGCCAGCTCGCCGGCCTCCAGCTGTTTGCGCTCGATGCCGCGAAGCTGCGCCGCCTCGGCGCGGAAGCGCTGCAGGAGGTCCTCGTGGAAGGCCACCAGCTCGGCGTAGATGTTCAGCCAGTGCCGGGCGTCGGGCGCGTACCGGGTGGTCGGATCCTCGCCCTGGATCAAGCGGTCGGGCGCCCGGGGTTGGATTCGACGCGCTTGCGGCTGGATCAAGACTGCTGGCTGTCCCCCGCCAGGGCGGCCTTCGGAACCACGATCGCCTGGAGCTCCTGGAGACTGGCGGCCAGCTCGAGCAGGCGAGCGCGCAGGCTTTCGCCGTCGGCCAGCCGGCGGTCCATAAAGGCGAGCTCGGCCGCCACCTCGAGATCGACCCTGGCCTGTGCCATGCGTTCCGCGATCTCGGCCCGGATCAGGCCCCGGCGCAGGTCGTCCACCTCCGCAACTGTAAATTCGCCTGGTCGCCTGGCGCGCAACCTCATGATTGTCGAGAGATGGGCGGACAGGTGACCGGCGGCGACCTTTTGGTGGCCGGGCTGGTGGCGGGCGGCGTCGATACGGTGTTCGGGCTCCCGGGCGTGCAGCTGGACGGTTTTTTCGACGCCCTGGCCCGGCGGCCCGAGGTGCGGGTGATCCACACCCGGCACGAGCAGGCCACCTCCTACATGGCCGACGGCTACGCGCGGGCCTCGGGCCGGGTCGGCTGCTGCGCCGTCGTCCCCGGGCCCGGCGTCCTCAACGCGATGGCGGGGCTGGCCACCGCCTACGCCTGCAACTCGCGCGTGCTCTGCGTCGCCGGCCAGGTCCGCTCGGACCTCATCGACTCCGGGCTCGGCCTCCTCCACGAGATCCCCGACCAGCAGGGCGTGCTCCGCGCGGCCGCCAAGTGGGTCGGCCGCGCGCTGCTGCCGGAGGAGGTGCCCGGGCTGGTGGCTACCGCGTTGCGGCAGATGAGCACCGGCCGGCCACGCCCGGCGGCTGTCGAGATCCCGTTCGATGTGCTCGAGGCGGCCATCGCGGCGCCTCCGGCGCCGCTCCCCGATGGCACTCGCCCAGCACCGCCCGATCCCGGCGCGCTGGACCGGATGGCGACCCGGCTGAACGCGGCCGACCGCCCGTTGATCGCGGCCGGCGGCGGGATCCAGCTCTCGGGCGCGAGCGCCGAGCTGCAGCGGCTGGCCGAGCGGCTGGGGGCCCCGGTGCTGGTCTCCGGCAACGGCCGGGGGGCGATCCCGACCGACCACCGCCTGGCGTTCGACGGGCTCTCGGCGGGGACGCTGCTGCCGGCCGCCGACGTCGTGCTGGCGGTCGGCACCCGGTTCGCCGGTCCGATGGGCCGCCGCCGGCAGCTGGCGCCCGGCCAGGCCCTGCTCCGCATCGACGCCGACCCCGAGGAGCTCGACCGCCAGGTCGAGCCCGAGATCGCGGTGGCGGCCGATGCCGCGGCCGGCCTGCGGGAGCTGCTGGCACGGCTCGGGACCGGGGCGCCCGGCGGCGGCTGGGGGGGCCTGGAGGCGGTGCGCGCCGACGCCGCCGAGCGGGTCGAGTCGCTCCAGCCGCAGGCCGCCTTCGGTGCCGCCATCCGCGCCGCGCTGCCGGCCGAGGCGGTGGTCGTCAACGGCATGACCCAGCTCGGCTATTGGGGCCGGCTCGGTTTCCCGGTCCTCCGGCCGCGCACCTTCCTGACCGCCGGCTACCAGGGCACGCTCGGGTTCGAGCTGCCGACCGCGCTCGGCGCCCAGGCCGCCGACCCCGGGCGCCCGGTGCTGGCGGTGGTGGGCGACGGTGGCCTGCTGTTCAACGTCGGGGAGCTGGCGACGGCCGTCCAGCACGGCCTCAACGTGGTGGCGGTGGTCTTCAACGACGGCGCCTATGGCAACGTGCGCCGGATCCAGGCCCAGCGCTTCGGGGGCCGCCTGATCGCATCCGACCTCCACAACCCCGACTTCGTGCAGCTGGCCCAGGCTTTCGGCGCGCTCGGCCTGCGCGCCACCGACCCCGACTCCCTGCGGGTTGCCGTCGGCCACGCGCTGGAGGCCCGGCGGCCGGCTTTGATCGACGTCCCGGTGGGCGCGATGGACGACCCCTGGCCTCTCATCCTCAGCGGCTGAGGGTGAAGTAAAGTCGAGCGCCGTGCGGGACCCGGCCCGGATCACCATCCGCCGCCTGGTCGAATACGCGGGCTTGGCGCCCCGGCGCGAAGACTTCCGGCGCGCCGGCGCCGAAGGTGGGGACCGCACCGATGCCGGCTGACCGCTTGTTCGGGCCCACCTTCACGACCGCGGCGATGGCCGCGATCGTGTCCGACGCCGCCTGGCTGCGCGCCATGCTCGACTTCGAGGCCGCCCTCGCCCGGGCCGAAGCCAGGGTCGGCATGATCCCGCCCGCGGCGGCGCAGGCGATCGCGGACGCTTGCGCGACGCCCGACCTCGACATCGAGGCGATCGGTCGCCAGGCCGCCGCCTCGGGCACGCCGGTGGTGCCGTTGCTGGAGGCGCTCCGCGCCCGGCTGCCGGCCGGCGCCGCTGCCCACCTCCATCGGGGCGCCACCAGCCAGGACGTGCTCGACACGGCGATGATGCTGCTGGCCCGCGACGGGCTGGAGCTGCTGGCCGCCGAGCTGGCGGCGGTGGCCGCCGCCACCGCCGCCCTGGTCCGTCTGGCCCAGAACGAGGTCGGCGAGGCGACCGAGCCCGGCGGCGAGGGCCGGGGCGTCTCCTCGGCGATGCCCCACAAGCGCAACCCGGCCGCCTCGGTGGCGGCGCTGGCCTGCGCGCGCGGCGTGCAGGCCCAGGCGGGAATCCTGCTGGGCGCCATGGTCCAGGCCCACGAGCGCGCCGCCGGGGAGTGGCAATCGGAGTGGCCGGCGGTGTCGGAGGCGCTGCGCCTGAGCGCGGGCGCGGTGGGGCGGATGCGCGCCGTAATGGAGGGCCTGGAGGTGCACCCCGAGCGCATGCGAAGCAACCTGGAGGCCGCGGGCGAGCGGCTCTCGGGGGAGGCCGCGAGGGCGATGGCCCAGCGCGCCGCCGAGGCCCTGATCGCCGGCACGCTGGCCGCCTATGAGTCGAGGAGACGCGGATGAGCGACAGCCACCAGCCCGGCACGGAGATGCGGCGGCAGGTGCTCGGCGACGAGCACGTCGACCGCGCCGAGGCCGGCCGCACGGCCTTCACCGCCGAGTTCGCCGACTACTTCGTGCGCAACGCCTGGGGCGAGGTCTGGACGCGGCCGGGCCTGGACCTGCGCACCCGGAGCTGCGTCACGGTGGCCATGCTGGTCGCCCTCAACCGGCCCGAGGAGCTGCGCATCCACGTCCGGGGCGCGCTCCGCAACGGTGTCACCGTCGACGAGCTGAAGGAGATCCTGCTGCACTCGGCGGTCTACTGCGGGGTCCCGGCCGCCAACGACGCCTTCCGGGTCGCGCGCGAGATCGTCGAGTCTCAGCCGGCGACGTAGAAGTCGTAGGCGCCGGCCTTGCCGCCATCGCCGCTGTCGGTGAGCGTGATCAGCAGGGCCGGGTCGAAGATTGAGTCGCCGGCGTTGGAGGCGACGCCCGGGAAGAAGAGCTGGGTGGTCAGGACCGGCTTGCCCGGAGCCTGGACCTTGACGTGGATGTGCTCGGTGCGGCCGGGGTAGAGGCCCGGAATCACCGTTTCCAGC
>WNGE01010402.1_pt1 | contig 10820 bp, 9 predicted proteins | sample 5400651 | NCBI WGS metagenome assembly WNGE01 (sample SAMN13153370, study PRJNA577476) | soil metagenome | isolation source: 60 cm soil or saprolite under grassland replicate 2 | place: USA:California | collected 2016-06-15
CTACGGATCTGGCGGTTGGGGGTTCGAGTCCCTCGCGGCGCGCCACAAAGCCCCAGGTCAGCTGGTATGTCTTTGCTAGCCCCCGCTCGTCTTGATTATCTTGGACCGATCTGGTCCGCTCTGGTGGATGATCAAGAGGAGCAAGCAAGAGCGCCGAACGGCCAGTGATCGGTCATCTCGCCCAGGACGATCAGACGGATGTGATGGCGCTGTTGCGTTCGCCGGGACCGCCTTGGAGCAGCAAGACTCCCGCATGAGAACCCGCCGCTCTCGCCCTGCTCCAGTCCCGCAGTCCGCTTGACGCCTGCTGGAGGCCTGGAGGCACAAGTGCGCTGTACAGGTTTCAGATCAGCGCAGTACAAGCGCCGGTCATGGCCGCCTTGGTCCCGCAGTTCGGGTAGGTGCAGGGTCGGCGGTCAGCTCACATGGACAAGTGGCCGCCGAGCGATGAGGGGTCGGCCGGCCAGAGGTGATCCGAGGCGGTCTTGGCCTGATCTCAGTAGGGGTACAGCAGCGGCGGCCGGCTGACCTGGTCCAGCCGAGCGTGCTCTTGCTGGTCAGCGACGAGTCCACGGCGCCGAGGTTGTCGGCGAAAGCTCGGCGGTGCGGGCGCTGATGACCAGCGATGTCACCGCTGGCCGGTCCAGCACCCAGGCTGCAGCAGCCGGCGGCTCGTAGCTGTCGCGTCTGAATGCCGTGCCGCTTCAGGTGGTGATGGAGGTGGTCAGGGCTGATGGGCTGTCCGGCTGGCTCCGGGGTGAGAGCGCCGAGTTCCATCGGTGAGCCTGTCGGACCAGGCAACGGCCCGGACCGGGAGGGGTTTGCCTCGCTTGGTGGCGATGCTCAGGGCTGCAGCGTGGCGAGCAGCGCAGCCACGCGCTCGCCGGTCGCGAAGAGTGATTCGGCGGCGGTGTCGTCGCCGTTGAGATGGGTCAGCATCTGCATGCCGAGGTAAAGCGCGACGGTGGCGAAGGCGGCATCGCGGCTGGGGATCAGCTCCGCGAGCGGGCTGCCGGCCAGTGCCCGCACGATGACGTCCTCGGCGAAGCGCACCCATGGCTGGACGCGGGCGGCGATCTCGGGGCGGAGCTCGGGGTAGGCCAGGCTTGCGCCGATCAGTTCGTTGAGGACGGTGATGTGACCGGCCGCCAGATCCTCGCGGTAGAGCCTTGTGGCGGTCTGGAGCAGCTCGGGCAGGGTCTTGGCCTGCTCAATGGCTGTCTGGTAGGCCGCGAGGCGGTGCCCGCTGGTCTCGTCCAGCGCCGCTAGCAGCAGCTGGTTGACCGTCCCGAAGTGGTAGAAGATCAACGCTTGGGCGAAGCCGCCGCGGTCGGCGATGGTCCGGGCGCTGGCGCCTGTGAAGCCCTCGCGCTTGAGCGTGTCCAGGGCCGCGTCGATGATCCGCTGCCGCGTGTCCTGGCTGCCTTGTCTGCCTCGTCTTGGCGATCGGGCCATCCCCCGCCTCCCTAGTTTGAGCGTCTGCTTTGACTAACTGCTCAATCTAAGCGTATGCTCAGCGACTGACGCGGCGATGATGCCTGCTTGGAGGGCGCGATGACCAGCAACGAGGCCATCAGTCGGGAGCTGGCGACAGCCCGATCCGGGCTGGGCTCCGAACCGCCACCGTTCAACGAGCGACCGTCCATGCACCACACCTGGGCCTCGCTGAGCTTCCTGCACTGGCCCTACGACCCGAAGGATCTGCAGCGGCTGCTGTCCCCGGGCTTGGTCGCTGACACGCATGACGGCAGAGGCTACGTTGGCCTGATCCTGTTCCACCTCACCGTCCGCCCCGCGTGGCTGCCCGCCATCCCCTGGCTGTGCTCGTTCGCCGAGACCAACGTGCGCACCTACGTCCGGGGCCCGGCCGGCCAGCCCGGCATCGTGTTTCTCTCCCTGGACGCCGCCCGCCTTGGCGCCGTCATCGTCGCCCGGGCGTCATCATGGCGGCTGCCCTACCACTGGGCAGCCATGCGGATCCACCGGGACGGTGACCTGGTCACCTATGCCTGCCGGCGGCGCCGGCCCGGGTCGGGCGACGCATCCAGCCGCGTTGTGCTCCGGGTCGGTTCGCCCTACCGGCCAGAGGAACTCACAACGCTGGACCACTTCCTCACCGCCCGCTGGGGCTTCTACACCCGCTCGCACAGGGGCCTCACCCGGACCGCCGCGCACCATCCTCCCTGGCGGCTCGCCCGAGGCGCAGCCCTGCAGGTCGAAGACCGCCTGATCGCCGCCACCGGGCTCTCGGAACCGGACGGCGAGCCCCTGGTCCACTGGGCCGACCGCACCGACGCCCTCATCGGCCGGCCAAGGCTCGACGAGCCTGCCGCCACGGCCAGGCACGGACACGGCCTTCTCCTGCCCCGGTGAACACCGTGCTGTCGCAGGGACCATTCGGGCCGGAGACATCCAGCACACAAGTTCCGACGGCCTCGCCTTCGGCACTCGGGCGCGGCCAGCGAGTTGCCGTAGTGGGCGGCAGCGGCTTCTACGGCCGTCAGCTGGTCGCCGACCTATTGCGCTTTACTGGCGCCCAGGTCCTGGTGGTCAGCCGCCGCGCGCCGCAGCGGCTGACCCCCACCGACCGAGTCGTTCCGATCGCCTGCGACCTGCGCGCTCCGCGCGCGCTCCGCGAGGCGATTCGCGGCAGCGCGGTCGTGGTGCACTGCGCTGGGCCGTTCCAGCATCTGCCGCTGGAGCCGCTCCAAGCCGCCATCGCGACCGGCGTGCACTACGCGGACATCTCCGAGGACCGCGCCTACCGGCGAGAGGTGCTGGCAATGGAGACCGAGGCGCGTGCGGCCGGCATTGTGGTGCTCAACGGCGCCTCGGTCGTCCCGGGCATGCAGGCCCTGTTCACCGAGCTGCTGCGGCCGCGCTTCGACGAGCTGCTGGCGGTCTGCGGCAGCGCCGCACCGGATACGCGCCGGCATCGTGGCCATGCCATGTTCCATACCATGCTGCTTGGCGCCGGTCGGCCCTTCCAGGCACCGCGGAATGGGCTGGTGCGGGTGTACGGCTGGCGCGAGCCAGAGTGGTTCGACTTCCCCCCACCGGTCGGCCGCCGGCTCCACTACCTGGTCCTAGAGATGGCGGACCTGGACGTGCTGCCGGAGCTGTTCGGTGTCACGACCGTCACGTTCAAGGCTGGATCCGAGTTCCCACTGCTCAACCGGCTGCTCGGCGGGGCCGCGGCGGTGCGGGCCCGCACCGGCCACCCTCAGCTGGAGGCCTACACGCCGCTGGTGCGGGGCCTGTCCTGGCTGGTCGGGCGGTTCGGCAACGACGCGGGCGGGGTGATCTTCGAGGTCACCGGCCGGCGCAGCGGCATGCCGCAACGCCAGGCCATCGCCGTAGTGGGTGAACACGACGGGGGCCGCATCCCGGCGGTGCTAGCCGGCATAGCGGTACAAGAGCTGCTGGCCGGCCGGCTCGCCACACCCGGCGTTGCCAACCTTCGTTCCTGGCTCCCGCAGGACCGCCTGATCCAGGGACTGCTTCACCGTGGACTGCGCCTGTGGTGGCGCCAAGACGCCGACATCTGGCAAGACTTCCGCACCACCTATGCAGGGCATGGTTGACATGCGCACGTCACCCGCCTCGGTTCGGCACCCAAACCTTCTACCGCGTCGCCGGCTGCACCGCACGGCCTTCCTCGCTGCAGGTCTCTACAACCTCGGCTGGGGCCTGCACGCGGCTGTGGACCCGCAATGGCTATTTCGCTTCGCTCGGATGCCGCCGCAGAATCATCCGGAAGTCTTCGCCTGCCTCGGCATGGTGATCGGCCTCTACGGCGTCCTCTACCTGGAGGTCGCTCGCCTCCCCGAACAGAACTGGCCGGTGGCGGCGATCGGGATGGCCGGCAAGCTACTGGGACCGCTGGGCTTCGCCCATCTCCTGCTCACGGGTCAGTGGCCGCTGAGAGCAGGCATCATCGTGCTCACCAACGACCTGCTCTGGTGGCTCCCGTTCGCGCTCTACCTGCACGACGCCTGGACGGCACGCCGACCGTGCGCGTGACCACCATCTGCCGCGAGGCTCGAGGGCCGCCCGGCAGGTGCAGACGGCTTGTCGGGCCACCATCGGGTCACCGTCCGCTACGAGCGCTGTCAACGGCGCTGAATAGTGGTCTGGTTTGGCCCAGATGCCTGTGCGCCACGAGGCGGGTCAGGAGCGCCCCGTGGCGTGGTGTACGAACACGAGCATGCAGGTGTCAATGACGGCGGAGGAGTGTGGCAATCCCCTATTGCAGGGTCACGATAATGCGCGAGTGAGCGCGGCACGCAGCGACTTCGGCCATCCTGAGCCGCACGAGAGCGGATCGACGGTGGTTGGCGCGCTGGCTCCAGCGGGGACGCGCACGTGCGCAGGCACATGTTCCAAATCGGGGGCGAGAAGGCTGGCCTGGCGTGGTGTAATCCGCCGATCCGGGAAGGCGAGACTCGCGCACGCGAGTATTCGCGAATGGCGCTAGTGAAGTTGACGCTTGGGCTTTGCGAGAATCCGCTCGGTCGCCTTCGTGGTAGCAGCGAATCACGCGATATTCGAGTCGGCGGAGCTCAGCCGTATTGGTCCTGCAACTGGCGAAGCAGGGCACGGCTTCGCCGCCATCCAACCACCACTCTCCGCTCGATGACCTCGCCGTCACGTTCCACCACGACCGGCTGCCTGGAGCTCCCACCTTGGCCCGGACCAAGAGAATAAGGTAGAGCACCAGATTCTGAGTTTGGTGCTCGGTGGTTCAGAGCGTGATCATCCCGATGATCATCCAGACGACCGTCGATCCGTCCGTGACGGTGCCGCCCGCAATCGCTGCGTAGGCGCCATGGATCCTGATCCTGCCCTTGTTCTCGCTGCCGCTGAGCGGCTGCGATATGTGGCCTCAGGTTCGTTGTGCGGGGAAGGCGCTGGCAAGCCGGGCCAGGGTCAGCGCGGCGAGCAGCAGCCCGAAATCGCGCAAGGCGATGTCGTAAAAGCCGGGGATAAGCAACAGGTTAACGATGATCCCGGCGAGCCAGGCGGCGACCAGATAGCCGCCCAGGCGGGGCCGGAGGGCAACCACGAGCCCGGCGACGATCTCGATGACCCCGACGGCGTACATGGCTTGGTGCGCAGTGCCGGGGAGGAGATCGTCGACGCGGGGAGCGAGGTAGCGGTCCCAGTTGACGAGTAGGTGAGAGAACTTGTCGAGGCCGAACAGGATGGGGGCCACGGTGAACCCGGTGCGCAGCAGCCAGAAGGCCTGGTAGGCGGGATTGCCCTTGAGGCGGGCCGCCAGCGAGCCGCTGGTGCCGTGGGCCCGGGGTGCGGGGATGGTCGCCATGTGCGTTGCCTCCCTCTGTAACGGATACTAAACTAGACTTTAGGAGGGCCGAGGGTCTTTCGTCAACCACAGTATCTTTTAGAAGCGAGGCATGGATGCGCCATCCAACAGCACCGGCGAACCGGGAGCGCCGCTGGTGAGCGACGACGACTTCGACGCCCAGGTAGCCGGGGTCGCCGCTCTGGACGAGCCAGTGCGACGCGCCCTCTACCGCTACGTCGTGGCCCAACCTGGCCCGGTGAGCCGCGACCAGGCAGCCGAAGGCACCGGCGTGCCACGTCACGTGGCCAAGTTCCACCTCGACAAGCTGGCGGAGGGGGGGCTGCTGGAGGTCGAGTTCCGCCGCCCTGCGGGGCGAGGGGGGCCGGGCGCCGGCCGCCCCACCAAGCTGTACCGCCGCTCCTCGCGGGAGCTCCGGGTGAGCCTGCCCGAGCGTCGCTATGAGCTCGCCGGGCAGGTGATGGCCCAGGCGATCGTCGACGCAGAGCACAACGACGTTCCGATCGCGGCGGCGCTTCGCCGGACGGCCAAAGGTACAGGCCGCACGCTGGGTGAGGAGGCCCGTCGCCGTGTCGGGTCCCGTGCGAGCCAGGCGGCCCTGGAGGCCGCAGCCCGCGGGGTGCTTGCCGAGGTCGGCTACGAGCCGCGGACCGACCCCGATGGCCTGACCTTGGTGAACTGCCCGTTCCACGCGCTTGCCCAGAACTACACCGACCTGGTCTGTGGCATGAACCTCGACCTCATCGACGGGCTGCTCGTCGGACTCGGACGGGCCAACCTCGAGGCCCGGCTCGACCCCGCGCCCGGCAGATGCTGCGTGACCGTACGCCGACGGCCACCGGCCCGGAGGAGGACACCATGACCAAGCTGCAACGGCTGTACGAGGACCACCGGCAGAGTCCCTGGCTCGACAACCTCACCCGCCCCTACCTGCGCGACGGGACGCTGGCCCGGCTGGTGGCCGACGGGATCCGGGGCGTCACCGCCAACCCCACGATCTTCGCCAAGGCCATCCAAGGGTCGGCCGCCTACGACGAGCAGTTCGGCGCGCTCCTCGCCGCCGGACGCTCAGTGCCCGACGCCTATTGGGAGCTCGTGATCGAGGACATCGCCCACGCCCTGGCCGTGCTGCGCCCTGCGTTCGACGCCAGCGGCGGCACCGACGGCTTTGTGTCGGTCGAGGTGGCACCCGAGCTCGCCAACGACACGGACGCGACGATCGCCGCCGCCCGCGACCTGCATGAGCGCATCGCCCAGCCCAACCTGCTGGTGAAGATCCCGGCCACGCCCCAGGGTGTCCCGGCCATCGAGACGATGACCGCCGAAGGCCGCAGCATCAATATCACCCTGATCTTCTCCCTGACCCGGTACGCCGAGGTGATCGAGGCCTACCTGTCAGGGCTGGAGGCGCTCGTCGAGCGCGGCCGCGACCTGGCCGCCGTCCACAGCGTGGCCTCGTTCTTTGTCAGCCGGGTCGACACCGAGGTCGACCGCCGCCTTGACGCGGTCGGCACCGCCGAGGCGCGCTCGCTGTGTGGCCGCGCCGCGGTTGCCCAGGCCAAGCTCGCCTACCAGCTCTTCCGCGAGCGGTTCGCCGGGGAGCGCTGGGAACGCCTGGCCAGGCTGGGCGCCCACGTGCAGCGGCCCTTGTGGGCGTCCACATCGACCAAGAACCCCGCCTACCCGGACACGCTGTATGTCGACGCCCTGATCGGGCCCGACACCGTCAACACCCTGCCCGAGGCGACCATCGCCGCCTTCGAGGATCACGGACGGCTCGCCCGAACGATCGACACCGGCGTCGACGAGGCGGCCGAGGTGCTGCGCCGCCTGGGTGCAGTCGGGGTCGACATGGACGACGTCGGGCGGACGCTGGAGGCGGCCGGCGTGGCCAGCTTCCATGAGTCCTTCGCGGGGGTGCTCGACGCGCTGGAGGCCAAGACGCACGAGTTGGCGGCCCGCTGAGCTCATATGAGGTTGAGCTGATTCCCTATGGAGGTTCGGTTGTCAAGCGCGCGGTTTGGTGAGCTTGACGTGGGCGGGCTGTCGGCCAAGACTGGCCGGCGGGGAGGGTCGCCTCGTTGCGCCTTGAGCGCCAGACACATGTCCTTCGAGGACTTGCTGAGGGGCCTTCCCCCTTGTCTTGCTGCTGCGTCGCCGGCGGCGGACCTCCTCGGGCACGGTCCAGTGCTCGGCGATGATCTGCTTGGCCTGGGTAGGGGTGACCGGTGTGCCGTCGATATCGCAGATCACATACGGCATCCCCCGGTCCATGACCGCCCAGGCCCGCTCGGCCAGGTGGGCGGCGACCACGCAGACCGTGCCGAGGTGGTCCTTGCCGCGCTGGACCATCTGCACGTAGTAGAGGCGGGCGAGCTGGGGGTCCTGGCGGCGGGCGGTGTCGGCGGCGCGGACCAGGTGGTCCGCAGCAGCCGGTTGCCGGCCTTGGAGATGGGCTGGCCCTTGCGGTCGGTGTTGCCGGTCTCGGAGGCGCGTGGGGCAAGACCGGTGAAGGATCGGAACCGGCTGGCGGCGGCGAACCGGTGGGCGTCGCCCATGGTGGCGACCAGGGCGGGGCCGCCGACCTCGGCCAGACCGGGCAGCGAGCGGGCCAGCCCCAGCGGGTCGACCCAGCGGTAGCAGTACTCGCGCTGGGTCGCGTGGGCGGCGAGCTCGGCCTGGGTGGCGCGCAGCAGGCGGACCTCGGTGTGGACCTCGGCGGCCAGATCGGTGAAGGCCACTGCGGGGTGGTCGCCATACAACTGCAGGGCGGCGCGGGCGGCGGCAAGCCAGTGGGTGGCGCGCTGTTGGCCGTGCTGGCCGCCCGAGGCCTTGCCGATCAGCCGGGCAAGCCTGCCGGGGCCGGCGGCCAGCAGCGCGTGGGGGTCGGCGCCAAAGCGTTCCAGCACCGCCAGGTCGGCCATGCCGAGCTCGCCGGCAAGCGGGCTGGTGGGCAGCAGCTGGCGGACCAGGTCCTTGATGCGGCGCTTGTGGCAGGCGCCTTGCTGGGTGAGCCGGTCGCAGGCCCGCACGCGGCGGTCCAGCGCCGCCCGCTCGGCGCTGGGCAGCGCCAGGGGGTGCAGCCCGGCCGGGTCGACCAGCGGCAGCCGCGCCAGGGTGTCGGCGTCGATGCCGTTGGACTTGGCCTGCCGCGACAGCACCCGACGCAGGTCGTGGGCCCTGGCCGAGCTGACCCGGTAGACGGTGTGCCCGCGGCTGGTGAAGAACACCGCGATCGGCAGCCACGACGGCCCGGTCGGCTCCAGCACCACCTCCAGACGCGTGGTGGGCGCCGCGCCCTGAAGGGCAGCCTGCTCTGTCTCGGTCAAGCTCGCCACGGTCGGGACGGCTTTGCGGCGGCACACCACGCTGCCGTCACCAGCCAGCACCCGGACTGTGTGAGCGCTGATGATCCCCAGGTCGATCCCGACCAGCCGTCGATGGTGCATCGCTGCCTCCTTGCTGTGGTGGCCTCGTGCTGCTCCGGCGGCCCCCAAGGGCGGCGCTCCACGACCACGGTCCCAAGGCGACGGCATCCGCTACCGGTACCGACGACGGCTCCCACTCATGTGCTGCAACCGGCCCCAGCCTCTACGGGCCAGGCCACTTCCCTCATCCGGGGCATCCGTGGCCGGCCAAGGGTGGCAATCAGTTCAACGAGGCATGGCGCTCGCGCGCCGTCCTCAGAGATGTACTCAACGCCACCCCCGGAACCAGCCGGGATGCACATGCAACCCTGGGACCTCGGTGTGGATCAAGCACCGGAGTCCCTTACATGAGATGGACTGGGCCGGCTGGGCGCTGTTTGGGCTGGTGGCCACCGCCGCCCTGACGGTGATCATGACGGCCGCGCAGCTCGGCGGCCTCAGCCGCCTCGACCTGCCGCTCATCCTCGGCACGCTGGTCACCGAAGACCCTGACCGGGCACGGGTCGCCGGGTTTGTAATCTACCTTGTCGTGGGGCAGGGCTTCGCCCTCGGCTACACCGCCACCTTCGCGCTGCTCGGCATCGCCACCTGGTGGCTCGGCGCCCTGCTGGGCATGCTGCACGTCGCTGTCGCCCTCAGCGTGCTCGTGCCCTTGCTGGTTGGCATCCATCCCCGCATGGCGTCGGGGCGGGCCGGGCCTGGCTCGACCGCCGTGTTGGAGCCGCCCGGCCTGCTCGGCCTCAACTACGGCCCGCAGACCCGGCGGTGGCCATCGTCGCCCATGTCGCCTACGGCGTCGCGCTCGGCTTGCTGCTGAGGGTCCACTGAGATGGGCGTGGGCGCCTCCACCCGCTCGCCCGCGGACGGCTTGCCGCCGATCGGCGACTACGGGCTGATGGCCGGAGGCTGGCACCTTCCGCCTCGGGCCCGCCGGACGGTCCCGGTCGACCCGCCGACGCTACCACCCCGCATCGGCGACCCTCGAGACAACCTGGGACACCACCACCGGGCGCCTAATCCTGGCCGAAGGCATGGTGGCCGAGATCACCGGCAGGCTGCTGCCGACCACGGTGCTGGTCCGGCGCCTGTCGGCACAAGATGGTCCGGTCCAGGCCGCCATCGAGCTCGACCCCCGCCTGGGGGAGCGGCGCCGTCCCCCCAAGGCCCAACGACGCGGCGACGCGCTGGTCTGCCAATGGGGATCGACTGCGGTCGCCATCCAGACCACCCCCCGAATGCCGCTCGAGCCAGGGCGACCGCTACGGGTCACGGTCACCCGGACCGGCCGGTCACCGTCGTGCTCGCCGTGGCCAGCCGCGAGCCGCTGGTCCACGTCGATCCCGACGCGGCGTGGACCCTCCTGGTCGACGACGAGCGCCGCTGGCAAACCTGGAGCAGCCAGATCGACGACGACCTGCCCCAGCGGGACGCGGTGGTGCGCAGCCTCCTCACGTTGCGGCTGCTCACCTACTCGCCCTCCGGGGCGCCGGTCGCCGCGCCGACCACATCGCTGCCCGAACAGCCCGGCGGTGTCCGCAACTGGGACTACCGCTACGCCTGGCCCCGAGATGCCAGCATCGGCATCGGCGCCTTCCTCGGTGTCGGCAAGACCGACGAGGCCCGCCTGTTCATGGCCTGGCTGCTGCACGCCACCCGGCTCGACCGGCCCCGCCTGCCGGTCCTGTTGACCCTGCACGACAAGCGCCCGCCAGCGGAACGATCGCTCCAGGGCTGGCCCGGCTACGCCTGCAGCCACCCGGTGCGGGTCGGCAACGGCGCGGCCGATCAGCACCAGCTCGACGGCTACGGCTGGGTGCTGGACGCCGCCTGGCTGCTCACCCGCGCCGGACAGCGCCTGTACTCCGAGACGTGGCGGGCCATGCGCGGCTTCGCCGACCGCGCCGCCCGGCGATGGCGCGAGCCCGATGCCGGCATCTGGGAGATCCGCGGCGACGCGGCCCACCACGTCCACTCCAAGCTCATGGCCTGGCTCGCCCTCGATCGGGCGCTGCGCATCGCCGCCGAGCTCGGCACCTCTGGACGTCGACGCCGCTGGTGGCAAACCC
>WNGE01008644.1_pt1 | contig 10819 bp, 8 predicted proteins | sample 5400651 | NCBI WGS metagenome assembly WNGE01 (sample SAMN13153370, study PRJNA577476) | soil metagenome | isolation source: 60 cm soil or saprolite under grassland replicate 2 | place: USA:California | collected 2016-06-15
GGCGCCGATCGCCCTGCCGCGCACCGACACCGGCACGCGGTTGACGACGAGCACCCGGTCGTTCACGAGGACGACCTGATCCGGATCGGTGACGTTCCCCGCCATCACCTCGCGCACGTGTCCGGCCGGCACGACCTCGGTCAGGCTGCGGCCGACGGCGTCCTCGCCGAGCGCAAGCAGTCGCCGCGCCTCGTCGTTCACCAGCGTTATCTCCCCCTCGCGGTCGGTCGCGATCGTCCCCTCGCGGATGCCGTGCAGAACGGCCTCGCGCTGCTCGAGCAGCGTCGCGATCTCGTTCGGCTCGAGGCCGAAGGTCTGCCGCTTGATCCGGCGCGCGAGCAGCACCGAGCCGAAGATGCCGAGGGCGAGGCCGAGCAGCGGTGGGATCAGGATCACCGGCAGGTCGGAGCGGAGCTTCGCGCTGACGGCGCTCTCGAGCACGCCGACGGAGACGAGCCCCATCACGCGCCCCTTCGCGTCGTAGACCGGCACCTTCGCCCGCATCGAGCGCCCGAGCGTGCCGGTCTGCACGCCGACGAACTCCTTGCCGGAGAGCGCGACGCTCGGGTCGGTCGAGATCCGTTGGCCGATCTTCGACCGGTCGGGATGCGAGTAGCGGATCCCCTGCCTGTTCGCGACGACGATGAACGCGGCGCCGGTGCTCCGGCGGATCCGCTCCGCGATCGGGTCGATGATCCTCGCCGGATCTTCGGCGGAGAACGCTCGCCGGATCGCCGGGATCGAGCGCACCGCGCGGGCGATCGCAAGGGACTGCTGCCCCGCCTGCCGGTCGAGCTGGTGCCGCGCCTGGAGCAGCGAGACGGCGAAGCCCGTGCCGACCGTCAGCACGATGATCGCGACCTGGAGGAGCAGGATCTGCGTCGAGAGACGCAGCCGCCCCCACAGGCGTCGCCGTCCCTTGTGCACGCGCACGATTGTAGGGCGCGGCCGGCCGGCCGCCCGTGGCCACAAAGGACAAAACGGCCGCAACGGAAGAAACGGCGCAAAAGGGACGCAATCCTTCACACCGGTCGCGGCTGTCCCCACACTCCACGCGTTCGACAGCGTGGCGAACCGCACACGCTCCAGTGACCAGAAGGAGGGGACATTGGTGATCTCGCTTTCCAGGATGCGCCGGGCCGCGATCGCGGTCGGCGCACTGATCGCAGTGGCCGCGGCCGCGCTCGTCGCGAGCTCGGCGAATGCGGCCGCGCCGAACCCGCTCGCCGGCTTGATCGCGAAGTCGAAGACGGAGTCCGGCCTCGTGTTCTACGGCAACCCGCCGACGGCCAACTTCCAGGCTCTCGTCGAGAAGTTCAAGGCGAAGTATCCCTGGATCCAGACGACCTCGTACGACCTCGACGACAACACGATCTTCTCGAAGTACGCGTCGGAGGCGGCCCAGGGCGTGCGCACGGCGGACATCCTCATCGCGAGCGCCCCGAACCTCTGGGTCTACGCCTCGCGCAAGGGATACGCGCTGAGGAGCTTCACGCCGCTCGGCCTCGGCCAGTTCCCCTCGTTCGCGAAGCAGTTCAAGGGGATCTACGTCATGTCGCCCGACCCGGCGATCATCGTCTACAACAAGCTGCTCCTGAAGGGCAAGGTGCCGTCCGGGGTCGGCGACATCGCGCGTGACGCGTCCACCTACGGCAAGCTCACGGGCTACACGGTCGACAACACCTTCGGCTACACCGGCCTCTACGGCTACGTGAAGCTGAACGGCTGGCGCAACCTGCAGACGATCGGCAAGCGCCTCACGCCGGCGAGCGGCGTGTCGGCGCAGCTCCAGCTCGTCTCGCAGGGCGGCGCCGTCGCCGCTTATCTGACCTCGCCGACGGCCCGCTTCACCATCAAGGCCAGCAGCCAGCTCCAGAGCATCCTCGACTGGACGTACGTGAAGGACGGCGAGGCGCTGATCCCGCGCGGCATCGCCGTGACGGCCAAGGCGCAGAGCCCGGCGTCGGCGAAGCTCTTCCTCGACTGGGTCTACTCGAAGGCCGGGCAGCAGGCGATGTGCGACGCGGGCTTCACGGCCTATCGCAACAAGTTCACGCCCGCAAACTGCACGAACACGCTCGCCGACGTGTACGCGAAGATCCCGAAGTCGAAGGTCTACCTGCCCGGCTTCACGCAGGCGTTCGTCAACGCGCGGCCGAAGTTCGCCGCCCAGTGGCACGCGATCTTCGGCTAGCGCCCGCCTAGGAGAGCAGAGCCCGGAATGACGACGACCGCCTACGAGGCCGCAGCACCGCGCCGGCGCGGCCGCAGCCTGCCGACGGCAGGAGGGCTGCAGTGGCTCACGTGGGTGGTCGTCGTCGGGCTGATCCTGGGCCCGTTCGTCCCGCTGCTCTACGCGTCGCTCCGCGACCGCCCGCTCTACGAGGCCGGCGGCGTCTTCACCATCTCGCCGTACCGCCAGCTCTTCGGCGACCCCGCGTTCTGGCACGCCGCTGTGAACACCCTCGAGTACGCCGCCCTCACCACGGCGATGGCGGTTGGTGCGGGCGCCGCGGTGGCGATCCTCGTCGCGCGCACCGACCTGCCGGGGCGCAACGCTTTCGGAAAGCTGACGCTGCTGCCGATCCTGCTGCCGCCGCTCGGGATCATCCTCGGCTGGATCGTCGTCTGGGGGCCCGGCGGCTACCTCACGAATCTCTTCTCGCAGCGCCTCCACGTCGGGACGCTGCCGATCGACACGATCCCCGGGATGGCGCTCGTCGAGGCGTCGCGGCTGCTGCCCGTCGCGTTCATGACCTGCCAGGCCTCGCTCACCCGTGCCGACTCGTCGCTCGAGGACGCGGCGCGGAGCGCGGGCGCGCCGCCGCTGAAGGTGCTGCGCAGCGTGACGATCCCGATGCTGCGCCCTGCGCTCCTCAACGCCGGGACGCTGATCTTCACGCTGGCGATCGCGTCGCTCGGGATCCCGCTCCTGCTCGGCACCGCCCGCGACATCAAGTTCGTGTCGAGCTACCTGTACCTGACGTGGACGAACGCGGCCTCGCCCGATCCCGGCTCGGTCAGCGCCGGAGCGATGCTGCTGCTCGTCGTCGCGACGCTGCTCCTGGTGCTGCGCAACCGGCTGCTCGGAGCCGAGCAGCGCTACGTGTCGGTTGCGGGCCGGGCGGGCCGCAGCGCGCTGCTCTCGCTCCGCGGTTGGCGCTGGCCGCTGGCGCTCGCGGTCACGCTCTATCTCCTCTTCTCGACGGTGATCCCCGTGCTCGGGCTCGCGCTCATGTCCTTCGTCGTCGTGCTCACGCCGCTCGTCGCGCCCTGGCACCTCTTCACCTGGGCGCACTGGCAGACGCTCGGGAGCGGCGAGTTCCTGCGCTCGATCGAGCACAGCGCCGTGATCGCGCTCGTCGGCGCGGCCGCGACGACCGCCGTGATCGCGCTCGCCACGCTCGTCGCGCACCGCTCGCGGTTCCCGCTCCGGCGGACGCTGCCGTTCGTGATGCTCTATCCGCGCGCGACGCCCGGGCTGATCATCGGCATCGGCTTCTTCTGGACGTACCTGCTCACGGGCGGGCCCGGCGACCACCTGCGCACGAGCATCTGGGGGATCCTGCTCGCCTTCTGCGTCCGCAACCTGCCGTTCGCCTACGTCGTCATGTATCCGACGCTCACGCGGATCGGCGAGGAGCTCGACCGGGCGGGGCGTTCGGTGGGCGCAAGCTGGTGGACGACGTGCCGTCGCATCGTGCTGCCGCTGCTGCGGCCGGCGATCTTCGCCTCGTTCGTCCTGATGTTCGTCGAGATCCTGAACGACTACGATCCGGCGCTCTTCCTCGTCAAGCCGGGCACCGAGGTGATGGGGACGACGATGCTCTCGCAGTTCATCCAGGGGACGGTCGGGCCGGTCGCGGCACTCGCGATGGTGCAGGTCGGGGTCACGGTGCTCGTCCTCGCCGTCGGCGCGCGCGTCTTCAAGATCGGCGTGGCTGGAGGTCACGATGCCTGAGATCCAGGTCGAAGGTCTGGTCAAGCAGTTCGGCGAGCAGCGCGCCCTCGACGAGGTCGGCTTCGCCGTCGCAGAGGGAGAGCTGTTCACGCTGCTCGGGCCGAGCGGCTGCGGCAAGTCGACGACGCTGATGTCCGTCGCCGGCTTCCAGCAGCCGGAGGCGGGGCGGATCGCGGTCGGCAACGAGACGTTCTTCGACGCCGAGCGCCGCATCAGCGTCCCGGCGGAGCGCCGCAACCTCGGCATGGTCTTCCAGTCGTACGCGGTCTGGCCGCACATGACGGTGTTCCGGAACCTCGCCTTCCCGCTCGAGGTGCGGAGGCTCAAGCGGCGCGAGATCCGGCCGCGGGTGCTCGAGGTGCTCGACCTCGTCGAGATGCGGCAGTACGCGGAGCGCTACCCGCACGAGCTATCGGGTGGGCAGCAGCAGCGGGTCGCGCTCGCGCGCGCGCTCGTCTACTCGCCCTCGGTCCTGCTCCTCGACGAGCCGTTCTCGAATCTCGACGCCAAGCTGCGCGAGCGCGCCCGCGCGTGGGTGAAGGAGCTGCAACGGACGCTCGGGCTGACGACGGTCTTCGTCACGCACGACCAGGACGAAGCGCTCTCGATGAGCGACCGGGTGCTCGTGATGCGCGACGGGCAGGTGCAGCAGCTCGGAACGCCGGAGGAGATCTACCGGCGGCCGGCCAACCGCTTCGTCGCGGAGTTCGTAGGGCAGGTGAACCTGATCAGCGGCACCGTCGCCGGCTGGGAAGCGGGCCGGCTCGCGCTGGAGCTCGACGGCGCCGGTCAGCAGCTCTGGGTGAACGTCGAGCAGGCGCCCGATCCCCACGCGCGGCTGACCGTGGCGGTGCGGCCGGAGGCGTTGCTCGTCGAGGCGGCGACGACGTCCGTGCTCAACGGCAGCAACACCCTCGACGCGCGCGTCCATTCGGTGGCGTTCCTCGGCGACCACTACCAGTACGAGCTCGACGCCGGGGCGCTCTCGCTGACGGTGCAGAGCGCGCGTGCCGTTCACGGTGAGCACGTGAAGGTGCACATCCCGGCCGACGCCTGCACCATCCTCGGATGAGGCGGCTCCCCGCGCGGTGACGCGCCGGCTGTTCTTCGCGCTCCTCTCGCTGGCAACGGCCCAGGCGGCCGTCTACATCGCGCGGCCGATGACCTCGTACCGGCTGCTCGGGCTCGGCGCCGGGCCGCGAGACGTCGGCCTCGTCACCGCAGCCTTCGCCCTGCTGCCGCTGTTCCTCGCGCTTCCGCTCGGACGCCGCGCCGACCGGCGCCACGGCGTGTCGCTGCTCGTCGTCGGCTGTGCCGTGCAGGCGGTGGCCTGCCTGCTGCTCGCGGCCGCGGGCTCGCCGCTCACGCTCGGCGCCGCAAGCGCGCTGCTGGGACTCGGCCACCTCGGCCTCGCGCTCGGCGTGCAGGCGGTCGTCGCTCGGGAGTCGAAGGACGAGCGCCACGACCAGCACTTCGGCCTCCTGACTGCGGGTGTCTCCCTCGGGCAGCTCGTCGGCCCGCTGGCCGGCGGCCTGCTGCTCGGCGACCGCACGGGCCGCGCGCTCGTTCCCGCGACCGCGCATGCGATGCTCGTCGCCGCCGCGATCGCGGTCGCGGCCCTCGTGTGCGCGCTGATCGCCGAACGGGGCCGCGACGGCTCGGCTCTCGCTGCCGGCGCGCGCGCCCCCGGCGGCAGGCTCGTCGAGCTCCTGTGGACGCCGGGCGTTCCGGCCGGGATCTTCGCGAGCATCGCCGTCCTCTCCGCGGCCGACGTCCTCACCGCCTACCTGCCGGTGCTCGGTGAGCAGCGCGGCATCGGCCCGTCGGTCGTCGGCGGATTGCTCGCGATCCGGGCGCTGTTTTCGCTCACGTCGCGCGTGGGCATCGGCACGCTCGTCCGCCGCGTCGGGCGGCTCCGGCTGATCACGGTCAGCGCCGCAGCCGCGGCGGCTGCGCTCGTCGGCATGACGTACACGCACGACGTCGTCGCGCTCGCGGTTCTGTGTGCTGTCGTCGGCGCCGGACTCGGCTTCGGCCAGCCGCTCTCGATGACGCTCGTCGTGCAGCTCGTCCCGGAGCACACGCGCGCGACGGCGCTCGCGTTGCGGCTGACGGGGAACCGGCTGGGCCAGGTGGCCGCTCCCGCCGCAGCCGGCGCGGTCGCCGGCAGTGCCGGTGCCGGCAGCGTCTTCTGGCTGCTCGCGGCGGTCCTCGTTGCCTCCGCTGGCGCCGTGCAGCGGCCGGCGGTTCGCCGGCGCGTGGCCGGCCGGGCCGCGCCGGTGCACGAGAGCTTGTAACAGACTGTTACTTGGGCTAGGAGCTTGGGACCGACGCCGGCACCGGCAGCGGCTCCGGCTGCTCGGGCGCGCGGGCTCCGGGGAGCCAGGCGAGCCGGCGCGGCAGGTACCAGTTCCACTCGCCGAGCAGGGTCATCGCCGCCGGCAGGAGGACGCCGCGGATGATCGTCGCGTCGATCAGGATCGCGACCGCCAGCCCGAAGCCGGCCTGCTTCAGGTCGAGCTCCGACAGCGTGGCGAACACCGAGAAGACGGCGACCATGACGATCGCGGCCGCCGAGACCGTGCCGGCCGTCTGGCGCACTCCCCGAGACACGGCGTCGCGGGTCGAGGCGCCGCCGCGCACCAGCTCGCGGACGCGGCTGACGACGAACACGTGGTAGTCGGTCGACAGGCCGAACAGGAGCACGAACAGGAAGAGCGGGATCCACGAGGCGATGCCGCCGTTCGAGCGGAAGCCGAGGATCCCCTCGGCCCAGCGGTGCTGGAAGACGAGCACGAGGATGCCGTAGCTCGCGCCGACCGAAAGCAGGTTGAGGACGATCGAGACGAGCGGCACGACGAGCGAGCGGAACGTGGCGAGCAGGAGCAGGAACGCGAGCCCGAGGACGAAGACGAACACGAGCGGGAGCCGCACCTTGAGCAGCGTGTTGAAGTCCCTGTTGCCGGCGGTCTCGCCGGTCACGCCGACCGTCGTCCCCGGCACGCGCCCGATCGTCTCCGGGATCACCCGTGTGCGCAGCGTGTCGAGCGCGGCGTAGGCGGCCGCGCTGCGGCTGTCGGCGCTCCGGATCGGGACCGTGACGCGAGCGATCGTGTGCGCCGGGTTCTCGGCCACCTCGATCGGCTGCGTCAGCTGCCCGGTCGCGACCGCGGCGGCGCGCAGCCGGCGGATCCCGCGCCGGATGGCCGGCGCGTCGACGTTCGCCGCCTGGACGACGACGACGGCGGGCACGGTCGCGCCGGGAAAGTCGCGGTTGAGCTGGCGAACGGTCTTCACGATCGGGATCGAGCGCGGCAGGTCGTTGATCGAGAGGAACTTCGTCTGGATGCCGAGCGTCGGCACGGCGGCGGCGACGAGTAGGCCGCCGGCGAGCACCACCGCAATCGCCGGCCGGCGGAGGACGACGTCGAGCACAGCGCCCCAGATGCGCGACTCCCGTCCGATCTCGCCGCGCAGGCGCGAGAGCAGCGGGATCCGCCCCTTCTCGACGCGGTCGCCGAGCTTGTGCAGCACCGCCGGCAGGACGGTCACCGAGCCGACGACGGCGCAGGCGACGACGATCATCATCCCGACCCCGAACGACCTGAAGGCCGGGTCGCCGGAGAGGAGCATGCCGCTGACGGCGGCAAGGACGGTCGCGCCGGAGATCAGCACCGCCTCGCCGGAGGTGGTGGCGGCACGCGCGAGCGCCTGCTCGGCGTCGAGCCCCCGCGCGCGCTCCTCGCGCTCGCGCTTGAGGTAGAAGAGCGAGTAGTCGACCCCGACCGCCATCCCGACGAGCAGGATCACCGACTGCGTCGCGTCGGCGGCGGGGAGCAGGTGGCTGACGAGCGCCGAGATGCCGATCGCCGAGAGGACGCCGGAGAAGGCGAGCAGCACGGGGATCCCCGCGGCGACGAGGGCGCCGAAGGCGAAGAGCATGATCAGCAGCGTGATCGGCAGTGCCAGCCGTTCGGCGCGCTTGAAGTCGTTGCCGAGCATCTGCGAGAGCGCACGGTCGGCGCTTGCGTCGCCGGCCTGGCGGATGAGATACGACGGATGCCGCGCCTGCGCGGCCGCGACGGAGCGCAGGACCGGCTCGACGCGCTTGCCCGCCGTCTTCGAGTCGCCGGCGAGCTCGAACTGGACGATCGCCGCATGGCCGTTCCGGCTGATCTGACCCGCGTTGCGGTCTGCGACTGGCGAGCGCACGGCGGTGACGGACGGCGCGGCCGAGACGCTGCGCACGACGTCGCGCACGACCGCGCGGAACGGCGCCTCGGACGCGGCGTGCGTCGCGCTGCGGATCAACACCGTCTCGCTCGCTGGCTGCGGGAAGCCGCGGCCGAGCGCCTTCGCGGCCCGGCCGGCCTCACCGGCCTGCGAGTCGGACTGCGCGAGCTGGTGCGTCCCGGCGAGGCTGCCGAGCGCGACCGCGACGACGACGAAGGCGAGCCAGCCGCCCGTCGCCGTCTTCCAGTGCGCTGTGCTCCAGCCTGCCGCGCGGGCGGCGAGATTCCGAGGTGTCTCCATCGGCTGCAGTGTCGCCGTGCGCGCGTTCGTTTCACCGCCGATCTGTAACGACCGCCGGACTGCCGGCGACCCAGATGTACCGACATGGCCGTCGCCCACCTCACCTGCCGCGAGCTCGTGGAGCTCGTGACCGACTACCTCGAGGACGCGCTCTCCCCGAGCGAGCGCGCGCGCTTCGACCGGCACCTCGACGTCTGCGCGGACTGCCGAAACCACCTGGAGCAGCTGCGGACGACGGTGACGCTCGCCGGGCGCCTGGGTCCCTCTGACCCGAGCCCCGAGGCCGAGGCGGCGCTGCTCGCGACCTTTCGCAGCTGGCGATAGCCCTCCGTGCCCGCTCTCGCGGCCTGACGATCACCCGGGTGATTCCGGCCGCGGGTGATGACACGTCACCCCGCCGCGGCGGATGCTGCCCCCATGAGCAACGCAGACAACGGCAAGCGCTACCGCATCGTCCTCCGCGGCCGGCTCGGCGAGCGCTTCGCCGACGCCTTCGAGGGGATGACGCTCTCGCCGCGGCGCGGCGAGACGGTGCTCGAAGGCCGGCTCAGCGACCAGTCCCAGCTCTTCGGCGTGCTCGACCGGGTGCGCGACCTCGCGATCGAGGTCGTCCGCGTGGAGGAGCTCGCGTGAGCGCCGTCGCCGCCACCCACCTCGACGACCGCGCGCTCGTGCAGGCGCTGCGGCGGCGCGACGAGCGCGCGGCCGAGCAGCTCATCGAGCGCTACGGCGGCGCGATGCGGCGCTTCGCCGTCAGCCTCGTCGGCAGCGCCGCCGTCGCGGACGAGGTCGTGCAGGAGACCTGGATCGCCGTCCTCCGCGGCGTCGACCGCTTCGAGGGCCGCTCCTCGCTCAAGACCTGGATCTTCGGCATCCTCTCGAACATCGCGAAGACGCAGGCGCAACGCGAGCGCCGGTGTGTGCCGCTCTCGTCCTTCGAGATCGAGGGCAGCGACGAGCCGGCAATCGACGCCGCGTGCTTCCGCTCCGACGGGCACTGGGTCTCCTCGCCGTCGCGCTGGAGCGAGCTGCCGGAGGAGCGCCTTGCCGCCGGCGAGACGCTGGCCTGCATTGCCCGCACGCTCGAGACGCTCCCCGCGCCCCAGCGCGCCGTGATGACCTTGCGCGACGTCGAGGGCTGGAGCGGCGACGAGGTCTGCGAGGCCCTCGGGCTGACCGACGCGAACCAGCGCGTGCTGCTGCACCGGGCCCGCTCGAAGGTGCGGGCGGCGCTCGACGCCGAGCTCAGCTCGTAGCGGTCTCTTCCTCCAGGTGCCGTTCGATCCGCGCCGCGAGGCCGGGCACAGCCCACGCCGCCACCGCCGCAAGCGCCAGCCAGGCCGCGACCACGTACGGGAAGATGTTGAAGGGGTAGTCGGGGACCGGCCAGAGGTTGCGGTAGAGCGTGTACGCGGCCACGGCGATGCCGCCGAGCGGGAAGACGATCTCCCAGCGCGGCACGCGGCGGGCGGCAAGGAAGAGGAAGCGCAGTGCGGCCGCGTTCGTGACGACGTACATCACGAGCAGGCTCAGCACGCCCATCGTCGCGAGGTAGAAGAACGCGCTCAGCGCGTTCGTGCCGGCGAGCCCGAACGAGAGCAGCGCGGCCAGGCTCAGCGTCATCGCGACGGCGAGCGCGGTGGCGGGCGCGCCGGTGGAGGAGACGCGCGCCAGCGGGCGCGGCAGGATGCCGTCGCGGCCGAGCGCGAACAGCATCCGCGAGGCGACGGCGACGCCGCCGAGCCCGGCCCCGAGGGCGCTGAGCATGGCCCCCGCGTCCAGCGCGTCGGCCATCGGCCGGTCGAGGTACGTGCGGGCCAGCTCGCCGAGCGGCGCCTGTGAGTGCGTGAAGGCGGCGACGCCCGCGGCGCTCGTCCCGAAGCCGAGCGTCTGCGCGACCATGCAGATGACGTAGAAGACGCCGCCGACCGCGATCGCGAGGCCGATCGAGCGTGGGATCGTCCGCTTCGGCGCGCCGGACTCCTCGCCGAAGGAGCCCGCCGCCTCGAAGCCCGCGAAGGAGAGAAAGCCGAACGTCGCCGCGAGCGCGACGGTGGAGAAGCCCGTGCCGCCCGGGAGATGGAGCCAGTCGGCGTTGAGGCTCCGCCCCGTCGGCGCCGAGCCGGCCGCGAGCTTGACGTAGATGACGGCGACGAGGATCAGGATCAGCGCCATCGAGACGCCCTCGACGGCGAGCAGGGCGCGCGCTGTGTTGCGGACGCCGCGAGACGCCAGCACCCAGATCACGGCCCAGGCGACGAGCGCGATCGGCAGCCAGTCCGGATCGCGCGCGAGGCCGGTGTCGCGCAGGAAGGCCTGGCCGAA
>WNGE01008650.1_pt1 | contig 10814 bp, 11 predicted proteins | sample 5400651 | NCBI WGS metagenome assembly WNGE01 (sample SAMN13153370, study PRJNA577476) | soil metagenome | isolation source: 60 cm soil or saprolite under grassland replicate 2 | place: USA:California | collected 2016-06-15
CGCCTTCGCGCCCGGCTACGCGACCGTCGCCCCGGCCGTGGCCGCCCGGGCCATGGCCGCCCACGCGACCCTGGTCACCGCGCTCACCGAGCTCCAGTCGATGACCGGTGGCCGGCTCCGCCTCGACCAGGCCACGCTGGTCGGCCCAGTCGCCAACGCCCTGCCCCAGGTCGAGGCCAAGGCCAAAGAACCCGCCCTGGGCACGCCGCCGCCATGGCCGCTGGCGGCCCCTGTGGCACCCCTGGATACCACCCACCGCCATCAGCGGCCCACGACGGCGACGGCAAAGGAGCCGAACAGGAAGATCTCGGCGGGCTCGGGGTTAGGCATCCGGGGCTGCGCTCCGGCCCGGGCTGCGCTCCGGCCCGGTTGCAGTCCGGCTCCAGGTAGATGACCCGCGCGGACGGCACCCTGGCCCGCACGCGCCGCTCGGCCTCGTCGACCGTCCGGGCGACCGCGGAAACGAAAGCGCCGGGTCCAGCTCGACCTTCGCGCCGACCAGCAGCTCGTCGGGACCAAGCTGCAAGGTGCGCAGGTGGATCAGCCGGCGGACCAGAAGACCGTCGCCGAGCGCCGCCCGGATCGCGGCCACCTCGGCCGGGCTCGCCGCCTCGCCGATGAGCAGACTGCGCATCTCGCTCCCCAGCACCACCGCGATGACCCCCAGCAGCAGCCCGATCGCGATGCTGTCGACCGCGTCGAAACGGGACTGGCCGGTGACCACCGTCAGGCTCACCCCGACCAGCGCACAGCCCAGCCCAAGCAGCGCCCCCACGTCTTCCAGCAGCACGACCGGGAGCTCGGGGCTCTTGGAGCGGCGGATGAACGCCCACCACGACCGTCAGCCCGGCCCGCACCTTGTGGATCGACTCGGCCAGCATCGAGATCGCGTTGGTGAACAGGAACGCCACGAACTTGACGATCGCGATGCCAAGATTGGCCAGGAACGCGGCCAGGATCGCCCGGGCGCTGCCCTCGTTCACTGCGGCCATCCGCTGGCGACCACGGCGCCGTGGCCGTGACCGGCCGTAGTGGCAACATGACGACAATCCATACCGACTACCCTCCTCGACCGAAACGCTCCCCGCAAGGACCTCCGCGCGGCGGATCCGGTACCCGACTGCCCGGCCGGGGCCGGCCGAAGAGACCCGCCTGGCTCCAGGCGCGGGCTGGCTCGGTGGCCGCAGGCAGCACCAGGGATTCAGCCGATGAGGACCGCGAACAGGCTGATGGCCAGGAAGTGGGCGGCAACCCCGGCGATCACCAGCAGGTGGAAGACCTCGTGGTAGCCGAAGACGGCGGGCACCGGGTCGGGGCGGCGCAGGGCGTACACCGCCGCCCCGGCCGAGTAGACCAGCCCGCCGGCGACGATCAGCAGCCCGCCGGCCACGCCGAGCCGGGCAAACAGCTGCGGCATCGCCACCACCGTCACCCCAGCCAAGCGCCAGGTAGACCACACCCCCAAAGCCATCTGGGCGCCCCAGCCCAGGCCAGCTCGGGCACGATCCCGGCCAGCGCCCCGCCCCACACGACCACCAGCACAACGCTGGCCAGCGTGCCCTTCAGGACCAGCAGACCAACCGGGGTGTAGGTCCCGGCGATGAGCACGAAGATCATCGCGTGGTCCAGCCGGCGCATGCGCCGGCTGGCCGGAGCCTGGCATCCCGCCCTTGGGTCGACAGCAATTCGACTTGCGCAGATCGGTGGATCCCGTGCACAGGGCTGGACCTACCTGCCTGACCCAGGGAATGTTCCGGCGACACGTGGGCCTGCTATGGGCGACGGGCACGTTGCCCGGTCCAGCGCCAAGGAGCGGTCATGCCAGCCATCAACGCCGACACCATGGTCCTGCCACGCATCCCCGACCCCGACCCGGCGACACCAGACCGCCCGGTGCTGTCGGTCACCACCGCCCCCAGCGGCCTCGAAGGCGAAGGCTTCCCCGTCCGCCGCGCCTTCGCTGGCGTCGACCTGCCGACGCTGGACCCGTTCGTGCACATGGACCAGATGGGCGAGGTGAATTACGCCCCGGGGGAGCCCAAGGGCACCCCCGGGCACCCGCACCGCGGCTTCGAGACGGTCACCTACATGCTCGACGGCATCATCCAGCACCAGGACTCCAACGGCGGCGGCGGCCTCATCACCGACGGCGACACGCAGTGGATGACGGCAGGAGCAGTATTGTCAATTTGTCATCCCGAATAGTGCCGCTGACCTGCACAGATGACCGGATCGATCGATGGGGCGCGAGCTGACGAATCAGCCTGGTCGAGGACGTCCCGCAGCGCGCTCCGCCACGGCATGCCGCCCATCACGATCGTGCTGTCCTTCCCCGGACGGCCGCTTTGCCAGCATTGCTGGGCGTCTTCGCGGGCCAGTTCATCCAGGCCGGCGCGCAGCTACTCACGCGTGCTCGCATCGGCCACTACACTCGGCATTACGGCGCACCCTTGTCAATCAACAACCCTCCTCATCGGCGTTGCGGCGCCGGTCCCCCATTTGGTTGGTCAAGCAGGACGGTACGTCGCGCTCTCGCGCAGCCCGCCGTTCACAACGTCAGGTCATGCCTCCAGGGCGTCTGCTTGTGGGGTTCAAGGCTCCGACGAGGCCTGCTTACCCTTTGAGTCTGATACCGACCGCGCCCATGTATGTGCAGACAATGAGCCAGTCATCCCACATGGCTATGGAATCCACAAGCGCGTCTATGCTGATCTTCCAGAGTGCCGTCCGGGTACGGACGTCCCATACGTGCATAGTCCCGTTTCTGGTCCCCGCTGCGGCGATGAGACGTCCCTCGAGGACGCCGAGTGCTGATGCGAGTACACGGTCATCGCCGCTGAGCAGTTCGTCACCGAGCTGGACGCCCGCAGCCATGTCCCAGATCCGTACGGTGCCGTCCCAGCCGCCACTGACGGCGACGGGACGTCCATCCAGCTCACCAAGACTGATGGTCCACACATTCCCTGTGTGACCGACGAGTTTCCTGGGGCTGCGACGGCTGGCAATGAGGTCCCAGACGCGGACCGCTCCGTCCTCGCAGCCGCCGACGACGATGGGTCGGCCGTCCACTGTGCCGAAGGCTACCGCTAGCACCTGCCCCTGGTATGTGAACTGCTTGGAGAGCCTGGTCCTGGTGGACAGATCCCACAATTCGATTCCCCGAATACCGCTGAGAGCGGCAATTGGCAGGCCATCGAGCTGGCCGGTCGCGATGCCGTATGCATACCCGGCTCCGCCGAGTATCCTGCTACGTTTTGTTTTGGCCGTCAGGTCCCTGAGCCGTACGACCCCGGAGTAGTCGCTCGTGACGACGAAAGGGCGATGACGCAGTTCGACGAACCCCATCGCTCGTAGGGCCTGGTCGTAACCTTCGAGCGGCTCCCGACGTGGAACGCTATCGTGCAGTCCCCACACATGGAGCTTCCCGACGGCATCCCCGGCAACGACTGTTGGCTCATTATTCAGTTCTGCAATGATCAGCGGTTCGAACCCGGTCTGAGATGTCCGCTCTGCTCCTTCTAGGGCAAGATCCCAGGTACGCACAGTCGTGTCGTCAGCGCCTGTGACGGCCACGGGGTGACCGTCCACTTCGCCGAAGGCGACGGCAGAAACCCAACCGTTGTGGCCCAGGAATGGTGTCCCAGACGCCTCCTCCTTGTCCAGATCCCAGACTCGCAGCGTCCACAAAGAACCAGTGAGGCAGAGCAAACGACCATGGGATCTGCCGACGGCCAAGGCCGTAACGCGACTCTCATCGAGGACCCGCACTCTCTTGCGGGTGGTCAGATCCCAGACCTGGACATCCAGGCTACCGACGACAACCACCCTGCCGCGGTTAGCCGTGCCCACGGACAGGGCGTTGATCGGATTGCCGACCCGTAGGGTTCTGTCGGGGCGGGTTCTGTGCTCGAGGTCCCACACGCGCACGACACCGTCGTCGCCGCCGGTCATAACGGAAGGTCGGTTGTCGAGATAAGCGATGACGATCGCATTGACGTTCCCGCGGCGTCCAGGGAGAAGCTCGCCGACCTGCCGTCCTTCGTGGAGGTCCCAGATGCGGATGGTGCCGTCTTGTCCGCCGGTGACGGCGATGGGACGGTCGTCGGGGGCACCCAAGGCCACTGCTCGGACCGGACCGCCGTGACCGGTAAGCTCTCTTGCACGGCGGGTGGCCAGGTCCCAGACGCGTACTGTTCCATCGTCGCCGCCCGTCACGGCGATTGGCCGACGGTCGACTTCGGCCACGGCAACCGCACGGACAGGACCTCTGTGGCCGGTGAGTGGGCTGCCGATCGGGTTTGCCTCGATCACATCCCAGACACGCACCGAGCCGTCGATGCCGCAAGTAACCGCTATCGGCCGGCCGTTGAGTACACCAGTGGCAACGCCAGTCACTTCGCCGGGATGTCGGCCCAGGACCGTGTGGCGGGCAATCGAGATCCACCTCGCCCAGCGGGCAGACCAAGACTGCGGAAGTTGAATCTGAGCAATCCGGTCGGCAAGAGAGGTTGCGCCCGCCTGTCGGGCCGCCAATTCCAAGTAGGAGACGCGTTCACGGTCGGGCGTGTCTCGTAAGCGATGCTCGATAAGCCGGTAGCCATGCGCTGCGCGCTGGGCGTCGGGGGACTGCGCTGCGGGTAGGGCACGTAGCAGCGGCCCTGGAGAGGCAGTAAGCAGGTAGCCCGGGTCACTGAGCAGCTCGTCCAAAACTTTCCCGGCCGCCGCATGGGTCGCGAGATGCTCACGGACGTAGGCTGGCGCGGCTGACCACTCCAGTTCACCAGTTGCGCCGCGGGGAACCTCCGCGAACAGGGCAGAGGTGATCATTCGCTCCGCTGCCCGCTGATCCAGTCGGCGTGAGCGTAAGTAGTCCCAGCGCAGGTAGTCCGCGAGCGCCGCATGATAGAGCCGGTAGTAGGCGGTGCCCTCCTCCTTCCTGGCGGGGGTTTCGACCAGATAGGCGGCAGCTGATTGCAGCAACCACGTCAGGTCGTGCTGCTCGTACGGCCTGCCGGACAGATCGGCGGCCAGCCTTACCCATAGCGGGCCTTCCGCTATGCCTTCGCCTTCGGCGAACGCCAGCGGCCTTAGCAGATCGCGGACCTTGCGCTCGTCAGCGCCGAAGCGTTCCAAGTAGGACTGCATGGCGTCGGCTACACTGGCTGGGAAGTGGACCTGCCACTCAGGGACGCCAACGTCGACTACGCTGTCTTGCTCGACTAAGGTGCGGCTGACCAGCTGGGCGATCAGGAAGGTCGGGTAGGCACGGGTAGCGACCGCCACGGCCACCTGCTCGGCGAGTTGGACCTGCCCTCGATAGGGGGTGGGAGCCGTGGGCTGGTCAATCAGCAGCAGCCTGCGGCATACATACTCGACCAGGTCAGCCTGCTCGAGGTAGGGAGGATTGTCGAGGTCCAGGCGCACCACATTGCTGCCCAGCGCATTGAGCAGCTCGTCTTCAAGGCCGGGTCGGGTACCGGCGAGAACCCGGACCCTGGCGTCTGCGGCCAGGGGACGCAACAACTTGCCGGCGATCGCGGTCGGTTCGACTGCCTCGTCCAAGGCATCGACCACGATCGTGCGGAGCTCGGCCCGCGCAAGCAAGGCGTCGATGAGCGCGTCGGGCGCGTCGGCCTCCAATTCGGTCGCGCGGGCGATGGCGCGAACGACGTCGTCGACGGTCTTGTGGCGGGCGTGCACCGCGACCTGGACACACCCGACCGGCGGCACCGTGCGATGAGCTGGCTCAAGGTCGGGTACCCGCTGGCGGTAGACCGGGTCGGCCAGGGTGACCACGCGGGCCAGCACCGCTGACTTACCCGACCCGGGTCCACCGGTGACCGCCCGAACCCGCCCGTCGGCCCGCCCGCCCCCAAGCCAGGCGACCAGTTCCTGTAGAGCTTGGGTGCGGCCAGTGAAATACCAGCCCGGCTTGTTCTCGCGCTCCACGCCGCGGGCCTTGGGGCTCCAATGACTGGCCAGCTCGCCTGGCTCATACAGCGCCCAATGGCGCACCAACGCCTCCAACGGCGGCCAGTACTGGACGATGGTGCGTAGGGGCAGCATCCAAGCCAGCTTGGTCTCGGCACGCTTGTCGTCGGCGACCACGATGCCGACCACCGCCTGGACTTCGTGGTCGTAGACCGCGGTGCCGCTAAAGCCCTTCTCGACTCGGTGACCGGGCACCTCGGTGACCTGCAGCTCCACCCACTCCCGGCCGGGCCCCGCCGGCCGGCGCAGCTGCCCAGTCGCGCTCACGCCGGTGTCGTAGCCGCGCGGAAACCCGAACGCGTCAAACCGGTGGCCAAGCAGACGGGCCGGGCGGCGCAGGGGCGCCGGCCCGGTACCTCTGGGCGCGTCGTGGGGCAACGCCAACACCGCCACATCCCTACGCCCGTCAGCTGCCGCTGGGATCCATCCATCAGTCAGCACGCGCGCCGGAATCGGGTCCTCATCGGCCTGAAGGAAATCAACCCTGACCGCTTGGTCGGGCCGCGTGGAATCCTCCCCACGGCCGAGGGCGGTGTTAACGACGTGCGCGCACGTCAGCACGTGGCGAGCGTCCACCAGCACGCCCGCCCCGGCTATGCGCCCATCCTGGTCGAGCACACGCACTTGCCAGAGCAGCTGGTCGCTCACGGCTCGGTTCCGCTCGGATTCTTCCAGACGAGCCTGACCTGCAGGTGGCCCTCGGCCTCGGCACGAGCAATGACCGCTCCAGCCTCGGCGTTGAGGCGGAGGCCGAACTCCACCTCAAGTTCGTCTGGTCGCCTGGTCAGGTCCTGCAGCTTGGCCCAGGCGCTGTTGGCCAGCACCCTGGCCTTGTCGAGCGCCTGGTCCAAGTCGACCGCTGCCCGCAGGATTCGTCCACCATCGCGCGCCGCTCGCTCAATCCCAGGCTCGTCATCATTGAGCTCAGCGACCACCACGCCTCCATCGCGCAGCTCGAACTGCACCAGCTCCGTCATCGGTTCCCCTTTCTGATTGCTGAATAGTCCACCAACCCGTCCGGCTGTGTCATCAAGCCAGTAGCTGGAGCCCTAATCGCTCACCTCAACTGGAGGCTGCCTCCAGGGTCAAGGGCGCCGATCACTGCCGGCAGGCGGTCGGCAACCCCAGCGGATGCAGGATGCGGCCAGGTGTCAGACCTCGGCACTGTAGGTCAGGGCGCGGGCAGCTCCCGGCACGCATCAGTCATTCGCGCTGGGAAGTCTCTCTTCAGGGCACGGGCGACCTGGCCCGTCGCACCGGGGAATGTTCGATCGACCCCCATCCTTCCAATGGGCGACAGCTTCGCAGTCCAGCACGAGGAGCAGCCATGCCAGCCATCAGCGCCGACACCATGGTCCTACCACGCATCCCAGAGCCAGACCCGACGACCGCGGACGACCGTCCGGTGGTGTCGGTCACCACCGCACCCTCCGGCCTGGAGGGTGAAGGGTTCCCCGTGCGCCGCGCGTTTGCCGGGGTGGACCTGGCCACCCTGGACCCGTTCGTGCACATGGACCAGATGGGCGAGGTCGACTACGCCCCCGGCGAGCCCAAGGGCACCCCCTGGCACCCCCACGCGGCTTCGAGACCGTCACCTACATGCTCGACGGCATCATCCAGCACCAGGACTCCAACGGCGGCGGCGGGCTCATCACCGACGGCGACACGCAGTGGATGACGGCAGGAGCAGGATTGCCAATATGGCGGCGCGAATCGCACCGCTAACCTGCGTAGATGGCCATGTGGACGCCACGCGAGGTTGAGCGGAGGTCGATCACGAGCGCCATCCGATAGTGCTCTCCGTAAGGCGGCTGTCGGTGAGCTGGGTGATGAGGCGCACGTAGAGCTACCGACAAGGCATACAGCACGACGCGTCCACCCACCCCAGGCGCGGACGGACGATGTCCGGCTATCGCCGAGCTTCCGCCTTTCGAGGCTGCATCCAGTGACCGCCGACCGCCCACCCGAGAAAGCGCCGGGCGTCGCCGGCGACACCGTCAGCGTCGAACGTCCCGCCGACCAGCACGTGCTCGAGCCCAGCAACCACCGGGGCGAGACGCTCGGTCGTAGACGCGGGCTGCGCGCGGACCTGCTCACGGGCCCAGGCCACAAAGGCGGCCTGGTCATCATGACTCGTCAACGCGAGATACAGCAGTGTCTGCCTCCACGCATATGCCGCGTCCTTGATCGTGCCCAGTGGCCGAGGGTTGTTGCGGACACGGGACACCAGTTGCCACACGGCCCTGAACGAACGCCGAGCCAGCTCCGGCCATCCGGGAGTGGGAGCAACGCCGACGGGCTGCACGAGCGTGGCCAGGTTGTGGGTCGTGAGGATCTGCGACTGCTCGATCACCATCCCGTTGGCCGAGACCGACCAACGGTTTGCTGGACCGACAGCCCGAGCAGCGCACAGCGACGCGAACGTCTCTGAGGTTCGCGCGAAGAACCGTCGCCGCTTTGCCACGTCATCGATCCGGCGAACCACCCCGTAGTCGATCCCGTAGTAGCGCTCGTACAGCGAGCCCTCCAGTAGATCAGCGGCGAGCTGAGCCGCGTGGAGAAACTTCGCCGAGAACGCTCCCATAAAGATGTCGGCGGCGAGCTCCTCAACGAATGGCAGCTCCAGGCCAGCCTCCCGGGCGAGCACGTCAAGCTCCCGGACCAGCGGGTTCGGAAGAATAGTCGCCGGGAACCGGACGACCTGCGGGGTCACCCACGCGGGTAGGCAGGCCACCGGCGTGCGAGATCCGATCGTGAGCCTGCCATCCGCCATGCCGGACAGAGCCTGCTCCGAGCGGCGAAGGCGCTCCTCGGCACGCCGCCGGGTCTCGGCGTCCTCATGGTTGGCGGCCGTCACGAAGGCTTTGGCGAGCTGGCCCAGCGGATACCCACGGCCGGTCATGTCGGATCGGCTCCTACGGCCACCCGACGCCCGGCGCGGGCGCACGGGCGGTGAGCACCTGCCCTGTCCGAGGTCCGCCGGTCGGGTTCTCGGGACGCCACCTCGCCGCCATCATGAACAGCGTCCTGCCGTCCTGGCCGCCGAGCATGCACGCAAAGCAATTGCGGTCCAGCTCGATCCGCTGCAGCACCTCGCCGCCTTCGGCGACCCGCGCGCAGGCGTTGTCGCGCACCGGCGTCCAGACCGCGCCGTCGGCGTCGATGCAGATGCCATCGCCGTCACCACCATCACCCAGGTCGGCCCACACGCGCCGGTTCGACAGGCCGCCGTCGGCGGCGATGTCGAACGCGGTGAGCTTGCTGGTAAACGACTCGGCGATGATCAGCGTCGAGTTGCCGGGGGTTACGGCCATGCCGTTGGGAAACGCGATCCCGTCGGCCACCTGGCGAACCGAGCCGTCGGGGGTGACCAGCGCGATGATCCCGGGGGCGAACTCCGCGCGTCCTTGCAGGAAGGCCATGAAATCGAAGTTGACGCTGTTGACGTAGGCGTTGCCGCGGCCGTCCACCACGAGCTCGTTCCAGCCGTACCGCGACACGCCGCGCAGGTCAGCGTAGACCGACAATGGCCCGTCGGGTTCGCTGCGCACGAGCAGCCCTTCTGGCCCCGAGACGAGCAGGCGACCGTCGGGCAGCCAATCGATGGAGTAGCCGATGTTGGTGGTGGCGCGAGTCACGACTTCGCTCTGGCCGTCGAGACCGACCGCGACGATCTCCTGCGCCCCAGTGGGAGAACCACAGTCGACCCTCGTGCCAGCGGGGTGACTCGCCAATCACCCAGATCGTTCATCGGATGTGCAGCTCCGGCACGGTCGCTCCCTCCTCGGCCTGCGGTTCGGCCTCACGGCCGCCTTCTCATCCTCTGTACGAACGGCGCCTCGCCGGATCGACACCAGCCACGATGCGTATCGAGCTCGGTAGGTGCACGTGCGAACGTCCTGGCCGGGGAGGCGAAGACAAACTGTGCTCCGCCGGATTGCTGGACTTGCCCCGTGCTGGAGGCCGATGGAGTTTCGGGTCCTGGGGGCGCTCGAGATACGCGACGGCGACCGGAGCATCGACCTCGCCGCCCCAAAACACCGTGTGCTGCTCGCCGTGCTCCTGCTGCATCCCAACCGGGCGGTGCCGGTCGAGCGGCTGATCGACTACCTCTGGGGCGAACAGGCACCGGCGAGCGCGATGAATCTGGTCTACCGCAGCTTCATGACGGCTTCAGGACGACTTCGCCGATCCCGAGCCAGGCGTCACCGACGCCCCGTCCGCGCTGGAGGGCGAAGGCCTCCCGGCCCGCCGCATGTTGGCCGGGGCGACTAAGCTGGCGCGCATGCGATTCGGCGTGCTCGGACCGCTGGCCGTCTGGACCGAGGACGGCCAGCCGGTCGCGGTCCCCGGGGTGAAGGTCCGCACGCTCCTGGCCGACCTGCTTGTCTACGCCGGACACCCGGTCTCAGTCGACCGGCTGGTGGAGGACCTCTGGGGTGAGGCGGCGCCGGCCAACCCGAGTGCCGCGCTGCAGGTGCGGGTCTCGCAGCTGCGGCGGGCGCTGGAGGACGCCGAGCCGGGCGCCCGGGAGCTGGTCGCCTCGGCAGCACCCGGGTACGCGCTGCGAACCAAGGCGTGCGCGGTCGACGCCGCGGAGTTCGCTGCCCTGAGCGACCGGGCGCGGACGACCGACGACCCTCGCGCGCGGGCGGCGCTCCTCGCCGACGCCCTTGCGCTATGGCACGGACCGGCGTACGCCGACTTCGGCGACGAGGAGTTCGCCCGAGGTGAGATCGCCCGGCTGGAGGAGCAGCGGCTGGTCGTGCTGGAGCAACAGGCCGAGACGCGGCTGGAACTGGGCGAGCACAGCCTGCTGGCCG
>WNGE01013255.1_pt1 | contig 10812 bp, 15 predicted proteins | sample 5400651 | NCBI WGS metagenome assembly WNGE01 (sample SAMN13153370, study PRJNA577476) | soil metagenome | isolation source: 60 cm soil or saprolite under grassland replicate 2 | place: USA:California | collected 2016-06-15
TACAACATCCACCGGCCGCACCGGACGCTGAAGCATTATCCGCCTGCCGGGCGAACCGATCCCCTGCCGGAACGTACAAGTGTCTGCGTGCTGCGGCGGGACCGACTCGGCGGCCTGATCCACGAATATGCCCAGGTCGCATGAGGTGACATAGTTCTCGGCACCCACAAGGATCCACAGCGGACGCCGCGAAGCAGGCGAGCCCTGCGGCCGTGGCCCCGGCGTGAGGCTGGCGGCCGACTGCCGGGCGCACGCCGCCAGTCTGCCGTCATGGTCTGGAAGATCGAGCTCGTGGCCATCTGCCGCCAAGAGGATGAGACGCCCTGGTGGCTCTCCGAGGGCGAAGCCGCCGCCACGGTCGAGCCATCGCAGGACCCGGCGTGACCGCCAGGAAGCGGACATCGCGATCTCGTGAAATCGACGAGTCAGCCGGGCCCTATCGCCGTGCCGATCAGGCCAAGCGGCGGGGAGCCCAGGTCGAGCAGAGCAGCATGAAACCTGCGCAGCGAGACACTGGCTCATGGCCCGCTCGCGCAGGCCGAGGATCTCCAGTTTGCCCCACGTATAGCGGCCATAGGTTGGGTCGAATGTCGCCCGCCGCGCCTCGGATAGCGCCGCGCGCCCGGCCAGATGTGTGTCGGCCTCAAAGCGGCGCGCTGCCTGGTCCACCGTCATTCCCTTCGTATGCACGCCGATGGCGCATGCCAGCCTGGTGACCCGAACTAGCGCCTCCAGCCAGACCCCGACCGCAAACCTCGGGTCGTCCGCGCAGAAGCCCTCTTCGACGCACAGTTCCTCGGCATAGTGCGCCCATCCCTCGATAAACGCTGCCGAATGCAGGATCCGGCGCACCTCGGTGGGCGCCCGTCTTAACGCCCGGCCGTGCGAGAAATGGCCTGGGGCCACTTCATGCACGGTAATGCAAGGCAGCGTGGTCGCGCTAAACACCTCCAGCCATTTCTCGGCTTCGGGCTCCGGCCAGGATTCGTCCGGCGGGGTGATCTGGTACCAGGACGGCCCATCTGGCTCGCCCGGAGCGTTCGCGCACATCAGCGCCATTCCCCAGCGCCGCGACGGCGGTGCGAGCCCGACGAGGCACTCACCATCGTTGTACGGCACGAGTCGGCGCTCGCGCGTGAACACGATCGCCTGCTCCGTCCAGTACCGTGCAGCGTCGAGAACGCCGTCGGCGTCCGGATGATCGCGCAAGAGCTCTCTGGCCACCTCAAGCGGCGGACGGCCCGGGTCGACCCTCGCGCAGCTTTCCGCGAGCCGGGCGGAAAGCCGGTCCCGTTCGGCGTCGGCTCGGTCCGCCAGCGTGCCGAGGTCAACTGGAATGTGCTCGCTGGCGGCGAGCAGGCGGCTCAGTCCGGCGCTGCCGAGCGCCGCGTCGGGGTCGCCGTCGGTGGCGGCCCGTTCCAGATGGGCGACCAGCCGACCGTGCGCACGCAGCGCGCGGTCACGCAGATCTGGATCTATGCCGTCCGGGATTCCCGCCGCGAGCCCTCGGATGGCACCGAGCAGCGCGGCGGACACCGGTGCGCTGACCTGGTCAAGCGCTGCGATCGCGTTGTCCACTCCGTCCGGCCACGCGGCCAGGTGCCGCAGCCGGGCCTGCTCCCGCTCGGCGGGTGGGGCGTAATCCCGGTCGTAACACGCCAAGTCCAGCTCGCTGAGGTGGTACAACGGATTGCGGCGGTGCAGTTCCAGTTCGCCGAACACCACGATCAGGTGCTCGATGAACGCCGCTAGCTGCGCCTCGTCGTGGGGGTCGTCCAGCCGCTGCCCCGAGGCCGCGGCGTCGGCAAGCCGGGCAAGCGCGGTCCGCACACCGGTAGGTGACAAGTCGCCCATCCGCCCGTCATATTCGTGGCGGCCGCTGAATTCGCGGACCTCCGGCACAGACAGATCGCATACAGCCCGCAGCCGAGGTGTCAGGTCCATAAGCGCAGACAGTACCGGGCGAAGCGGCACTGCTGCGTTGGCCGAGCACGGCTGGCAGGAAACAGGTCTTGTGCCGGGTCAAGCGACCGTATCTGCCAGGCGCGGACCTCCTCCAATACGGCGTCGGTGATGCGGGAGACGGTCTCGTGCGACAGCTGGGTGCCATAGACCTGCTCCAGGTGGTGCAGGATGTCGCGGACGCTCATGCCGTGCGTTATCTGAGGCCCGCCCTGGCCTGTCCTCCACGTCCACCACGGGCGCATGCACCGCCCACCACCTGCGCTGGACCGACGCGGGCAAGCCTGACCCGGACTGGTTCGCGGCGACGACCGCGCCCCGGTTCGCCGCGCTGCCGCTTATAGTGCCACCACCGCGGGCGGCGCGGGCCTCCAGCAAGGCACCCCATGAGCCGGAGCTGTTCTGATGCAGGACGAGGCTTTGTGGCGAGCCTCTACCGACGAGCCGTGGACGAGGTCGTGCCGGTGTCAGGGTTCTATCACGACAACTATCTCGTCCAGCGCGACGGCGTCATCTACGTCGTCCGCGTCAATCGGAAACTGGACGAGCCAGACGTCGAGCCTCGCATGTATGCGGAGGCAGCAGTTCTTGCCGCGCTCCGAAACGCTGATATAGCAGCGCCCGATATCTTCCACGACTCCAGCGAACACGGCTTCACCGTAATATCGTACCTGCCGGGTCAGCGCATCGCCGACCTCTATCCGCCCGGAACCCAGGTGCCGGATTCCCTCATAGAGTTCATCGGGTCCACCATGAGTAAACTCTACCGAGTGGAAAGGGAGAGCTGAGCTCGCCGAGCACGAACTCAAGAAGTTGCACGTGTTCGGCGCCTACGTGGGAGATGGCGGCTAGCCGCCGGGCTGACATGGCGATCCCGAATGCGGCCAGGAAGGTGGCGGTGAACTTACGCCTGGTCGCGGCGCTGGTCACGTCTTGCCCGAAGTCAAATGCCCACGGCACCAACTGACCCGGCGTGGCCAGCTCGGCCGCGTGGGACGGGCCCGCAGGTGCAAGCCGGGCCAAGTCCCCCCCCGCGTCGAGAACGTCGTCGAGCCGCTGCGCGATCTCTGGCGACGGCCCTCTCTTCCCGCTGGCCAGCTTCGAGAGGTGGCCCGAGTTGCAAGGGACACGACGTGCTGCCTCACGCAGGGAGATCTCCTGCGTGGCCAGCAAACGCCGCAGCTCATGCCCGAAGTTTGCCATTCCCGCGTGTACCAATCGCGTGCTGTGACCGCCGCTGTCCGCTGTCTGTTGCCGTCTCGGGGCAGCGGGCATCGTCGTCCAACCTACGCCGCATCGCCGCTTGGCTGCCTGTAATCACGTTGGTACGCGCTGGCGGGGCAACCCGCTTGTGTCTCGCCTTTGGGGAGGGGGAGGCTCGCCCGTGGCGTCATGGGGACGAGAGCCGGATCCCGGCCCACGGCCGGAAGATCTGGAGAAGCTCGCCGCCGAGCTTGGCAGCGAGCGGTTCGCGGTCACCCTGGTCACCACACTGGGAAAGCGGCCGCACCTGCACGTCACCAACCGGGCCGCGAAGCAGCTCACCGAGAACATCTACGCCGCCCACCGCTAGTACGTGCTTTGTCTCATATTGGATGGCATGGACAGCAACCATGCAGATGGGGCGAATGCCCAGGTCAGGGCCGCTGTGTATGCGCGGCTGAGCGAGGCTCGGGATGCGGCTGAGTCGGTACCGACCCAGTTGGAGCGTGGCGGCACCCATGCGGTACGGCGTGGCTGGGAGCTGGTGGCTCAGTTCAAGGACGATGGGTATTCAGCGTTCAAGGAGATTACCAGGGATGGTTTCGGGGAGCTGACCGCGGCGATTGAGACGGGTCAGGTTGACGTGGTGATTATCCGGGATATCGACCGGCTGACCCGTAACCTGACGGACTGGAACCAGTTCGAGAAAGCATGCGTGCGGCACGGTGTTTTGCTCAGCCCATATACCGGCGGGGATCTGGACCTATCTACGCCAGAGGGCGCCTATTACGGGGGATGGAGACGCTGCGGGCCAAGCGGGAAAGCGCGGTTAAGAGCGTGCGTGTGCGGGAAGCGGCTGAGCGGAACGCGCGGGCGGGGAAACGGTGGGGCGGGGGTACCGGTGGTTTGGGTACGTGCGGGTGTATGCCGACAGCGCGGAGACGGACCCGAAGAAGCGGCGGATTTTGCGGGAGGAACTGCACCCGGTGGAGGCTGAGGCGGTGCGGGAGGCTGCGCGGCGAGTGCTGGAATTCGGGGAGCCGGTCAATGCCATTTTGACCGACTGGAAACGGCGGGGAATCATGCCGGTTGCGGCGCCGGCGTGGACCCAGCAATCTCTGATAAACACGCTGATCTCGCCACGTATCGCGGGACTGCGCGAGTGGCAAGGGAAGATGTACCCGGCGGTGGGGTGGCCGGCGATCATTGATGTGGACACCCACGAGCGGCTGGTTAAGGTGTTCGCTGACCCGGCCCGCCGACGGTTTGCGGTGCGTCGGCAGCAGCACTTGCTCGGCGGTATCCCACGGTGTCCTAAATGCGGGCACAAGATGTACTACAAGCCCGCCAAGGGACGTAATGACTCGTATGCGTGCGTGACCGGGGTGGGTCGGGGATGCGGGCGTGTCTCGATCACCGCCGGGCCGCTGGAGGAATTCGTCACCGGCGCGGTACTGGATGCCTGGAATCCCCCCGTATCCAGCAAGCGCTTCGCGAGAGCATCGACATCAGCGCGCCGCGCCGTGCGGAACTGCTCACTGAAATCGGCAACGCCCAGAACAGAAGGGAAGAAGCACGCCGCGACTACTCCGAAGAACGCATAGACCGCGCGGACTAGCTCGATATCCGCGACCGCACCGAAGAACGAATCCGCAAGGCACGGCGGGACTATGACAAGCTCGCCGGGTCCGCCACGGTGCTGGGCGACATTCCCCCCTCCGAACGGGTCCGGGATGCCTGGGAATCGTGGAACATCGACCGCAGGCGCGCGGCGATCAGAGCCGTTCTGAACACCATCGTTATTCACCCGCTTGCCCCCGGCGCGGCCCCCAATCCCGCCAGCCGCCTCAAAGATCCCGCCGAACGGCAGGAACGCATCATCGCCATGTTGCGACAGCGGGTCGATTTCGACTGGCGCGTGTAACCCCTCAACGGCAGGCAGCGGAGACGGTCACCCGGTCCGGGAGCGTCTCCGCTGCCTGCTGCGGTCATGCCGCAGATGTCCTTTCCTGGCGTTCATGTCGCGGGCTTCCTGTCCGTGGGGCCGGCTCGTGCAGCATGGCCGCGAGCCTGGCAACTGTCAACAGGTCCTCGATCCGTTCCGGCCTTCCCTGCCTGGCGCGGGAGCACCGCGCCGCTAAGGCGCCGGCTTGGCGGAACGCGTCACGCTCGGCAGCGCTCAGCGATCCCTGGTGCGGCGTGCAAGGGCGTCCACCATCGCGGGCTGGCGACGTGGGGCATCACCCCCCTTCAAGCACTCGACGGCACCCTCCTCTCTGTGGTCTCGGTACCGACCTGCCTACTGTGCGTGATCGTCCACGTCCGGACGTCCACGCCCGCTCATGGCCCCCAACGCGTGCAGACGCGCGCGCGAGGACCGTGGACGGACGATGGACGAGAACCGGCTACCCTCAGTCACGCGCGCGCCGCGATCGAGGCACACCGGCTCACCCAACACCGTCATGCGGGCGAGCATTTTTCATGTAGCGATCAGATTTGTCAAGCCTGGGAACACGCCCCAACGCCCGCAGGCACACGCAAACCCGCCCGGCCACATCCAGACATCCCCCGCCCACAGGCGTTCTCAGACGGTCCCAGGCGTCATGACCCGTCGGACCGGGGTCAGTTAGCGCAAGCGCACGCGCATGGCCTCGCGCGCGTCTGCACCCCATAACCGCCGTGCGCTTGCGCTTGCGTCAGCCCAGAGGCAGCAGGTGAACCATCGCATCCAGGACCGGGGCGTCAGGGAAGGGCTGGACCTGCCCGACAACGCGCCAGCCCCAGCGCGTGTAAGTGGACTTGGCCGGGTTGTCTGGCCGTACCAGCAAGTGAGCGAGCCGCTCTGGGCGTGTTTGAAGAAGCGCGTCGTGCAATAGCCGACCGTAGCCTTTGCCCTGGTAGCTGGGATCAACGGCAAATTCTCGGAAGAAGTAGATTGGCTCCTGTGCTGACGATACTGGTATGTCGGGCAGTGCGGCGCGTATCATGGCCCAAATCTCTTGTGATTGCCCCATGACGCTGCCGAATGCATAGCCGGCCATGGCTTGGCCGTGCCAGGCTGTCACCATTCCGAAGCCGTGGCTGGGCGCGTATAGGTCGACGAGCCGTTGCCAGAATTGGCCTGGGGAGAACCACGGGTTGTGCTGCTGGTCGTGATGGCTGGCAAGGTAAACCGCGAGGACTGGTTCCTTGAGCCGAAGCGCGCCCTCGGAGTCATAGTGCTCTATGCGAACCTCAGCCACGGGCACTAACCCCCGATCACATGTCTCATGCGGTGAGCTCAGGAACTGGCACGGCAAACGATGCGGTAAGGCATTCCGAGTATTCTTGGGCGTCTGGCCGTTGTCTTTCTGCCATCGGGACTGCCCGGAGGACTTTGTGACCGAGGTCAGCCACCGGGCGGATGCGGTGCATGGCAGGCAAGCCGGAAACGATGGCTTGGGCGTGACGGATGCCGGACAGCACGTCTCCAGCGCCCACGAGGCACAGCGCTCGCTGCAACTCGACTTGCGCCGGGCTGCGCAGATCATCGGCTGGGAAGAGAGCCAGCGCCCGGTTCTGCGCTTGTCCAGCCTTGCGGAAGTCTCCCAGGTATGTATATACGATGCTTTCGGTGAGACGTAGCCGTTCTTCGCCCCACATGAATACCGAGTCGTTGGCAGCCTTGAGCGGGAACGGCAACTCCTCGAAGGCCCTGCGAAGCCCGGCCAGCGTCTTTTCTGCCTCAGCGCTAGCCACTTGCCCCATGAGCGCTAGGGCCTGCGCTTTACCGCCGAGGAACTCGGGCAGCGCTGCCACTGGCGGGGAAGCACTAACCCGTGCTTCCGCTTCGTCTACAAGCTGGGCGATCGCGGTCAAGGGGCGATGTTCATACCCGGCCCGCACAATCTCACGGCCGCGTATCCATAGCATCGTGTAACGGTCCCCGGACTCATCGGCCGCCCGCCTGGCAGTCCGCCACCAGCGCCGCGCGTCACGCAGATAGCCAAGGTTTGCTATGGTCTGCGCGGTAAAGGCGCTGAGCATCGCGCCGACCTGGCGCAGCTTACGCTGAGTCTCGTCATCGCGATAGCGCCCTATTGCAGACTGCAAGCCGTAGAGGTCTACCAGGAGGGTTTTGAGGAGCTCGCCAGGCGCGGTAATGGGATAGGCATTCCCGTATTCCAGCACTATCTCGTGCCACTCCGCCACGTCGGTGAATGCATGCCGCTCAGCCAGCGCGTAATTTAGCGCATGGCGCGTTCTCTCCATAGCCATGCCTGGGTCAGCCGCGCCCAGGCTAGTCAGCGCGGCAACCCCCATGAGAAATGCTCGTCGCTTCATGGTCTCATCGTCATCCTCGGCGGCCAGCCCGAAAAGGCTAGGCAGGTCACTAGCGAGCACAGTATCTCGCGGCCCGTATTTAGCAGCCGCTTTGACAGGAGCCGCCGAAGGTGTCCTGCCATGCAGTGCGGCTCTGTCCAGATGACTGAAATCACCATCGTCCACCAAGTCACCGACATTGCACTGGTAGATGCGGGCCAAGCGTTTCAAGCTCTTGAGCGAGGGTTCGTAACCCGACTGCGGCCACGTCTCCCAGTACGAAACAATCTTATCCGTCATCCCCGCGGTGCCGCTTTCGCCGGGAAACTCCTCATTCCAGCGGGCGGCCACCTCACGCTGGCTCATCCCATGCGCTAAACGGAAAGCCACCCGCATATTGACATGCTCATCATGAGCAATGCGCCTGGCAATCTGTGCCCATGTCCACCCTTCAGCGCGCAAGCTCTCCCTGAGCGCGGCGATGCGAGCGCGCCGGCTGCGGTACCTGGCTGCCACGTCCATGCCCCTTCCCGGTAGCCATGAGCTGGCACTCGCCATCGTATGTCGGCTCCTGGCCAGTATTGGATCAAGAACGGCCACCGGCGGCCTTCCCGCAACAGTTCCAGCCACCCGGCCGAAACTCCCCGACCAGCCAGGAAGTTCTTGCTCGCGCCAAACGCCGAAGCACAGTGATGGGGACGGAATCACTACAGCACCCTGGCCAGGGCATTCTCGTTGCTGACGTCCCGTTACCGATCATGCCCCCTGGAGCAATGATGCTGACCTGGAAGGTCTGGACCGATGAGGACAACCCGGTGTTCGAAGGCACCGAAGAACAAGCCCGTGCCTACATCGTCCGTCACCTGCCAGGCTGCCGGGATGCGGTGCTGGAATCACCCGACGGAGAATCCTACGGCTGCCAGGACGGCATTTGGGTTTCCCTTGACGGCGCATGGGGCAATTGACACAACCAGCCCCGGCACTCCGCCAGCACTTTCCCAGAACACCGGCGAGGTTCCCATGAGCGGCAGCATCAGCGCCGCCAGCAATTACCGGGCCAGGCCATCAGCCAACCCCCGTCCCGGCCCTGGCATTGGTCACTGGCGGCTAACCAGCAAACTGGAACTTGGCCCACTGCCCAGCGCCGTTCCCTGCGCCCGGCTGCACGCCAAGCACATCTTCTGGGAATGGGACCTGGCCCACGTCACCAATGACGCCGAATTAATCGTCAGCGAACTGATGACGAACGCGCTCAAAGCGGCCAGGCCACTGCCGGATATCCACCCCATAACACTGTACCTACAAGCCAGCGATGAGCATCTGATGATCCAGGTATGGGACGCGCTGTCAGCGGCGCCAGCTCCCCGGCCACAGGCGATCGACGCCGAAACGGGGCGCGGCCTGGAAATCGTCTCACTGCTCAGCGACCGATGGGGTTTCTACCATCCGGTCGGCGGGGGGAAAGTCGTCTGGGCTGCCCTGGTAACCGGCACCGCACCCCGCGCTCTCCCGGATGCTGGCGCGTGAACGACCACCGCCAGCCGCGTGCAAACGATCTTGTGCATGCACGCGCCTCGCGCGCGTCTGCACCCGTTCGCGCTTGCACGTGCACAACCCTTGCGCGCCAGCACGCCACCGCAACCACCTGCCACATAACCTTCTCGCGCACAGCAGCCACGTCACCGTCCGTGATCGTCTAGCGATTGTCTACGGCGCTTGTCTACGCGGCATCACCTGCAGACACACGCGGGCCGTAGACGTAGACAAAGACAACCGAGGTCACCATGCGTAACCGTCTCATCATCTCGTCTCACCACCCGCAAGCGCCGAACGCGCGCAGACGCCGAACGCGCGCAGACGCCGAACGCGCGCAGGCGCGCGCGAGCCGTGAGACATCCGCAGGCAACATACCGTCACCACCTGCACAGCGTGGATGTGACGCAGATCACGAGACAAATAACGTATCAGCGCCACGGCTGGTTCTGGTTGGGGGGGGTGCGCGGCGCGGATCGAGCCGTGTGGAACGTCGCCGCCGCCGCCCAGGCGGTCCGGCGGGCGCTGCGGGCATGCACCTGCGTCGAAGCAACGACCCGCTGTGCGCGGCCAGCTCCACCCAGGGCTGCGGCGTCCATGGCTTGGGGCTGGCCCGGTGAGCGGCGGCGCGGCGGCCGCCGCGCCGCCGCACGAGGTCCGCGTGTCCGCCTGCGACCTCGGCAGGTGCGGCCAGATCATCCTGCGCTGCTCGTGCCTCAGCTCCTGGGTCGTCGAGTCCGGCCACACCGTCGCCGAGCTGAGCGGCTTCGCGGCGCAGCACGCCGCCGGCGAGCAGGCTCCTGGGCGCCCCGGCGCTGTTCCCTTACCTCTTCAGGGCGAGGGGCGCCCAGGTCAATGACCGGCTGGGCGGGCGTGTGGCTCCCAGCTGCCACACCCCCGGAGCACTCGACTCACGCGTCCCGCCCAGCCTTGCCAAGCTCCGCGCGGCCGGGGAAGGGAGAGGTCCCCCGCGTCTCCCGGCCCGCCCCCGGCCGCGCGGCTCCAGCCTCTCCTCCCGCCCGCGCAAGGTGCGCCCCCACCCCACGGGTCTGCCGGCCTGTGACGAGCGCGGGCGGGAGGAGGGCCAGCATAAGACGCCGGGCGCGCGCCCGGTTCAGGACCCCGCGCGGCTCCGGTTCCCAAGTGTCCCGGCCTGGGGCCGCGCGGGAGCGCCGTTCCCGCCATCCGGGTCAGGAAGGCCCTTCCATGCTCTCACCGCAAGTCAGTGATCACATCGACTGCATCGTCGCCGCTGCCCCGCCGCCTACTGCGGAGCGGCTCGCCGCGCTGGCAGCCATCATCCACACCCGCCTGGGCGGCGACTGGTGAGGGGCGCGGGCGGCCGGGGGCCGGATCTGGAGCTGGGCGAGTGGCTGCGGGAGCAGCGCCGCGCGCGGGGCTGGGCGGTGTGGGAGATGGCGCGCCAGCTCCGCGAGGCCGGCCGGGGAAGCGGCGACTCCAACGTGCCGCGCATCGAGGCGATCGGGCGCAACATCCGACGCTGGGAAGGCGGCGTCGGCGGGGTGTCCGAACGGTACCGGCTGTACTACTGCAAGGCGCTGGGCATCGGCGCCGCCGAGTTCGGCCCGGCCAGTGCGCGGCGCCAGGTGCCGGCCGGTGTGCTGAGCGCTGCGGGCCGGCAGTGGGTCGCGGCGGTGCTCGGTGATGTCCGCGACGGGTTGCGCGACGACGCCAAGCAGTGCCAGGCCCGCGCGGAGCAGGTGGCGGCCGATCCGGTCCGCGCGGCGTTGTGCCGTGGCCAGGCGCTCGGCCTGGCGCTGGCGGCCGAGCACATCGACGCCGCCGTGTCCG
>WNGE01010048.1_pt1 | contig 10811 bp, 11 predicted proteins | sample 5400651 | NCBI WGS metagenome assembly WNGE01 (sample SAMN13153370, study PRJNA577476) | soil metagenome | isolation source: 60 cm soil or saprolite under grassland replicate 2 | place: USA:California | collected 2016-06-15
CCTCGTTCGATCGTGTCGCGGGCCGCCTCTTCGAGGAAAAGCGGGTTGCCTCCGGTGCGCTCGGCGAGCTGCGCGGCGACGTCGGCGGAGAGGTCGCGACCGGCGGCCGAGGCCGCGAGGAGCCTGCCCTCGGCGGGCGCGAGCGGCTCGAGCTGGAGCTCGCGGAAACGGTGCCGGTAGCGGCGGCGCGCCGTCTCGCCGAGCGCCCACGCGGGCAGATCCGGGTCGTTGCGGTAAAGAAGCAGGATCGCGACCGCCTCCTCGTCGGCGAGCTGCAGAAGCTCCTCGAACAGCTCGAGCGTCGGCTCGTCCGCGAAGTGCAGATCCTCGAGCACGAGCCCGACCGGCCGCTCGCGCGAGAGCGCGCGCACGAGCTCGACGACCGCTTCGTGTGACTGCCGCTGCACCGAATCGCGGGCGAGCGTGCGGAGGTTCTCCTCTGCGTCCTCCTCGAGCACCACCCCGAGCAGCGAGGCGAGGAATGGGTAGTGCGCGTCGGCGCGGTCTCCGAGCGCGGCGGCGAGTTGCGCCTTCAGCTCGAGCCTGACGCGTGCCTCGGGGTCGGCGACGCCGAGCCCGAGGAAGCCTCGGAGCAGCTCGCGCAACGGGTAGTACGGGACGTCCTGCGCGTAGGAGATGCCCTGCGTGCCGAAGAAACGCACGTCTTCGTGTCGGCGGTTGCGAATCTCCGCGACGAGGCGGGTCTTGCCGATCCCGGGCTCGCCGGTGATCGCGACGATCGTGCCGCGGCCGTCGGCGAGCTCTTCGAACACCTCGTCGAGCGAGGCGACCTCGGCGTCGCGGCCGATCAGCGGCGACAGCCGGCGCGCTTCCCCCTCCCGCTCGCCGACGACGCGGAACACGAGCACGGGGAGGGCCTTGCCCTTCAACGCGAGCGGCCCGACCGACTCCAGCTCGAACGCCGACTCGACCTGTCGCGCCGTTCCCGGACCGACCGCGACGCCTCCCGTGCCGGCCTCCGACTGCAAGCGCGCCGCGGTGTTGACGGTGTCGCCGAGCGCGTTGAAGCGCTCCTCCGCCGGAGCATCGTCGGGAAGCAGCACGACCGGGCCGGTGTTCACGCCGACGCGCCCCGCGAGCCCGACGCCGTAGGCCTCCAGCACGTCCTTCGCGTAGCCGGCGAGCACGGCCTGCATCGCGAGCGCGGCGCGCACGGCGCGCTCGGCGTCGTCGTCGTGCGCCTGCGGGACGCCGAAGAGCGCGTACAGCCCGTCCCCGGTCAGCTGTGCGCGATCGTGCCGCCGAACCGCTTCACCTCCGCAGCGAGCAGGCGCGTCACCTCGTCGAAGAGGAACTTCGAGCGCTCCGGCCCGAGCCTCTCGCCGATCGCGGTCGAATCGGCAATGTCGGCGAGAAGCACCGAGACAATGCGCCGCTCGCCCACCGGCACGGCCATAGGGCGATTATCGCTCCGTTCAGCGTTTGAATCGACCCTGAGGGGGGACCCTTCATTTGGCGGGAGAAAATATGGACGGAGATCGCGACTACGAGCTCGTGCGGGCACGCGCCCGGAAAGCCAGGGAGCGGTCCGATCTGCTCCGGCGGCAGGCGGTGTCCGAACGCGAGCAGTCGCAGGTCCTGGCGATCCGGCTGCTGCACTCGCTCCGCCAGGGCGAAGGGCGCCCGCACGGCGATCACGGCGATACGTTCTCGCTACGGCTCGCGCGGATGCCGCAGGCCGTCGGCCTCGTGCGCCACGAGCTTCGCCGCTGGCTCGACGAGGGCGGCGTCGCGCCGGAAGACGCGGTCGACATCACCCTGGCCTGTTCGGAGGCCTGCTCGAACGCGGTCGAGCATCCGGGCCGGCCCGGGCGTCTGGCCTTCGAGGTCGAGGCGAGGCGAGACGACGGAGAGCTCCTTCTCTCGGTCCGCGACTTCGGCGCCTGGACCGCGGCGGTCGCAAAAGGGAGGACGCGCGGACGCGGCCTACGCATGATCCGCACGATCATGGACGCCGTCGAGATCACTTCGGGCGGCGACGGGACGCAGATCATGATGCGCCGCACGCTCCGCCCCGTAAGCTGAGGAGGTGACGAGCCACCCGGCAGCGCGGGTCCTGGCCGTCGGGACGTCGGCCGGCGGTGTCGAAGCGCTGACCAAGATCGCCGCCGCGCTCCCCGCCGACTTTCCGGCTCCCGTGCTCGTCGTGCTCCACGTGCCGGCGTTCTCGGCGAGCAATCTGCCCTCGATCCTCGATCGCGTCGGCCCGCTGGCTGCCGGCCACGCGCGCGACCACGAGCCGCTAGTGGCCGGGCGGATCTACGTCGCGCCGCCCGACTTCCACCTCCTCGCCGAGCGCGAGGTCGTCCGCCTCGTACAGGGTCCGCACGAGCACAACCACCGCCCCGCGATCGACCCGCTGTTTCGCAGCGTTGCACTCACTTTCGGCGCGGCGGCGATCGCGCTCGTGCTCACCGGCGCGCTCCATGACGGAGCGGCAGGCGTCGTCGCCGTGAGCGCGGGGGGTGGGACCGTGATCGTTCAGGACCCGAAGGACGCGCTCTACCCGGACATGCCTACGCACGCGATCGCCGCCAACCCCTCGGCGCAGGTCGCGCTGCTCGCGGACATCCCCGCGCTCGTCGACCGGATAGCGCGCGAGCCCGCGTCGAGCTTCCTCGTAGCTTGATGAGTGCGGATCCGGAGTTCGAAGCGCTGCTCGAGTTCGTGCGCGACAAGCGCGCCTTCGACTACACGGAATACAAGCGGCCGACCCTCGTACGGCGCTTCAAGAAGCGAATGGATGCCGTCGGCGCCAAGGATTACGCCGCCTACCGCGATTACCTCGAGCGCGAGCCCGACGAGTTCTCCCAGCTCTTCGACGCGATCCTGATCAACGTCACCAGCTTCTTCCGCGACCCGGCTGCATGGGAGTACCTCGCGGAGGACATCGTGCCGCGAATCCTCGACCGGCGCGAGGCAGAACGGCCGGTGCGCGTCTGGTCGGCCGGCTGCGCGAACGGGGCCGAGGCCTACACGATCGCGATGCTCTTCGCCGAGGCGCTCGGCCAGGAGGACTTCCGCGACCAGGTCAAGATCTACGCCACTGACCTCGACAACGACGCGCTCCGCTCTGCACGACGCGCCGCGTACACGGAGAAAGAGGTCAAGGACGTACCCGACGACCTGCGCGACCGCTACTTCGAGAAGCTCAACGGCGACTACACCTTCCGGAACGGCTTTCGCCGCGCGGTCATCTTCGGCCGCAACGACCTGCTTCAGGATCCGCCGATCTCGCGCGTCGACCTGCTCGTCTGCCGCAACACGTTCATGTATTTCGGCCAGGAGGCGCAGGACCGCATCCTCGGAAACTTCTTCTTTGCGCTGCGGCCGCGCGGCTACCTGATGCTCGGGAGGGCCGAAGCGCTGCACAGCCGCACGAGTATCTTCGAGCCGTTCGACGTGACACGGCGCATCTTCGTGAAGAACCACGTCATGACGACCGAGCCGAGGATCGGTCGCCGGGCCGAGCTGCCGCGGCCTGCGCCCGACTCCGAAGCGGCGTTGCGCGAGACGGTCTTCGAGCAGGCGCGGCTCGCGCAGATCGTAGTCGATCCCGACGGGAGGGTCTCCGCGATCAACCATGCCGCGCGTGCGATGTTCGGCCTCAGGGCGTCCGACCTGTCGCAGCCGTTCCAGGATCTCCAGATCTCGTACAGGCCGATCGACCTGCGCTCGCTGATAGACCGTGTGGAGGCGGAAAGCCGTCACGTCCTGACTGAGGACGTGACGTGGGAAACGCCGGACGGCAAGCTGCGGCACCTGGACGTCCAAGTGTCGCCGCTCATCAGCCGAGGCGGCACGCACGCAGGTGTCGCCATCGCGTTCGCCGACATCACGCGCTACCGCACACTTCAGGATGACCTCGAACGTGCGCGTCGCGAGCTCGAAAGCGCCTACGAAGAGCTGCAGTCGACGGTCGAGGAGCTCGAGACGACAAACGAGGAGCTGCAGTCGACGAACGAAGAGCTCGAGACGACGAACGAGGAGCTGCAGTCGACGAACGAGGAGCTCGAGACGATGAACGAGGAGCTCCAGTCGACGAACGAAGAGCTCGAGGCGATGAACGACGAGATGCGCGAGCGCACGGACGAGGCGCTACATGCAAACGCGTTCCTGTCTTCGATCCTGTCGAGCGTCCACCAGAGCATCGTCGTCGTCGACCGCGAGCTTCAGATCGCAGCGTGGAGTCGCGCCGCCGCCGAGACCTGGGGCCTACGCGCGGACGAGGTCCGCGGCGAACACCTGCTGAACCTCGACATCGGCATCCCGGCCGATCAATTGCGCGATCCGATCCGCAACGTTCTGGCCGGCGCGCCGCAGGACGAGCTCGAGCTTCAGGGGCACAACCGCCGAGGGCAGCCGGTCACGTGCGAGATCACGTTCGATCCGCTCGCCGGACCGCACGACACCGTGCAGGGCGTGATCCTCGTGATGGTGGTCGAGCGGACCGAGCCGGACTAAGTCGTCTCGGGCCGTCGCAGCTTGGCGGCGAGCCTATCCACCCGCTCGCGCTCGAGTGCGGCCTTCTCGCGGTGCAACTCGCTGCGTTCGCGCTGGCCGGCGGCGCGCCACCGCTGCTGACGTGCCAGAGCGATCGTCACGGAACGCGGAGTCGAACGCGACGAGATGACCTCGCGCGCGAGCTCGTGGAGATTCGTCCTCGACGAGCGCGCCGCATAGCGAAGCAAAAGGAAGGCGTCCTCGACGGCCAGCTGGAAGCGCTCGGCGAGGATTCCCTTCGCCTGCTCGACCACGATTCTGGTCTCGAGCGCCGTCTGTAGCTGCGCGACGCGCGTCCTGAGCTCTGTCACTTCTGTCGAGACTTCGGTCTCCACGATTTCTCCTATACCCGACATTCTCTCACTCGAAGCAAATGACAGCCGTCCGGCGCGTTAAGCTCTGGTTTCTCTCCCCTGCCGCCGGGACCCCGCGGCAAGTCCCGACCCAGGGATAACCGCGGTCCCCCGCCCCTAAGGCAGCCAGACTGCCAGGGGGCCGCGGTCTCCCCGGGCTAGCCGCCCCGGTAGCTTCCCCGGGTGCGCAAGACCTGGGTTCTGACCGCGCTGATCGGAGCCGTGACGGCCGTCGCGGCCGTCGCTCATTTCTCCGGCGCTCCGTCGCTTCTCACGTTCATCGTCGCGACGATCGCGCTGGCCGGGCTCGCGTGGATCGTCTCGTTCGCGACCGAGCAGGTGGGCGAGCGGTTCGGGCCCGCGGTCACCGGACTGCTCCAGTCGACGCTCGGGAATCTGCCGGAGTTCTTCATCGTCATCTTCGCGCTCGCGGCGGGCGAGCTCGTCGTCGCGCGAACGTCGATCATTGGGTCGATCTTTGCGAACGCGCTGCTCGTGCTCGGGCTCGTGATCGTCACGGGCAGCTTCGAGAGCGACGACGGCGTGATGCGCTTCAACGCGCGACTGCCGAAGGACAACGCGACCCTGATGATGCTCGCGAGCTTCCTGATCGTGATCCTCGGCATCTCGGTCGCGAGCGGCGACAAGGCCTCGCACAACGTGACCGCGATCTCGATCGTCGGCGCGCTCGCGCTGCTCGTCACGTACGGCGTGTGGCTCGTCGACTACATCCGCTCCGACGTGAAACCGGACGTCGTACACGCAGAGCCGCTGATCTCGATGACCGTCGCGCTGGTGCTGCTCGGCGTGGCCGGCGTCGGCGCCGCGTTCGTCTCCGACTGGTTCATCGAGGCGCTGACGCCGGCGATGAAGCAGGTCGGCATCCCCAAGGCCTTCGCCGGTCTCGTGATCGTCGCAATTGCCGGCAACGCAGTCGAGAACACGACGGGCATCGTGCTCGCATTGAAGGGCGAAGCGGATCTCGCGATCTCTGTCGTGAAGAACTCCGTCGCGCAGATCACCGCGTTCCTCTTTCCTGCGCTCGTGCTCGTCTCGCTGCTGTTCGAGACGTCGCTCACCTTCGCGCTCGCGCCGGTCTACATCGGAGCGCTCGCGCTGACCGCGATCTCGCTCTGGCAGATCACGGGCGACGGCGAGGCGACGACGTTCGAGGGCGTCGCCCTGATCGCGCTCTACGTGATCCTGGCCGTGGTGACGTTCTACGAGTAGTGGTGGCTTGACCGGCAACGTTCGCCGGTTCCCTGGCCCGCGATCACGCTGCGCCAGAGTCCACGCTCGCCCTTGTTAAGGCAAGAAGCCTTGACAGCGGACGATCCCGGCCTCTGGCTTGGTGCTCGCGACCCAGGAAACGGGCAACGTTACCGGCCAAACCACCGGGACTACGGGTCGACCTGCGTGACGCCGTCGTCGTCCCACGTCCAGCCGTTCGCGGACACGATGTCGCCGACGCTGTCGTCCCACGTCCAGCCGTCGGGCGATTCCACGTTGCCGCCGCTCTCGTCCCACGTCCAGCCGTCGGGCAGCGTGACCTCGCCGTTGTCCGAGGTCCAGCCTGCGGGCAACGGCACCAGGCTGCCTTCGTTCCACGCCACGCCGCTCGGCGACGTGAGACCGTCCTCGTCCCAGGTCCATCCGTCGGGTGAGGTCAGTGCTCCGCTGTCGTCCCACGTCCAACCGTCCGGAGACTCGACTGCGCCGCCTTCGTCCCAGGTCCAGCCGTCCGGCGCGGTGAGATTTCCGCTGCTGTCCCAGGTCCAACCCAGCGGGGCCGCTTCGCCGCCGCTGCTGTCCCACGCCCAATGGGCTGACTGTTCGTCCCACGTCCAACCTGCACTCGCGGTGCCGGCGAACGTCGTCGCTGATAGAGCGAGAGCGACGAAGACGAAAAAGATGCTGACGCGAATGCGGCTCATGGTGTGCCCCTCGTCTAGGACCTTTGCCGGGGCGGCGCCCCGGGGTCAGGGTGGATGTGCGACGCAGTATTGCTAGACCGAAAGCGATCCGAATCCCTCGAAAGGGGGCTTAATGGTGGAGGCGATCCCACTTCCAGCCGGCCATGAAAGCCGAGGCGAGGACGAGGCTGACGAGAACACACGTTCGGAAGATGAGGGCGTAGGCGTTGTGCCGCATTGGGTTGACTCCTTGGAGGTGAAGGGGTACGACGTGGTGATCATCGGCGGTCCAGGGCCGTCTGACATCCCCCTGACGGGGCAGTTCGGGCCTTAAAGGCCTCAGCCGAGTGGCAAATCGAATTCGAACGTCGAGCCGTGGCCCTCGCTCGACGTCACCCAGATTTGCCCGCCCATGCGCTGAACGAGCTCGCGGCAGATGTAGAGGCCGAGGCCGGTGCCGCCCACCCCGCGCGTCATGTTGGGGTCGAGCCGGTGGAAGCGCTCGAAGATGCGCGTCTGCTCCTCCGGAGCGATGCCGATGCCCTCGTCGCGCACCGCGAAGCGGACGGCCGAGGCCGCTCGGCCGACGCGGACCTCGATCCGCCCGCCGTCCGGCGAGTACTTGATCGCGTTCTCCGTCAGGTTGACGAGAACCTGCCGCAGCTTGTCCGGGTCGGCGGTGACGGGCGGGAGATCAGGCGGAGCGACGAGCTCCATCGAGAGACCGTCCGTGAGGCGTTGGCGCGTAGCATCGATCACGGCGCGCGCGACTTCTGCGCCGTCGATCGCCGCAATCTCGAACGTCTCGCGGTCTGCGTGAAGGCGGCTTGCCGAGAGCGCATCGTCCAGCAGCCGCGCGAGTCGGCCGGCTTCGTCCGAGACGATCTGGAGCAGCGTTTCCTGCATCTCGTCGGAGATGTCCCGCTTCTGCAGCGTCAGCGCGGCGCCGTAGACCGACGTGAGCGGCGTGCGCAGCTCGTGTGAGATGACTGCGATGAACTCGTCCTTCAACCGGTCGAACTCGCGGAGCCGTTCCAACGCCCGGTGAAGCCATCGCTCGTGGAGGGCGACGGTGATCAGCGGGCCGAGCACGACGACGGAGATGAACGGCGACCGTTTCCAGAGCACGATGAGCGTCACGATCAGCGACGTCATGACGAGGAACGGCAGCGTCGTCGAGTAGACGTAGCGCCAGAGCGACTGCACGAAGCCCGTCCCGCGGGTGCGTGCGACGACTGCCGAGAGGAGGAGCATGTCGACGAGGTAGAAGGCCGCCGCACCGAGGCATGCGCCCGCCACGATCGAGCCCAGATCGTCGCCGCGCACGAGTCCGGCTGAGAGGCCGGCGAGCACGGCGGCGCAAACGTAGAGGCCGGTGTTGAAGACGACGCGGGGAACCCCTCGCCTGCGGCCGATCTCGACGAGGGCCATCGTGAGGAAGCCGACGACGGCCGCTTCCGGCCAACCGTAGATCACCGCCGTCGCCACGATGGAGACGATCGCCAGCGACGTCGTGCCGTTTAATCCTGTCACGCCTTCGATCGGGAGCGGGAACGCCTCCGCGACCGTCGCGGCGGCGAGGAGCCCGGTGACCCCGGCGAGCGTGCCGAGGCCCGGTGGGTCCAGCACCAGCGAGACGATCGCGCTCACGATGCACGCGGCGCCGACGAGCGCGACCGGGACTACGATCGGCAGGGCCCGCACTGTCTCGGCCTTCATGGCCAGCGGGTTCCAGCTGAGCCGGCTGGGCCGTCCGCGCCAGTTCCGCGTGCCTGTGCGGCGCGGGCGATGACGGTTCGCGATTCCCTCAGTGCCCATCAATTGCCTCCTCGTGCCCGGAGGCCGCGCCCCGGATTTGCGCTCCCGCCCCCGGGAACCCTGTTCGAGTATGCCAGCGGGGCGCGACTTGGGCTACCCCCCGTCCACTCGACGGGGCGGCGCCTCAGCTGGCGACGGAAAGCCGGGTACGCGTAAAGCGGGCAGCTTCGGCCGTCGCAGCGCCGATGAAGGCGTCTGCCAGACCCGATTCGCCCCGTAGCTTCGACCACACGAGCCCGATCCGCCGCGGCGGCAGGCCGACCGCCAGCTCCACGACCTCGACCCCTGGCCCGAGGCAGAGCGTGGCGAGACGAGGGAGCAGCGCCACTCCGTCACCCGCTGCGACAAAGGCGTGGATGGTTTCGAGGTCATGCGACCCGACGATCCAGCCGGGCTTGAGATTGTTCGAACGGAAGTAGTCGGTGAGCTGGCAGACCTTGCCCGTCTTGAAACCGATCAGGGGCATCGCGGCGAGCTCTTCGAGCGTCGGCGGCATCGCGCGCTCACGCGATCCTGCGCGAACGACGAGCACGTACTCGTCCTCGAGTAGCGTGACCTGCTCGACGTCGGCGTCGTTCACGGGCAGCTGCACGAACGAGACGTCGACCTCGCCGCGACGCGTCATGCCGAGCAGGTCGTCGTCCTTGCCCATCACCACGCGGACGACGATGTCCGCGCGGTCCACTTCGAGGCGGCGGCAGATGCCGGGCATCAAGGCGCCGAGCCCGCGGCCGAAGAAACCGAGCCGGAGCGGATCGAGATCCCCGGTCGTCAGGGATTGCAGATCGGCCTGCGCGCTGGCGAGCCGTGCTCCGATTGCGTGTGCGTGCTCCATGACGAGCTCGCCGGCGCGCGTCAGCCGAACGGGATGCGATCCGCCGGGACGTTCGATGAGTCGCTGACCGACGACGCGCTCGAGCGTGGCGATCTGCTGGCTGATCGCGGACTGCGTGTAGCCCAGCTTCGCGGCGGCTCGGTTGAAGGACGCTTCGCTCGCGACCGCGTCGAGCGCGAGGAAGTGGCGAAGCTCTACGCCGATCCACCCGTTGGGTCTCAGCATGCACCGATCATAGACCGGTCCAGATCGTTTGCCTTCGCGCGATTAGCGGGAGTGATCGCGCGAGCAGACGAAGCAATGCGATTCCGAACGGTGATCGGAAGAGAAGATTCGGCGGGAGTCATGTGGTGACGTTGCGCGCTAGCCTCGGTGCGGTGAGACCTTCGCTCATGAGCGCCGAGCTCGAACGGATTCCGCCGTTGCATGCGTGGCACACGGTCAGATGGACTCCGCTGCGCAGGCACTTCGGAATCTCGGCTTTCGGCGTGAACGTCTACGCCGTCGACAAGGCGGGCGAGACGGTGATCACGTCGCACAACGAGGAGGAGGGTGATCCGCCGCGCGGGCACGAAGAGCTGTACATCGTGCTCTCCGGCCGGGCGACGTTCGTCGTCGACGACGCCGAGATCGATGCTCCGGCCGGCATGTGCGTGTACGTCGGCGATCCCGCGGCGGAGCGAATGGCCACCGCCGTGGAGGAGAACACGCGTGTTCTCGTCGTCGGCGGGAAACCGGGCGAAGCGTTCAAGCCGTCCGCGTGGGAGTTTGCGGCGGCGCTCTTCCAGCATTACGAAGCGCGCGAATTCGAAGCGGCTCTCGCGTTGGCCCGTGAAGGGATGGCGCTGCACCCGAACGACGCGCGGCTCGTCTACAACGTCGCCTGTCTCGAAGCGCTGACCGGGGACGCGGAGTCCGCTCTCGCCCATCTCGGCGCGGCGGTCGAGATCCGCCCCGACCTCGCCGAGATCGCGGCGAGCGACGACGACTTCGGGCCGTTGCGCGGCGACGGGCGCTTTCCGGTCTCGGCCGGGTAGCCCTCTACGTCCGCGCGCGTGGGTCGAAGCTGTCCCGGAGGCCGTCGCCGAGGAGGTTGAAGGCCAGCGTGGTGAGTAGGACGGCGAGGCCGGGCCAGAGCATCAGCCAGGGGACGGTGGTGTAGAACTCGGGTGCGGCGGCCAGGAGGACTCCCCAGCTGGCTGTCAGCAGCTTCACCCCCAGCCCCAGGAAGGAGAGGCCGGCTTCGGCGAGGATGTACTGGGCCACGATCAAGGTGGAGACGACGACGATCGGGGCGACCAAATGCGGCAGCACGTGGGAGCGCATGATCCGCAGGTCGCTGGCGCCGACCATCCGCGCGGCCTCGAC
>WNGE01018328.1_pt1 | contig 10809 bp, 9 predicted proteins | sample 5400651 | NCBI WGS metagenome assembly WNGE01 (sample SAMN13153370, study PRJNA577476) | soil metagenome | isolation source: 60 cm soil or saprolite under grassland replicate 2 | place: USA:California | collected 2016-06-15
AAGAGCCGATGCTCGTCCGAGCGCGGCAGCGTGGCCCAGGCGCGCTCGTAGTAGGCGTGGGCGCGGGCCGCCTCGTACTCCATCAGCTTGAGGAACTCGGGCGTGTAACGTCCCGCGCCCAGATCGGCAGCCGCGACGCCGAAGCGCTCGAGATCCTCCTGGGGCAGATAGACGCGCCCGGCCCGGGCGTCGGGCTGAACGTCGCGCATGATGTTGGTGAGCTGGAGCGCCACCCCGAGATTGACGGCGTACTCGCGCGCCCGCACGTCCGAGTAGCCGAAGATCTCGATGCAGCAGAGCCCGACGGCGGACGCGACGCGGTAGCAGTAGGGGTAGAGCTCGTCGAAGGTCTGATAGCTGGAGCGGTCGAGGTCCATCTCCACGCCCGCGATGATCTCGTTGAGCGCCTCGCGCGGGATCGGAAACAGCTTCACGGCTGCCTGCAGCCGCTGGGCTGCCGGGTGGGTCGGCGAGCCGTCGAAGACCTGCGCGATCTGCCCGCGCCAGCGGTCGAGCTCCTTGCGCTTGGCCTGCTGGTCCTGCCCGACGTCGACGGCGTCGTCCACGATGCGGCAGAAGGCGTAGACGGCGTAGAGGCGCCTCGCGCTGGGGTCGCGGCAGGCAGAGAAACGCGTAGAAGAAATTGGAGCGGCTCTTGCGCGTCAACCGCGACACGAACCTGGTGGGGTTCATTTAACTGCGGGGGCCTCGAAATGGCCCCCGCACTCCCCCAGTTTCGCGTCTGCGCGCCCTCGACGGGCGCGCTTTGGCAGATTTCCCTTGGGGCGACTCATTACGCTACACGAGAGGGACGGGGCGCGTAGCCGCGCTCGACGAACCAGGCGACGGCGTCCCGAAGCGCATCCTCGACCGGCGTCTGCGGCAGGCCCAGCTCCCGGACCGCTTTTGCGGCGCTGAAGTACATCCGCTTTCGCGCCATGCGCACGGCCGTCAGCGGCACCTGGGGCGTCCCGCCGGTCACCCGCGCGGCGCCCTCCATGCAGGCGGCCGCGAGCCATGCCACGCCATACGGCACCCGGAAGCGGGGCGCCCGCACACCCGTGATCGCCGCCAGGGCGCGGAAGATGTCGATGAGCGGCATGTTGCGATGGCCGAGCACGTATTTCTGTCCGACCCGCCCGCGCTCGGCGGCCAGGATGTGACCGCGCGCGACGTCGGACACGTGAACCACGTTCAGCCCCGTATCCACCGAGCCCACCATCTTGCCCTTGAGAAAGTCGACCACCATCTGACCTGTCGGCGTGGGCTTGACGTCCCAGGGCCCGATCGGCGCGGACGGGTTGACGATGACGATCGGCGCCCCGCGTGCCGCCAGCTCCTCGGCGATCCGCTCGGCCAGGAACTTGGAGGCCTTGTACGGTCCGACCATGTCTTCGAGCCCCACGGGGCTCGTCTCGTCTCCCGGGCTGCCGTCCTTCGGAATGCCCAACGCACCGACCGTCGAAGTGTAGACGATGCGCTCGGCTCCCGCTTCGGCCGCGGCCGTGAGAACGTGGCGGGTGCCATCAACGTTGGCGCGGTAGAGTTCGCGCGGATCGCGGGCCCAGAGCCGGTAGTCGGCGGCGACGTGGTAGACGCGTCGCGCCCCCTTCACCGCGGCGCGGAGCGAATCCGCGTCGAGCAGGTCGCCCTCGGCGATCTCGACGGCGCAGCCCTTGAGCACCCTGCGATCGCTTCCCTTGCGTGCCAGCACGCGCACGCTCCGCCCGTCGGCCAGCAGCTCCCGGACGAGGTTGGCGCCGACGAACCCCGTGCCACCCGTGACGAGCGCGTCCATCAGCTCGACTCGTGCTCGACGGCCACCCGGTATTCGACCGACCATTGCAGCGCTTCAGCCACCGTTGCGAGGGCTCGCCGCGTGGCGCGCTGAAGCTGTATCGTCTTCGGGACGATCGTCGGGTGCCTCAGCACAGCTTTTGCCGCGCGAGCCATGAGCACTCGTCCTTCCGCAGTGACGAGCCCCATGAGCTCGTGAGGTAGGCTGTCGCCGGCATCGTCGGAGATACCGCGGAGAACGAGACCGGGGCAGCCCGCCGCCGCGGCATCCCGGAGGATGACGGCGGACTCCATGTCAACGGCTACGGCTCCCGTCGTTTTCCGCAGCGTCGCCTTGGCCTCGGGAGTTGCGGCCGCTTCCGGCACCGTCACCAGCGCTCCGGTGGCGAAGCGCATCCCACGCTCGGAAAGGGCGGCGACATGGTGACGATGGTGGACGACGCTGGCCCCAAATCGCTCGCCGAGCCGGCCAATCACGGTCTCGGGCAGGACGAGGGAGCCGCACCGCATCTCGGGATCGAGGCCGCCGCACACGCCCGCGGAGATCACGAGGGGGCGACCGAGCCCCTCGAGCAATCTTGGCAAGCGCGTGGTGAGAGCGCTCGCCGCGAGACCGACCGGAGCGAGGCGGAAACGAGAGTCCCCGAAGACGGGGAAGGAGAACGACTTGAGGGGCGGCAGCGAGAGCGCCCGGGCGAGAGCCCGGGCCTCGAGCTCAACCGCCGTCAGGACCAGAATCGCGACCAAGCCGGTCGGCGCCCGACGCCGCGGCCCGGAGCGCCTTCTCCTTCTCCTTGCGCTCGACCCAGGCTTTCCAGCTATTGCCGGCCGCGGTGTCCTTGCCGGTGAACTTGATGGTGGCGATGTCACGGTAGGGCATGGTGAACGGCCCGCTGCCCTGCTCGTCGAAGAACTGGATGAAGGGATCGGGCGCGTCTGCGTCACGGTTGAAGATGTAGCCGACAACCTCGCCGCCGTCCTTCTTCACGACCGTCGTGTTGCCGCGGTAGTCGAACGCGAAGTCGACCACCTCCCGGAGGGAGGTGTAGTCGTTGATCTGCGGCACCCACCCTTCCAGGCTCATGCTCTATAACCTTCCGGAGAGCGTGACCGCCACCGTCTCGGCGAAACCCTTGAGCGAGCTGAACGTGTGGTCGACCGCGGTCGCCTCGTAGCCGCAGTGGACCATGCAGTCGCGGCACTTGTCGTTGCCGCTCTTCTTGCCGTAGTTCTCCCACTTCGTGTTGTCCATCAGCTCGCGGAAGGTCGCCGCGTATCCCTCCTGGAGCAGATAGCAGGGGCGCTGCCAGCCGAACATGTTGAAGGTGGGGTTGCCCCACGGTGTGCACTCGAAGTCCTTCTTGCCCATGAGGAAGCGCAGGAAGAGCGGCGACTGGTTGAACTTCCAGCGCCGCTTCGAGTTCGAGAGCATCTCGCTGAAGAGCTGGTTGGTGCGCGACTGGTGCAGGAAGTGCTCCTGGTCGGGCGCCTTCGAATAGCTGTAGCCCGGCGAGAGCATCATGCCCTCGACCCCCAGGTCCATCATCTCGTCGAAGAACTCGCGCATCCTCAACGGCGAGGCGCCGTCGAACAGCGTCGTGTTCGTCGTCACCCGGAAGCCGCGCTGGAGCGCCGCCTTGATCCCGTCGACGGCTTCGTCGAAGACCCCGTCACGGCAGACCGCCTCGTCGTGCTCCTCCCGGAGCCCGTCCATGTGCACGCTGAACGTCAGGTACTTCGACGGCGTGAAGAGGTCGAGCTTTTCCTTGAGCAGGATGGCGTTGGTGCAGAGGTAGATGTACTTCTTCCGCTTCACGAGCTCGGTCACGAGCTTGTCGATGTCGGGGTACATGAGCGGCTCGCCACCCGGAATGCTCACGATGGGCGCCCCGCACTCTTCCACGGCCTTGAGACACGCCTCGACCGTCAGGTGCTTCTTGAGGATCTGGGCCGGGTACTGGATCTTGCCGCAGCCCGCGCAGGCGAGATTGCACCGGAACAGGGGCTCGAGCATCAGGACGAACGGGTAACGCTTGCGGCCTCGAAGCTTCTGCTTGAGGACGTAGCTCGCGACCGTGTACATCTGGGAAACCGGCACGCTCATCCGCCGAGCACCCTCACTTGTCCGTTGTTAAGGTGGTCGTGACGACCCGATTGGCGCCGGGCGCATGATCCGCCGGGCCTCCGGCCGCCGACATAGCCTTGAGACAACAGACTAGCAGAAAAACGCCAACATGCACGAGTATTCCGGCCCCCAGGAGCGCTTTTTCCCCGATCCAGGCGGTCATGCCGAGGCTGAAGAGGAGGACCCCGTAGTAAATGCCGATCCCGCCCAGCGGCGAGCCCAGGGTCCGGGGCCTCGAGCCCGCGGCCAAGAGATACCCGCCGACTATCACCCAGCCGACGAGGAACCAGCCCAGGAAGTTCGACAGCGGCACTCCGAAATACAGACCCGGCTCGGCGTAGTAGAAGAGGTGACCGAGGAACCAGCGTTCACCGAGGACTGCGAGCGGGTCCACGACGACGTCGGCCAGCATCATCAGCGCCCCCGCGAGGGCGGCCGGTGCCCAGCCCTGGGCCCGCCCCAGCGCCCAGCGAGCGAGGCAGTACGAGGCGTAGGCCAGGAAGGGAAAGGACAGAGAATCGAAGAACGGGACGTTCGAGATGAAGAGCTCGCGGCCGGCGGTCGCGCCGGTGTAGTGGTAGAGGCCGAACGGGATGCCGAGGCGTGTCGACGCGAACTCGGCCGTGAAGGCGACCGCCCAGCCCCACGCGAGCCATCCCCAGGCCCAACGCCACCCGAGGTCGCGGGTCGCGACAACGAGGAAGGATGCTAAAAAGAGGAAAACGTAGAGTCGAATTTGCACCGTGCCCGCGAGGAGAATCGGCCAGGTGGCGGACTCATGGCCCATGCCGTTGACCTTAGCGAACTTCGCGGGAAATTTCAACGTTGAGCGGGTGCAGGCGAGACCGGGGCTGTGTTAGTATCGGTCGATGTGCGCCACCGAGCGAGCACGGAGCCTGCTATGACTCCGCCTACCATCGTCCAGTCCGAGATCGGCACCGCCATCGAGCGGGCGCAGTCCGCCCTGCTCGCGTCCCAGGCGTCGGACGGTCACTGGGTCGGCGAGCTCGAGGCCAATAGCACCATCACCAGCGAGTACCTGCTCTTCTGTCACCTCCTCGACCGGCCGGACCGCGAGCGGGAAGCCAAGATGGTGCGTTACCTGCGCGGCTGCCAGGTCGCTGACGGCGGATGGAGTCTCTACGAGGGCGGACCGTCCAATGTCTCGGCGACCATCAAGGCCTACTTTGCGATGAAGGTGGCGGGCGTCTCCGTGGACGACCCGGCCATGGCGCGGGCGCGGGGGCTCATCCACGGCTGGGGCGGCCCCGTCGAAGCCGACGTGTTCACCAAGATCCTCCTGGCGCTCTTCGGCGAGTACGACTGGCGAGGCGTCCCCGCCATGCCGATCGAGATCATGCTGCTGCCGCGCTGGTCCTACTTCAACCTGCACGAAGTCTCGTACTGGTCGCGCACGGTCATCGTGCCGCTCCTGATCCTCATGGACTCCAAGCCCGTGAAGCGCCTGCCCGACGCCTGCCGGCTCGACGAGCTCTGGCCCGTGCCCCGCGAGCGCGCGAGCCTCCGGTTCAGGCGCATTCCCCGGCCGTTTTCGCCCAAGCGCTTCATCTGGAAGAACCTCTTCATCGGGGTGGACGACGCGCTCAAGGGCTGGGAGCGCCTGGGCCCGCGGCCTTTCCGCGGCCGCGCCATCGAGGCGGCCCGGCGGTGGCTCGAGGAGAGGCTGGCGGTGCCGGGCGGGCTCGGCGGCATCTTCCCCGCCATGACGAATGCCGTCCTCGCGCTGCGCACGCTGGGCTACCCGGAAGACCACCCGCTGATCCGCGGCCAGGTCAAGGAGATCGAAAACCTGGGCGTGGAGTCCGTGGACGCTCTCCACTACCAGCCATGCGTGTCGCCCGTGTGGGACACGTCGCTGGCGGTCAACGCGCTCATCGAGTCGGGGCTTCCCGCCGACCATCAGCAGCTCGTGCGGGCCGGCGAGTGGATGATGGCCAAGCAGATCACCGTGCCGGGCGACTGGCAGGCCAAGCGGCCCCACGTGGCGCCGGGCGGCTGGCCCTTCCAGTACGACAATGACTTCTACCCCGACCTCGACGACTCGGCCATGGTGATGATGGCGCTCGCCAAGACGCGCGGGCTCGACTCCGACCGCAAATCGCGCTGCATCGACCGCGGCCTGACCTGGTTTCTCGGCATGCAGGGCGGAGACGGCGGATGGGGCTCGTTCGACGCCGACAACGACAAGATTATCTTCAACAACATTCCGTTCGCCGATCACGGCGCCCTCCTCGATCCGTCGACGGAGGATCTCACCGGGCGCGGGCTCGAGCTGCTGGGCACGCTCGGCTACGGGCTCGATCACCCCGCGGCCCAGGCGGCGCTGGCTTACATTCGCAAGAGCCAGCACGATTCAGGGGCCTGGTACGGGCGCTGGGGCGTCAACTACGTCTACGGCACCTGGTCCGTGCTGCGCGGATTGGGCGCCATCGGCGAGGACTGCTCGAAGGACTACGTCCAGCGGGCGATCGGCTGGCTCGAGGAGCGGCAGAACGACGACGGCGGCTGGGGCGAGACCCTGGGCTCCTACGACGACGCTGACCTGGCCGGCCGCGGCGAGTCCCTGCCGAGCCAGACGGCCTGGGCGCTCCTGGCGCTCTTCGCCGCCGGGCGCACCGAGGGGCGCGCGGTGGACAAGGGCATCCGCTATCTCATCGAGCGGCAGAACGCCGACGGCACGTGGACCGATCCGCTGTGGAACGGCACGGGCTTCCCGCGGGTCTTCTACCTCAAGTACCATCTGTACGCGAAGTACTTCCCTCTCTGGGCGCTGGGCGTGTACCGGGGCGCGACGGCGTGACCGGCGGATCGGCCGGGCCCGAAACCTGGCCTCTGCCGGCCCGCCTTCTCGAGAGTCTCGGCCGGCTCACTCTCTACATCGTCGAGTCCCTCGGCCGCTTCGGCCGGTTTCTCGGCGAGGCGGCGGCGCTGACGTTCGTTCCGCCTCTCAAGCTGGGCCGGCTGACCGCGCGCATCTACTTCATCGGCTTCAAGTCGCTCACGATCGTGATCCTCACGGGCGCCTTCACGGGCATGGCGCTGGGCCTTCAAGTATTCCTCACGCTGCAGCGCGTGGGCTCCGAAGCCTTCGTGGGACCGGCCGTGGGGATCGCGCTGGTGCGCGAGCTGGGGCCCGTGCTGACGGCGGTGTTCGTCACCGGCCTGGCCGGCTCCGCCCTTACCGCCGAGCTGGGCATCATGCGGATCTCCGAGCAGATCGACGCGCTCATGGTGCCTCGGCTCGGTGCTGCCGTGATCCGCATCCAGGGACTGCGAAAGTCATTCGGCAGGCAGCCCGTCCGCCAGGGCGTCGACCTCGACGTCGCCACGGGCGAGATCATGATCATCATCGGCCGGAGCGGCGGGGGCAAATCGGTGCTGCTCAAGCACCTCCTCGGGCTCATGCGGCCGGACTCGGGCGCCGTCCTCGTCGACGGCACCGACATCACCCGGCTCCGGGGCGCCGCGCTCGAGGCGGTCCGCCGGCGGTACGGCGTCGTGTTCCAGGGCGGAGCGCTCTTCGACTCGATGTCGGTCTTCGACAACGTCGCCTTCCCCCTGCGCGAGAAGACCAACCTGGCCGACGGCGACATCGCCCAGCGGGTGGAGGAGAAGCTCGTCCAGGTCGGTCTCGTCGAGATGGGGGACAAGAACCCGGCCGAGATCTCGGGCGGCATGCGCAAGCGGGTCGCCATCGCGAGGGCGCTCGTGACGGAGCCGGAGATCGTCTTCTTCGACGAGCCCACGACGGGCCTCGATCCGATCCTCGTCAATACCATCCACCACCTGATCCAGGACCTGCACCGCAAGTTCCGCTTCACGGCCGTCATGGTCAGCCACGAGATCCCGGAAATCTTCGAGATAGCCGACCGCGTGGCCATGCTGCACGACGGCGTGATCATCGAGACCGGCGATGCCCGGAGCCTCCAGGCGTCGACGAACCCCCTCGTGCAGCGGTTCATTCGCGGAGAGGTCGAGAGCCCCAACCATGCCGCGTAAGACGAAGGGAGACGGCGCATGAGACGTTCGACGCTGGACCTGGCCGTGGGCGTGTTCGTCCTGCTGGGTATCCTGGCCTTGGGATGGCTGTCGGTCAGGCTCGGAAAGGTCGATTTCTTCGGAGGCGAGAGTTATACGGTGACGGCGGACTTCCCGACGACCGGCGGTCTCAAGAACGGCTCGAGCATCGAGATCGCCGGGGTGGAGATCGGCCGCGTCACGGCGATCCAGCTGGCCAACTACCAGGCGCACGTCGTCATGTCGATCCGGAACGGCATCAAGCTCACGGAGGACTCGATCGCCTCCATCAAGACCCGCGGGCTCATCGGCGAGAAGTTTCTCCAGATCAGCCCCGGCGGGTCCGATCGCATCATCAAGCCAAACGGCAAGCTCACGGAGGTAGAGCCGCCCATCGACCTCGAGGAGCTCCTGTCGAAGTACGTCTTCGGCAAAGTCTAATGACACCATCCGTACACTTGCCACTACACCTGCCACTACATCTGGAGGTCCAGCGATGATTCGTCGTTTCGTTTCGGGGCTCGCGGCAGCGGGCCTCCTCATTCTGTCCACGGCCCCGGCCATCTGGGCCGCCACCGCCCAGGAGCAGCTCAAGGGCGCCATCGACCGCGTGGTCTCCACCCTGGATGACCCCACGATGAAGGGCGAGGGCAAGGCCGCCGATCGGCGCGCCGCAGTCCGCAAGATCGCAAACGAGATCTTCGACTTCGCCGAGATCGCGCGCCGGTCCCTCGGCCGGTACTGGCAGCCGCTGTCCGAGCCCCAGCGGTCCGAGTTCGTCGGGCTCTTCGGCGACCTGCTCGAGCGCTCCTACATCTCCAAGATCGAGACGTACGGCGGGGAGAAGATCGTCTACAGCGGCGAGCGTATGGACGGCGACCTGGCGGTCGTCAGCACCAAGATCATCACCAAGAACGGCACCGAGGTGCCCATCGACTACCGGCTCTTCCGGCGCGGCGACAGCTGGAAGGTCTACGACGTGAACATCGAGGGCATCAGCCTGGTGTCGAACTACCGCACCCAGTTCAACAAGATCATCCAGACCAGCGGCTACAACTCCCTCGTCGACCGCATGAAGGCCAAGCAGACCGAGGGCCTCGAGGACGCCGGCCCGAAGAAGAAAGCCCAGAACTAGGCGCCGCTGCAACGCCGGCGCCGCGACCATGACGGGGCACGAGCTCGCCAACCTTCTCGACGCCCGGGGTTTCGACTTCTTCACGGGTGTTCCGTGCTCCCTGGCGGAAGGCCTGATCGCCGCTCTCGAGCGCCGCCCGCGCGGCGGCCGGGAGCCCTATATTCCGGCCGTCCGGGAAGACATCGCGCTCGGGCTCGCCGCAGGCGCCTGGCTCGGCGGCCGCGTGCCGGCGGTGCTCATGCAGAATTCAGGCCTCGGCACGAGCGCGAACGCCCTGGTCTCGCTCTCGCTGCTCTACCGCCTGCCCGTCCTGCTGCTCGTGACCTGGCGGGGCTTCGAGGGAAAAGATGCCCCGGAACACATCGTCATGGGCGAGATCACCCGGCCCTTCCTGGACATGTTCGGCGTCCCTCACCGCGTGCTCGAGCGCGGCAGCGAGGTTGCCGACGTCGCCTGGGCGCGCGCCGAAGCGGAGCGCCTGAGCCAGCCCGTCGCGCTCCTGCTGCCGCCGCGCGTGCTGGACGCGGACGCCGCATTGCCGGCGGCGCCGGGGCCCGGACGCGCTCCGGCCCCGACCGTTCCCCCGCCCGGGCCGCCCGGACCCGCCTCGCTGTCCCGCTTCGAGGCGCTCGGGGCCGCCGTCAGCGCGCTCGGACGCGAGGCCGTCATCCACGCCAATGGCTACGTCTGCCGCGAATCCTTCGCCGTGCGCGACCGGCCGGAGAACTTCTACATGATCGGCTCCATGGGACTCGCCTCGTCGATCGCCCTCGGCCTGGCGCTGGCCCGACCCGATCGGCACGTGGTGGTCTTCGACGGCGACGGAAATCTCCTCATGAACCTTGGCATCCTGCCCATGGTCGGCGGTGGGGCGACAGGCCGCGCGCCGGCGCTCGTTCACGTCGTCTTCGACAACGGGGTGTACGGCTCGACGGGCGGCCAGCTGTCGCCCTCGCGCGGCGTCTGCCTCGACGCCGTCGCCGGAGCGTGCGGCTATGCGCGGGCCGAATCCGTGGACACGGCGGCCAATGTGGCGCGCGCGGTCCGCGATGCGCTCGCCGCGGACGGCCCGAGCTTCATCCTGGCGCGCGTCAACGCCGACGAGCGTCCGGTGCCCCGCATTCCCTACACGCCGGAGGAGATCCGCGACCGCTTCCGCCGCGCCATCGGGAGCCCGTGAGCGGCCGGCTGCTGCGGCCGCTGCTTCTTGCCGTCGGTCTCGGATTCATGGCATGGCTCGTCTGGGATCTCGGCCCGGCCGCCGTGTGGGACGCCATCCACACGCTGTCCTGGCGGCTCGGGCTGCTCGTGCTCTTTCCGTACTGCGTGGCCGTCGCGGTCGACACCCTCGGCTGGAGAGTGCTCCTACCCGCCTGCCCCGTTCCCTGGGGCGTGCTCGCGCCGGCCCGCCTCGCGGGAGAGTCCGCGAACCTGCTGACGCCGACGGCCTCGGTCGGTGGCGAGCCGCTCAAGGCTTACCTCGTGCGCGACCGGCTCCCGCTCGACGAGGGGCTCGCCTCCGTCGTCGTGGACAAGACCACCATGGTGATGGGGCAGGCTGCCTTCCTGGCGTCCGGCCTCGCCATCGCGCTCCTGACGCTTCAGCCGGCAAGGGCGGTGATCCTGTCGATGGCCGTCCTGCTCGCCGCCGAGATCATCGGGGTGGGCGGCTTTACCGTCGTGCAGGTCCGCGGAGGGATCGCGGGGGTAGGCC
>WNGE01021788.1_pt1 | contig 10809 bp, 9 predicted proteins | sample 5400651 | NCBI WGS metagenome assembly WNGE01 (sample SAMN13153370, study PRJNA577476) | soil metagenome | isolation source: 60 cm soil or saprolite under grassland replicate 2 | place: USA:California | collected 2016-06-15
AGCCACCGTGGTCAAACGCGTCATCGTCATCATCATCGCCGCAGTGCTCCTCCTCGGCGGAAGCGTCGTCGCCATCGGGGGAGGAGTGCTCATGGCACTGTTCGGTACCGACAGCACCCTGACGTCAGGGGTACATCGCGTGTCGACCCCGACCACCGCGCTGGTCACGGCCCTCGACGACATCGAGGACACCAACGGAGTCGCCACAACCGTCGACCAGCCGACACTGCGGCTGTCGGTCCCCAGCGCCGACCGGTCGGTCTTCATCGGAATCGGCCGCGCGGCCGACGTCGACCCGTTCCGTCTCACGACCGTCCGTCAAGACGGGACCGATCTCCCCGCGGCGCCGACGTCCCAGACGTTCTGGGTCGCCAAGGGCAGCGGTGCCGACGCATCGCTGAGTTGGAAGATCAGCGACGGCAGCTATCGGCTGGTCGTCATGAACGCCGACGCCAGCCGGGGCGTGACCGTGAACGGCCGCTTCGCGCTCACCATCCCGCACCTGTTCGCCATCGGCGTCGGCATCCTCATCGCCGGCATCCTCGCGGCGGTACTCGGTGTCGCCCTGCTCGTCGTCGGCGTACGAATGCGCCCAAGCGTCCAGGCGGACCTTCCCCATGCCATGATTCGTTGAATGATGCAGCCAACATTGCGTTATCCGATCCAGTTCTCGGTCGACTATCCGGATCGTGACCTCAATCGGCTGACCACCGCCTTCCGCCTCGTCGTCATCATCCCGATTGCGATCGTGCTCGGCACGGTGTCCGGAGGGACGTGGCAGTGGAGCTCGGACGGCAGGACGTCGGAGATGGCGGCCGGCGCGGGCGGCTTGCTGTTCCTCGCCCCGCTGCTGATGATCCTGTTCCGTCAGAAGTACCCGCGATGGTGGTTCGACTGGAACCTCGAACTGCAGCGATTCGTCAACCGGCTAGGGGTCTTCCTGGCCTTGATGGACGACCGGTATCCGTCCACGGATGATCGCCAATCCGTGCACCTCGACTACCCGTACCCCGACGTACGGCGCGACCTGAACCGGTGGCTGCCGCTGGTGAAATGGTTCCTGGCTATCCCGCACTACATCGTGCTGCTGTTCCTCGACATCGCCGCGATCGTCGTGGTCGTCATCGCCTGGTTCGCCATCGTGTTCACCGGCCGCTACCCACGCGGCATGTTCGACTTCGTCGAGGGCCTGATCCGCTGGCACAACAGAGTCATCGCCTACGCGTTCGTCCTCGTCACCGACACGTACCCGCCGTTCAGCTTCGCGCCGTGACCACGTGGTCCTAGATCGAGGCGCGCTGGTCGGCTTGACCCGTGGCCGGTGCCGGCGGGTGGTCACGCGAGGGCCACCACGCCGTCCGCCCGAGCAGACCAGTGAGCGCCGGGATCAGGAGGAGCGCGTTGACGAAGGTAGAGATGAGCACGCCGGCCGCGACCGCGAAGCCGATCTCGGCCAGGGTCGGGGAGATCGTGAGCAGTCCGAAGCTGGCGGCCAGCACGATCCCGGCGGCAGCCACCGAGGGTCCGGCCTGATGGATCGCGGTATCGGCCGCGCGGCGTGGACGGGCGCGGTCGCGCATCTCCTCGCGCAGCCGGCTGATCATCAAGATGTTGTAGTCGGTGCCGATGCTGGCGACGAACAGGTAGACGATCACCGGCAACTGGAAGCTCAGACCGTCATGGCCGGCCATGCCCTGGAACACCGCCACAGTTGCCCCCAGCGTCGCCGCGAAGCCGAGCACCACCGACGCCATCAGGTACACCGGCGCGATCACCGCCCGCAACATCAGCACGAGGATGAACAAGATGGCCGCGCCGGCCAGCGGGAAGATCACCTTCATGTCGTGTCGCACGACGTCGCTGACGTCGTCATAGGCGGCGCTGTCCCCGCCGACCAGCGCGGTGGTGCCCAGCGGCGCCTGGCTGTGCGCAACCGCCTGGACGGCGTGCACGGTACGGAAGGCGGCAGAACTGAACGGATCGGTCGACAGCAGCAGGTCGATCTCGCTGACCTCTCCATCGTCGGTGGCGGGACCTGGAACGACCCGCCCGACTCCGGCCACCTCGCCGAGCTTGCCGGCGAACCGGTCGAGTTCGGTCCGGGAGGGCGCGGAGTCGGCGGAGACAACGACTCGCGTCGGGTACAGGGCACCCGAGGGGTAGCCGCGCTGCAGGTCGTGATAACCCACCGCGGACTCGCTGCCGCTGCGGTACAGCTGCTGGTCGTAGGAGGCCTTGTAGGCGAGGGCGCCTAGCGCGAGGGCGGCCAGCACGATCATGCTGAAGCCGGCGACCGCAGCCGGTCGGGCGGCGACGAGGCGGCCGACTCCGGCCATCGTCTGGGAGCGGGCGGGACGCGTCCACTTCGGCTTGCTTGCCCGCTTGGCGCCACGGAAGGCGAGTACCGCGGGCAGCAGCGTCAGCGAGGTGAGCAGCATCAGCAGTACGGCAAGCGCCAGCGACGGGCCGAGGACGCGGAAGCCGCGCAGGCCGCTGACGAGCATGGCGGAGAAGCTCACCGCCACGGCCAGAGCGCTCGCCACAACGGCGGATCCGACCCGGCCGATCGCGCTTGCCATGGCCGTGCGGTGATCGTCACCGGCACGCAGCCGTTCCCGGTAGCGGTACAGCAGGAACACGGCGTAGTCGGTACCGACGCCGTAAAGCACCACGGGCATGATGCCGGTGACCGTGTCGTCAAGGTGGAAGTGGAACACGTGCGCGGCGATGTTGAGCAGGCCGCCGACGCCGTAGCCGACGGTGGTGATGGCGAGCACGATGGTGACCGCGAGGCCGGGGCTGCGGAAGAGCAGCAGCAACAGCAGGAAGATCGCCGCGATCATGCCGTAGGTGGCCAGCGAGGTGGCCAGGGCGTTGTCTCGTTGGCCGGCGGCCTGGCCGGTCATCCGCACGCGTAGCCCGGTGTCGTCCAGCGCCTTTCGGGCGTCGCCGCGCACATGATCGACCGCCCGGCTCGTCTTGGGTTCGCTCGCCTGGCCGCTGAACGTCACGCCGGCCAGCGCGACGAGCCGGTTCGGGGACAGCTGCACGGTTGGACTGACGTGGACGACGGCCGGCTTCTGGGCTGAGCGGTGGACACCGGCTCGGCGCTCGGCTTCGCGCGGCGTGAGCCCGGCCACCGCGTGATTGGCGGCGGCGACATCGGCGCCGGTCAGTGGCCGTCCGTCGGTCCGGCTGATGACCAGCGTGGATGTCGCGTCGGTGCTGGGCGCGCCGAACGCGGCGTCGAGCACGTGTTGCGCACGGGCCGATTCCTTCGTCGATGGCAACTGCGTCGTCTCCGAGCGCGACGGCGCCGCCTGGCCCAGCGTCGCGCTGATCCCGATCAACGCGCCGACGGCGATCATCCAGACGACGAACACCTTGCCGGGATGCGCGACGACCAGGTTGCCCAGTCGAGTGAACACGCCGCGACCGGGTATCGGATTGCCTCGTAACGCGGACGGACCGCGCAACAACGTAGCCATGGCAGAGCCTCCAGTGCTGTGATTTGGTCAGGCGGTGGGGACCTGCCAGCAGCCTTGTTCGCGCCGGGGCCGGGGACCATTGAGTCAGCGCGGCTCCGGCCCGAGATCGACCCGAGGTGGCGGTAGGGCTGTCCCCACGGCGCGGGAGGGAGGTCCCGCAGCATCGGGTGCCTTGCGCGGGTTGTGGGGTTGGCCCTATTGCGTGCCACGCAGCGGCTCAGCGATGCTGCGACGGATGAGCATTCGGATACTGGTCGTCGACGACAGTGCGAGCTTTCGCCGTACGGCGAGCGAGCTGCTGCACGCGCGGGGATTCCGGCTGCTCGCCGCGGTCGGCGACGGAGACGCGGCGCTCGCGTCGGCGGCGGAGGAACGTCCCGACGGTGTGCTGCTCGATATCAATCTGCCCGGACCCGACGGGTTGGCCGTTGCCGCGTCGTTGACGCGCCTCTATCCCGGTCTCCCGATCGTGCTGACCTCGTCGGACGTCGACGACCTGCCACCCCGGCTGCTGACCGCCCGCGGTGCCGTCGCCTTCGTGCCCAAGACCGAACTCGTGGCCGCCGACCTAGAGCGGCTGTTCGCCTGACTCAGCTCTCGAGAAACTTCAGCACGGCCATTACGCGACGGTGTTGGCCGGGCGCGGGTCGCAGATCGAGCTTGTCGAAGATGCTGGTGACATGCCGCTCGACGGCGGCGACGGTGACGACCAGTTCCTCGGCCACCCCGGTGTTGGACCGGCCTTCGGCGATCAGCCGCAGGACCTCGCGCTCCTTGGGCGTCAACACGTCGAGCGGGCCCTGGTTGCGCTTGCGGTCCACGAGGCGCGCCACGACGTCGGGGTCGAGCGCTGAGCCGCCGGCAGCCACCCGGCGCACCGCGTCGGCGAACATGTCGATGTCGCCGACCTTCTCCTTGAGCAGATAGCCGACGCCCGCCGCGCCGTTGACGACGAGATCGAAGGCATAGCGATCCTCGAGGAACTGGGACAGGACGAGCACGCCGACCGAGGGATCCTCGGCCCGGATGGCCAGCGCCGCGCGCAACCCGTCGTCGGTGCGGTCGGGCGGCATCTGGATGTCGGTCACGACCACGTCCGGGCGATAGGCGTGCACCTTGGACCGCAACTCGGTTGCGTCACCGGCAGCGGAGACCACCTCGAGGCCCGCTCCGGTGAGGACGTGCACGATCCCCTCGCGAAGGATCGGCTCGTCCTCGCCCACGATCACCCGGATCGGCGCGGTCACGCTCGAAAGCTATGCCAGCGCGACGACCTTCCGTCAAGGCCTCCCGTCATGGAGCATCAATGCGTGGCAGTCGGGAGTCACGTCGAGGACGAGCATTTCCTGCTGGCCGAGCAGGCGGCGCTGCGACGGGTGGCGACGCTGGTCGCGGGCGGAGGGCGAGCATCACGAATCTCGCGCATTTCGCGCCCGGCGACACGAACGTGACCATGGCCGGCTGGAGCACTCGGGGCAATCACCTTCCAACCGGCACCGTTCTGCCCCTCGCCGGGACGGATGGACAGCTACGAGGCGGCCCCGGGTCGGCTGGCCGCCGCGCTACGTGCATGCGGTATCCGCTCGGAGGTGGGCGCGCCGGTGCTGATCGACGACGCCGTGTGGGGGGCGCTGATCGCCGCCTCCGACAACCCGGATCCCATGCCGCCGGGCACAGAACTGCGGGTAGCCAGCTTCGCCGAATTGATCGCAACCGCCGTCGCCAACGCGACCGCCCGCGCGGAACTCGTGGCGTCGCGCGCGCGCATCGTCACGGCCGCCGACGACGCGCGCCGCCGCCTGGCCCGCGACCTGCACGACGGGGCACAGCAGCGACTGGTCAGCGCGGTGATCAGTCTGCAGCTGGCGGACCGCAGCTTCGACCAGGACCCGGGCAGCGCCAGGCGCCTGGTCCGCGAGGCGCTCAGCCATGCCCGCGACGGACTCGCCGAACTCCGCAACCTCGCCGCCGGGGTCCACCCCAACATCCTGACCAACCGCGGACTCCAGGCGGCGGTCGAGGCACTGGCGCGGCGCAACGTCACACCCGTCACCGTCGACGTCCCGGACGAGCGATACCCCGCCCAGGTCGAGGTCACCGCGTACTTCGTCGTCGCCGAGGCCGTGACCAACGCCACGAAGCACGCACAGGCCAGCGAAATCCTGGTGTCTGCGCACACGGACGGCGCCGCGCTGGTCGTCGACATCCGCGACGACGGCATCGGCGGAGCCGATCCGCTGGGTGGTGGGCTGCGCGGGCTTCGGGACCGCGTCGAGGCCCTCGCCGGCAATCTCGGGCTCGCCAGCTCCCCCGGGCATGGAACGCACATCCGTGCCACGCTCCCGCTGGACATGCACGACGGCTGACGCTGCGCTGGGTCTACGCGTCGGTTCGCACCCCCGGCGTCATACGCGCGAAGACCCGGTCGTGCTCACCAGCTGAGCCGCGCTGCTAGATCGGCATCTCCTGGTGGGTTCCATCCAGGTAGGTGGTCAGGTTGTGTGGTGCGTAGGCGCCCTTCTTGTGCCGCTCGACGTCCGTGGAGGCGGCGTATTCGTGTTCCGGATCCTTCACGCCGAGAGCACGGTGGCTCGGAGGGAGCAGCCGGTAGAGCGCGGTGCGCGAATCGTGAAGCCGGCCCATGGCGAGGCTCGGATCAAGCGGCGTCACGGCGTTCTTGAACTCCAGGCCGCAGGCCCGGGCACGGTTGGTCATCCAGTGGAAGGTGATGTCGGCGAGCTCCCGGTCGGGGTAGCCGCCGCCGACGTCGCAGTGATCGCCGACGAACCAGACCTGTTCCAGTTCCTGGTCGACTGCGTGCGCCTGGTGCTGCCACAGCGTCGGCTCGAACGGGCGGCGCGCCTCGTCGACCGCCAGCGCCTGGAAGGCGGACTGCACCTTGCTGCTGAGCTTGGTGTCGTGGAATGCCCACCGTCGGTTGAGTAAGTTGGTGCCGGGCAGGCCGACGTTGGGCACGCCCAGCGCGCCGACGGTGTCCCACACGCCGATGAACCGGATCAGCGTCTCGTCGGACACCGCGTACGCCTTCCGGAATGCCTGCGCTTCCGCGGAGTCCGGGCCGCCGTCGTTGCGATACAGCGAATAGCCCTCGTCGATGCGATGTGCCTGCTCACGTCGCAGGATGCCGGCGTTACGCACGAAGCCGGCCGTGCTGCGTGCGGTGAATGCTCCCCGGCTGAATCCCACGAAGAACAGCTCGTCGCCCTCGTCGTAGTTCTCCACCACGAATCGGTACGTGTCGCGGACGTTGCGCGACAGGCCGAACCCGAAGGCGCCGCCGCGAATCCGTTCCCAACGGCTGGTGCCGACCCCTTCGTGGTAGAACACCCGCTGCTCGATGCCGTCCGCGGCTCGCGACGCGATCGCATCCCGCATCCTGGCGACGTTCGTCGGGCTGCGTTGGCCCGCCGTGTTCCAGGTGCCGTCGCAGCACATGACCAGCCGTTTGGACATGACTCCCCCGCCTCCGAATCAGATCCGCACATGGTGGCCGATCGAGATGCCATTGCGATAGGGCCGAACGGGCACTTCTGGGCGGGTCCTCCCGACGAGGTCAGCCTTCCCGGTCGGGACCAGCGCTTTCGATCCGGATCCGAATCAGGCAGCGCTCGTCTCGGCGCATCGCCTGACGGTAGTCATCCCAATCGGGGTGCTCTCCGGATATGGACCGGTAGTACGCGACCAACCCGTCCATCGCCTGCGGGAGTGAGACGATCTGCGCGTTGCCCCGGATCTGGATCCACCGACCGAAGAAGCGGTCCGGCAGCCCACACAGCCAGGCTCGCGACTCGCGACGAAGATTGCGCACCTTGTAGGCGCTTTCCCGGGTACTGATCACCGCGAATCCGTCCTCGTCCACGGTGACCAGCACGGGCGACATCTGCGGCTCGCCAGCCGGTCCCAGTGTCGCCAACACGCCATGATGCTGCGAACGGAGGATGTCTCGTGCCTCGTCAAGGTCCATACGGGCCGACCATAGCGTGCGGCTGAGCACCGCCGTCCGCATCGTGGTCACGGGGCGGCCAGATCCACGCGCCGGCCGGCCTAGGTTCGGAGCATCGCTGCAAGTGCGGGATTGTCGATGTCCTCGGCGAGCAGGCGGGCGGCTGACATCGCCGCGATGTCGCCGTGGCGGTGGCTGTGCAGATGGGCGCGCACGACGAGTTCACGCATGTCGCATCGCGCAGCCAGGGTGGCCAGTGTTTCGATGAGTGCGTCGGTTTCGTTGTCGATTCCTCGAGCCACGTTGCTGGTGATGATCGTGTCGAGGACGTGCCCGTGCACCCACTGGTAGCGGTCGGGTACTCGTGTGCTGCGGCCGGCGGCCTCGGCGAGCCACCTGTCGGCGGCGTTGTGCTCGCCGCGTTCGGTGTTGAGCAGGCCGAGGCCGCGGGCGGCCATTCCCTCCCAGCAGGCGTCGTTGAGCTGGCGGGCCAGGTGCCACGATCGTTCCAGGGCGTCGGCGGCGAGGTCGTATTCGCCTGAGGCCAGGTCCAGTTCGGCTTGGAGTGTCTGTGGCCAGGGCAGGAATGCGATCCATCGTTCGGCATGGGTCAGGTCGATGGAGTCCGCAAGCGCGGCACCGGCCTGGATGGGTTCGCCGCGAAGCAGATGGGCCCGGCCGATGATGGACAGGGACCACGCCTGTTGACGACGATCGCCCGAACGCGCTGCCCGTTCGACCGATTCGTTCAGGTGGCAGAGGGCGTTCGGGTAGTCGCCGCGGTCCGAGGCGTTCATCCCCCGTACGCCGAGCACCGCGGCGAGCTCCTCATCGGTCTCGGCGCAGGATTCGGCCTTGGCGAGCCACTCGTCCGCCGTCTGGCGCCGGCCTGCCAGCACCTCGACGAATCCGAGCTCACGGTAGGTGCGGACGACCGTGGTGCGATCACCTGCCTGTACGGCCAGCTCGATCGCCTCGTTCAGCAGGATCGATCCCTCCTCGTCGCGCCCACGCGCGGCGTGCACCAGCGCGCCGCCAAGAGCGCTCAGCGCCTGTCCCTTCAGTTGCCGGTCTCGGCAACGGTCGGCTTCGGCCACGGCGCGGCGCAGGCACTGCAGACCCGACTCCACCGCTCCGGCCGAGATGGCGGCGTTGCCGGCCTGGAGTTGGCTGACCGCTGCCGCTCGTCCGCTGAGCGGCGCGCTCATCGACGAGTCCGCTCCGGTGTTGGCCGCATCGCGCAGAGCTGTGGAGACCTGTGTGCCGAGCGCCCGCTGCATCAGGTCCGCGCACGCCGCGACCTGGCGCAGCGCCGCGGCGTGATCACCGGACCTGGCCAGTGCCCGCACCAGCAGCTCGTGATTGCCTTCCTCCAGCGGATTCAGGGCGACCGCACGGGCAGCGTAGGCGACCGCGCCGCCGGCCTGTCCGGTCGCGAGCAGGGCAACCGCGGCCTGGCGCACACGGGCCTCCAGGGTCGCGGCCACCCGGTGCCGTTCGACGATCAGCCAGGAGTCGAACACGTGCTGCGACGACAGGTCCAAACCGTCGAGCAGCTCACCGGTCAGCTCCAGCAGCCGGGCCGGATCGCGGTGGTTGTCGGTCAGGGCATGGACGTCGACGATCACGTCGGGCCCGAGCGTGCAGATGAGCGGATCGCCGTCCAGAACGAGCACGTCGCCGACGCAGCGACGCAGCTCCGCGAGGGTCCAGCGCAGGGCACGCAACGGGTCGTCGGCGTCGCCGAACAGCATCTCGGACAAGTGCCGTCGTCCCTGGGGCCGCTTGGCGAGCAGCACGTATCCGAGCAGTGCCCAGGCCTTGCGACCACGGGGCGGGCGTACCGGCTGCCCGTCCCGCAGGATCGCCGGAGCGCCCAGCAGCCGGATCGTGACCATGACCTCACCCCCGTCGCGATCAACCCTGGCCGCCTACGCGCCAGCCGGCGGCCGCGATCGGGACGGTACCGCGCGCTGCGTGCACGGCGGCGGGTGATTTGCCGTTGTCACGGTCCCCGCCGGCCGTGTGACGCAGCGTGTGACCCGACGCGATGGACGTCGAAAAGTGCCGTCGCTCACGAACGGCGGTACCCGGGCCAGGTCTCACACGCCCCATCACACGGCCTCGGCTGACCGTCGTCGGGGACAGCACCACACCCACCGACCGAAGGCGCGGTTCCATCATGAGCTTCTACCTGAACGCCGACCTTGCCGAGCAGCGTCGCACGACGCTGCTCGCCGAGGCCGACGCCGTCCGGCTGGCCCGGCAGGCCCGGCCTCGGCGGCCCCGGCGGACAGTCTTCGGCCACCGCCGCAGGGCGGCTGCCGGTCCGCTCCTCGCGGACATGCCCGCTCGTCCGGTGCCCTCGCCGGGGGTCGCGGTACCGGCCACCAGGGCGGTGCTCGCACGAGCTGCTTCGTCCGCTCGACGCCACCGACGCCTCGCTTCTCGCGGACGCCTGACACGATCCAGGAGCTAAGCATGACCTCGCTCGAACAGTTGACGACCGAAGCCGAGAACGAATGGCTGCGGGGATGGACGGCCGGACCGACGGAGAACGAAGGATCGGGTCTGCCGGCCGGGGCGCGGGCGCCCGACCATGGTCTCGCCGACCACACCGGGCGGCCCCGGACGCTCTCGGAGTTCTGGGCCGAACAGCCGGCATTGCTCATCTTCTGGCGCCATTTCGGCTGTGGCTGCGGAACTGATCGAGCGGCCCGACTCAGAGCTGAGATGTCGGACTATCTGGCAGCCGGCCTCAATCCCGTTGTGATCGCTCAGGGCGAGCCGGCGCGGGCCGACGCGTACCGCACCGAGCACGACCTGCCGTGCCCCGTCCTGAGCGATCCCCACCACACTGTCTACCGCGCTTACGGGATCGGGCAATGGTCGGTCGCACGCGTGCTCTTCGACGCGCCGCCCGAGTACTGGGGCCACCCGCACGACCTGGGCGTGAGCTTCCAGAACGGCCGTCGCGAAAGCGGTCGCGCGCCCGTGGACGACCCATGGCGGGCAGTTGCGGAGTTCGTCATAGACACACACGGCCGGGTCCGCCTGTGCTACTCCTACCGGTACTGCGAGGACTTCCCCGATCCGCGGGTGCTGACTACGGCGGCCCGGCTGCGCGCACGCATGCTGACCGCTAACGACCGGAGCTGACCGTCGTGAGGTCGATGGCGTCGCATATACCGGGCGGCTGCAGCGCCGTCACGGACGCCCAGCCCTGCCGAAGGAGCGCAACATCGGCGTCCGGGGAGGGCTCCTCGGCGACCTCCTCGAACGTCATGGTCACGTACCCCTGGTTGCGCTGACCGATGTTCGCCTGGACGGCGCCGAAACTGGCGAGCTCCGCCCGGC
>WNGE01018163.1_pt1 | contig 10808 bp, 9 predicted proteins | sample 5400651 | NCBI WGS metagenome assembly WNGE01 (sample SAMN13153370, study PRJNA577476) | soil metagenome | isolation source: 60 cm soil or saprolite under grassland replicate 2 | place: USA:California | collected 2016-06-15
GAGGGCGTCGCCGTTGGGCCAGAAGCGCTCCGCCAGAGTCTGGTTGACGATGATTACGCGATGCGAATCGGCAGTGTCTGCTTCGGTGAACTCGCGGCCCCGGAGAATCGGGACGCCCATCGTTTTGAAGTAATCGGGCGTACAGACGCGATATCCCCCGTCGAATTGCTGTCCGGGCGGCGGATCGGGCACGCCTTCGACCAGAAAATCGGACGATGAATTGCCCTGACCCAGCGGCACATGATTGACCAGCGCCGCCGATTCGACTCCTGGCAAACTCCGCGCGCGCCGCATCAACTCGTCGTAAAACGCGCGGCGCCGCGCATCGTTTTCGTATTTGGCGGGTGGCAGTGTAATCCCCATCGTCAACACGTTGTCAGTATTGACGCCCGGATTTATCTTCAAAATCATCAGGAAGTTTTTCATCAACAGCCCTGCGCCGGTCAGCAACACTAGCGACATCGAGATTTCAGCGACGACCAGTGCGGCCTGCAACCGATGACGCCCAACGCCCGCCCTGCCCACGCCATCTTTCAACGTTTCGTTCAAATCGGGCTTCGACACCTGAATCGCCGGCGCGAGGCCGAAGAGGATTCCGGTCACTACGGAAACGATCAGCGTGAAAACCAGCACGCGCGAATTGACGCCGAGATGATTGTAGCCGGGCATCATCCCAGCCGCTTCCTCAGGCAGCATGACCTTGAAAGCCTCAACGCCCCATCCGGCAAGCAGAACTCCGATCGTTCCGCCCATGAGCGCCAGGATGACGCTTTCGGTCAGCAGTTGCCGGATGATCCGGCCACGGCTAGCGCCCAGCGCCAGCCGCAGCGCAACCTCTTTCATTCTCCCCGTCGCGCGGGCCAGCGTCAGATTGGCGACGTTTGCGCAGGCGATCAACAGCACGAACGCGACCGTGGCCATAATCATCAGCATCGCCGTTTTGTATTCGCGCACATTGTCTTCGAGGATCGGGAAAACTCCCACGCCGCGCCCGGTGTTCGTGTTCGGGTATTGCTGTTCCAACCGTCCAGCGATCGCGTCCAGATCGGATAGCGCCTGCCCAACCGAGACGCCTTCTTTCAACCGCCCGACCACCAGGTTGGTGTGATAGGTGCGATTGCGCATCGTTTCCGGCGTCATCGCCATCGGCGCCAGAAACTCGAGGCCATACGGATAGGTTACTTCCGGCGGCATTACGCCGATGATCGTGCGGGCGACGCCGTTGACGTTGGCCGTCCGGCCCACGACATTCGGATCGCCGCCGAAGCTCCTCTGCCACAAGCCGTGAGTCAATATCACGACGTTGTCCTTGCCCGGTTGATCTTCATCGGGCAGGAAGTTCCGCCCCAGCGCGACCTTTACTCCTAGGGCGTCGAGCAGGTTCGGCGAAACTTGATAGCCGCGCACGCGCTCGGGCGTATCGATGCCGCTGAGGTTTGCGCTCCAAAACATGTAGATCGCCAGGTTCTCGAACGAATTGCTCTGCTCGCGCCAGTCGAGGTAATTGGCAACCGAAGCTTCGATTCGCTCAGCGCTCCGGCCGGGAGCCTTCTCCCATACCGCGACGACCCGGTCGAGATCATCAAACGGCAGCGGCTTGAGCACAATCGCGTTGATGATGCTGAAAATCGCGCTGTTGGCGCCGATCGCCAGCGCCAGCGTGATGATGGCAATCAACGTGAAACCAGAATTTTTCATCAACATTCGCGCGCCGTAGCGCAGGTCTTGCCAGTGCGTTTCTAACCATCCCCCGCCGCGAATGTCATAGCCGCGTTCAGCGTTCCGGACCAGGTTGCCGAAACTTTTCAAGGCGGCGGCTCGCGCCTCGTCTGGCGCCATCCCTCGCTTGATATTCGTCTCCGTCTCCATCTCCACGTGGACGCGCAATTCTTCTTCAATGTCCCGCAAGACGCTTTCGCGCCGAAACAGGGAGCGCAGCCGCGCCATGAGAATGTTGAGCCATTCCATCATCAGCCTCCTTAGACTGCTTTTCTGACTTTCGCAATGGCCAGGGCGAGCCGATCCCAACTCTCTTCCTCGGCGGTGAGTTGTTTACTCCCTGCTTTAGTCAGCGTGTAGAACTTGGCCCGGCGGCCGGTCTCGGTCACGCCCCACTTGGAACTGATCCAGCCGCGCTGCTCGATCCGATAGACCGCCGGGTAGAGAGAGCCTTGCTCGACCTCAAGCAGCTCGTCAGACAACTGCCGAATCTGCGCTTCGGTCTTTGCCCCGCCTCGCGCCGAGGCGCTCCCCTTGCCGGATGCTTGAGCCAAGGCCGAGGAGCAGATCAACATGGTTACGGCCAATAACAATACAAGTCGTTTCATTTAGTTTTCTCCTAAAGGATTGGAAAATGACGTCGCGATGTCGCTACGTCAAAGCTGCAAAGGGTTAAGGATTCAATGTGGGGTCAGCCGGGCTATCTAAGCCGAGCAAAAGGTGTACCCGATTGTAAATCGTCACACCATTTGCTGAACGTCGTCATATCTTTCACTAAATCCGCGTCTTAAGTCTCCTGTCCGTCAATAAGGTGAATATTAAACTGACCTGTTCTGTTAACTTCGTAGCCATCGGGCCGGAGGCGTCCGACAAGCTGCCAGCTTGTCGAACAACGTGGCGCCTCTATGACAGTGTCATTTGGGGCGGTGAGGTAAGTCTCCGCTTTTATCCAGACCGGCCTGGCCTCCCATGAAAGCCATTTCCGCGTCTTTCCGTCTCCGCTACCCTTGAACACCTATGCCATAAAAACGCAAACTTCCTCGCCTTTTTCAAGAAGCCCAATTTATCGGAGTAGAATCGCGGCGATTCGGAAAGCCGGCTCGGCCGATTCGGCTCATGACGAACTGTCGTGGCGAAATTTCCCCAGAATGAAATCTCACCCGGCCTCGAAGCCCTCTGCGACCGGGCCGGTAACCGGTCACAGCGGCGAAGTTTCCACCCCAGATATGTCGACCCCGCCAAGGCCCCTGAAGACAGGCGCCGATCGCCACGGCTTTCCAAATCGCGAGGCAATTGTACATAAGGCCCTTGAGCGATTCTTGAGCGTTGAAAATGTGATATCGCGCCCGCTTCAAGAAGTTCTCAAGCCGCCTCGCTTATCTTGAGTTTCGAGGTCGGACATTATTGTATTTTCGAGGTCGGAAATTATTTCATGAAGATAATCACCAGCAAGGTAACGATTCCCTCCGAGATTCCGCGCGTTTGCCGGCAGGGGCTGCTCGACACGCTGCGGGAGAAGCTCAAGTCCTTTCCTGCGACCCTCATCAACGGGCGTGCGGGCGCTGGCAAAACCATGCTGGCCGTCGATTTCGTCCGGCGCCACGAGGGGTGTGCGGCCTGGTATAAAGTGGACGCGCCGGATATGAGCCTTCCTGTTTTTTTGGAGTATTTGGTGGCGAGTGTGGCTCGCGTGCGCCCCGGATTCGGCCGTCAAACTCAGGGCTGTCACGCGCGAGCATTCAGGAGTGGCGAGACCGGGGCCAAAGACGAATTCGATATCGCGGCGCTGGCGGAAGCTTATGTCTATGATTTGGAGCGACAGGCGGAGCCTTTGGTATTGGTGATTGACGACTTGCATTTAATCTACGACGCCGATTGGATAGCCCCGTTTTTCCATCATTTGCTCCCGCTGCTTCCGGCCGAGACACACATGCTCATTCTGGGGCGAGGTCTGCCGCCCGCGCCGATGTTGCGACTCCGCTCCAAGCAACACCTGTTCGTGATTACCGAACAGATGCTCGCTTTTACACCACCAGAGGCGGAGGAGCTGTTTTCCGGATACGGGTTGAGCGCGGAGGAGGCGAGATTGGCTCTCAAGCAAACTGGCGGACGCGCGGCGGCTTTGCACGCTGTGGCGATCCGCGCCTTATAGCGGTTTTTGATGGCTGTTTGATCCCAAACCAGCGCGCTGCGTCTTGCTGTCAAGCGTCGTAACCGCTGCGTTTCGGCCGACTGGTTCCAGACACGTGCAGGAAGTCACAGCGCAACAATTGCGCCAAGACAAGCGCGTCAACTTTATCAGTCTTGACCTTCGCTTCAGCCATGGCTTTGGTCTTGAGTGAATTAGAGACGACCACCTCAGCCACCTAAATCAAACCAAGTAACATTGGTACGGTACCGGGAGCGGTAGCGACCGGGCGCCGGCGGAGAGAGCGCTTCGACGGGCGCCCGGTCGCTACCGCTCCCGGTACCGTACCGCCGCGTGTGCCAATGTTGTCTGGCCCGAATATGACTTCAATTTTCAGGATGATCTCGACAAGCAAATAAATGACAAAATAAGAAGCAGCGGTTACAGTGTTGTAATAGCCATCGCTGCGTATGAATTAAACTACGAAAATTTGAAGGACACTTCTGTCGCGCTGGCTCCGGGCACGATCAAATTGATATTTGACGGCTTGTGGGAACATTTTATCGATCCCAAAGCCGATTGATAGGCGCAGAGGGCTGACAACATCCGAGCGAATGTGTAAAAGTCGCGACTTGATCTGACAGTGAAGAGCTAACTGAAGGCAGTCCTCGCGTCGTGACGCCCGACCAATGCTTGCCGTCGGTCTAACATCTTGGCCTCGGCGAGCCGCTTTCTCTCGCTGAATACTTGTACGTCTGTTATTCTTTGTCAGAAATTGGACGTGGTAGCGCAACTCGGTTCACTCCAGAAGACACCGCTCTTCATCCGGAAATTCAAACGTCAACACCGGGCGACCGCTCGGTACCCTTTTCGGGACCAGTCTCCGCAAATGTCGAGCGTCCGCGCCATCATCAAGGAGCCCGTTACGAACGAAATCGACGAGCCAGTTAAACTCATCATTCGTGAGATGCGTCGGATGCGCCACGAGCGGGTCAATGCGGGCCAAGACCGGCCGAATTGGCCCCAGTGGGCCTCTTAAGTCGCGGGCGACTCCTGCAGCGGTAGGGTTATAATTCCTCGCCGACGTAAAAACGTCTAAATGGTGGCGTATGGCGTCTTCAAGCCTGGTAAAAGCGCCGTTATGCATAAACGTGGGCTGAAGCGCGACGTTGCGTATCGGCGACGTGCGAAACTTATAACGATCGGATGGATCGCTGGTAACCTGTTCGAGTCCGAAGTCTTCGTTGGCTCCGGGGCCGTCAAAAACCACATTGCCGACTGACGGGACGATCTGCGGGACCCCAAGAACATGCTGTTTGAAGTCACTAAACATTTCGTTAGATTGCCCCGAGACGGCATGACAAACCACGCAACCGGCCTTACCGAAGAAAAGTAAGGCGCCCTTTTTCTGGTTGTCTGTCAAGGCATTCTTGTGGCCACGGGCAAACCTGTCAATCGGCGCATTCGCAAAAGTCAGGGTGAACTCAAACTCCGCAATCGCTTTCCCAAACATGTCAAAGTTAATCGGATCCCCGTCTTTCACTTCAGGGAAAGATTTGCCAAAAAGCTCTCGATACTCATCAATTTCATTGAGCCGCCGCAACACCTCGGCGCGAATGGCGAAGTTGTCTCCGGGAAAGTCAAATCCGGCCACCTCGACGCGTTCTGTCGGCGGAATAAACGCCTGAGCCACTAGTAGATGTGGCAGGTAAGAAAGGGTAAGTTCTTCCGGGCGGGGGAAGATAAATCCTGCGCTATTGTCAAACGGATCATTTGAGAGTGACGCAAAACGCGAGTTCCACATCAAGGTCGGGAAGAACGCCGTGTTGATTATCAACGGAGTACGGCGCTGATTTCGTGGGCCGGTCCGGTGCGGGCCGACAATTCCATTGTTCTCGATTCCAATGGCGATCGATTGTGTGTCGCCAAAACCATTGGTGGGGGAATGACATCCGGCGCAAGTGTTATCGTTATTCAGGCCGGTTATGGTATCGAACCATAATAGGCGTCCGAGATCGGCAAGTTTGCGGTCGATACGGCGGCCGAGCCTTTCCTCAAGCGTGTCTTCGATTCTCCCGGTGAACCCTAATTCCTGGAGCTCGGCGGTCAGCTCTCGGGTTAACGCGTCATCTTTGCACAAGGCCTCATCTTGAGCCTTACCGCCTTTGGACGAAGCAAATGTCATGGCGCCACTTGCGGTAAGTGACAGCAGAAGAATTATTAGCTTAAGTCGCTTAATTAACATAGATAACCTCCCTCTCGTTCGAACATGCCCGTCCGGATTATCAAACGGGCACACCAATAGAAGTTATGACGGAAAAGCGACCAAATACTGGCGCCTAATCCATCCGTCTCGACGCGATGGTGAGAATAGCCCTGATGCCTAACATCAGGAGACTTTCTGTAAACGTGTGTGTAATCGCACGTTAACGATTTTTGTAACCCTGTTGGTGGTATGACAACAGAGATTCGACCGATACACGTAGACGAGCTTATCAAACACCTGACGCCGTGGGCACACGGTCATCAGACCAAGGCAATCACCAAGTTCGTCCTTGTGATTATTGACAAACAGACGAGTAACAGCCTTGACGTTTGTTGAATTCTTAACGCATTCAAGACCAAGTTACTATCTATAGGGGAGGTGGCTTATGCGCGCGCCCGATCCATCGCGCTGAGGCGCGCAAACCGAGGTGAACACACTTCTATCAATGATAGGGGTTTTGCTGATCTGTGAGTATAACTTCTGACGTAGCGTTCGAAGCTTAAGGTCGCTAGAGGAAATAGTGATAGCGATTCCATGGAGAGCTTGCTCTTTATTCAAACTAAATCAGAACACGTGAGATTGGTACAGTACCGCGCGCGTAAGCAAGCTGCTGACTTATGAGACGGCCGCTTGCTTACGCGCGCGGTACTGTACCAGCGTCCCAATGTAGCGTGTTTCGATTTAGTTGTGTAACAAATATTGAGCCTCACCTTCACTAAGACAAGCGCCATATCAACTCGAATTTTTACTATCAACGTCAGCTCTTGTCAATCACGAACATGCTAAATTCGGCGACAAATCGCAAAAACAATTTTTCCAGGTCCGCCAGCTGACCCATCGGCCCAGTCAGCGAACTCGGTTAGCATTACTCGGATAACTTTTTTATTCCTACTGACATTATGAATGAGTCTAAGAAACCGAATGGAACGGAAATGACTCCTGCAAGGCGCCGCGACGCGACTGCCAAACAGAACGCAGTAACGACCAGAAACCTTCGGTCATGTTTGCGTGTGTTTCACAAAAAGTCATCGCCGCATTCATCACGAACACCTCCAACGTGATATCGAATAACTATCACTTAACAGTAGAGTTTGTTAGCGGGCAAATATCGGAATTTTCACCGTCGTCCAGCGCATATCATATGTTAAAGAAACCGCAAAAGAGAGAACGCTTTGCCAGCTCCAAGAAAATTTTGCTATTTAGGAATGCGCGGAGACGTTCCCAAGTTGCTGTGGTTGAACCGATAACGGACATAGGATCATGCCGTTCATCACTCGAATTCCCAAAGAGCCGAAAATGTTATCTTCATCCGCGATTAACAATCTAACATATCAAGTCCGGCGTGCTGGACACGTTTAACGAAATACAGAGCAGTAAGTCTTGAAGAAATCATCAAAAATAGCTAGAGCCTGTTATCAACTTTAAGCGAGTATCTCCTGTCCATAGTAAAAATTCCGCCTCTCTTTATTTTCATACACTTACAGACATCCAGTGTTAACAGTTAACTTGCCGTTATTTACGATCCCCCTACGCTAGGATCAAATTTTGATCTCGAAAATTTTGGTTGGGAGAAAGACAAGCGAAGTTGTTGAAAACGCAGATGAATCGGGTTTTGACGAAGGACAGGTTCGAATTATTCTCAGCCCCCAGTTTTTCCGGTCTCCATTCTCTGCCGCGAGCGCTGTTCGGGAGACCATCAGGCTCCGGATGAGCAAAAAGAGAGCGGAGACGAGGACCATAAATGTGAAGCAAACCATGGAAAAAAGGATGAGCCGGACGATCAAGCAGAATGGCTGATGATCTCTCTAACTGCAAGTAGCTCAAGGCGGGATGAGGTTTTCGGGAGAGACAGCGGCCAACAGACGGTTGAAGGAGCGGCGAACTCACCACAATTTCAACCGTCGCTGCCGCGACTGGGCGATCATTCGCCATCTTAACCGGCGTTAAAACGCCGGCCTAGGTTCAAACCGTCGCTGCGGCGATGAAGAAGCATTTGGAGATCGAGCCCCTTCCCGCCGCCGCCTGATATACGAAGGAACGGCCAATTTTCTCGGATGCCATTTTTCAACGTCGGGTCCAAACAGTGATGTTGTAAAAATCCCGCGCTCATTGCTGGAGGGCGTAATTGACGCCGTGTGTTACGCGGCGTGATGGATAAAGTCGAGTTAAGTTTCGTTCGGTAAAATCTCGACCAGACATCCGGGATCGTCATCAACCGTCTCCTTCCGCTGAAAAAGGCAACATCTGCACGATAAAGATTTGTCGGTCTGAAGAGGTTAAACATGAAACTCTCCGAGTTCTTTCAACAGTTGTTCAATCCGATTGAGACCGAAAAAAAGCGGGGGAGATAGTCGAAATCGTGCAGAATCAGAAAGATGGAAGGTAGATTGCGCCTAGTCGTTTTCCTCTTAAGGATTTTAGTGTCTACGGGAGGTTGGTGATCTGACTAAAGCGCCTCACAACCGAAATTCCTCACTGGGGTCCACCATGTCCGTAGCGGGAGCATCTTTTCGTTCATCAGAAACATCGTGATTACTCGAAAACTGCTTGTGGCCCGAGCAGGGCGGCGCGCATCCGATTTTTCAAATACGCGCCGTCGCGCGGCGGCAGGGTCTTCGGGTCGTCGGTAAGCGCTACTTTGATCACGGCCAGAAACAGGTCATCGAGTCGATGAATATCAACGCGCAACGGCTCGATTTCGTCGGCCTCCCACGCCGTGCGGGCGTGCGGGAACCCGCAGGCCAAGGCGATTGCGGCGATGTCTGAGCCGCAGGCAGTAGGCGTGCGTTGTCGCCCCGTTTCGGCATAACATTCGTTGTCCATCACTACGACGCGGAGATTGCGAGGGCGCTGCGCGGCAATTGTGGCCAGGCTGCCCATCCCCATCAGCATTTCGCCGTCGCCAGTAATGACTAGCACCTTGCGCGCAGGTTGTGCAAAGGCTAATCCGAGTCCGACCATCGCCGCTCCACCCATCGCGCCCCACAGCGGGAAATCAAGCGGGTGATCTTCGACGGAAGCTACATCCCATGCGGTCGCGCCCAATCCCGCGACGACCAATAGGTCGCCTCGGTCAGCGAGTAAAGCCGTCACCACTTCACGACGATTCAAATATGGCGCCGGGATCATGTTTCCTCCACAAATCGCTTTGTGCCGATGAGTCGCTGCGAAAGCAGCACCGCTACACCACAATAACTGCCGTATGCCAAGCTGACGGCCGCTTCCAGCACATCACTGACTTCATGCGGAGCGTCAACGCGATAAACGATGAGGCCGATGGCGGAGAGCAAAGTAGGCGTCGCTTGTCCCATCGGAATCTGCCAGGGATTGAACTCACCGTATTCGCCTCGCATCGTGACGAGTGTGAGAAACGGCAACTGGCACGTCTTGATCAGTGAAAGCATATTGATGCAGTTACCCACGCCGCTCGACTGCATCAGAAGCGCCGCGCGCTTGCCGCCCAGATACGCGCCAGCCGCCAAGGCGACGCCTTCTTCTTCTGTCGTTAACGACACCGCTCGCATCCTCTCATCTGCTTCACACAACTTGATGAGGTCAACGTGGCCGGCATCGGGCACATAAGACACCATGGAAACGCCTTGCGCCTGGAACACCTCGTAAATGTCATGCGCCCAGTGGCGCGCAAGATCAGAGCAGTTTTGTCGCCTGAGGGTAGCCATCATTTGTCAATTAAGAAGGCAAGACTACTTCAACGGGACCTCACAAACGAGTGGCGAGCGCTTCGCGGAACTCAGCTCGTTTCTTTGCCGCTGCCGCCTCCGACGAGCCGAAATGCTTGCCACAGCCCGCGGTCACATTTGCTTCCTGATCGAGCGCCGCATAATTGGAGTACCCTAGCAAGAGTATCATGTCCCAATCGTCCGGGCGATCCTTGTGATGATACCGATCAATTGCGCGCGAGTTTGTTGACCTTCTCGATGTAAGCCCTGTCCGTACCGAAAATTCCATCTTGGCGATGAAGAGCCCATTCTCTGATGATGCGGCGCCTATCTCTTCTTCATGCGGCTCGTCGGTAACGATGATGCAACCCGCCGACTTGAGTGATTGCGATAACCTTGCCATTCACTGGCGCTTCGATCTCTCGAGGAGTAGGAGATGAGCCTTCGGCGACATCACTCCACGCGAAAGCGGGCAGACTTCCCTCTGGTCTTTCCTCACGAGAGAATCTGGCAAACCGACTAAGGAGGAAAAGCGGATGACAACGGAAAATTCTGTTGGCGCAGCCTCCGACGCGAAAATGAATTGGCCAGCCATTGACTGGCGGCAAGTTCACCGCAACGTCCGTCGGCTCCAGATGCGTATCGTGAAGGCGACGCAGGAAGGCAGGTGGGGGAAAGTCAAAGCTCTCCAACATCTGCTGACTCGCGAAACCGCGTCCCAAGAAGGGCGTTGGAAAGGCTAGAGCGGCTTGAGTAGAAAGATTCACGAGCCGTTCTTAGGGTAGGAGGTGTCAGCAATGCCGCCTCCTTACCCGACCCGAAGCCTCACGAAGAACAAGCCACTTCCGGATATGGATAACATCCAGGCTATTCAATGCCGAAAGTGTAGATCTTGCTGCCCGAGTTCGAAGAGGCCGGAGGCAAGAATCCGTACTCGCCCTTCTTCAGGTCGGTCAGTTTGACTTTGAACGTAGCGGGCGCGATCTTCTCGAACTGGAACGGCGCCGCATTTTTC
>WNGE01023456.1_pt1 | contig 10808 bp, 9 predicted proteins | sample 5400651 | NCBI WGS metagenome assembly WNGE01 (sample SAMN13153370, study PRJNA577476) | soil metagenome | isolation source: 60 cm soil or saprolite under grassland replicate 2 | place: USA:California | collected 2016-06-15
CTCTACGTTGACGCCGTTTACGTTGGCTAGAGCGAAATCGCGCGGCATGACAGAAGAGGAGCTGAGGGTGAAAGGCTTCGCGCCATCGCTCTTGAATCGGTGGGCGACGCCTGAAGAGATCGCCTATCCTGTCTTGTGGCTCGCTTCTGATGAAGCTTCTTTCATCACGGGCGCCGTGCTCATGGCGGACGGTGGTTTATCTGCCATTTGATCGCGCACAATTCACTTCAATCCCAATTCCGCTTGTATTTCTCTCAGCAGGCGAAAATCCGCCACCTCGTCGACCGAGATCTCTTTCTTTAGACCGAGTTGCTGCACCAGCAGAGCGATCTCAACCTGCAAGCCTTCTCTGCTGATGGATCCATTTGGGCTGTAGTAGTCTTTGGATTGGGCGTAGATCAACTCCGCGTCACCCCGCGAGAGATTCAAAAATTGGGCGAAGAAGTCCGCCGCTTCCGCCTTATTTTTATCCGACCTGATATACTGAAGGCTCCTGATAGTCCCGCGCAGGAAGCGCTTGATAGTGTCGGAGCGGTTTTTCAAAGTGTCGACGCTCGCCGACATTCCCCCCAGTCCCAACGGAACATAATCGCTGGCCCGCGCTATGACATGAAACCCCTTCGCCTCAGCCTTGATGCCCATCTCAGTGCCGACCAGAGCCGCATCGACCTGCCGCGCGAGCAGGGCTAACGTGCTGCTTTGCATGCTGTCCGTGGGGAACATCTCCGCGTCCTTGCCAAAACCGCCTAGTCCGTGTTTTTCGAGCATCATCTGCGATATGTAGGTTACATTACCGCCGACATCGGTCACGGCAATCACTTTACCCTTCAAATCCTCCACTCGCTTGATCTCAGGCTTCGCATAGAGATGCCAGTTCAGCCTATCCACCATGTAGCCGATCATGCGGATGGGTCTGCCGGCGACGGGCGCTCTAATTGCGGAGCTATGAAAATCCACGGTGACATCGCCTGTGATCATCCCGGTAATGGCCGGAGTGGAGCCCATCTGCACTATGTCAATCTCCAGTCCCTCCTGCCGATAGAAGCCCTTCTTGACTCCGACCAACAAAGGCACATTCGGCAAAGCTCGAACTGGAATCGCCGCAGCGATTCGCTCGACCCTGGTTGGCTTCTGCTCCTGTGTCTTTTGCGCCAGCAGAATTTGCTCCGAAGATGGCGCAGGGCGACCAAGCCCAGCTATGGCGGAGCCGTTCACAATGACACTCGTTAAGATCAAAAAGAACGCACTGAGAAATGATCTTGCTGCGCTCAACGTCATTTGAAGTTCCCTTCGGCTCTTTTGTTTGTCTTTAGTGAAATAGCTTTTAAGGCGGCCATCCAGGATCGGGTTTTCCTTCCATGGCGTGACGGATATCCGCGCCGGGAGGGCCGGCCGTTCCCCAGCGGTCGATAAGCTCAGGAGTCCTTGGCCATATTTTTGGCTCATGCGAGGCCTCGTCCTGGATGTAATCGATGTCGGATGTGTATTCCACGACGTAGTCTGCGGGTTCTTTAAAGTAGCAGAAAATATTGTTTCCCGGGCCGTGCCGTCCCGGACCCCAGCCGGGCTCGAAGCCGTGCTTGCGCATATTCACCATGCCGCGCATCACCTCATCGACGTTGGCGACGAGGTAAGCGATATGGTTAAGCGAAGCGTGAGGGGCGCGACTGAGCGCGATTGAATGGTGTTTATTATTACAACGCAGGAAAACCATCTGCTGTTCACTCCAATCGGAGATCCGAAAGCCAAGTACTTTTGTGTAAAACTCGATCATCGCATCAATTTGCGTTGTGTTAAGGACAACATGACAAATGGAATGGGGCTGCACGCTCTTGGTCTGCCACCCGCCTCGATGCTGGACGACGCCGGCGCTCAACTCAATGCAGCGGCCCTCCGGATCAATGAATCGAAAGCCATATCCTCCTCCAGGCTGGTTCAGGGTTTGCGGCTCCGATACTAACCGGATACCGCGAGACCGCAATTCCAGGGCAGTTCGATCCACATCATCCTCGTTGCTCACGCCAAAAGCGATATGATGCAGGCCACAACGCTGGGCTGAATGAAGGCTCAACAGATGATGCTCGGCAGAGGCGCCGCGAAAATAAACCGCATCGTGTTCCTGTGATATTTGATCCAAACCCCAAATGGTCGAATAGAATTCCCGCTGTTTATTTAGATCGGGCGAGAGAATTCCTACATGTCGCAGGTGGGTGATTGCCATTGCCTCATCCCTCCGAGTTCGGATGATCTTATTTAAGGGAGGTTTGCCTACGTGTTTAAATTCAATTCTTCCCAACTGCTTATAAGCAGAACTACGGAAGGAGACAAGCGACCGCTAAAGTGAGAAAGGAAGACATTTTCCATGGCGACTTTTCTGTTCCGTTGGCCGTCCACGTCCAAGGTTTAATTTCCTCCTTTGAGAAGCCAGGCCATTAAGCGAAAAAGCCATAACTGTCAACAAGAGACTTGACCCGATGCTCTCAAAGACTAGACCCGATGCTTTCGCAATGACTGCACAAGCCCGTCTTCATTGACACAAGAAACTCGGTTGTAATACGTTCACTCGAAGGCGGCCGTCGCAGCGGCCGCGAAATCAGAGATAGGTCTTCTACAACGGGTTTTTAAGGGTGATCTCCTTCAAACATCTTGCCGTGTCGCGCGAAAGCGCATCCTACAAGTGGTGGATGGGGATCGCACTGGCGATTGGCTCGTCAACGGTGAGTTTTGCGGAACGCATGATCGAGATTGCGATCCCGCAGATCATGCTGGCCATGGGTGTCAGCCTGGATAAAGTACAGTGGGTTCGGACAGGCCCCGCTATCGTGAGAACCATTTTGGGACCGATGGTCGGATGGCTGGTAGGAATTTTTGGCACGCGCCGGCTTTATCTCGCAACGTTTGTTCTCTACATCATCTGTTCGGGATTTGCCGGTTCTTCCTGGAGCCTCGGCGTTTTGATTTTCTTCCTGACGCTCAAGAATGCCGGCGGGGGCCTCAGGCAACCTCTTTCGATGTCGCTGATGTACCGCGCTTTCCCGCCGCAGCAGCGGGGCCTTGCGATGGGTCTATATCAATCGAGCAATATGGTCGGGCCCCTGATCGCGCCATTGGTCGGTGGTTGGTTGGTGGAAACCTTTGGTTGGCGCTGGGTATTCTACGTCAACATTCCGATCAATCTTGTGGCGCTGCTGCTCATCATGTTGGTCATGCCGCGCGAACTCGACGACGAGAAACGAGAACGACCGGCCTCGGTAGACTTTATCGGATTGGGCGCCATGTCGCTGGGTCTGAGTACTTTGGTTTGGGCCGTCAACAACGGCACCGAATGGGGTTGGAATTCGCCGTACATCTTGAACCTTTTTGGCATCGCCGCGGTTTCGCTTGTAGTTCTCATATTCGCAGAGCTCAAGACGAAACATCCCGTCTTTGAAATCAGAGTTTTTCAGAACGTGTCTTTTACGCTGTCGTTTCTGGCCCGCCTTCTAAACACCGCCATTTTTCAGAGTACGAATTTTATCTTTGGCATTTTTCTGCAAAGGGAACTGCGCTTTTCGCCCCTGCAGGCGGGTCAACGCCTCGTGCCGATGGCGGTTACCTCCGGAATGGGAGCACTCAGTTTTGGCATGCTTGCGGACAAGATGCACATACCTGCGGTGGTCGCATTTTCAGTCCTAGCATCTTCCATCACGATGTATTTCTACTCGGGATTAGATGTTGGGTCGACGCTGATCCATATCGTCATGCTGACGTCTTTGCAAAGTTTCTTTCGTTCCGGCACGCAAGCGACGATGACCACCATGGCTCTGGACACGCTTCCGCCGGAGCAAACTACGTTGGGGGCGGGCATGGATACTCTCGCTCGCAACCTGGGGAATACGGCCGGGGTTCCGTTGATCTCGACTTACGTGACCCAACGAGAACTATCGCATCTTACCAAGCTGATGAGGATGCAGACGCTGGAACGCGACGCGCCAAAGGAGGCTTTGGGCATGCTGCAAACCGCTTTTGCGCAGGCGGGACAGCCGCTGGATGAGGCAAGAGCGAGATCGCAGGGCGTCCTAAGAAATCACCTGATCGAGCGGGCTACCATCGAAGCGTACCACGATAGTTTCCGCCTCGTTTCGCTTGCTGGGCTCTTACTGGTGCCGATGGTGCTTTTGATCCGAAGTATCTATTACCCGAAAGGAAATCGCGGAAATTTGGCTGTACGGACGGCGCGTGAGCCAACTGAGGGAGACGACTGAACGGCACGGAAGAGCAGGGACCGCGGGCCATGAAAGACATTCTAGCAACCGCGTTGAGCCGATTTAGCAGATTCCGGCTGACCGAAACTCGCCACGTCATCGCGTTGGTCGCGGTTGGGCTTGGTGTCGTCTGCGCCGGTTATTATGGCATCGGCTGGTGGATCACGGCCATGAATACCGTATCCACCGACGAAGCCCGCGTAACCGCCTCCTACGCGACGATCAGCGCTGAAGTCTCGGGAAAGATCGTCAAGTTTCCCGCCGAGGAGGGCGACGTCGTCCGCAAAGGCGACCTTCTGGTGGAGATCGATAAGGAGGAATACCGGAGCGCCTTGGATGAGGCGCTGGTAGAATTGAAACGCGCCAGCGCGCAACACGAAGAGGGAAAGCTCCAGTTCAAGGGAATGACCGCAACGGTTCGCAGCGAAATCAGCCGCGCCGAGGCCGCACTGGAGGCGGCCGGGGGAATGCTCAAAGAAAAAGTGCGGATGCACGAGCTTGCCAAACACGTCGGTAAATCGCAGGTCGAGCAGGCTGAGGCAGCGGTTAAAGTCGCGGATTCCAATCTCGCCAGGGCCGAAGCTAATCTAAGGAAAGCGGGCCTCGATTTGGAGCGCGCCAAGAGCCTATTCGAAAAGCAGTTCATCGCAGCCAAAGACCTCGACGACGCGCGAACTACTTATGAAAGCGCCCAAGCGACTGTCGAGATGCGCAAGGCCGAGGTCCAACAATTTAAAGCGGACCTCCAGTTGGCGCAAGTTTCGAAGCTGAACAATTTCCGCGACGACGCGCCGTTGGCCGAAGTCCGCACGGTCACGGCAAAGTCGGATGTGCGTAAGGCTGATGCGGAGCTGCGCTTGGCGACAGCTCGTCTCGCAGAGTTGGAAGCTTTCAAGGCGCGCCTTGAATCCCAGGAATCGATGATCAATCAGCTCAAGCTAAAAGTGGACACCCAAAAGCGCCGCCTCGAGAGCACTGAGGTTACCAGTCCGGTAAACGGCATCGTCGTTCGCAAAACGGCCAACATCGGCGACATAGTGCAAAGGGGCCAGTCTTTTTTGAAGGTCATCATCCGAGACACGTTGGTGGTGCGCGCTAACGTGCGCGAGACTTACGTGAGATACATTGGGCAGGGCAATCCCGTTGAAGTCTATGTTGACGCCTACCCCAATCGGGTATTTCGGGGAAAAGTCAAACTGATTGGCGATACCACCGATTCTGAGTTTGCCATTTTTAAACCCGGCGGGCCTTATTCGAGACTGGAACAGATGATTCCGGTGGAGATTTCGCTCGACGGCGACTCGAGTAATCGCGATTTGAAACCAGGGATGAATGCCTGGGTCTACATCAAGCGCCATTCAGCAATCGAAGAAAACAACAGCGCGAAACAACAGGCCCATCGCCCAGGTCGCCCTCAAGCCGACAAGTAAGCCGGGGTGGGGTGGCCGAAACGTTATAGTGAATTTCGTTGTCACGAAGGAAATAATGGCCGCCCATCCCAAGAATCAGGATCGGCACCGTGATTTTCTGCAGGTGGCAAGGGGTAGAATTATTGTTGGAGCAGTAGTCGATATCATCCATCGAGTGCTTGGCGCGGATCGCCCGCGTGCCGAGAAAAGATTTCAGCGTCAAAAACTTAGAACCTTGGTGGAATGATTTAGCGCGTTCGGCGTTCTCGCGATTAGGGACGCGCACGCTTTTTATCGTCTCGGTCACAATCGTGCCGTCATTCTTCAAAAGCTTGTGTGGCTTTACCGTCCCCGGATGAATGTTCAAATCCATTTCCGAGAGACGTCCTCCCTCGCTTTTATGGATCACGAAAGCATCATCGTCGTTGTAATAATATTTGCCTGCGGCGATAGAGCGGAGTTTCGCCAATGCTCCATCGACGAGCCGATTCATCCGCGCCGCCTGGGCCTTGAAATAGCGTTCCTGAAATTCACGGGAGTAGTTGGAAGCGCCGGACGCATTGAAACCATTTTTCGGATTGAACGGATCAAGCGGCGCAAGAACCCGATCCGGTTTGTCGTCGCGCTGCACCGACGGATTGATGGAGCGCAAGGTATTCACCGCCGTACCCGGATGAGCGTCGCGTAAGATAATGCCGTCTGCCGCAGGCAATCCGGCAAGCTCGTTGCTGCACGGAATGAGTTTGGTTGTGCCCTGGCAAACCGACGGACCGTTCTGCGCCACGCTCTGATAAAACGTCATCAACGGCGCGCCGCCACTGCCGCCATAAAGAAGAATTTTCGACGCCTTCACTGTTTCTTTCAGATATTTGACGCCGGTGGCGACGTCGAGCGGCAAATCGTTCCAAAAATCCAGTGCTTCGTTGTTATCGGAGCGGCCATTCATACAGAGCACGTAAAAGCCCCGCTTTACCAACTCGGTGCACGCGATATCGGCGAGCCGGTTGCCGTCTTCATGCATGTTGACGACCGCGATGCGCGTTTTAGTGCTCGGATCAGGAGAGTAGAGCACGGCTTTCACCGTCGGGCTAAGCTGCAGATAGGAAGCCTGGGTTTGGGCCGCGGTTTCGCGCGTCGTCAGGGCGCAGAGGACGACGATGATCAACGCAAATCGGCAAATGAATGGACGCATCGATGAACTCCTTCGAGCAGAATTATGGCGTCACTTTTTGATTGGCAGGCGACTCAGGCACGGTTATCGGTGGAGAGTAGCTAGCAGAGGAACTGATTGTCAACTGACGCCGGACCGTTCCGGGCTCTGAAAACGCCTGTTAACCGGAGTGCTGTAGCTAGGCAAGTGACGTAAGAAAAAAGAGACGCGGACCAAATCTCCCCTGGCCCTCTTTTTCAATGAGGGGAATTTCTCTGGTTGTGCATTTTCGCCCTTTGACTAAAGGCGTGTGCGGACCTTTTTTATCGACCCTAACAGGCATGCTGGCCTGCGGCTGATAGGTGGCGAATGCAAACCGTTCTTACTTTTTCTGCTCCAATGTTTGTTTGACAAGCTCGTCTGCGGGCTTCCCATCCATCCAGTCCGGATTCCACATGACAATATACTTGGATCCGTCTCGGCGACGCATCATGGGATGGACATCGGTTTTTGGGATATCGATCCTCAGCGAATCATTTCTTCCGGCGCTTTCGGGGTCTCTTTGCACGGCCATTTGACCTTCGCGGGAAAGCAGCCAGTTCAGCAAGACTTTGGCCGCATTGGGATGAGCTGGTTTGTCCATTAGCGCGTAGGCGCCGCCAACAGGGTCCAATCCAACGCCCTCTTTCCAACCGGTGGTATCCAGCACTTGGACAGGCAATCCTTGTTGTTTCGCATTCAATGTGTCGTCGGACTGGCTGAAAAGAAATATCGCATACCTCTTTTGTGCCAGCCAGTCCGTTGCCTGGCGGTAATCGCGTGAAAACGTCAGGTCCATTTGGCCGAGAAGGCGCCGGAGATACTGCGGGCCGAGGTCCGGATTGTAATAGAGGAAACGCGATCCATTGCGGCCCTCTCCCGTTCTGGGATCCGTAGCGACGATTTTCCCTTTCCATTTGGGGTTGAGCAGATCCCAATAGGACTTAAATTCCGCCGGATTGACGAGGTCGGTGTTGTAGCTGCCAAAGCGTACATAAGCGCTCCCGGCCGAAACAAAGAGATATCTACCTTCGGGATCCGCATAATGATGCTTCCCTTGCCACCATTTTGACGGGTCCCGTATTTCGGGAAGGTAAAGAGCCGGATCTATTTGCTGTAACGTTTTACCTCGATAAAGCGAGTGGGCTGAAGTCAAGCCACAACGCACCACGTCTGACAGATATTTTCCGGCGCGCCTTTCCGTCATGATGCGCGACACGATATCACTGCAGGACGCCGAGACAGTGGTGGTCTTGATTTTAGGAAACGCTTTGTGAAACTCGTCGAGGAAACGATGGCTGCCGCTGGCGGAATAGACCACCTCTCCTTCTAGCTCTGCGGCCTTGATGACCTTCTCCCATTCGCTTTGCCAAGCTGCTTCGCCGGAAAAGGCGCTAGTCACATGAACCGCCTGACCGACAAAAAGGGCGAAAGCTAAAAGCCATCTAAACTCCCGGCCTCGTATGGTCATCGCAAAACCCTCCTGCCTTTTTTGGTCGGAGCCTCCTCGTCGTCAGGGGATATCGAGGGGATATCGGGGACATCCAGATATCGCGTATTCGGATATCGATCCTGATATCGTGTCAGACCTGCGTTATTTGCTTAATCGCTGGACGGCTGCTCGTTGCAATGCACGGCTCACATTGGAGGGATGACAGCCCAGGAAAACCGGCTATCTTCGCCGCTCGGTATCCCTGTTCCAGCACAGCCGTTTCAATAAACCGCCGTCGTACTTCTCCTAATAACCTCGTACGCCCTCCTCCCCGAGCCGCTTGCGGGTCTATTCCACTTTGTTTTGCCGCCTTTCAGTGTCCTTCCGAGTAGAATGAGGAAGCTTTCTTTATAGCCGCAATCGAGAGTAGCGGATAAGGTACTGTTATTTCAACTTCACCTTGGGTTGTACGGGCAGTGATCCAGCGGACGTGATTTGAGAGAACCTGTGCAGGGATCTTATTGAATAGAGTTCTTTGACCTTGACGCTTCTTCAAGCGCGGCGATATAGGTGCTAATTGAGGAATTCTTCACCGTGAGATGAACGAGCCGTCAAAGTGGAAAAAGTTTGTCGGCCGCGCATCGAGGAGGATTATATGACCGTTCTCAAGACAGCGATCGCGACTTACCCACACACGAAGGGCCTGAAGGATGGCACCGTGTCGGTGCCCGGTGTCCAGTTCGAGCATGTCGAGATCTCGCCGATCATCGGCGCTTTCCGCCGCATGTGCCGCACGCTGGACTTCGACGTCTGCGAGATGGCCATTACGACGTACCTGACCGCCAAGGCCCACGACAAACCGTTCACGGCACTGCCCGTCTTCGTGCTGCGCCAGTTCCACCATTCCCCCATCGTTTACAACATAAAGTCCGGCGTGCAGTCGCCGAAGGATCTCGAGGGCAAGAATGTCGGCGTGCGCGCATACACCGTTACCACCGGTGTTTGGACGAGGGGGATTCTCGCAACCGAGTACGGCGTGGACCTCGACAAGATCACCTGGGTGGTGGTTGATGAAGAACATGTTCAGGAGTACCGGAAACCCGCCAACGTGATGGAGCGACCTGGCGCAAACCTGGCCGAGCTGCTTTTGAAAGGTGAACTCGCGGCCGCCATCGGCGTCGGCAAGGTCGACTCTCCGAACGTCAAGCCGCTCATCCCCGACGCGGCCACGGCCGAGAACGCCTGGTACCGCAAGACGGGCATCTATCCCCTCAACCATACGATAGTGGTCAAGGACGCGCTGCTCAAATCTGATCCCTCGCTGGCGCCTCGACTGTTCGCCGGCTTCGAGGCCTCCAAGGCGCAGTTTTTGAAGCAGCTTAGCTCAGGCGTCGAGTTGCCGGCCGACGCGCAGGTCCTGGCCAAGCGTCGAAGTATCGTCGGTGACGATCCGCTTCCCAACGGTCTGGCAAACAATCGCAAGGCCCTGGAAGCCATCATCCGGTTCGCGCACGAACAGAAAATCTTACCGCGCACGGTCAAGCCCGAGGAGATGTTCGCAGCCAACACGTTGAACTTGGCGTAGCGGAGAGGGGCTAGTTAAGATTATCTAGAAACGAAAGCCCGAACCCGACGAACTTGCGCCAATCAATTCAAGCACTCAAACTAAACTTAGATAGTTGACGCCTTCGATTCGCTGGACGCGAATTTTGGAAAGATACGCAAGATTAGAAAACCGACCCTCTATTTCCCCCAGCTTTAAAGTCATAACGCTTCCACCATCAGCAGCCATTTCCTTATCAGGCCTGAGGCTATGTGATTCTCTCGGCATATCGTCTCCTGGTTACTTAATCGTGTTTCAGCTCGTTAAGACCCTGCATCAAAGGCCGGTTAACTCATCAGTATGAAAAACGTCTAACTGTAGTGTTGTCAGTTGAAATAGCCGTCAGATCAACTGTTTTATTCCTCTGCTGTCTGATTTTGTCGGGGGCGGCGACTCTCTCTGCTGACACGCGAGTTAGAAATTACGAAGAGTGCGTTAAAGCCGGCTATCTTACGGGCACAGCCGCAGGCCAAGAGCGATGCTGGACGCCGCGAGAATTCCGTATTTTTGTAAAGGGTTTAAAGCCAACCATTCGCCAAGGAATTTATGGGACAATCACCTTGAGAACCGGAAACTGTATGCCTTTCATCCGCGAGCTGGGGCAAGACGGAAACTTTGTGCGACCAAGATCAAATCCTTGTCACCTCGCCGTCGTCGATCGCGAGGTCTACATTTTCCCGCTCCTTGGTTCAAGGTATAAATGGGGTCAGCCATTCCTACCAACCGATATGGCTCTTTCCTGGGTAACAAGATCAAAGAATGGCTTTTACGAAATAGAATTACCAGCCGGATCGTACAGTGTATTAGTCGAAAACGACGGTAAAAAATATTGCGCGCGGGCCAATAAAAATGACGAGGCCTGTCCGGTCACAGTTGAGTTGGGGGTAATTTGGGAGCCTCAGATCTTAGTAAACCGCGCCGCGAGTTGAAT
>WNGE01008659.1_pt1 | contig 10807 bp, 8 predicted proteins | sample 5400651 | NCBI WGS metagenome assembly WNGE01 (sample SAMN13153370, study PRJNA577476) | soil metagenome | isolation source: 60 cm soil or saprolite under grassland replicate 2 | place: USA:California | collected 2016-06-15
GATGGCAGCAGCCCGAGGCTCTTGATCGCACCGCGCACTCGGGCACGGATGTCCGCGCAGGCGAGTTCGATGTCGGCGGCAGTGGGGCTCCATCCCCCAGATACCTGGGCCGTGAGCCCCGATGGCGGCGCAACTGTGACGGTGCCGAACCCGCGCCGCGCTCGCGCACCGAGGCCGCCCAAAGCCTCCAGTGCCCACAGCGCGGCCAGGAACAGCTCAGCACAGTCGGCATCACCCGTGTTGGCCACCTCAAGGTGCACGGAGGTGCCCGGCTCGATATAAGGGCGGCGCAAAACATCGTGGTCCGCGTCATAAAGCCCCTGGCCAAGCAGGTAACCGGTCTCCGTCTCCAGCCAGTGCGGCTTCGGGCTGGCCGACTGGTACGGCACGGGCCCGCGCGCGCGGAGCCTGATGGGAGAAGGCCCGCCCTTGATGGCGCCGCCGGGGGCGGTGCCGAATACCTTGGCCTCGATCGTGGCGAGCTGGGCACGGTTTTCTCCGACATGTTCCCCCACCAGCGCGCGCAGCCAGTACCGCAGCGCGCCACGCAGGCTGGATACCGCGAATGGGACGCGAGCGGGCTCGGTGATGCCAGTTGAGTCCTGACCGAGAAACGCCGGGGACACCGTCGTGACACTAAAGGGATGCCAGATCATGTCGTCACCTCGATGAGCGCCATTCCACGTGGGACAGCGGCGCGGTGATCGGTAGGTCCTGCCAGAGCAGCTGCAGGAAGACCCCGGCGGCGAGGCTCCAGGCGGTGGCGAAGAGGATGAGCGCCCATGGCGCGATCACATCCGGAGATCGCCCGGCCGGCTGCCACCAGCCTGCCAGCCGGCCACCGCTGTCGGTGATCACCGGGATGATCCATCGCAGCGCGATCAGGCTCACCGCGAAGGCATGCACGAGCCCGAGGGCGAAGACACCAGTGGTGCGGCGGAGCATGATCCGGACCCGGCGGACACCATGGTTGGCCGCTTCCGCGCACAGGTAGCCGTAGCTCAACAGCGCCATGGCCACGGCCGCGCCGGCCCGCCACCGGAGGCCTGGTCCGCCGCTGAGCAGCCACCATGTGTTGGACAGCGCGCCGAGGCCCAGCACTCCGACCGCTGCCGCGGCGGCCTGGCGCAGCAACCACGGCCAGGCAGCGGCGCGTTCCCTGGTCGCCGCACCGACGATCAGAAGGTAGCCGAGCCCGGCGAGGACCGTCGCCCAGGCGTAGCCATCCAGGTGGATCGTCCTAGGGGTCCGGCCGATCCAGCGCGCGGCGGTTGGCCAAAAGAGCGTCACCGCGGTCAGCGCGACGGCCAGCAAGAATGACGCGGCCGCCGCGCGAGAAAGGCCACGTGCGGCGGGCGGCGACAGCGCCCGGGTGACGCGCGCCGTGTCGCACAGGGCGAACCGTGGCAGCAGGTGGCCGCGGACGCATCGCCGCCACGCGAGTTTGTCCACCTCGTCTGGCGAGCCGGGGTCGTCAGCCAATGGATCACCGATCCGGGTATCGGTGATCTTGCCAAGTTCGGTCTCGACGTCAATCTCGGCCAAGAGCAGCGGGTAATCCTCGATCCGGTCCAGCACGTCGAGCCAGACGTCGCGCGCCTGCCGGGCTCGAGTCTGCAGGTCTGGCCCGACTCCGTTGTGCTGCGAGAGTGCACAGCGCCCATCCGGGCGGAACGGGACGGACAGCAGCAGGAACCAGGTCCGGGCGAGGTACGCCGCTCCCGTGGCTTGCGCCCGAAGGCTCAGGGCACTGATCGCGCGGTTGTCTGCCGCTTCCATGGCCGCCTGGTAGAGCGCAGCCAGCGGCGCCCAGAGTGAGCGGCCAGCCGAGCCTTGGTGGCGGCCGAACTCTCGTACCGCGATCTGGGGCTGGTAGGCAAGGACGTGGAACAGGCGCCGATCGGGAAAGCTAGAGAGAAAGCCGCGAAAGGCGGTGGCCGATGGGTCCGTTGCACTTCGATCCACCTCTGACCAGGTCTGCTGGAACTGCTCCGGGTCGCTGCGGGGGACTGTCGGAGGCGCCGGAACTTCGCCAAGGAGTTCACCGATGATCCGTCTTTCGTCGGAGTGGCTGCCCCTCAGCGCGACCAGCTTGGTAGCGACGTCCACCCAGGTTCCCGCGTTTGGGGCGGGAGTCCGTTGCGGGGACACGCCGCCTACCCTTCCCCGGCCGGGGGTGCGAGGTGACGCAGCAGCGCGAGGAAGCCGTGGCCGAACGCGTTCAGCCGGCGTCCGCGCCCGTAGCTCTCCCAGCCGACCTCAGCGAAGATGTAGCCCGGGGATTCCCTTTTGTACGCCGGCATCTTGTCTTCGGCCCGCCGCAGTTCGATAGCCATGGGCCGCAACACCTCGTTCGGGAAACGGCGCAACCGGATCTCGGCCGGAACTGGGGTGCGGTTCCCGCTCGGCTCCTCGGCGCGATGGTTGCGGCGGCGTTCCTCGAACAGATACCAAGCGGTGACCGTGCTCGGGTCTACGACAGTTGACCTCAGCACCTCCGCGAGGGCGAGGCAGTACATCAGGGTCGCCTTGTGGCCGCCGGCGAGATGGACCTCGATAGGGCCGGGCACGCTGTCGCGCACCGCCCTCATGACGTCCCCGATGCCCTGAGCGGCCCGGTCGAACCCATCCGGCGCCTCGTCGCTCAGCCCGCTGACCAGCACGACCAGCACGCCTCGGCCGTCCATGGGATAGGCGCCGGCTGCGCCGAGACGCTGCGGTGTGGCGGCGTAGTGGATGCGGGCGAGATCGCCCCGGGCTACCCGGGTGGCTACCAAAAGCGTCGCGAGTACACCGTCGTCGGTCGCCGACGACAGCAGCACGACGGTGTCGCGATGCAGGTCGAGAGCCGGGGCGCGCCCATGAAGGGTGCTGATCTCGGCGCTGACCCGGTGGTCCCAGCGCCGCAATGCCAGCGCCTCCGCGTGTTTTGGATAGGTCTGTGCCCAGGCGTCTGCCAGGGCGTCCGGAGACGCCCGGTGCTTGCGGGTGGCCCACGTCACCAGGCCCGCAAGTGTGCTCTCCACGTCGCCGCTCTCCGCCGGCTTGCAGCGGCTCAGTGCCAGGCCGTCCAGAATCGACAGCCCGCACGGAACCAGATAGGCGGTCACGTCGCGGTCCCGGGGATCACCGTCGCCGAGACGTAGCCGTAGCCGGTGGCGGTCTTCGCGCCCAGGCCGAGGTCTTCGGCGGCGCGCTCCAGATGGCTGGCCGCCTCGGCCACACCATCTGGGTCACCCACCAGGAATGCGGTCCACTGACCCGCGGTGACGGCAAGGAACGGGACGGGCACGGGGTTCCAGTACTCGGCCGGCGCGCTGCGCGACGGGTCGGTGTAGTACTCGCCGACGTGCGGAGTCATCACCGTCTCCCTCACCGCAAGGCAGCGAGACGGGACAGCGTCGAGGAACGCGACTGCGGCCACGCGCGCAGCGCTGCCAGCGGCGTCGTCGGGGCGCGGGCCGCCGTAAACCTGTGCCCGCCGTGCGGCGGGCACACTCTTTTCGTCCCGCGCGTACGCATGGGCGGCCCCTTTCAGGGAACTGCCGCGGATCACCGGCCATCCGTAGCTCCCGTGCAGGGCCAGGCCGACATCGCGGATACCCGTTTCCGCCGCGCCGACAAGCACCGGCGCGTCCGGTTCCAGCCTGACGAGGGCCCAGCCGAAGCCCTGCTTCTGCAGCGCGGCAACGGCGGCCAATCTGCGCCGGTACACCGCCTTGATCAGCTCATCCTGCTGCCCGAGCGCGGTTTCGACCGCCCATCGCCTGATCGGCCTGTCGTCGAGCGACAAGCGGGGCGGGCCGTGCCGCGGCTGTGAGAACTCGGCAACCACGCAGCGGTTCAGCACCAGCAGCGCGTTGGCGTCGGTCATGCGGTCGCTGGGGTCGGCCGCCCGCCGCAGGCCAGCGCCGCTGAGCGCGACGGCTTGGCAAAGGGGCCCGATGACCTCTGGCATCACTACCTCTATCTCAGCCGTCGGCCGCGTCTGGGCCGCTGGCCTGTGCCAGGCGGCGCATCCAGCCAGCGAGCGCCTCCAAGCGCGCGAAGGCCACCGCGAGCGTCGACGGGCTGTGCTCGGCGTGATCGGCCAGTGTGCGGAACAGCCGGGCCGGGCTCCGCTGCGCGTCCGGGACATCCAGCAGCGTGTACAGCTCCTCGCACAAAGCGTCGCCGACCGCCCGGTACGCGCGATCGATCGGGCGGCTCCCTGCACCCTTGGCGGCGTAGAAAGCCAGCGCTGCGGGGACCCCGTTCACCCGCAGCATCGCGGGGAGGTTCTTGAGCCGGCGGCGGATCTCATCCGGCAGATCCGTACCTCGCTGCACATCGATGATCTGCTGCAAGACTTCCTCGGCGCGCTTGGCGTGCCCGAGATCCACCCGGCCGGCCAGGCTCATGCGGCCCCCCCGAGGAAGCGGCACCACAGCAATCCCTTGCCGATGGTTTCGTCGCCGCCGAGCCGGAGGACGCGGCCCTCGCTTACCGTGTCACGAAGGAGCGCGGCGTGCGTATCCGATGGGCATTCCAGCAATGCGGCGAGCAGGGTCTCCGTCGGCAGGTACTCCACCTGGAACGGGCCGTGCTTGACGGTCTTCGCCTTCTCCGGGTCGCTGCGGTCATGCAGCTGCACCCGCGGGGTGATCTCGACACACTCCTCGGTGATGCCCTTCATAACATCGTCGGGCACCGCGACAAGATCCGTGGCCATCTTCGAGGCGAAGAACTGATGCTCGTCGCCGGCGGGGAACGCGTAGGCCGACAGCCATTCCGCCCAGTCACGCGTGCACTCGTCGCGTGCCACCGCGACGATGTAGGGGCCGAGCACAGCCTTGCCGGCCCACTCGTCGGCTGGTGCGCCGGCCTGCTCGCTGGTGTCCGGCACACCCCTGGGCACGGTGCCGACGCCGCAAAGACCTGCCTTGCGCGCCAGCCGCGCCAAGACCAGCGGGCTCGTCGCCCAGGCGAAAACGCTGGTGAGCGTCGGCACCGGGAATGCGAGCAGCTGAGCGTCGCCGACCGCCAAGCAGCCGGGCTTCGGGCTAGGGTCCCCGGGCTGTGGCGGCGGGTCACCGAAAATCGCGGCCAGCTCCGCCGAGCCCGGCCCCCAGGCACGTGCGCAGTGGTCCCGGAGCGCGCCCTTCAGGCTCTGGCCCCAAATCACCGGCAGGCCGGCCGCGGACTCACGCTGAATCGGTAAGTCGACGTCGCCGACACTAGCGTCCGCACCCGCGTGCACAGGCGCCTCGGCATAAAGCAGCAGCAAGAAACGCGCCATTAGCTCCACCTCCCGGTCAACGTGAGCCCAAAGCCCGCGGTGACCAGCGGATCGTCGGCCTGCGGCAGCAGGCGCCCATGTAGCAGGCGGGCGGCGTGCCGTGCCGCCTGATCGCTGGGGAATTGGAGGTAGTACACACTTCCCGCGGCGACCGCCCAGCGCAGCCGCTGATCGCGAAATCCACCGGTCTCCCGGTCCGGCGTCGCCGTCGCCACCACCTGCGGGCCGTCGAGCGCGGCGGCCGCGATCTGGCAACCCTCCCCCAGCCGGGAGGCGTCCGGCAGCCAGCCGGACGCAAACAGCGCCGACGTGACCAGGTAGAGAAGGACCCGCCCGCCGGGAAAGTCGCCAGGTGTACCGGGCAGCACCGGCGCGGCGCCGCCGCCCGCCGTCTCCCCAGCCGCGCCACCAGCCGGCGGGCACACGTGAACCTGAGCCCGGCGGCCCTCCCCGCCGAAGAACACCGTCTCCGACGGTACGGACGGTGCTGCGACGACCTCGGCGGCGAAACCGACGCCGTCGTGGGGACGCAGATGCAGCGCGGCGTAAAGAAATCCATCCACGGCCGACCGGTCCCGCCGCATCAGCCCGACGTGGTATTCGGTCACCCACGGCGGCGGGGCCTTGGGCGCCTCCCGTGGGTCATGGGTTCCGGCCACCCGATCGTGCAGATACCGCCTGAGCGCATGGCGGTCCCACCATCCCGTCACCGGGTCACCATCGCCCGCGAGCAGCCGCAGCCCAGATGCCGCGCCATCATCCGCCTCGGCAGGGGCGAGGTCATGCGCCGAGCCGCGGAATTCATCGGGAGCCAGCAGCGTCCATGGGCCGTGCTCGCGGCCCTTGGCGGCGACCACATCCCGGGGGATTGGGAACAGCGGCTCCCACCTGGTTCCGCCCGCGTGCCCGTCCGCCACCCGCCGGACGACCACAGGGCCGCGAACCTGATCAGGCCTGGTCCCCAGCGCCGTTCCCAGCGCGCCGGCGACGGTGCTCGGCTGCGGCACGACCGCGCTGGCGGTGGAGTTCACGCCCGCGTTGAACGCCCGGCCGTCCCGCACCGCCACCGTGTCAAGTGGCTCAATCACCACCCAGCGGGCCGTCGCCTGGTTCACGACGCGGCGTCCTCAGCCGAGCGCTCGCTCGCGGCGGCAGGCTTGCTGGTTCCGGTCTCGGCCGCGATGAAGCGCGCGACGAGCGCCAGCTCGGCCATCCCTCCCGAACCCTTACCGGACAGCCCGTACAGCAGCCGCCCAAGCTCCTTGCCGCCGTGCCTGCCGATCAGGCGTGCGATCTCCCGGTCACGCCAATCGATGCCGAGCGAGCCCAGCTCCTGGGCGTCTCGCTCCAGCGTGGCCGCGAGCCGTCCCGACAGGTTGCCGCGCATCCCGTCGGCGAGCGTCCGTACCGCCGCGACCGCGGCGATTTCGCCCGTATCCACGGTCAGCGACGCGGGCAGCGTGATCCGCACGCGCTCACCGCCGCGCCGGATCACCGCGGCGGCAAAGCCGGGACGCTGCACAGCCTTCGCCGCTTTCAGCAGTGTCTGGGCCAGCGTCACGACCGGCTGCAGCGCCGTGGACGCGTGGAAGAAGACCACCGCGGCGCTCATACTGGCCTGGGCAATTACGGGGCGCAGCCTGCTGCAGAACGCTTCGTCGAGCTGCTCCACAGCCGTAAGCGCACCCGCCACCGGAACAAAACCCAGCACATCGTCCCCGCCGGCATACACCGCGCGGCCAAGCAGCGCCGCAGACCCGAGCGCTGCGGCCTGCGCGCCGCCGATCAGCGCCAGATGGCGCGACACCTCGGAGTGCCACTCACGCGCCCGGAGAGGATTCGGTGGCTGACCGAGCCGGGGGCCCATCTCGTCCCCGTCGCAGGCGACAACAGCCAGGTACGGCGTGGGTGGCGGGATCCCCACGTCGGCCGCGGCGGCGATCAGGCCGCTCGCAGCCTTACGGCCCTGATCGCAGCTGCTTTGCTCGGGCGGCGTATGGAGCGCGTGATCGTGCTGCAACGACGTCACATTCCAGCTGTCCGGGTAACACCACGCGCCCTCGGCCCGCGTGAGCCAGCCAACCGCCGTCCCGGCGTGCGGCGCGTGCAGTTCAAGGCCCGGAAGGTCGCTGCGGCCTTGCACGAGACCCGTCTGGCCGCACAGCTTGGTCACCGCGTCCTTGAGCCGCTGCGCGGCAGTTACTAGCAATTCGGGGTGGCGGGCCGACGTGTCAGCCACCGCGGCACGGAAAGGACCAGACGCGACCGACAGGGTTGACGGGAATCCCGCCGAATTACCCGGGAGCTCCCGCCACCGGCGCTTTAACAGCCCGACCGCGGAAAGCGCCTCGCCGGGCCGCACGCGCGTCCGCTGGCTCGCGTTTGGTGGCGCCACGGCGGACGGCGGCTCATACACAGCCCAGCGACCGGTCACCGTGCAGACCCGCGGCGCAACCGCGTCATAAGGCGGGAAATCACGCACCCGCTTACGCGCCGCCATCGCCCGCGCAGCGAGATCCCACTGCGCCAGATGAGCGCCGACATCAGCACGAACCACCACCCATTGCACCCGCGGGAAGCCGGTGTCCGGGATCTCGTCCAATCGGCACCGTAAACCCTGCCGCAGATACTCGCCCCAGGTCTCGTGTGCGGCGCGCGCCATCCGATTCGCTAACTTCGCGCCGCCGCCGGCCACGGCCAGCGCGACCACGCGGTTCGGCGTCCCCGCCGTCGCACCATGGGCCGGCATCACCAAGTCCCCATCGGGGACCACCGCGACCATAGCCGCGGCGAGCGACGACATGATGCCGCTGCCGGCGTGCAGATCGGCAGTGGAACGCGCCTCGGCGATGAACCGCTGCACGCCCGGCAGGGTCACGACAACCAGGTCGGATGCACCGTTGCCCGCGCTGGCTTCGCTCACTACTCACCCCTCAACGGCCACGACGCTCGGGCGATGTCTCCCCCGCCGCAGACGCGCCAGCGTCATAACGTAGATAGACGCCGCAGATGAGCGCTGGGTTTGCACGGAAATATGCCGCAGACGCTACCCCGGCCTTACCTTAAGCCGGGCATTCCTCCCATAGCCGGCGTCCAGTACAACACGCTCTGCATGCCGCCCAAAGACATCAGCCACCCCGCAAGCCCGCATCCTGCCGTCGCGGAATCGCGCCTGGGCACGGCCCTGCGAGGAGGACTTCTTTCTCATGGCCACGGACAACATGCGCGCGGGGCGTATACGGAGTGTACAGAGTCGGCTGCGCGCCGTTGGGCGGATACCACATGGAAATCACAGTACTGCCGACGGCGCCACCAGCCCGGCCGACTCGCCGCCAGCACGCCATCTCCCATCGCTCACCTGTCGCCGCCCCTGAGGCGAGCTAGGCCTTGGCGCACGCAGGTGCCGGATCAGAACGGTCACACGACAGCAAGGCGGATGCGCGTCCGTAGGGTAGCTGAGCTGGTGCCTCCTGCCCCACTTACCTCACGGCGTCTCCGTTCCACCACCGTATCAATCTGATCCACCGATGAACCTGGTGAGACCAGCTCAGGGGCCGAGGGTTTCGATCCCCTGCGTGCACAGCTTCTTGACCTCGTTGGAGACTGACACCGGGGACCACCCTCAGCGCAACCGGTGACTGAATCACAGCCGTAGACGAGACGATCTCCGTTCACGTGGGCGAGGATCGTCTTGCTGCCTTCCGGCGGTCGCCGAAGGTGATCGTATCTCACCAAAGTAGGACGCAGTGCCTCGTTTAAAGGATGATCTGATTATGAAGCCTGATCGCGACGACCGGGACCAGCTACTCTTGCCCGTGCTCGATGCGGCGCAACTGGTGCGGATAGAGGCGGCGCACAGTGGCTTCGGCTATCAGCATCTGTTCGCTGTAGCATGCCTGCTTGACATGGAAGCCAGCAGGACTGATCTGGCGGTCATTGAACATGATGAAGATGTAGAACTCGTCCGCAAGGATTCACATATCTACATCCAGGTAAAGACGCGCAATCGCCCAATTCAATTTGCCGATCTTGAGTCTGCACTGGATCGATTCGCCGAACTGCGTGTCGAACACTCAGAAGGCCGCCGGGCGAGAACAGCGCAATTCGCCTTTGTGTGCAATGAAGAACCCGGCCCGGATCTTCGCAAACGACTAGCTGAATCTTGGCCTGCAGATGTCGCGTTTATATCGCCAGGCAGCCCGAACGTTGCCGAGGATCTGCTTCTTCCGACGCCGTGGCCCGACCTCGGGGTTGCGCTGCAGTCGTGCGAGGCCAAGGCCGCGCAAGTCCCTTTCCCCAGCCTTGCTCCGTCAACCCTGGTACTGAAGCTTGCCGGCCTCGTCCAGTACCTTGCGACTGGCCATGGCGGCCACGCAGTCACCCGAGGGCAGGTCGGCGAGTTCTTCGAGCGGCTGGTGGTTCAGCTCCATGACTTTCCTCAACCACCTGTAGACTATCGACCGCAGGCAGGTGAGCCCGATCTTGACGGTGCGAATAGAGTTCGGCTCGTAACTGGTGTATCCGGTGCTGGCAAGACCGTCTGGGCCTCCCATGCAGCGCTACAACATCCATCGCCAACGGTCTACTTCGACATTGGTGAGCTGCCTGGTTCTGCGTTGGGATCGTCGCTGGCGCGCGAGCTTGCGGCTCGATTTCTAACAGGAGACGACGGTCCTGCTGCGGCGTCGCTCCCGGCGGTTAGCGGTCTAGAGTTGCTCGGGCTGGTGTCGCGCCGCATAAAGGAAGTTGGCCGGGAAGTCATCGTCGTGCTCGACAATGTCCATCGCGTCTCCGTTGCGGTCCTATACCAAGTGTTGTCTGCCGCAGCTGAGATCCACTTTGTGATGCTAGGACAAGCATGGGCTGGGCAGGCTGAGCTTGAAGCGCGTCTTGAAATCCAGGCAGAAACGCTTGGTGGCTGGCAGCTAGATGATATTGCCGCAGTGTTTGCCGCAGCGGGCTGTCCTACAGACGCAGCTACCGGGCGGCGGATCCTTGAGATCACAGGAGGGGTTCCACTTTACGTCAAGAACTCCGCGCAGCTTACAGCAAACACTTATTCAGGTGACGTGGCCGCTTTCGTCCGAACCGTGACGCAACGACTCAATGTTGTAGGTACGGCGCAGGAAGTAATCTTGGCGGAAGCTTTCGGGCAGCTCAGTCCTCAGGCTCGCACTGCAGCGGCCATGCTCGATCTAGCCGACATTCCGCTGGAACGCGAAGAGGCCCTGGAACTCCTCGCCTCCGGCGGAGGGTCCGCAGCATCAAACGCATCGGCGCTCAGGGAACTAGTGTCTTGTAATGGAATATCCTGAAATCTGCGAGCAGGCTCTGGCATAATGAGTGTCATGACATTGTCGGAAGATCAGCGCGCCGAACTCCGGGCGAAAGTGCCGCCAGGAGGGTATGACGGATCCGTCGCTTCGCGGGCGCAAATTGTGCTATGGCATGACGAGAGATACTCGGTGGCGGAAATTGCTGCCAGGGCGAGTACGACGAAAGTCACGGTCTACAAGTGGCTTGACCGGT
>WNGE01026827.1_pt1 | contig 10807 bp, 14 predicted proteins | sample 5400651 | NCBI WGS metagenome assembly WNGE01 (sample SAMN13153370, study PRJNA577476) | soil metagenome | isolation source: 60 cm soil or saprolite under grassland replicate 2 | place: USA:California | collected 2016-06-15
CCAAAGTATGGTGAGCGCGGCAGGAATCGAACCTGCGACCCACGCCTTAAAAGGGCGTTGCTCTACCAACTGAGCTACGCGCCCCACCAATTTCAATCTAACACATTTTTGAGCGCGGATCGGGCCGCGCATGACGTTGCCGAGACGAAGCGATACACTCGCTTCAATGTCATCTCCCCGCACTCTCTGTATGAGTTTGGCTCTCGCCCTCGGCATGATTGCGACGGCGCCGCTGGGCCACGCGGAAAAGAAAACTCTGCCCGCCGTGCGCTGGACGGCCGGCGCTCCCGGGTGCGAATTCCAGCGCGGCGACGATGGCCGCTACCGCTGGCGGATGGTCGGCAATGACCTGGATTTGACTCTGCTGGTCGATTCCCAGGAACTGTCGAAAAGCCGGCGCAGATTCTATCACCTCCTGGGCGTCTACCTGAGTGCGACTTACACGGGCCAGAGCAAGTTTGAATTTCCCGCGGATCTGCGCATGGATTTCCTGCGTCATCACGAAATTCGCGAGAGCTATCTGGATCCAACCCGGCTTTCCACCCGGCTGCAGAACGATGTTGACACGCTGGTGTTCGAGACGGAACGCAAGATCAAGAAGAATCCCGAGCAAGCCGAGGAGAAGACCGCTCATCTGCGAGAGTACCAAAAGGAAGCTGCGGAGTTCATCGAGTTCCTGAGTACACAGAGTCTCCAGCCCGCCACCCTGACGCCGGGGAATCCCGAGGCCCACGGTTGGGTCTTCTTCTCAACCAGCAATAAATGGATCGGCCCCTGGAAAAACCATGAAGATTTCATGCTCAGTGTGCGGATGAGCGACAAGGTCTGGGAGTTCCCATTCTCCCTGCCGCCGACGGCAGGCGACGTCATCCTGCGGAAGCGGGAAGACTGATCATTCACGCAGTTTACTGCAGAGTCTCCTGCAACGGCTCCGACGAGTCCTTGTTCTCAACCGGCTGCTGCCGGAGACGCTCTCCGTGGTTCTCGGGCACAATCGCCAATACCGTGAATTCATACGCCTTCGAATCGAAATCCTCCACCTGAAGCAGCATGCGATCCCGGTGCAAGTGGAATTGCGCCTGCTCCCCGATCGGCAACAAAACCGGATGCTTCCGATCTCTGGAGCGGATTCGGTAGTAGAGCCCCTCCGACCGCAGAACGTATTCCTGGCAGAGCCGGCCATCCTGCATGGGAGCGGGCGTTGGGGCTCCAAGCAGTGCCTTGCTGAAACCACTCGCCTCTGCAACCCCGCAAGGTACGGACTCCATGCGCAACAGAACCCCGAGGCGATTGCGCGAAGCATTCTTTGCGTTTAGAACCGCCGTGCACATCACGACCACCATCAACGCGCGTTTCATGGGATGAAAAGCCCTCAGTAGGGCTATCGGCAGAAGCAACCGGAAGTTGAGTCCGGCCCCAAGCCGCGCGGAAACTGTGCTAAAGTTTCGTCCGAATGGATCCCATCCAGCCAACAGCCCCGGCGGCCCGGAGCGGACCCGAGGTGCTCTACTGCCCGGTGTGCTCCGTGGAAGTCACTGACCCTCTGACGTGCGGCGACTGTTCTGCCGTTATCTGTCGCCGCTGCGGGACACCGCTCGAATCTCCCGACGAATTGGCCATGGGTTGAGCGAACAATGGCCTGACGCTTCAAAATGGACGATCAGCGACTCAACGCATGAACACGGCTCGCGAGACTCAGGCCCCGACTTCCGACAACTCGAAGCCGCAGCCCAGCCTCGTGCGCGGACTGAGCCTGCTCGACTCCGTGCTGCTGCTGGTCAGCGGCATCATCGGCTCCTCGATTTTTCTCACTGCAAAAGACATCGCCGGGCCTTTGCCCAATCCCAAACTGTTCTTCCTGGTGTGGGTGCTCGGTGGAGTGATTTCGCTGTGCGCCTGCGTCGCGTTTGCCGAGCTGGGTTCGATGTTCCCCGACTCCGGCGGGCAGTACGTTTACCTGCGCGAAGCCTATGGCGATCTGATTGCGTTCTTGTACGGCTGGATGCTGTTCGCGGTGGCCAACGGCGGCACCATCGCCGCGCTCTCGGTCGCATCCGCGGCCTACATGGGGAGAATCGTTCCTGCAATTTCTCAGGAGCACGTAATCTTCACGATTCACCTACCTTGGTCCGCCGACACTCTGTCGGGTGCAGCCGCCATCACGTTCACGCGCGCGCATGCCGTCGGACTCGCGCTGATCGTCATCCTCACCTTGGTCAACGTTTTCGGACTGCGCTGGGGTGCGCTGCTGCAGAATGTATCCACCTCGACCAAGTTCATCGCGATGGCGTCGTTCGTCGTTCTGGGATTCGCCATCGGAAAAGGACACTGGTCGAACTTCAGCGTGCAAGCGCCCGGCGGCGTGAGTATGGGCCTGAGCCCCAGCCAGTTGGTTTCGGCGCTGGGCGTGGGTTTGATTGCCGTCTTCTTTGCCTATGACGGATGGGTGTATATCACCTGGGTCGCGGGCGAGGTGAAGGAGCCACGTCGCAATGTACCGCTGGCCATGGTTCTCGGCGTGCTGGCGGTGGGCGGAATTTATCTCGCGATGAACATGACGTACGTCTACGCCCTACCTCTAAGCGAGGTGGCGAAGTACGAAACCATCGCCCATGCCGCGGCGGCTGCGCTGTTCTCGCCGGGCGCCGCAGTTTGGCTTTCGGCCATGATCGCGCTTTCCTGCTTCAGCGCAGCCGCGACCTGCACGCTCTCTGGGGCTCGCGTCTATCTGGCCATGGCACAGGATGGCGTTTTCTTCAAGCGCATGGCCATCATCCACCCCAAGTGGCGCACGCCCGCCTTCAGCCTGATCGGCCAGGGCCTCTGGGCCGCGTTACTGACTCTCAGCGGCCGCTACGACCAGCTCTACACGTACGTGATATTCGGTATGGTGCTGTCCTACACGCTGACCGTCATCGGCCTGTTCGTGTTGCGCTGGAAGCGGCCGGACGCTCCGCGTCCTTACCGCTGCACGGGATACCCCTGGCTTCCGGGAATTTACGTGCTGGTCGGTGCGGCCTGGACGCTTAATACGATTCTCACGCGCCCGAGCGAGGCGTTCTGGGGCGCCACAATCGTGCTGATCGGCGTGCCGGGGTATCTGTTCTGGAAGCGAAGCAGCCGTAGAATAACCGCTTCGGAGTAGTTCCATGTTCGAGCGCTATACCGAGAAGGCGCGACGCACCATTTTCTTTGCCCGCTACGAAGCCAGCCACTATGGATCGCCTTACATCGAGACCGAACATATATTGCTGGGGCTTCTACGGGAAAACCGTGAGCTGGGCCGGTTACTCCCCACGGGTTCCGGAGAATCTATTCGAAACCAGATCGACGCCCACACGATCGTTCGAGAAAAAGTGTCAACCTCGGTTGACCTGCCGCTAAGTAACGAATCAAAGCGCGTTCTCGCCTACGGCGCGGAGGAGGCAGAGCGGCTCGCACACCGCCATATTGGCACCGAACATCTATTCCTTGGGTTGTTGTGCGAGAAAGGCTGCTTTGCTGCAGAGATCCTGCGCGAGCGAGGTCTGACTCTTGAGAAGTTGAGGGAGCATTTCGCCAGCATCTCTCCGACTGAAATCAGCACGCCTGCTCGTTTCCGCCCTGCGCTTCCAGTCGAAATTCATGGAAAAGCATGGACCGCCGAGACCATCCGCGATCGCGTGGGAGTCCTCCGGCGAACCAGCTGGAATTGGCAGAAGCGGCCATGGAAAGCGCGGGATCTTGCAGTCCAGGAAAATGGAAAGATCTCGTTCGACGTTAGCCTCGCAACGGATACGAAGAACTTCAGCCTGCACCAAGCCGGATGGAAAGCCGACCACTGCGCAATTTGTGAGTGGGAACTATTCGAATCAGAGAATCAACCCGAACATGGCACCGGATATACCAATGGCCGCGACTGGATCTGCACCGAGTGCTACGCGAAGTTCCTGAAGGGCCCCGATTTCTTTGCCACTGCGGATCCAGAAATCACCTGAACGGAACAACAATTACGTAGGTATTACAAAAGATCTCTTGGCTTTGTGTTTCAATCGCATCCGGCCCTCGAAAACTATCGGAATGAGCATCTTCACTCGTGACAAGACGTTCGCCCAGCCCGTCAATCTAACTATCACTGTATTCTTAGGACTGTTCCACGTTTGCGCTGTCGTTGCCCTGTTCATGTTCAGCTGGAAAGCGCTGGTGTTCGCTCTTGTGATGTGGTGGATCGCGGAGAGTCTGGGCATTGGCATGGGATTTCACCGGCTGCTCACGCACCGTGGCTACAAGACGCACAAGTGGATCGAATACGGCTTGACTATCTGCGGCACCCTGGCTCTCGAAGGCGGTCCGATTGGTTGGGTGGCGACTCATCGCCTCCATCATCAGAATTCCGACAAAGAGGGCGATCCCCATTCTCCGCGCGATGGCGGTTTCTGGGCGCACATGGGCTGGATCATTACCGGCGATGCGGTACACAACAAGACAACCGAACTTTTGCCCTACGTCCCCGATCTCCGCAAAGACAAGTTCATGATCTGGATCAGCAAGTGGCACTGGGTTCCGCTGGCCATTTTGGCGGTCGCGGCCCTTGTTTTGGGCGGCTGGCGTTACGTCATGTGGGGTATCTTTTTGCGCACCGTGGTCGGCCTGCACGCCACTTATCTTGTAAACTCTGCCACCCATATGTGGGGATCGCGCCGGTTTCTCACCGGTGACAGCTCCACGAACAACTTCTGGGTTGCGATGTTAAGCTTCGGCGAAGGCTGGCATAACAACCATCACGCACATCCGCAGTCCGCTCGGCATGGCCTCGCCTGGTACGAGTTTGACCTGAATTGGTACGGGATCTCCGCCCTTCGCACCCTGGGCCTTGCCTGGGACGTTAAGCTACCCGCGCAGAAAAGAGCCGCTGCAGCTTAGTCAGGACGGGAGCTCGGTGCGAGGGCCGTGCAGGCGCTCGCCAGTCTTGCTTTTGATGACCAGTTCCAGAAGACCGGCCACATTCTCGTAGGCTCCATCTCTGCCGTCCTGGTCCGGTAGAATAGCCAACGTGCCGGACACCAAAGTCGACCACGGGCAGACGTTAACCAAAACGCCCATTTTCTCCGGGCTCACGGAATCCGAAATGGCTTTCCTGGCCCAGCGCGCGGTGCCCCGCCATTTTTCTGCGGGCGAAACCGTGTTCAGCGAGGGTGAACCGTGCGCCGGACTCTATGTGGGTCTCTATGTGGTCGAGTCGGGACAGATCCGGATCTTCAAGAGCTCTGCCAGCGGACGCGAGCAGGTACTGAGCATCGATGGGCCGGGCAGTTCCGTAGCGGAGCTCCCGGTCTTCGACGGAGGCAACTACCCCGCCTCGGTGACCGCCATCGCCGATGCCACGCTTCTCTTTGTCAGCAAACAGGATTTCCAATCGTTATGCCTGGCTCATCCCCAAGTTGCGCTCAAGGTCCTGCGCGTGGTTGGCGCTCGTTTGCGAAAGTTGGTTGGGATCATCGAGGAACTGTCCTTTACGACTGTCCGTCACCGGCTCGCATCTTTCCTGTTGCGCCTCGCGCGTGCCGAGGGCAGGCGCAGCCCGGACGGGGTGGAAGTCACGTTGCCCGCCAGCAACCAGGAATTGGCATCGCAGATCGGGACGGTGCGCGAACTCGTCTCCCGCAATTTTTCCCGCTTCCAATCCGAAGGAATCCTGAAGATCGATGGACGCACGGTGCTCATCCAGGATCTGAAGGCTTTGGAAGCTGAACTCCACTCTGCCGAATAATCTTCCCGGCATCTTCACAGGATCCCCGTCCCGCTTGTTGCAACACTCCCGCTGGTCTAGGCACTGCCAAAATCCCAACCCCAGTTGGCCACGAATCATTTTGTCCGCTGCCATGCATGCAACCTTGCTACGGCTCACTTCTGCGGAATGCCTCTCTTCGTGACGAGATAAACCGCAAAGCTTCCCAACCAATGACCACCTTCGTAATGCTTGCCAGTCACCGCCGCGAGTCCGGCACGTCTGTGCTCCTCGGCAGCCGCCCTGATCGTTGGCAGGCGTTTATCGCCATTGGGCAGGCCCGCAGCGATACCCTCCAACATCCACGCGCGACTCAAGTTGAGCCCATCCAAATGAGCCAGCTTGGGGTCGCTGGGATCGGGCGACACCACCGGCTCCAACCATGCGCCTTTTCGGGAATTGGAAATCTGGGGCAGAAAAGTACGGAGCCAGCGAGAAAACTCAGGTCTTGGCAGCACTCGCCGTATCAGGTCTGCTTCTCCGAGACACGGCGAAAGGAAATCCTCGCCCGAAGGCTCATACCCCAGCGGACAGTTTCTATCCGCGAGGTAGAATTGCCGAGCTTTCGATACGACCAGACCGGCAACCTTCGTGTCGCCAGTGGCGCGGGCAGAGTCCAGCATGAGGCCGAGAGCAAAGGCGGTCTGCGAATGCTCTCCGATTCTCACGGGATGGGAGAGTTTGGGAAGCCAGGCGTTCAGCCGTTCCAGTGCAGCCTGTTCCAACGGACGCAAGTTCGCAGCCATGTCGCGGGCCTCAGGGTCGTCCCACTCGCGCAGTTCCGCAACCAGTTGAAGCAGCCATGCCAATCCATAAGGACGTTCGAAACTGGCTCGTCCCTCAGTCCGCAGGTACGCCGCTTCTTGGGCGAGGTTGTCGGCCGTCAGGCTTTGGCGCAGGGCTTCGCGGGCCGAGGGCGCGAAGGGGACACTGGGAAAAGTCCTGACTAGCCGTGCCAGCAGCCAATGGCCGTGCACCGACGAATGCCAGTCGTAGCAGCCGTAGAACGCGGGCGTCAGTTTTCGGGGCGGAGCAACATCCGCATCGCCGCTCAGGGTGTGACTTATCTTGTTGGGATATTCCTTGTGCACGCACGCGAGTGCAAGATTCGCGAACCGCTTAGCGGCTTGGATGTCAAACATGACCGGGGCTGTGGTGCTCTGCGCAGCCGCTTCGCCAATAGTAAAGAGCAAGAACACCGTGCAGATAAGGTATTTCATTACGGATACTTTAGACGAATATCGCCCAACGCTACCAATCCCGCAGTAAACCCACGGCTTGCGCCGTGGGCTGCATTCTTACGCCGCTACGCGGCTGAGAGCGCGGCGCGAGCCGTACCATTGGGCATGAGCAGAATACATCCAGAATGTCCCGACTCAGACCCTCCTGATCGGCCGGCAGCCGACGTTCTCGTTCGAGAAGAGCCCGACGAGGAAGAAGACGAAGAGGACGACGAAGGCGACGGCAACGGCGAGGACGATGACGATAATGACGACGCGACCGACGACGGTTACTCGGAGTGACCACGTCCCCGCAGGTACTTGATGCGTGTCCTGCGTTCGAGCCGCGCTTGGAGCGCAAGCACCGGAAAATGAATGCGGGAACGCTCCGGTTAGGAGTCGCGGTTCCGGATGCTCAACCGTGATGGCCTTCTGCGCCTGTTTATGCCGCGCCTTGCGCGTGTGCAGGATCGAAGACGATATCGGCGCGGGTGCGGTTGACGAAGGCTTTCAGTTCGGCTTGCTCGAGGGCGGGGACCGCGAACTTATCCAGCGTCTGCTGGAAGTCCTCTAAGAATGCTTCCCATTCCTCGCTGGTGATCTTCAAATGGGAGTGCGACTCCGCCATCGACTTGCCCGTGTATTGTTGCGGGCCGCGGGCGCGACAGGAATTGCGCTCCGGAGTTATTATGGCTCAATCCTTCGGTTGGCGGACGGCGTTCTTTTTTTTGTGGGGATTCCGGGTCTGCTTTTAGGACTGAGTGCGATGCGGTTTTCTGGGCCGCCTCGTGATCAAACTGAACAGGACATGCATCTGCGCGAGCTTTTGTGTGTGCCTTCGCCACGGCTCTGGCGCCGCGCCCAGCGTATAGGCGTAGCTGGCCAGCTTTTGGCTGGCGGTGCAGGCCGGGGAACTTGTGGCTACGCAGGTCTGCGTCAGACGATTCAGCGGGTCGAAAACGTTGCCCGTCTGCAGCGAGTTGGCATACACGTGCCCGGACAGATTCCCCGCCGCGTCGTAGCTATAGGTGGTCGGCACCGACGGCCCGCCCTGCGCCGCCAGTCGGTTGTCCGTGGCTGTTGCCAGGCGATTCAGCACGTCGTACGTTTACGTCATCGCAGCGCCGTTCGTGTTCGATGATGTCCAATCCGCCGAGCCGCGTGAGAGGGAGCCACTCCGGCGTCGGCGGTTCGCCAGCCACTTCTCGAAAAGCGCGAGAAGTGGCGCACCCCCGGTTATTTCGGTCAATGTTAAAGGACAAACCCGAATTATACTTCCCGTTAAAGTCGCCCACCCGCCAATGGCACTTCACCCGGAGCAACTTCCTATCATTATGGTTATGCGTCCCAAGCGGCAAGCTTCGCAGGAGGCCTGTGGCCTGGATCGAACACGCGTTAACGGAGCTGCTGTCATGGCGATTTGGCGATTGGCACAAGCATTACACGGGATACACAAGTTGGCGAAAGACCTGGACGAAAGAGCAGTTTCAAAGACTGCCTGCCGAATACCCGGAACCACTCCCCTGAAGGGGCCTACTCATTCGCGTATCTTGCGAATGAGTGGGCTTTTAGAAGCGGGCATCGGAGCTGAACTACACCTACGACGCGCACGGCAATGTGCTGACGATTGCGTCCTCGAACGCGAACGGCGCTTCGATGACGTCAAAAAGGCAACACGTCGAATCATGGAGGGGTGTGTCCGGTTTGTGGGTCTTGACAATCCATTCCATGGGGACGGTCCGAACAAATTGGATTGTGAGCTTGACCGTCCTGATTTGCTTGCCCTTGATTCCGGGACGGGTCCGAAACTGGTCCAGCCCCCGCTTGGCGGCGATATCAAAACGGTTCGCACGAACGAGCGCCAACTGCTCGGCCGCGTGCGCAACAGCCTGCGGGAAGAATCCTTCTACCGTGTATTCCTTCATCCTCCCCTCGCTTTGGTTTGATTGTGTTTTTCTTGGGTTGGTGTAGGTCTTCAACGGGCGTAGTTCTGCAGCGGGTTGAGTCGGAACGGGTCACGGCAGCGGATCTCGCCGTTGTGGCTCGTTGCTGGTTCTCACTCATAGGGCCCATCGTCGCCGTCATGCGTGTTCTTGGTCGCCCTGAAAGCACAGAGGACATTCACCGGCACAGGCTCTTCTCGGTCGATTTCATAGCCGGCTTCGACGAGCTGGCGTTTCCGTTCTTCGTACGCCTCCGGTTTGGTCATGATGCGGGCTGTGATTTGCATGGTTAGACTGTTGGGGTTTTGGCGTTGAGCGCTTAGGATTTGCGCAAAGGTTGAGGAACGATCATGGCGGGCGAAACGGAAGCGAGGAACGTTGTTCCGCCCGCTTCATCCTCAGATCGACGACGCAGAGGGGCGGTCATTCGCCTCGGCTATGCCCAGCGGTGCCAGCCATTCCCACCTGACCTCATGTAACCTGCGGGGCACGCCGCCGTTGTACAGCTCAAAAATCAAATCGCCCGACGCGTACAACGCGACGGGCAAGGCAATGACGGGGACGCGGGTTCTATCGCTACTTACAGGGTTGAGATTCCTTCTGCTCCATCTCTCCGCCTCCTTTCTCCCTTGCCTTTCCGGCGCGACCGAAGGTACGCCCGGCCACAACACATATGAGGCTTTTTCATCAACTGATCGGTCCGGGCTCACTAGGGAAGGTCTGATTAAGTCGTGCGTGGCGCGCGCAAGAACATTGTTTGGACAATTGGCTGCCGTCCGGCCCAGGGCGCACGTGTCTCAATCGGGACTAGGCACGATTTGGCGTGAAGCCCGCTTGCGCTTCAGCCGCTACTACGATTTCGCGCATGCCCTCGCGGGCGGAGACCGCGCCGCCAGCCCTCCGGCGTTGCCCAGCTCACCAGCTTCGGAACAGTTTTGGGCCGCTTGTGGTCGTCAAGGTCGACCCATGTGCCGGTGAAGTGATACAGGTAACGCCCAAGGCCGAAACAGCAACAGGCCCGTTTGAAAGCCTGCGCTTCCGCGCTGGTGCAGGCGTTCTCATCGTCGGCCCATTCTTCGCCAGTCGCGGAATGTGAGCCTAAACCGAAGATCACCAGCTCGCACGTCACCAGCACTTTGGCGGCGATCTTCTGATCCTTGCTCCGCTCAAAGTTCGCACTGGTATGAACGGTGTACCTGCGCGTCCACCCCGCCGGAGTGAGCAGCGCGTTGAGACGGTCGGTGTAGGCTTGCTGGTCGGCGTAGGGGATCACTTGCCCACGTACTGGCTGCCGGTTCTTGGTGGTGTTGGTGACTCTCCACTCGATCAAGTCGGGATCGAAAGGCACTTCCAAAGCCGCCGCCAGCTCTTTGACTTTCTCCGTGGTGAATTGAGGCACTGCCGGCATCGTCAACACACTGGGGGGCGGGCTGGAGTTGTCGGCGCCGTCAGCGTTTGCGTGGCCATTTGGCGCGCTCATGGCATGTTCTCCGTGACTTGCGAGGGGAGGCGACGCACAAGTCAAAAGGTGGCGTTTAGGAAGCGAACGTTGGCAGCCCGCCGAGATGCGCTGCATACCGCATCGGCTCCGCTCGACGTCCACCAGCAGAGCGGTGCCCACACAACAACTCAGAGTGGTTGCTCCCGCTCAGTGGACCGAACCCGGGACCCTAACGATCCTTTCCGCTCCTGCTAGACGGCCCAGTTCTCGACTCTCAGGCCGCGAACCCGTCGGAACTCCCGTTCGTTGTTGGTAACCAGGGTCAGCCGCGTACACGTACGACGTGCTGAATCGCCTGGCAACAGCCACGGACAACCGACTGGCGGCGCAGGGCGGGCCGTCGGTGCCGACCACCTATAGCTACGACGCGGCGGGG